>Ga0187784_10002140_pt1 | contig 15800 bp, 14 predicted proteins | sample 1015_SJ02_MP15_2_FD_132964 | JGI IMG/M metagenome (GOLD analysis project Ga0187784, IMG submission 132964) | Tropical peat soil microbial communities from peatlands in Department of Meta, Colombia - 1015_SJ02_MP15_20_MG | ecosystem: Environmental > Terrestrial > Soil > Wetlands > Peat | place...
AACGGCCGGCCGCTCGAGAGCATGGCAGTGCCGCCGGGAACGCCGGCGTGGGGCGCCAAATGGAAACAAGCCCTGCGCGACGGCTACCTAAGCACGATGCTCGGCGGCTCCTGTCATGGTTCGTTCTACAGCTACCGCGACATCTATCTCGATCTCGACCCGACCTACAAAGACCGCTTCGGGCGCCCGCTGATGCGCCTGACCATCGATTTCCACGACAACGAGCTCAAGATGAGCGCATTTCTGGCCGACAAGTACACGGAGATACTGCAGAAGATGGGGGCCTCGCAGGTGGTCACACAGCCGCGCAAGGGACCCTATGACGTGACCGAATATCAGACCTCGCATCTGTGCGGCGGCGCGATCATGGGCGAAAAGCCCGACAGCAGTGCGGTGAACCGATACTTGCAGAGCTGGGACGTGCCCAATCTGTTTGTGATCGGCGCCTCGGCCTTTCCGCAAAATGCCGGCTACAACCCGACCGGCACGGTCGGCGCGCTTGCCTTTTGGGCCGCCAAAGCCATTCGGTCGCAATACCTGAAAAACCCGGGACCGCTCGTCCATGCGTAACGCCACGTCGACATTGATTGTCTCCGCCGTCGGGCTTTTCATCAGCGCGGCAATCGGCATCGCCTTTGCCGATACCATCGATAAGCAGGAATTCGCTCAGATTCAGCAGGGTCGCTATTTGACGATCGTGGGCGATTGCGCCGCTTGCCACACCCTGCTCGGCTCGGGTCACGATTTCGCCGGCGGACGCCCGATCGAAACGCCATTCGGCCAACTGCTCGCGCCCAACATCACGCCCGATAAGGAAACCGGCATCGGCGCTTGGACCGACGACGAGTTCGTCAACGCGCTCGTCAAAGGCACCGGCCGCGACGGCAAACGGCTCTATCCGGCCATGCCTTACACCTACTACACAAAATTGACGCGCGACGATGCGTTGGCCATTCGCGCTTATCTCAATACCGTTCCGTCAGTTCGTCATTTGGTGAAGTCGAACCAATTGCCATTTCCCTTCGACCTGCGCGTTTCGCTGGTCGAATGGGATGCCCTGTTTTTCAAGCCCGGCACCTTTCGGCCTGACCCCAATAAGAGCGCCGAGTGGAACCGGGGCGCTTATTTGGTGGAAGGCCTGAACCATTGCGGCGCATGCCACACGCCAAAGGATATACTCGGCGGCGACAAGACCCGCGACGCGCTGCATGGCTATGCGCTGCAAGGATGGTTTGCGCCCGAAATCACCAACAACTCACCGCGTGGGCTCGGCGACTGGTCGGCCGATGAAATCGTCGCCTATTTGAAAACCGGCCACAACAGCACGAACGCCGCCAGCGGTCTGATGGCCGAAATGATCATGCGCTCGAGTTCGCACATGACCGACGCCGACCTCAAAGCGGTCGCTGCGTATCTAAAGGACAAGCCCAGCCAGAAAGACAATCCGGCAGCGGCCAAACCGGATGAAAATGTCATGAAGATCGGTGCCGCCATTTATGCCGACGAGTGCGCGGGCTGTCACATGGCGAACGGCAAAGGCGCCGCCGGCTTGTTCCCGACACTGAATGGTTCGGCTGTCGTCCAACAGTCAGATCCAGCCTCTCTGTTGCATGTTGTGCTGCGCGGCGCGCGCAGCGCCGCGACCGATGGCGCTCCGACCGGCGCCGCCATGCCGGAGTTTGCTTGGATCCTGAACGATGCGCAGGTCGCAGCGGTGTTGACCTACATCCGCAACGCCTGGGGCAATGCCGCTCCGCCGGTCAGCGCCGGCGAGGTCGGCAAGGCGAGACATGCGCTCAGCGAGCGCGCGGATTAGCCGCCACTCGCCGTCCGCTCGTCGCCGCAAAGGCGCGGATCCCGCGCAGCTTTCAAGGAAGGCCCTGTCGAGCCTGAAAATCACACCGCCACGGCGGCCTTGATGTGCGGGTGCGGCTGGTAGCCTTCAAGCGAAAAATCCTCGTAGCGGAAGGAAAACAAATCCTCCACCTCGGGATTAAGGCGCATGGTCGGCAGCGGGCGCGGACTGCGCGAGAGCTGCAGCCGCGCCTGCGCGAGATGATTGAGATAAAGATGAGCGTCGCCGAACGTGTGGATGAACGCGCCGGGCCTGAGCCCGCTCACTTGCGCGACCATCAGCGTGAGCAGCGCGTAGGAGGCGATGTTGAACGGCACGCCGAGAAACACGTCGGCCGAGCGCTGATAGAGCTGGCACGACAACGCGCCTTCGGCAACGTTGAATTGGAACAAGCAATGGCACGGCGACAGCGCCATGCGATCGTTGTCCGCCGGATTCCACGCCGTGACCACAAGCCGGCGCGAATTGGGGTTGCGGCGAATTTCCGAAAGCACATCGGCGATCTGATCGATGTCGCGGCCGTCCGCCGCCGGCCACGAGCGCCATTGGCGGCCGTAGACCGGGCCAAGATCGCCAGTCTCGTCGGCCCATTCGTCCCAGATGGTGACGCCGTGATCGTCCAGATATTTGACGTTGGTGTCGCCGCGCAAAAACCATAACAGTTCGTAGATGATGGATTTGACGTGCAGCTTTTTGGTAGTGACCAGCGGAAAGCCGGCGGCAAGATCGAACCGCAGCTGATGGCCGAAGATCGAACGGGTGCCGACGCCGGTGCGGTCGCCTTTTTCGGCGCCCTCACTGAGCACGCGTTCCATCAAATCGAGATATTGCCGCATGGGTGGCACCGCTAGAATCGGTGTTTACTTTACCGCTAAATGAGAGGCGGACGAAGGTCGCACAAGAGGATGGTGGATATCATTCTTTTGCCCGGCCATCGCCGCTAGATTTTGTGGCCCGAACCGGCACTCGGCTCAATCTAGTGCAGGAGGGTCTCGATGAAGGCGACGGCTTGCCGGTAAATGCCGGGCGCTTCGCTTTCGCGCGGACCGCCAATCGCAAGCTTTAAATCGCGGCCATGCTTTGCCTGTTGGACGCACAGCCATAGATTTACGCGCTCGGCGATTTTGGGCTCGCCCAAGTTCACAATCAAAAGCGGCTTACGATATTTATGGGCGAGTTCGCTGGCGCGTTTCGTGCCTGACGATACGTCCAGTCCGGCGGCGTCGGTCAGGATCAAGCAGGCGTCGGCGTCGCGCACATTCCATTCCGTGCGCTGCGCCGGGTCGGCGAGCGGCGTTTCTTTCAAGTTCGGGTATTTCGCTAAAACCCCCGGCGGTTCGGGAAAATCTTCCGCCCAGCCGCCCTTCGGGCACCAGCCGCCATAATCGATCCCGCACGCCAGCGCCGCGTCGAGTGCCGCGCGGTCGACACCGCTTTGACCGCCGGAGAGGATTTTCATCGCGAGCGGTTGATAGCCTGCGCTGGGCGCAAGGAGGAGACACTGCCAACAATATCTTATGTTATGTATAGGCTCACTGACCAGCTGCGCACGCCGCGGATGCGCCCTTGGCGTCCCAATTTCGGTCCTCGCCCTGTCCCCTCGCCCTGTCCGCTTTCAGGGCAAGAACGAAACAACTAAACGCTCGGCGATGTCTGCTTTTGACCCGTCGTGCTCATCGCGCCGGGTTTTGCTGCATTGCTGCGACACGTGTTCTCCGGAGGTTGCGACGCGACGTGCTGCCTAATCGACTCTGGTGGCGGATTACCCGTTGGCAAGTAGACTGCTCCACATAACCGAGGAGTGCCGCCATGGGCTCACCACTTGTCGCCGCCATTGAGCAACGCCTGCGCCTGGCGAAATATGAGGTTGCCTTGAATGTTGATCTGTCGATGCCGCTCAAGGGCAAAACCTTGCGGATCACACCGGCAATTGTCGCATCGAAGTTTTACTTTTCCTGGAGGGCCTTTGGCTATGTCTCGCAGAACATTTTTGTTTCCGAGGTGCAAGATGCTCGTAGTTCGGACTTGGACATCCTCCTTGCAGTTGGTACCCATTACAGCGAGACGGCGAAATCGCCGTGGTCCTATCTGAACGCAGCTGAAAAAGCTGCTGCCAGACGTGCGTCCCCGGTGCCGTCACTGGTGCCGTCCACGGTTACCGTCGCGCTGAATGCGCTGGACCGTTTCGCGCGGGTCAAAGCGCAGGGCGCGTACATCGTCATACCGGTCTTGATTACGCCGGCGCCGCATCAGGATCTGATCGCGCATGCGATAGCAAAACCGAGGCAAAGACGGCGCCTGTTCCATATGTCGGCGGTGATCGATTCCGATACCGGCGCCATTTATTATTGTCGATCGGGTGGGTTATACGGCCTCGCCGCCCTTCGGGAGATGCGCTCGATCATATCGCAGCTCATCGCGCCAAAATTCGCCCAAATACCGCAAGCATCAAGCGGACATGATTCGCCGGCGCCCCTGTAGTCGCTTTGGCTGCGGCACATCAAAGGCGCGATTGGCACTTCGCGACGCTCAACCGACGGCAATATGAAATCTTTTCGAGAGCAAGGAGACGCGCCCAAAATGCCTTTGCGTCGTGCAGCGAGATCGAACGTGACCTATTATGACGCGCAAGAGGTGTAAAAGTTAAAAAAGAAAAGGCCCTTGCGGGCCTCTTCTTCGCGTTTCGGCTGTGCGGTTAACGGTGGGCGGGGTGGTTGTGCCACCGCCTTGGACCGCCGTGCCAGTCAGGTGCGGGGCCAGGCGCATAATCGTAGTACCCGCTGTAGGGGGCGCCATAATAGGGACCGCCGTAATACGGGCCAGGTCCAACGCCAACGCCGAACGGACCCACACCGACGCCGACGCCGCCCGGCCCGGCATACACATCCACCTGCGCCATCGCCGGCGCCGCAGCCGCGGCAAGTAGCGCGCCTGTTGCGACAACACCCAGAACGAGTTTTTTCATCATTCGTCTCCTTTGCGTGACTTCCAAGAAAACGCAAAGGTCCGGCGCCCCGTTCCGCATTTCTCGGGCTCCGAATTTCGCAAAATGTGATGGAACAAAGCTTGGCCGAGGAACAAATTTTAGAAACAAATTTTAGCGAGACTTCAGGCAGCGCCAGCGCGCCTCACGGGGCTGCGTAATCACACTTCACCGATCTCGCGCAAAATTTCGTCCGTGTGCTCGCCGAGCCGGGGAGAGGGGTGTTCCGCTGCCATGGGCACACCATCGAGCATGATCGGGGTGCGCACGCCCGGAATGGTCCCGCCTTTGGCGGCCGCGCTCGGTGGCGAAATGCGCATGTGGCGGTGAATGACTTGCGGATCGGAAAATACCTGCTCGAGGTCGTTGATTGGGCCGGCGGGTACGCCGACCGCTTCGAGTTTTTGCAAAAGATCGGCGCGGCGGAATTTTTTTGTCAGCGCGGATATGCGCCCGACGATTTCGGCGCGGCGCGAAAGCCGGCCCTTGTTGTCGCGGTAGGCGGGTTCGTCGGCGAGTTCGGGTGCGCCCAAAACGCCGCACACTTTGACGAATTGGCTGTCGTTAGCCGAAGCGATAATGATCTCGCCATCGGCGACCGGAAACACCTGGTAGGGAACGATGTTCGGGTGGGTGTTGCCGATGCGGTGCGGTACGGTGCCGGATACAAGATAATTAAGCGCCTGATTAGCGAGCGTGCCGACGGTGGAGTCGACGAGCGCGGTATCGACAAAACCGCCGCGGCCGGTCTTTTCCCGGCGGGCCAGCGCCGCCAAAATGCCGACCGCGGAATAAACGCCGGTGAACAGATCCGACGCCGGTACGCCGATACGCATCGGCTCGCCGTCAGGGCTGCCGGTGAGGTCCATGTAACCGCCCATGCCTTGCGCCATCAGGTCATAGCCCGGGCGCGACGCATAGGGGCCGTCCTGGCCGAAGCCGGTAACCGAACAATAGATCAGCCTCGGGTTATCCGGCGCGAGGCTTGCATAATCGAGGCCGAACTTGGCGAGCCCGCCGACCTTAAAATTCTCGATCAATACATCCGAACGGGCGGCGAGTTTTTTCACAATGCGGCGGCCGTATTCGCCCTCAAAATCGAGTTCGATCGAGCGCTTGCCGCGGTTGGTTGAGTGGAAATAGGCGGCGCCAAGATGGCCGCCATCGGCGGCGGCGACGAATGGCGGTCCCCACGCGCGGGTGTCGTCGCCGGCGCCTTTGCGCTCGACCTTGATGACGTCGGCACCGAGGTCGGCGAGGATTTGCCCCGCCCAAGGCCCCGCCAAGATACGGGCAAGTTCAAGCACGCGCAGACCGTGCAATGGACCCGGCATTGACGCTCCTTATTCGTCGCGGCGGACTGGCCGTTTTAGAACGTTAACTGACAAAGCGGGATAATTTTGTCTACCCGGCGCCGATGCGCCAAGCTTGTCATCGCCGCCTGTGGCCATTAGCTGTTTATTGCCGGGGTAAAACAGGGGATCGCGGTGGCGGTGAATACCTCGTTCTTCAGCGACATGCTGCAAAGCATCGCCGAGAAGAGCCGCGCGCTGATCGGGCGCGAGCGCCGTGAGGCCGGACGCCAGCGCTCGGACGGACTAGCCGATCTGTGCGAGGCGCTGTTATCCGGCCGCGGCGAGGCCTCGGGCGTCGCGCTTGCCGAGCAGATCCTGGCCGAATATGCAGAGCTGACCACCGGGCCGCGCATCGCGTTTTTCGAGACACTGGCGCAAACTTTCGGACACGATAGCGCGCGCATCGAAGGCGCGATCGCCGCCTGGCGGCAGACGCCGTCGGCCGTTAGCGCCGCAAACTTGCATGAGGCGAGCGAACCGCGCCGGCTTGAGCTGTTTCGCCGGCTCAATCTCGCGCCGGGAGGCACCGCGGCTTTGGTGCGCATGCGCGAGCAGCTGATGGACGCAATGGATCATCGCGAAGATCTCGCCGAGATCGACAACGACTTTATTCATTTGTTCTCGTCCTGGTTCAACCGCGGCTTTTTGGTGCTGCGCCGCATCGACTGGTCGACCCCGGCCATGATCCTGGAAAAGATCATCCGCTACGAGGCCGTGCATCAGATTCGCGACTGGGACGATTTGCGCCGCCGCATCGATCTGCCTGATCGGCGCTGCTATGCCTTCTTTCATCCGGCGCTGGTCGACGAGCCGCTGATTTTTGTCGAAGTGGCGCTGACGCGCGAGATTTCCGGCGCCATCGCCCCGATCCTTGCCGATAAACGCGAGGTCCTCGAACCGGAAAACGCGACGACGGCGGTCTTTTATTCGATCACCAATTGTCAGCGCGGGCTTGCCGGCGTCAGCTTCGGCGCCTTTTTGATCAAGCAGGTGGTCGAGGAGGTCTCGCGCGAAATGCCGCGCATCTCAACCTTCGTCACCTTGTCGCCGGCGCCGAATTTCGCCGACTGGCTCAAGCGCGAACGCGGCAAAGAGGTTTCGCTCGCGCTTGACGCCGATGCTCGCGAGACGCTCACAGCGCTCGACCGTCCCGAGTGGTGGCACGATCCAACGGTGATCGCGCGCGTGCGCGAGCCGTTCCTGCGCGCCGCCGCCTGGTATTTCCTGCGCGCGCGCAACGGCCGGGGATTGCCGGTCGATTCGGTGGCGCGCTTTCATCTCGGCAACGGCGCCCGGCTCGAGCGGCTCGACTGGCTCGGCGATGTCTCCGAACGGGCGTTGCGGCAATCGCACGGCCTGATGGTCAATTATCTCTACGATCTCGGCTACATCGAGCAGAATCACGAGGCCTACGCGCAGCAGCACGGGGTCGTCGCCGCCAGTGCGGTCAGCCGGCTCATCCGCACACCGATACGCGAAATCGTCCCGGTTTCGGGGTAAGCTCGGTGCGTCATTGCCGGGCTTGACCCGACAATCCATCTTTCGTTGCATCCTGCATGTATCACCGGGTCTCGGCGCTGAGCTTGTCGTCGGGCCGGCCACTTCGGGCCGGACCCGTTGGCGCCGGCCCGGTGATGACGCGGAGGAGCCATGCCCGATCTGCTCGGCATTCTGGAAACCGCGCTCTATGTCGAGGAATTCGAGCGCGCCTGTCCGTTCTACGAACAGGTACTCGGGCTCAACAGCATCTATCGCGACGCGCGGCTGTGCGCCTACGATGTTGGGGGCCGGGGCGTGCTCTTGTTATTTTTGCGCGGACGCTCGTTCGAGACCGTGCACATGCCCGGTGGCACCATTCCGCCGCATGACGGTCACGGACCCGTGCACATGGCCTTCTCGGTCGCCGTCGATGCGCTTCCCGCATGGGAGAATGAACTTGCACAAGCCGGCGTCGCCATTGAAGGCCGCACCAAATGGCCGCGCGGCGGCGAGAGCATCTACTTCCGCGATCCGGACGGACATCTGCTTGAACTCGCGACCCCCGGTCTGTGGCCGGGATATTAAGGCGTGATGGGGCCGGCTGACGAACCTTCGTTTGACCGATTGCAGGCCTTCATCGCCGGACCTGCAAGGGATCGAAAATCGTTTTGATAAATACGGGGCTTTGCATTTTATCCGAGGATTTGGCCGATCTGCTCGATGCCCGATCCGAAACTTGCAAAGCGGAATATCAGGTTCAAAGTCACGAGCAGTCCGATCATGCCGACGGCTGCGATTATGAAAAGATTGGGATCGGTCATCGCAGCATATAGCCGGCCGCTGCCGAATTTGCGGCCGCTGCGAATGGCTGAATTGATTGACCGGGTTGCGTCTTGGGTCACGGGCAAGCTGGTCATCACTGACTCTCCTGTTTCACCCACCCCCCAACTGCAGCCCCAATACTATTAGCTTAGTCCACTCCTGCTAAATATCTGTGACGCGCGTCACACCCAAAAACCGGTAAAAGAGTCCGGTCAATTTCGACCGACCCGCGCATTTCCGCTGTGCGATCGGTTGGGCTTTGCTACCCTTGTCCCTCGATCCGGTCCAATTCGGCGTTCCGCACAACGAGTAGCACTTAGATTTGCCTGCAGATGACGAAGAGCGCGCGAGCGACGTTTATTGAAAAACACGGCCTGTGGAGCGACCAAGAGCGGCGGCTGGCCGCCGACGTTATGCACCGGGTCGAAGCCCAGAAGCTGCGGTTCGTTCGGCTGGCATGGGGCGATACCCACGGCTATTCGCGCGCGAAAACGCTGACCGTTCCGGCTTTCGTTTCGGCGCTGAGCAGCGGCTACAATATCGGCGTCGCGACGACGACGTTGGATTCCGCCGGGGCGCGCGTTTTCGCTTCTTTCACGCGTGGCGGCGGCATGCGCCTCCCGGAAATGACCGGCTCTCCCAATCTTACCATTGTGGCTGATCCGGCGACGTTCCGCGTTCTGCCATGGGCCGATGGTGTCGGCTGGATTTTGGGCGACGAATATTTCAATGACGGCCGCCCGTTCCATTTCTCGCCGCGCCAGATTCTGCGCAAGACGCTGCGGCGGCTTGCCGAACGCGGTTACGAAAGCATCATCGGTCCCGAGATCGAATGGTACCTGCTGCGCGTCGCCGAAGTGCATTTGAGCGAAGACAATGTCGGCGCGCCGGGCCTTCGCGGCCGGCCGATCAAGACCGCGCCGGTCGAACCCGGCTATCACTACCATTCCGAGTCGAATATGGACCTGATGCATGAGGTCTTCGACGCGCTCGGCTCCGCCTTCGAAGCGCTGGGATTGGGTCTGCGCTCGATCGAAAACGAATGGGGTCCCGGACAGGTCGAATGCACGTTTGCACCGCGTAGCGCACTCGAAGCAGCCGACAACGCGCTCCTGTTCCGCACCGCCACACGGCAAATCTGCAGGCGATTGGGCTATTTCGCCACCTTCATGTGTCGGCCGGCGCTGAAGGGCTTTTATTCCAGCGGCTGGCATTTGCACCAATCGCTGATCGACGCAACGACCGGCGAGAACTTGTTCACGCCGCGCAGGAGCGGCGAAGTTCTTTCGCCGCTCGGCCAGTCCTATCTCGCGGGCTTGTTGCAATACGCAGCGCCGGCCACCGTCTTTGCGACGCCGACCGTTAACGGTTATCGCCGTTTTCGCCCGAATTCGCTCGCACCCGACCGCGCGACCTGGGCCTACGATCATCGCGGCGCCATGATCCGCGTGCTCGGCGGTGCCGACGACCCGGCAACGCGGCTTGAGAACCGGGTCGGCGAGCCGGCGGCCAATCCTTATCTTTACATTCTTGCGCAGATTGTGACCGGACTCGCGGGCATCGAGACCGATGCGGCATTGTCGCCGTCAAGCGAGGAGCCTTACGCGGCCCAACAGCCGCTATTGCCGAAGAGTCTGCCCGAGGCGCTCGACGCGCTCGACTCTGAGCCGTTGTTCCGCCGCACGCTCGGCGATATCTTTGTTGATTATTTCGTGAAGCTAAAGCGAACTGAAGCCGGTCGCTACCAAAGTTCACTACAGGGAGCGTCGCCGGGCGACGAGCCAAGCGAGTGGGAACAGAATGAGTATTTCGATTTCTTCTAGTATCACCCCCCTTGAGGGGGAGGTGATAGTTTAGATTCTGCGGTCAGTACGAGGAGGCGAGGAACGTGGAATGACTGTGCGGGAAAAATTAGCTGCGCAATCTCATCGCCTCGGCGGCACCGCGCTCTACGACTGGGATTATCTGGTCCAGGAGGATCGTGCGCACCGGCTCGTCTACACCGATCCGGCGATCTTCGAAGCCGAGATGACGCAAATCTTCGGCGGCACCTGGACGTATCTCGCGCACGAAAGCGAAATTGCCAACGTCAATGATTTTATCACCCGGCGCCTCGGACTGCGTCCGCTGATCATCGTCCGCGATGCCGAGGGCAAAGTCCGTGCGCTCTACAATCGCTGCACCCATCGCGGGACCACCCTTTGCCGCTGGGACAAGGGCAACAGCAAATCGTTCCAGTGCCCCTACCACGGCTGGAATTTCCTCAATAACGGCCGGCTGCGCGGCGTGCCCTGGCCGGACGGTTACGCCGGCGACATGCGCGATCCGAAATATAATTTGGCGCAGGTGCCGCGCGTCGAGTCTTATCGCGGCTTTATTTTCGCTACGCTCAATCTCGACGCGCTGCCGTTGACCGAGCATCTCGGGCCGATCGCGACAGTCATCGACGAATGGCTCGACCGCAATCCGGGCGGCCGCGTCGTGGTGTGCGAGGCGAACCGTTTCCGCTTCAAGGCCAATTGGAAGCTTGCCTACGACAATTCCTGCGACGGCTATCACGTCGCCTATTCGCACCGCTCGCTGCTCGAGACCGAGAACCGCTTCGCCGGCGAGAACGCCAAGGGCATGGCCTATTATCGAAATTCGCCGGACACGCAGCCGATGTATATGCGCTATACCGGGCGCGGCAATCACTACAAGGACAAGCGCCCGAATCTGGAAAAGCGGCCCGGCGGCCTATGGGCACTGGAAAGCGCGCATCCCGGCATGGAGCACTACGAGGCAGACTTCATCAGCCGCTACGGTGACCGTGCCTTTTCGCTGCTCGACCTCGCCGGCTCCGAGCCGGTGAACATTAACGTTTTTCCCAACCTCTCTCTTCTTGGCAACCATATCCAGGTGTTCGAGCCAGTCAGCGTCGATGAGACCAATGCCATCTGGTACGGCACCATGATCGTCGACGACGGCAGCATCGGCGCCGACGGCGTGCGCGACATCAACGCGCTGCGCATGCGCACCCAGGAAGGCTTCCCCAATTTCGGCGAGGTCGATGACATCGCCAACTTCGAGCAGATCCAGCGCGGGCTCTTCGCGATCGAGGACGAATGGGTCTACATGCACCGCGGCCTCGGCATTCCCGATCGGGTCAAGACCAATGACGACGGCACCATCACCGCGCCGGCGACCGACGAAGCGTTCATGCGCGAGCATTTCAAGGAATGGAAGCGGCTGATGCAGACGCGCGCCAACCTCGCCATCCGGCGGGAGCCGTAAGGTGAATGCCCCCAAGCCGCCGGATCCGTCGCGCAGCTCATACTATGTCAGCGACGCGCTGTACCGCGATCTGATAGCTCACTTCACCGATTGGCAGGACGACGCCCGCGCGGTCATCGACGCCGCCATCCGCGACGAATTCCGCCGCCTCCTCGAGCGCGAAGCGCGTCTTCTCGATCAGCTGCGCTACGAGGACTGGCTCGCCATGTACGCGCCCGAGTGCGTCTACTGGGTGCCGTCGACGCCAAATGCCGGCGATCCGCGGCGCGAGATCGCGGTCATGTTCGATGACCGTCGCCGTCTGGAAGATCGGGTCTATCGATTGCGCACCGGCTTCGCCTGGTCGCAGGCGCCGCAGTCGCGAACTGTGCGGCTCATCACCAACGTCGAAGTCTTTGCCACCGCGCGCGACGATGCGCGCATGCTGCGCTCGAATTTTCTCATCAGCGAATTCTGGGACAGGGAAACGCGCACGCTAGCCGGATGGGCCGGTCATCGCCTCGTGCGCAGCGGCGGTGGCTGGAAGATCGCCGCCAAGCAGGTCAATCTGCTCGAATGCGATCAGGCCATCCGCAACCTGAGCATTATTTTGTAGTTGATACCTTTCCTCCCTTAGTCTTCCTGTGCGGCCAGCACGAGGGATGCCGCCGCAGCTTGCGTTGTCTAATTCGCCCGCGACAGCACGACGTCAATCAAGCGATCGCGTACTCGGGCTTTTGCAACAGCCAGGGAAAACCGCTTGCCCAAAGTCCGACATACCAGCCGAGCGTGGCGAAGAACAAATACGTTCCGTCGATCCACGTTTCGAACGTGCCGCCCACAAGCCAGATCATCGCGTCGATAACGGCCTGATTGACGGCCGCCGCCAGCAACAGGCCAATCAAGACGGCGACCATCGGGTATCGGTCGCGCGACCGGTCGAGCGCGTACCCACCGGCGAGAGCGTAGATGCCGCAAACGAGCCAGCTCAGCGCGACTGCAATCCAGACCGCCAAATACGGCGCAAGGACCGGCATGGCAAACACCGCGCCCACGATGTCTGCGTCGTGTCTGTCAGGATGACCGGATATGGGCATCATCATAAAAGGTCCCAGGACGGCCAGAAGATAAAAAGCAAACAGACCGCCTAAAGCAGGCCCGTAGTTCAACGTGGCGCCCATAACCACGCTCGGCCACGTGGCGCTGGCGCGAACGGAAGGCGTCTTAAGCTGAAGGGCGGCGCTCCAGTAATAACTGACGACGGCCGGCGTCATCGCCGCGAGTACAATCTGCAAGCTGGCTATGCTGGCGGTGGAACGAAGAGTGGCGTCGAGCGATTGAGGGACAGTGTTGTGGAGCGATTGACGGACGGTGTCGTCGAGCGTGTGATAGATCAGGTCGATCATCAGCATCAAAATCAAAATAAGGAACAAGCGGGTCAGCGTGCGCAGCGGGCGCAGCGAAACCTGCTCCCAAAAGGCGTCGAGCACCGACGGATAGGTTTCTTTGCCATGTTGTCCCCTGCGGGGTACGGCCTGATCGAGTACGAATTCCTGCAGCGGGGCGATAAGCGCGACCGAAACAATGAACAGTAAAATCGTTTCGAGCACGCCATGGGCTGTGTGCAGCTCCCGCAGCGCATTGCCGAAAACGTCAGGGAACAGGGCAATTAACGCGGCGGCCACGCTCCCGGTGGCTGCGGAAACCGCGACGAAGATACGCTTGGTCAAATCCCGCGCGCCGGGTTGTGGGCTCGAAGCGGCGGCTTCCCAAAGCCGCGGAGCCATTGCAGAGCGGACCCTATCAGCCGACCCCGCCAAGGTCTTGATAACGCGAAACCGATATCCCAGACGCAGCGCGAAGGCGACGCAGATCGCAACAGCCATGCCGACCACCATGTATATGAACAGCCTCCCAAACTGATCGTCTCGCAGCACCGAGCCGCCAAAGAGCAGGCCGGCAAAGAAGCCGACTGCCCCCGCTACAATGGCGAGATTTCGCTTTCTGTCGTTGACGAGAACAGCCGCGACGATGCAGGCGAAAGCTGTCGCCGCGAGGAAAAACCCCAAAGTGTAGGTTGATTGCTGCGTTGCGTTCACGAAAGCTCGTCCGGGTTTGCAAGGCAGGCCGCTGAGATCATGCGCGAACAGGTTCCGGTTTGCAAACTGGCGAGGCGAAGTGGCTCATCAAGCGGCCGATTTACTCATCGGACCACGACCAGATGTTGAGGGGCCGTACATCTACGGTTCTTTTCTTGAGCGATTGGCGAGTTGTCGCGCGCATATGGCGAGCCTCATTGCGGAGACTTCGTCTGCAAATGTAACCGCACTCATCACTCTATGGCGTGGTAAGTGCGCTCAATCCACGATCCCGACGAACGTCCGGTTTGAATGACCCTCTTGCCCGGTTCGTTGCGTATTTCCTGGATTTCATTGGGCGTGAGTGTTTTCGCCACTGCGCCTTTTGCATCGGCAAGAAACGACCGAACCACATCGAGCGAAGGCAGGGCCTTGTTGTTCGTATGCTCGGCGGCGATCGCTTCGTCGGCGCCGGCTCGCAACGACTGGGCCCACATTTTTCGGAATAATACGTTCGATGAATATATCTGCGCGCTGTCAATTTGACCGTCTACGACCAGCACGTAACCGAGCACATCGCTATCTTTCATGCCATGCGATTGCAACGCGGCAACGAAACCATCTTCCGCGGCCAAAAGATGTTTGTCGTCCAATGTCAGCGCCAGGCTGGTTGGAGATTGCGGATTGTCGACGCTCGCTCGCAGTCGGCGCGATAGTTCCGCCTGTGTGCGACCGGCTTCCGACCACGTTAATGCCTGGGCTTGGGAGACTTGTGCCGACAAACGTTCCAATGCTTCGGCCGCCGGCCTTGCCTCCGGCGCAGGCGTAGCCTGCGGCGTGTTCGTCGGCCGGGATGGATCCATTGGACCGCTGGGTGGGGTTGCAGCGGCCATCAATGCTCCGGAGTACGCGCTGGTCGCGCTCGACACAAACTGCTTCGCCGTACGCGGTGGCACGCTGCGGCCGGCCGCGCGCAGGATGTTGCGGTTTTCGCCTTCGCGACCGGACCAGCGACCTCTTTCTATGCAGAAAGCGGCAATAGGCATTGGTCCCGAATGCGGCGGTAAAATAACGCTCACGCCCACCACGCGGTCCTGATCGCCACCTTTAACGATTTCTCCGGCTTGAAGGAAAATCTCCGCGTCGCCGCGGTTTTCCACTGTCAACTCGTTGACCCTCCTGGTCTCAGTCACGCCGATGAGGTTGTTGCCCGCCGCTTCCCGCAGCGTCATCGGTATCGGTCCGGCTTGCGAGGCGCCGTGCACAAAATAAACCGCAAGGTTTTCATGCGCGAACGGCCCGGTGATTTTGTAGTCTTCGGCGCGGCTGACAGTTTGGAAAACTGCGAGCGCGAGAGCTGAGATAAAAGCGATCGCAATCGGCCGCATCCAGTTCGGGATCATTGCATTGCCTTTCATCGGTGGTCGTTCCCCATTTTCTGGTCTGTAGTTGCTCGAAATTTCACATAGACACGGCCGCGGAGCTGCCGCCGCGGTTTCCTCAGGAGATCGCGTTTGCCCGGCCCGCCATGGCATAGTCGTTGGCTGCCGATCAGCTAGCCAAGTAGCGCCCGTGCAGCATGAGTGAGGGCATCATGCGGTCCGCCGCGCTCGCGGCCCGGTTGCCTCAATTGCTAACGATGCCCTCAGCGAGACTATGCGCGGCAGCGCAGCGGATTCGGACATGCGGATAAAAAAATAAATCCGCAGGGTCCGGCCTTCTGATTGAGCAATTCTGCCCTAAATGGGACATATAAGGTGCAACAAATATTCCGCGGCGAAGCTTTCAAAATTAATCGGCGCGCGCGATTGCGATGACGACGCTCTCGGTTGCGGTTGAGGGAGAGGCCCAGACGGCACGACTGTCGCGATCAGAGGTCATCGCGGCGATTCGAGCGCTTACCGCTGCCGAGAAGATAACTCTGATGAAGATTGCCAGGATCTATGCGCGCGTCACGCCGTTTGGCCACGACGACT
>Ga0187784_10002141_pt1 | contig 15798 bp, 15 predicted proteins | sample 1015_SJ02_MP15_2_FD_132964 | JGI IMG/M metagenome (GOLD analysis project Ga0187784, IMG submission 132964) | Tropical peat soil microbial communities from peatlands in Department of Meta, Colombia - 1015_SJ02_MP15_20_MG | ecosystem: Environmental > Terrestrial > Soil > Wetlands > Peat | place...
CACCCCGATCAGGTTGAGCCCGGTTTCGGGGGTCCCCGTCGTGAGGTCGTAGGCCGCGCCCCCGGTGACGATCTCGGGGGCCATTCCGACGATTCCGCTATACCCCGAAGTGAGCGAGACCGCCTCCGTGTAGACCGAGTACGGGAAGAACGTCACCCCTCCCGAATTCGATTCGGCGGAGATCGACTCGTCGTCGTACCCCGCCCCGATGTACGTGTAGTGGTAGACGAGCTGCTGGACGGTATCGCCGACCACGAGGCTCCCTGATATGATGGTGGTTCCGACGAGCAGTCCGGCGATCAGAAGGACCGTGCGCGTGCGACCCCGTCGGACATTGCGCATCGCAATCCGGAACGGCAGGCGGTGGCGCGCGGCAAGGATGAGCGTGACGACCCCGATGAGGACGAGGACCAGCAGGAGACCGCCGACGAGAGCGCTGACCGCCATGACGACCCGACCTTACGAGAGGAACTGGCCGTCCCGCATCCGGAGGGTTCGGTCGCAGGCCGCCGCCACCTCCGCATCGTGGGTGACGACCACCATCGTCTGCTGATACTGTCGGTTGAGCTGGCGAAGCAGATCCGTCACTTCTCGGGAACCTTCCGCATCGAGGTTCCCGGTCGGCTCATCGGCCCAGACGATCGCCGGGTGCCCCACCAACGCGCGCGCGAGGGAGACCCGCTGCTGCTGGCCTCCCGACAGTTCGGAAGGCCGGTGGGTCAGTCGGTCGCCGAGCCCCATCCCGGTCAGCATGGCCCGCGACGCCTCGCGCGCCTCCTTCGCGGACCGTCCGGCGATCAGGAGGGGCATCTCGACGTTCTCCTCGGCCGAGAGGATCGGTAGAAGGTTGTACGATTGGAACACGAACCCCGTGCGGCGCGCCCGATAGTCACTCTTCTTCGCGTCGGGCATCGTGTGGATGTTGGTGCCCTCGACCGTCACCATTCCACGGGAGATGTCGTCGAGGCCGCTGAAGCAGTTGAGGAACGTAGTCTTCCCGCAGCCGGACGGACCCATGACGGCGAGGATCTCTCCGCGAAGGATCTCCACATTGATGCCGCGGAGGGCCGGTACCGCGGTGTCGCCCGAACCGTAGACCTTCCAGACATCCCTTCCGACGACGACCGGTTCCGGCATGGCCTTCCCCCATCTCACCGCCATATTTGGGCTCGGAGCCCCGTGCGAGAGGTCGTGAGGAACCATCGCACGGTCGGTCGGCCCTGGGCTGAGCTTCCCCTCTAAGGGGGTCTACGAACGCCCCGCCGCGCGGCCGGCCCGCTCGGTTGGCTTTGCCCGGTCGAAGCTCCTTCGAATCCGGGCCGGACCGTCGTACTTTTCGATGAGCCGAACCACAGTATTGCCGGTCATTCTCTTCCAGTCTGGGTCGCCCGACGCGATCTTTCGTCGGATCGCGGTCGAGGAGACGGTGCCAGTGCGCCGGAACCGGACCACCGCGACCTTCCCTTCGGCGAGGGCCGCGAGGGTCTCTCGCTCGTCGGAGAGGAACAGGAGGTCAGGGGAGCATTTCTTCAGGAGGTTTTCGAGCGCCCACCCCTCCGACGCCCCATCGTTCAGCGCGACCACGCGGACATCGCAGATTCCCATCTCCTCGAGGTAGCTTTCCAGCATTCGCCGCCGTTCCGACCCGCGGAACGGGTTCGTCAGCTCGTCGTAATGTTCGGAGCTCCCGATGGCGACGATCAGCCGGCATCGGCGGCGGAACCGGCGGATCATCGCGAGATGACCCATGTGCGGAGGGTTGAACCGACCCCAATACACTCCTGTCCTCCGCCTGCGCCCCATCGACACGACTCTTCCTTCGGCTAACGGCCCCGCACGTAAATCCCGTCGGGCCGGACTCTATCCGACACGGTTCGGCGGTCTCCTCTCACCGGGGCTTGCGATGTCCGACGGAGGCTCAAGCGTGGCACCGATGGAGAGAATGCCGGTCGTGGGAGTTGTATAGAGCGTCCCCGCTGCGCCGGGTGAGCATGGGCGGGTACTACTCGAAGCATCTCGTCGGCCCCGACCTCCAGCGGGTCTACGAGGTCGCTTCCCCAAGGATTCGTCGATATCTTCGGGCCGAGACCGGGTATCTCGTGAAGCAGCTGCGTGGGAGTGGCGATGTCCTCGAGCTAGGATGCGGCTTCGGGCGGATCCTCCGAGAGATCGCCCCGCATGTCCGGCACGCGGTCGGGATCGATATCGTTCCGGGCAACCTCCGGTCCGCCGCTTCGTATCTCGAGTCTCATCAGAACTGCGACCTTGCCCGCATGAACGCCGTGCATCTCGGGTTCCGGGACGCGCAATTCGACGCTACGATCTGCGTACAGAACGGGATCTCGGCCTTTGGGGTCGACCGTGCCCGGCTGGTCGGAGAAGCGGTCCGTGTGACGAGCGAGGGAGGACGAGTCCTGTTCTCCACCTACTCCCCCCGGATCTGGGCGGACCGCGTCGAATGGTTCCGGTCCCAGGCTCGGGCCGGGCTCATCGGGGCCGTGGACGAGTCGCAGACCCGAGGGGGGACGATCGTGTGCGAGGACGGCCTGCGCCTCACCACAGTGAGCGCGACGGAGTTCCGTGCCCTGTTCCGTGCGCTGGGTCAATCGGCACAGATGCGCGAGGTCGACGGTTCGTCCCTCTTCGCGGTCGCTAGGAAGCGAGCGCCACAAAGACCTCCGTCGAGCGTCGATCCTCCGATTTGCGGGAGAGATCGGGCCTCTACCGCGTACTCCCACGGGCCGCGTCGCGCCCCTCGCACCCCGTGAAACATGCGGCGAGTGCGGTTACCGGGGAACAGGAACCTCCGGTAACTGTTCCCGCCCGCGTTGGGAAGCCAGGAACCCAGACAACCCGGCCGCGCGACTTTCGTGGCGGACATTCTTGAAGGGCAAGGCTATCCGGAACGTACCCACTAGACGGGAATCGAAGCCTGGTGCGATGTATGCCCGTGGACGAATCGGGGCGTGAACCGAGGATGGTCCTGGTACGGGGGTCCAAGATTCATGGTCGGGGAGTTTTTGCCAAGAGGTCGTTCCGGAAGGGCGACCTTCTCCTAGACATCGACGATTCGCACCCGGTCCTCGATCGGGGCAAACTGACCCCCGAGCAGGAGGTCTTCATCGACGTGTTTGTCACGGTCGACGGGAAGGAGAAGGTAACGTGGATGAAGTCGCCCGAGAAGTTCATCAACCATTCGTGCGACCCCAATACCTACGTTCGGACGGACACGAGAAGCGGTGTCCGAGGGGTGTGGGCGCGGAAGAACATCCGGAGGGGGGAGGAACTCACCTGGGATTATGCTCTCAACATCTGGGAGGAGTGGATCGGTCCCGTGCCCTGCCACTGTGGCGCTGAGAGCTGCCGGAGGATCATTCAAGGAAACTTCTTCACTCTCCCCAGAAAGATGCAACGAGGGTATCTTCCCCTGCTCGACGGGCCCTTCAAGAGGCGGTTCCGAAAGGAAATCCAATCGCTCGATCTCCCGCCGGCCCTCGAGACCGCGAGATAGTCTCGGCCACTCTCATCGGCGCGGTCAGTGTGGGGAAGGCCCCGGGTGCCTCACCCTGTCCCGCGGGCGAGGACAGGCCTACTTCGCTCGGAAGCTCGACATCGTGGTCTGTGCTCTCCGTTCTTCGTGGGAGAAGCCGAAAATCTCCAACACGCGCCGTTCACCGTACGGGTAGCAGCGATTGAAGCACCGGTACAGCGGAAGATGCTTCTGAGACACTCCGGCCGTGTACGTGCTTCGAGGATCGGGTGCTCGCCCTCGAACCCGCACCCAGCTGGTTGGTCGTCCCCTCCTCGATTCCCGCGCCCGGGACATATCGGCGCCTGCCACGCAGAACCTTAGCCGCGAGGACCAAACCCTAAGTCCTTCAGGACCCCTTCCCCCTCGGACCTGTGACGGCCCTCTCTCCGACCACGGTCTCCGTCCCGCCCTCCGCGGGGCACCTCGGCATCGGGGTGGCGGTCGGAATCGCGCTCACGGTGATGTTGTTCTTCGCTTTGGGGGGCCATTTCGGCGGAACCGCGCCCTCGACGACGCCTGCCCCTCTTTCCGTCCATTCGTGCTCGTCCAACGCGGACGCCTCGATCGGTAACGCTACGCCGAACGGTACTTCGGTCGAGGGGTCCCCCGTATCGGTCCACGGCCATGCCTGGGCCGCCGGGGCGACGGCGACCGTGGTCACGAAGCCGATGCCGGTCGAAGCGGGTTCCACCTTGCTCGTCTTCGTGGGCTTCGTCGGGCCGTCGATCGGAGGTCCGTCGGGTGCGGCGGTCTGCGACTCCGAGGGGGACAGCTTCTTCCAGCAGACCTCCACATCGGAGTTCTCGTCCAATCACACGGAGCTCCTGTTCCTCGGACTCGACGCCATCGGCGCGGGAGAAGTGAGCTTCGCGGTGAATTTCACGGACTCGGCCGCGCTGGCGGGTGGAACGGTCGCCGTCATCGACCTGGCCGGCCCTACTATCCTCTCCCTCGCGGACCTCACCGCTGGGTCGAACGTCGGGGACAATGGCACGTCGGGCGTACCGCTGGTTGCTTCCGGCCCGTCCCTCGTGGTGTTCGGTGTCTCTGGGCAGGGGGACGATGGCCCATTCGGAGCACTCGGTAACGAGGTGACCCTCGACACGAACGGATACTACGACGCGGGCCCCTGGACCGACGGAGAATCGATCGGTTCGATGGTCAGCACGACTCCCGGGGGCCCGGTCGATCCCTCCGGGAGCCTGGCTACTCCCGGAGTGTGGACGGCAATCGCGGTCGTGGCGTCGTAATCGGCCGAGCCCCTGCCCCTCGACATAGACTCACGGGCGACGGGCCAGCGCGAGCGTTCGTCCGCCCGTCAAAAGGGGGACGCAAAGGGGGCGGAGACCCCACCATCCTCCGCTCAAGAGGTCGAATTCCGGAGTCGAGGTCACGCTTCGCCGGGCTAGGATTCGAGCGGCCCGCCAGTTCGAATGTCGTATGGGCCGGGACGAACTCACATCGCCGAGCGGTTCGAATCGGGGGGGATGTCCACTCGATGCCCGGACCAAGCCCCTCGCATCCGTGGTCTAGCGAGGCCGCTCGCGACGGGGCCTTTCACCTAGGAATCGATGAGAATTTCGCATGCCGCAACCGGCGGGTGATTCGTGGTGCGTCGTCCCGCGCGAATCTCCAAAGTTGCTCGAGAGTGATCGCCGCGGCCCCCGTGTCGTACGGATGAGCGACATCGTGTCGGAACTTCCGGAGACCCCTCCAGGGGAGTGCCGGGTTCGCCGTTTTGAAGGGCTGGCTCGTTTTCTCGGCCGCCTCGGCCAACAATTCCGTCGCGTGTTCGAGTGCGTAGCGTGGCTCGGTTTCCGTCTCGAGGCGGTCCCTACCACCCTTCACCTCAAGGGCGACCACCTCCAGATGCCGGAGCATCTCGTCCACAAGAAACCGGTCGCGTTGCTCGACCTCCCTCACAGCGACACCCTCTCCGCCTCGACTTGGGGCTCGATCGCCCAGTGGAGACCGCCTTCGTTCACCAGGTCGACCTTCCGGCCCAGTATCTCCTCGAGGTCCGCGTTCAGTTCGGCTTTGACGAGGAGCGAGACGGGCCTTTCCCACCGAACCATCAGGTCGACGTCGCTCTTCTTCGTCGCCTGACGGCGACGTACAGACCCAAAGACCCAGAGCTTGCTGGCGCCGTATTCCCGGCCGAGGCGGAGGATTTCGGGGCGATGTGGCCCAAGGACCTCGTCGATTCCGAGGCCCATACCCAGGACGACCGGCCGAATCCTTGGTTTCCTCCAAAGCCGCGACTTGCACCGAGGGCACACTGCGGGGTAACCGCGACCGCGTACCCTCCAGGTGTAGACACAGCGGTAACAATGACCAAGGCGGCCGATTCGTTTCGTCACCATCTTACTTATTGGAGGTGGAAATCTTACTTATAGGTATTGACCGAACTCATGTAATCGGCTTCCTCCTACCGGATTTCCGGCCCGGACGTAATGCCGCTAGGCAACGTGTAACCCGTGTTTCGGATGCCACGAAACCTTTCGCCGGGACGAACTCACATCTCCGGGCGGTTCGAATATCGGCCAGGCGCTGGAGCCAAAGCCACGTCAAGAATCGGATTCTGCCTCTCGCTTCATTCACAACGATCAGGATATTACCGGACCGTTCGAGAGCACCCACTCGAAAGCCCCCGCGAGCAGCCGAGTCCAGCAGTTCGTATCGTGACTGTGGCAGTACTCCCGGTACTCAAGGGGGTAACCGCGTAAGCGGAGAACGTCCCTCAGGTGTCGGTTGGCAGCGAGCGGGCTCGTGTCGTTGTCGGCGGCTTCTCGCCGACCTTCAGTGGATTCGAACCGTGGGCCGGGACGGATTCGAACCGTCGATCTCCGCGTTGTAAGCGCGGCGTCCTCACCGCTAGACGACCGGCCCCGCGTCCGAAGGAGGGCCCTGCTCGGTCATGGGGCTGTCGGTCGGAGCGTGCTCCCGATGCCGAACCCGCACGGCGAGGCCCCGGGAGAGCTCTGTCATCAGGCGCCCGGGGAGGGCCGCCTCACCGACCCCGAGGAGCTGCCCGTCGCGCACCAGGACGACCGCGTCCCCGGCCCGGATCCGATCGTCCGCGCTGCGGACCCCGGGCACGAACAGGTCCCCTTCGAGGGGGACGCCCGCGTGGACCTCGACCGCGAGCGGAGGATTGGGCATCAGCCGTCGCGCCCCCATCACCGTCAGCTGGAAGAGACCCCGTTCCTCGCGCAGGGTCGCGAGGTCGTTGCGGCCATCGGTCACGCGCTGGAACCACGGCCGACCGCTCAACCGGATCGGGGGAAGGAACAGCCTCCGCGCCGCCTCGGGGCCGAACTGGACGCCGGCGATCGCCTCGAGCTCCTCGCGCACGACCGCGAGCGGTCCTCCGGGCACCGGTGATTCGCGCGCGATCGCCTCCTCGGCCGCGCCGCGAAGGCTCGCGATCGCCGCATTGTGGGTCGTCCGCCCGTCGTTCAGCGTCCACCGCACGCGGTCCGACGCGGGGAGGTACGGGGCGAGGAACGAATACTCCTCCGGGTCGAGGTGGACGATGACCGAACGGTAGGTCCCGCTCGCTCGCAGATGCGCGAGCGCGTTCCGGACGATTGCCCGCTCGCTCTCTTCCCAATCGCCCGTGACGGGAATGTCGTAGTGGCGGGCCGGAGGTACGTCCTCGAGCTCCCGGGGAACGAGGCCGATCGGAGAGCTCACCGAGACGATGTGCACCCGCTCGAGCGCCGGAAGCCCCTCGAGCGCGGCTCCGAATCTTCGGTGGCTCCGGGATCGGCGGTACGGCTTCGTCTTCGAACACGGGACGAGCAGGAGGACGGTTTTCGAGGGGGGCGGCCGGTATCGTTCGAGGAGGCGCGAGCGGAACCGTTCCATCTCCGGCCGTCGGTGTGACTCGAGGAGCACGTAGTTCCGGGATCCGGAGAACGCCACCGGGGCCCGTTCCTCGAGCAGCGGACGGAGGTCGCGGTCCGCGTACCGGAGCATCTCGGCGAGAGCGGGCTCGCTCACGAGGCGAGACTCCACGAGCTCGCGAAGGAGGCCCTGCCGCGCCGCCCCGACCGACTCGGCGAGCGCGCGTCGCATCGCGACCGTCGCATGGACCGACAGCGGGCCGGCGGTCTCGGGGGAGCACGCGGGACAGTCGCACACGCGCTCGGCGCGGGACGGAGGGGTGGCCCGGGCTCCGAGGACCGGGTCGAGGTAGACTCCATGGGCCGCGGAGAGGTGGGCCTCCGTCGTGTCCACTAGGTCGACGCCGAGGTAGGTCAAGAGCGGGATCCGATGCGGAAGCGCGACCCGGGGAGCCCAGAGGACCGGACCCGCGCCGAAGGCGTTACGGACCCCCCGGAGCGCCTCCACGAACGGACGGCCATCGTTCCAGAGCGTCCGGGCGTTCCCGAGGATGAGGAGCTCGGGTCGGTCGGTCCGGGCGGCGACCGCAGCCTCGTCGCGGAACGGCCAGTGCAGGTAGAGTGCACCGGCTCCGGCGCGGTGGACGCCGGAGCCTTCTCCGGCGATCTCGGGGGCGAGTACCGGCGTCTCGAACGAGAATCGACCGGCGGGATCGGTGATCTCGTATCCGCGTCGACCGACGGGGGCTGGAGCGGAGCGTAGGGAAGGGCCCGCCGTGTTCTCCCCGGCGACCGCGCTTTCGAGGAGTCCGGGGGTCGAGAGGGTCAGTTCTCCGAGAGTCGCCCGGCCGACGAGGCAGAGCCCTTCCCACCGTTCCGCCGTTCGCGTCATCGTCCCCGGACCCAGCGTGGGAGCTCGGAGGAATCCGAGCGACGCTACTCCTCGCCTCTCACGCCTCTCGGTCGGGCCCTCGTGCCCGGGGCGGGGCTCGGGAATAGGCCCCGCCATTGCGCGAGCATCGCCTCCCGCCGTTCCGCTCCCGCCTCCGACCGTCCGCGCCGGCCGAACAACGGGTCGTGCGTTTCGCGCACGTCCCGCAGGAACTCGGCCGGGTCGGCACTCGCCTTCTCGAACCCGAAGAGGATGAGCTGCCGAAGGAACGAGGAACGTCCCCGCCAGCCGATCCGCCGGCGGACCGCCGGGTTGAGGTGCCGCTTCGCGAGCCGCCACACCTCGTTCGTCGTCCGATAATCCCGCGCCGAGAGGCCGATCATCACCTGCGGCATACCGATCGTCCGACCGACCCCGGAGAGGCTTTTGAGCTAGTTCCCACCCCGCAACCTTCCGGTTCCGCTACAGAAACAATCCCGGGCCCACCGGAACGAATAGAGCGAGCAGCACTCCGGCGAGGAAAATCGTGCTCAAGGCAAAGTGGCGCTCGAACGGCACGCGCGCTCGGGTGGGGTTTCGCGCGAGCAGCGCGTCCGTGAACGCAACCAGGACCGCCATCGCCGCGAGGGCGCCGAAGTAGACGACCGTGAGATGGAGGGCGGCGCCGAAGAGCGCGAGCAGCAAGAGGGCGGCAACGTGCAGCACCGGAACGAGGCGGACGGACGCTTTCACCCCCCAGCGGACGGGCACCGAGAAGAGACCGAGCGCGCGGTCGCTCTCGAGGTCCCCGAGGCTGTGGATCGTCTCGAACGCCGTCCCCCAGGCGAGCAGGCCGCCGACCGCGAAGAGGACCACGGGCGGAAGCGTTCCTTCCACGGCGATGTAGACGGCGCCGGGCGTGATCGCCTCGACCAGGCCCAGGAACGCGGTCGTGAGCGAGGTGACCCGCTTCGTGTAGCTGTACCCGAGCACGAGCACGAGGGCGACCGGGGCGAGGACGAAGGCGAGAGGGTTGAGGAGGTAGGCCGCGAGGAGGAGCACCGCGGCGTTCGCCGCGCAGAACCCGAGCGCGAAACCGGCCGAGGCGCGGCCCGTGACGAGGGCGCGGCCCTGGGTACGGGGGTTCGCCGCATCGAGCCGTCGGTCCGCCCATCGGTTGAACGAGTGGCCCGCGTTGCGCGCGGCGACGAAGGCGACCACGATGAGGAGGAGCGTCCAGAGGCTCGGCCTCCCGTGCGAGGCGAGGAGGAAGAACGCCAGCGCGAACGGGAGGTTGAGCCCGAGCGTCTGAATCTCGAGGAAGCGGCCGAGCTCGCGCGCCCGGGAGCGCTCCGCAACCGCGCCAGCCGTCACGGCTTCGGTCGGCCGAGGAGCCGAGCGAGAACCGGTTCCTCCGCGATCGCTCGTTCGGCCGCCGCCGCCGCCGCGGGGTCCGACCGGATCTCCTCGGGCCACGGGCGCGGGAAACCGTCCTCGGGCCGCTTGCGGGTCGCGTCGATCCCGACCTTCGTGCCGAGGTTCGGCGTCGGGTTCGAGATCGACAGCTGGTCGACCGGCCCCTGCGACAGTTCGAAGTCCCGTCCCGGGTCGGCCTGGAGACCGACCCGGTAGAGGACCTCGGAGAGGTCGTGGACGTCCACGTCCTCGTCCACGACCACGAGGTACCGGACGAACATCAGCTGGCCAAGGCCCCAGAGGGCATGCATCACCTTCCGGGGATGGTCGGGGAACGACTTGCGGATGGAGACGATCGCGACGTTGATGAACAGCCCTTCCATCGGGAGGTTCATGTCGACGATCTCGGGAAGGACGAGCCGGACAACCGGTCGGAACACCCGCTCGACCGCTTTCCCGAGGACGGCGTCCTCGGTCGGGGGCTTCCCGGTCACCGTCGTGAGGTAGACCGGCGCGCTCCGGTGCGTCACTCGAGTGACGTGGAAGACCGGGAATGGCTCCGGGGCGGAGTAGTATCCCGTGTGGTCTCCGAACGGACCCTCGACCGTCCGTTCGGTGGGGTCGACGTACCCTTCGAGCACGACCTCGGCGTTCGCCGGCACCTCGAGGTCGACCGACCGAGCCGGGACGAGCTCGACGGGCTCACCACGCAGGAAGCCGGCGAAGACGAAGTTCGAGATCCCCTCGGGCACCGGGGCGAGCCCCGAGAACACCGTGGCCGGGTCCGCCCCGATGACGGCCGCGACGGGCATCCTCTCGCCGCGGGCCGCCCACTTGCGGTAGTTGTTCGCTCCGACGCGGTGGACCTGGAAGTGCATGCCGAGCGTGTCGGGTCCGTACTGCTGGAGCCGGTAGATCCCGGTATGCGGCTCGCCCGATTCGGGGTCCTTCGTGATGACGACCGGGAATGTCACGGTCCGGCCCCCGTCGTGAGGCCAGCACTTGAGGATCGGGAGCCGCCCGAGGTCGACCGAGCTCTCCTCGACCTCCTGGCACGGGCCCGAACGAACCCGCTTCGGGGCGAGCGATCGCAGGGTCGAGAGCATGTCGATCGTGCCGGAGAGGTCGCGGAGCGCCCCGGCGACCCCGGCGGGGGGGCGGAGATGCACGAGGCGCTCGATGCGCGTCGCGACCTCGTCCACCGACTCGGCGCCGAGGGCCGCGGCGATCCGCCGGGGGGAGCCGAGGAGGTTCGTCACCACCGGCATGGACGCGCCGGGGACGTTCTCGAAGAGGAGGGCCGGTCCGTCGGCCCGGAGGGTACGCTGCGTGACCTCGGTGATCTCGAGGTCCCTCGAAACGGGTCGGCGAACCCGAACGAGGTCCCCCTTCGACTCGAGGGCGGAGAGGAACTCTCCGAGCGAGCGGAACGTCACGGACGCCGGCGAGCCGTCCGGGTTATTAAACGAGGGGGCCGGGGTCAAGGTTCATATCGGAACCTTGGGTCGACGCGGCGATGCAGACGGTCACTCTGGAGGTCCGCACCGAGGACCTCGCCCTTCTCGGGCTCGTGCCCGAGGGGTTGTTCGAGAAGTACGAGGAGGTCGAGCTGCTCGAGACCCTTCGCCTCGAGCAGGGCTGGCGCCTCCAGCTCCTTCGGGTACGCCGCCGCGGCCCCCTTCGGACCGCGTCCGAGCTCGAGCGCGAGTCCCGGCGGATCCGGGCGATCTACGGCCTCGAGAGCTTCGAGCTCGTCGAGCGCCGTCCGCGGACTCGGGACTACATCCTGCTCGTGCGCCAGCGCAACCCCGAGCGCCTTCGCCGGCTTCTCACCCTCGCCGGCGGAGAGATCTCCCCGACCGCGCCGTTCCGCATCACGCCCGAGAAGGTGATCGCGTCGTTCCACGGCCAGGAGCGGGCGCTCCGCCGGGTGCTGAAGCGCCTCGACCGGGAGGAGTTCCCCTACCGGGTCGTTCGGGCCTCCGGCCGTCCGTACGCCCCGGACGAGAGCTCGACGCCGCTCACCCCTCTGCAATCCCGCCTGCTCGCCCGCGCGTGGGTGATGGGCTACTACGCCGTCCCGCGTCGGATCACGCTGACCCGGTTGGCGGCGCAGACCGGCCGAAGCGCTCCCGCGCTCGGAAAGGTCCTCCGACGCGCCGAGGGTCGCATCGTCGCCCGATGGCTCGCCTCCGAGGGGACCGTGAGCGAGAGCGAGCTCCCCGAGGCGGCCGGGCCGCGGGAACCGTAAAGAGAGGTCGGCGCTCGCGAACCCCGTGCCTCGCCGAGCGCGCACCGTTCGCGTCGAACGGGTCGACGGGACGCCGGACCCGCCGCTTCCGGCCCGCGCCACGGAGGGTTCGGCGTGCTTCGACCTCGCGAGCGCCGAGGCCGTCGAACTCGAGCGAGGACGGGTCACTCTCGTCCGGACCGGCTTCAAGATGCGGTGCCCCGAAGGAACGTTCCTCGAGGTGCGCCCGCGAAGCGGGCTCGCGAGCCGCGGGGTGTTGATGGTGAACGCCCCGGGGACGATCGATTCCGACTATTCCGGGGAGGTGCGCGTTCCCTTGACCTACCTCTTCGAAGGTCGGTACCGGATCGAGGTCGGGGACCGGATCGGCCAGGTCCGGCTCGTCTCGGACGAGCCGGCGGTGTTCCGGTCGGGAAAGGTCGCGCCGGTCGCTTCGCGCGCCGGTGGGTTCGGTAGCACGGGCCGCTAGCGGTACTCGGAAAGGAGCCGCTGGACCCGCTTCGGTTCGGGAGGAGGGACGGGGTGGCCCCGCTCCACTTCGGACTGGACCTCGAGCAACAGGTCGTGCATCCGACGTTCCCGGGAGAATGCGGAACGGTGGAGGCCGACGTCCCGGGTCCCCTCCGCCACGAGGACGACCGCACGGCCGGTCCGGGCGCGCCCCGTCCTACCCCGACGCTGGATGGTGCGGATCACGTCCGGGACCGGTTCGTAGAAGACGACGAGGTCGGTCGCCGGGATGTCGAGACCTTCCTCGGCGACGGACGTGGCGACCAGGCAGTTCCGCTCGCCCGCCCGGAACCGGTCGAGCACGGCGGACTGTTCCCGCTGCGAGAGCCCCGTGTCCTCCCCACGGGCCGCCTGGCCCACGAACCGGGCCGCCCGGACCTCGGGGTCGTGGAGCCGTTCGACCTCCTCGACAATCCGGTCGACGGTGTCGCGGTACTGCGAGAAGACGATCACCCTCGCCTTCGGGTTCCGGTGCAGCTCGTCCCGCACGATCCGCACGACGCTCGCGAGCTTTGGGTGCTCCACCGTGAGCGTCGCGAGGCGGTGGGAGACCTCCTCGACGTCGGGGTCTCCGAGGAACGCCCGGACGGCGGGAGTCGCCCGTCGCCCCTCCCCCGGTCGCTGACGGGCGAGGAACTCCCGCAGCGAGTCGACGCCCTGGGTCTCGATGAGTTCGAGCGCGTGGAACCCTTTCATCGCGGCGGCCTGGGCCGTCACGGCCTTCCAGAGGATTCCGGACGCACTGCCGGACTGGGCACGTTCCGCGGCGACCTGCCGGTGAAGACGGCTCCCGACCTCGAGCAGGACCCGCCGACCGACCTCCCCGGGGGGCACCAGGTCGAGCTTCCGGAGCACATCCACCTGGCGGAGCACCGCAGCCCGGAGCAGGACGGCCAGGTGCCGTACCTCGGGCGGCACCGGTACCTCGACCGTCTCCACCCCGATCCCATGGAGGTAGGGCGCGACGTCGGGGCTCGTCTCGGTGCGGTACTCGAACCGTTCGATGCCGAGGTTCGCCCAAACCTCCCGGATCCGCCGTCGGCTCCCGCCGGGCGAGGCGGTCATGGCGAGGACCCGAGCGCGGGGTCCGTCCCGGTTGGCCCGCGCGATCGCGACGTACGGGTAGTCGCCGACCGCGCGGTGCGCCTCGTCGAAGACGATGAGCGAGAATGTATCGAGCGGGAAACCGCCCGAGGCGAGGTCGTTCCCGACCACCTGGGGGGTTGCGACCACGACCTGGGGGGGTCGGAGGAGCTCTGCGCGACGCTCGGGAGCGATCGCTCCCGTGAGCGTGAGGGGCTCGGGTGCGAACAGCGTGCGCGCCACCTCCCTCGCGTGCTGGATCACGAGCGGCCGGGTGGGGGCTAGGAACAGCACCGACTCCGTCGGGTGGCGGAGGAGGAACTCCGCGATGACCCGTAGCGCGATCGCCGTCTTTCCGAGGCCGGTCGGCAACACGACCAGGGTGTTCCGGTCGACCGCCGCGGCGGCGATCGCCTGCTGGTAGTCCCGGTCCTCGAGCACGCCGGGCCGGACCCGAGGGTGTTCGACGCCGGCCATCCCCGACCTGCTCCGCCTGTCCAACGACCACATCTTTATTACGGGCGGTCTACGCCGGGGGATGCTCGCCCTGTGGGAGGTCGGCCTCCTCCTCGGGGCCTCGGTCGCGGTCCTTCTCTACCAGGGGTACGCGCTCCTCCTCGCGTCGGAGTTGCCCCGCCTGGGTCCCGCTCCGCCCGAGCCGCCCGTCGCTACCCGGCCCCGGGTGAGCGTCGTCATCGCGGCCCGGAACGAGGAGCTCGACCTGCCCGCGACCTTGAGCGACCTTCTCGCGCAGGACTATCCCAGCCTCGAGATCATCGTGGTCGAGGACGGCTCGACCGACGGCACGAGGGCGGTTATCGACCGGTGCGCGCCGCGCGTCCGGCGACTCGAGCCTCCGCCGCTCCCTCCAGGCTGGACCGGGAAGAACTGGGCGTGCTGGAACGGGGCCCGCGCGGCCACCGGCGACTGGGTGCTCTTCCTGGACGCGGACGTGCGGACCCACCCGACCGCGGTCCGTTCGACGCTCGATTGGGCGCAGCACGAACACGCCGACCTCACGACCCTCACGTTCCGCCTCGAGATGGTCGGCTTCTGGGAACGGGTCGTCCTTCCGTTCTTCGTCCAGCTCGTCCTCACCTACTTCCGGGCCCCGCACGTGAATCGGGCGGGCTCGCGCACCGCGATCGCGAACGGACAGTTCTGGCTCACCCCTATCGCAACGTACTTCGCGCTGGGGGGTCACGAGGCCGTGCGCTCGGTCGTCTCCGAGGACGTCGCGATCGCGCGCCGCTACCGCGCCGCCGGCAAGAAGCTTCGTCTCGCCTGGAGCCCCGCGCTCGCGACGACCCGAATGTATCGGACCCGCGCGGAGATGTACGAGGGCCTCCTCAAGAACGCCCACGGGGTCGAGTTCTCCGCCGGAAGGATCGTGGGCTCCCTCGCCGGCCTGATCGCGGGCTTCCTCCTCCCCCTCGCGCTCCTTCCCGTCGCGCTCGTCACCGGACCGTGGGAGCTCGTCCTGATGGGGGCGGTCCTCTATGTGGCGCTGTTCTCGAAGCACGTCGTCTTCGCCGAGTCGGCGGGGGCCCCTCCGGCGTACGGACTTCTGTTCCCGCTCGCGGCCGGCTACTACGTCCGACTGATGGTGACCTCGCTCGTCCGGGGCCTGCGCCGTCAACCCGTGGTGTGGAAAGGCCGCTCCTATCCGCTCGGACCGTAGACGACGCCCCGGAACGCTAAGTCCTCGGGCGGCGGTGGGGCCGACCGGCCATGGCGGCGGCAGACGGCGCGCGTTTCGAGCTGATCATCGGAGGCAGGGAGGTTCCCGGCACGCGGGGGGACCGGCGGCCGGTCCTCGACCCGGCGAACAACCGCCCGATCGCCGAGTCGGCGGTCGGTTCGCGGGACGACGCCCACCACGCGATGGAGGTCGCCGAGAAGGCGTTCCGCGAATCGAACTGGGCGCTGGACGACGGGGCTCGCCGGGGAAAGGCCCTCTACCGCCTCGCCGCTCTCCTCGAGGGCCAAGCGGAGGCGTTCGCCCGCCTCGAGACGCTCAACATGGGAAAGCCGCTCCGCGAGTCGCGGGGCGATATCGCCTACGTCGTGCGGACGCTCGAGTATTTTGCGGGCGCGGCGGACAAGGTCGAGGGCGAGACGATCCCGGTGCCCGGGCCCCGCATCGACTACACGGTCCGGGAGCCGCTCGGCGTCACGGTCCACGTGGCGCCGTGGAACTATCCGCTCCTCCTGTCGGTCCGTTCTGTCGCGCCGGCGCTCGCGGCCGGCAACGCGGTCGTGCTGAAACCGGCGAGCCTCACGCCCC
>Ga0187784_10002142_pt1 | contig 15793 bp, 15 predicted proteins | sample 1015_SJ02_MP15_2_FD_132964 | JGI IMG/M metagenome (GOLD analysis project Ga0187784, IMG submission 132964) | Tropical peat soil microbial communities from peatlands in Department of Meta, Colombia - 1015_SJ02_MP15_20_MG | ecosystem: Environmental > Terrestrial > Soil > Wetlands > Peat | place...
ATCTTGTTCGTCGTGCACAAAGTCTCACAACCGAGCCTGGTGTTCACCTTGCTCTCGTCGGCGATGCCGAGCTTGAGGTCGTTCTCCAGGAAGACGTCGAGTATGGCGTCGGAAATCTGGTCGCAGACCTTGTCCGGATGCCCTTCCGAGACGGACTCGCTCGTGAACAGATGGTTTGTACGTCGCACTGGAACCCGCTCCCCTCGTGTGGCTGCCGCTCTGGCCGCGAGCGCGCGCTTGGCCGCCAAGGCGCTCCGCAAAAGCCGCTCAGCGCCATGAAACTCCGCCGATCCCTGGCGACGTTGTTGCAGCGTCCCTTGGTGCGGTCAAGGCGCCGGCGAAAAGCGGGCGAAAACAGGCGCTTGCCGAGAAGCGCCCGGGCTGATCATCGCTTACCGCTGGCGATCTGCTCGACGAGATCGACGATGCGTCGACGGAGTTTCGAGTCGTCGATACGCATGAACGCCTTGGTGAGTGCCAAACCATCCGAAGTGGCAAGAAAATCAGAAATGTAGGCCGGAGAAGGCGCCTCGCTCATCCCCTCCACGCGCGGCGCCAGGGGTATGTTCGGCGCGCCATCGAAAAAGAACGAAACCGGGACTTGAAGGATGTGCGCAATCTGCTGCAACCGGCTCGCGCCGATGCGATTGGTGCCCTTCTCGTATTTCTGGACTTGCTGAAACGTCAAGCCCAACGCGTCGCCGAGTTTCTCCTGGCTCATGCTAAGCATCATCCGCCGCATACGCACGCGACTACCGACATGCTTATCGATTGGATTTGGTGCCTTCTTGGCCATCATAATAAACGTCTCCCCCGATGCCTTCCCTTTTTAGCGCTTCGGATGCAGATATCAAATTCGACTGAATTGGAATTACTCGGAAATACAATCGCCAATAGCGGCTTCTCAACCAACAATAGTCGCCGATAGGCTGGCCATCGCCTCCACTCTCATTGGTTGAGAGCATCCATTTCATCGTCCGGAAGTAGATATCACTTCATGGTCTCGGTGTCCGCCGCACCGATTTACCAACATGCCGCAAGCTAAATTTTCACTGACTGCTGACCGCTAAATTTTCACGGCATTGGCGCGAAGCCGGCGGTGAACGACCGTGAGCAGCGCCACGACGACGATGATGGCCGCTGGCGCGTCTCCGACGCGCGTGTAGATCGGTGGCCCGATCGGTTGCGGCAGCGGCGAGTCGAGGACGCCCTCCTGCCCAAGGGGCAGCGAATCGATGATCCGGCCGAGTGGATCGACGACGGCGGAAATTCCGGTGTTGGCGGCACGAACCAACGGCAGACCCAGTTCGATGGCGAGCAAACGCGCCTGTTGGAAATGCTGGTAGGGGCCGCTCGAGATGCCGAACCAGCCGTCATTGGTCACGTTGATGATCCAGCCTGCACGCTCGCCTTTGGGCACCGCTTCTTCCGCAAAGACCGCCTCGTAGCAGATGAGCGGAAGCGCGCGCGGCGCGCCCGGCACGTTGAGCAATCTGCGCCGGTCTGCGGCACCGAAGCCGCCGATCTGCTTGGTGAGCTGTTGCAGGCCGAGACGCTCGAGGAAGCGCTGGAACGGCAGGTATTCGCCGAAGGGGACCAGGTGAACCTTGTCGTAGAGCGAGGCGATCGAGCCGTCGCGGCCGATGACGTAGATCGAATTATAGACGGCGGGATCGTTTGGATTGACGGGTGCCGCAGGCCGCACGGCGCCGGTGATCAGCACGGTGCCCGGCTCGAGCAGCTGAGCAATTTGCGCAAGCGCATCGGGTTCGCGCGCGAGGAAGAACGGGAAGGCGGACTCCGGCCAGATCAGATGCGTCACATCACGTAAGCCGCGCGATTGCGGATTCGAGGCGCGATCCGACAACGCGATGTAGCGGTTCATCACCTCCTGCTTGGCCGAGTAGTTGAAACGCACGTCCTGTTGCAGATTTGGCTGCATGATGCGCAGGCGCACACCCTCGGTGAGCCGCGTCGGCGCGCGCGCAAGCCGCAGCGCACCAAAGCTCCCGAGCCCGGCAAGGACGACAGCGCCCAGCAGCAACGGCAACCACGGCCAGCGCGTCTCCGCACGGTCGTCGGTCAGCGTGGCCGGACTGGCGAACACTACGACCGCGATGAATGTCAGCCCCCAGATGCCGATGAACGAGGCGGCTTGCGCCAAGGCCAGCGGATTGGTCAGCGCATAGCCGAACGCGTTCCACGGAAAACCGGTCAGCAGATGGCCGCGCAGCCACTCGGACACGGTAAGCGCCACGCCCAAAGCCAGGACGCGCAGCATGCCGCGCGTCCACAAGACGCGCGCCAGCACGACGCCAAGTACGGTGAAGACGGCGAGTGCCGCGGGCAGGCCGATCACCGCGATGGGCAGCAACCAGCCGAAGGTCGGCGCGTCGACCAGGAAGGCGTAGCCGACCCAATAGAGGCCGGCGAGAAAATAGCCGAATCCGAACCACCAACCTATCGTGGCCGCCGCCATCAGACCACCCGAGCGGCCGGCACCGGCACCGTCGATCAGCCACACCAAAGTCGGAAAGGTCAGAAACAGGACCGGCCAAGCGTCGATCGGCGCCATCGCCAACGCCGACAGCGCGCCGGCGGCGAAAGCGATCAGACAGCGCCGCCATCCCCAGGCCAGCACGATTTCATGAACAAGGCCCCTCGGCTTCACGGCGGCGGCGTGTTCGGGTTCGAGCGGCCGGTCTCATCGCGCGGCGGCGACGGACGCGCCGGCGGCGCGCGCAACAGCGGCGTGCCGGGGCGGCGGTCCTTGCTGTGATAAATCCTGACGCGTTTGACCCGGCGCGGATCGGCATCGAGCACTTCAGCCTCGAATGAGGCCGGGCCGGGCACGAGCTCGCCACGCACCGGCACGTGGCCCGCGCGCATGACCAGATAACCGCCCAGCGTGTCGACCTCTTGCGAGGCTTCCCCGACATCGAACTCGGCACCGATCACCGCGCGTACGTCGTCGAGGCTGGCGCGTCCGGTGGCCAGGAACGAGCCGTCGTGCTGGCGCGTCACCTCCGGCGTCTCCGCCTCGTCGTGCTCGTCGGCGATGTCGCCGACGATCAGTTCGACCAAATCCTCGATCGAGACCAGGCCGTCGCTGCCGCCGTATTCGTCGATGACGAGCGCAAGGTGAATGCGCGTTGCTTGCATCTTGGCGAGCAGATCGACCGCCGGCATCGATGGTGGAGCGTAGAGGATCTCGCGAACGATCCCGGCTGCACTCAGCGGCATGGCGAGATCGATGTTCGGCAGGCCGAGATCGGACGGCGGCGGGCTTGGCGGCTGTCGCTCGGCTTGCGGATCGAGCGCGGCGCGCGCGGCCATGAACGCGACCAGGTCGCGGATGTGAACCATGCCGGTCGGATCGTCGAGCGTATCGTTATAGACCACCAGCCGCGAGTGACCGGCGCCGGCGAACACTTTGACAAGGTCGCCGATGGCGATGTCCTGCTGCACGGCAACGATGTCGGGGCGCGGCACCATCACGCTCTCGATGCGGCGCTCGTGCAGGCCGAGAATATTCCTGAGCATGGTGGCTTCGGCGGGCGAAAAGCCCGCTTCGGGCGGCTCAGCGGTGAGTACGAGCTCCAGATCGGCGCGCGTTGCGGCCGCCTTCCACCCGAACAGAATGCGCATGATGCGCGTGAGCCGGCCCTCGCGCGCCTCGCCGCGCGGCGGCACGATCGCCGGCAAACCGCCGTGCTCGGTTTCACTCGACTGGTTGCGGTGAGAGAATTGCGTCATGATCCAAATATAGGTGCCAGTCGCCGCCGGCCGGGCGTTGGATTTTCAGATCCTGGCCCGGCGCCGATAGGGATCGGGAATCGCAAGCCGCCGCAGCACGTCGCGCTCGACCCGCTCCATGACTTCTGCGTCCGCGTCGTGCTCGTGGTCGTAACCGAGCAGATGCAGGAACCCGTGAACCGCCAGATGGGCGACGTGATCGGCAAACGGCTTGCGCTGCGCGCGCGCCTCTCTGGCGATGGTTTGGTAACCGAGCACGATGTCGCCGATAAGCGGCGGCTCGCCGCCGGCGCGCGCCGCCGGGAACGACAAAACATTCGTGGCCCTGTCGATGCCGCGCCAAGCCCGGTTGAGCAAACGGATCGCCGAATCATCGCTGAGCACGATAGCAAGCTCGGCCCCCGGTGTTGACAGCGCTGCGGCGGCTTCGGCCACCGCGCGCCGCGCGATCGGGGTCGCCTCGCTCTCGTTCCACAGATCGGATTCGACCAGCACGTCGATCTTGAGCGCCGGCCGCGCCTTGCGCGCCGCCTGCGTCATTCCGGCCGCCGGCGCTTTGTCGCTGCGGCCTTATCATAAGCCTCGACGATGCGTGCCACCAGCTCATGGCGGATCACATCGGCGGCCGTAAAAGTGACGTGGGCGATTCCCTCGATGCCTTCGAGAAGCCGCACCGCTTCGTTGAGGCCGGAGGCTTGGCCCGGCGGCAGGTCCACCTGACTGGGATCGCCGGTCACCACCATGCGGCTGTTCTCCCCGAGACGCGTGAGCAGCATTTTCATCTGCATCGCCGTCGTGTTCTGCGCCTCGTCGAGAATAATGGCGGCGTTGGAAAGGGTACGGCCGCGCATGAAGGCGAGCGGCGCGATCTCGATTTCCGTCGTTTGCAGAGCGCGCTCCACCACGCGGGCGTCCATCAGATCGTAGAGCGCGTCGTAGATCGGTCGCAAATAAGGATCGACCTTCTCACGCATATCGCCCGGCAGAAAGCCGAGCCGCTCGCCGGCCTCGACCGCCGGCCGCGACAAGATGATGCGGTCGACTTCCTTGCGCTCAAACAATTGCACGGCCTGGGCGACCGCAAGCCAGGTCTTACCGGTTCCCGCCGGTCCGGTCGCGAACACGAGCGCGTGGCGCTTCAGAGCTCGGACATAGGCGTCCTGCGCCGGAGTGCGGGCCCGCACGCGGCGTTTGCGCAGATTGAACTCTTCGAAATTCTCTCGCGCCGAGGCGGGATCGAAGTCGAACAAGGAACCTTGCGACAACGCCAGCCGAATGGCGCCGTCGACGTCGCCGTGGAGCAACTCGTCGCCGCGCTTGAGCCGGTCGTAAAGGCCTTCAAGCACCCGGCGGGCCTGTTCGCAGGCTTCGCGCGGACCTTCGACGGTCACCTGATTGCCGCGCGAATTGGCCACCACGCCGAGCCGCCGCTCGATCAAGGCGAGGTTCTGCCCGTATTGGCCGAACAGTGCGGAAGCAAGGCGGTTATCGTCGAAAGTCAGGGTAATCTGCGCGGTCTTGTCCGGCGCGACAATGAGGGAGCCGGGGTCTGTTCCGAGGGGGCCGAGAGAAGCGGGTGTTCGCATTCAGACTCCTGCGCCGGCGCGAGCCGGCTGTTGCACGCCCGCTTGCGCGAGCGATCCGAACAGACTGTTGCTGGCAACTCCCGTAATGGTGACCGCGCCGATCTCGCCGATCAGCGACGCCGGCGCTTCGACCTGAACCGGTTGCAGATAAGGCGTGCGGCCGACGAGCTGGCCGGCATGCCGGCCAGGGCGTTCGAACAGGACGGAGAACGTGCGACCGAGACAGCGGCGGTTGAAAGCGGCCTGGCCGCGGTCGATCGCCTCCTGCAGCCGATGCAGGCGTTCCGATTTCGTGTCCTCGTCCACTTGGCCGTCCAGGTCGGCGCCGGGCGTACCCGGCCGCGGCGAATACTTGAAGGAATACGCGCCCGCATAGCCGATTTCGCCGACCAGGCTCAGCGTGGCGGCGAAGTCGTCGTCGGTCTCGCCCGGGAACCCGACGATGAAATCGGAGGTGAGCGCGAGGTCGGACCGCACGCGACGCAGGCGGGTGACGACGTCGAGGTAATCGGCGCGGGTATGGCGGCGATTCATGGCCGCAAGGACCCGATCGGAGCCCGACTGCACGGGCAGATGCAGCTGCGGCATCAGTTGCGGCAAGTCGCGGTGCGCAGCGACGAGATCGTCGCCCACGTCGCGCGGATGGCTAGTCGTGTAGCGCAGCCGATCAACGCCGGGCACTGCGGCGAGCCGACCAAGAAGCTGCGCCAGCGACCAGGGCCGCGCGTCCGATCCGGTGCCGTGGTAGGCGTTGACGTTCTGTCCGATGAGCGTGACCTCGCGCACGCCGGCGTCCGTCAACCGCTCGACTTCGGCGACGATCTTCTCGACCGGCCGTGACGTTTCGGCGCCGCGCGTGTAGGGCACGACGCAGAACGTGCAGAATTTGTCGCAGCCCTCCTGCACCGTGACGAAGGCGCAAACGCCACGCGCACGCGTCGCCGCGCTGGCCGGCGCCGGCAGAGCGTCGAATTTGTCTTCGGCCGGGAACTGGGTATCGACGACTTTGCCATCGCGCTCGGCGCGAACCACGAGGTCCGGCAGGCGGTGATAATTCTGCGATCCCACCACCAGATCGACCGCCGGGGCGCGGCGGATAATCTCCGCGCCCTCGGCCTGCGCAACGCAGCCGGCGACCGCGATGAGCACGCGGCGGCCTTCGGCGTCCCCTGCCTCCTTCAGGCGGCGCATGCGGCCCAGCTCGGAATAGACCTTCTCGGCCGCCTTTTCGCGAATGTGGCAGGTGTTGAGGATGACGAGATCGGCATCCTCGGCGCGCCCGGTCTCGACATAGCCTTCGGCCGCCAGGGTGTCCGCCATACGCTGCGAGTCGTAGACGTTCATCTGGCAGCCGAAGGATTTGACGTACAGCTTGCGAGAACCCTTCATTCCGGTCGTTTTCAGCCCCGAGCCGATCTCGGCGCTTGCCAGCGGGCCGCCTCTGCGCGTTGGGCGAATCATAGCGTGTTTGCGCCGATACGTCAGCCGAGGTCGCGGCGCAGGACCAGCGCCGCCACCTTGCCGTCATAATAGCCCTGGCGCCGCCCCACCTCGCGAAAACCGGCGCGCCGGTACAGCCGACGCGCCGGCGCATTGTTCTCGTCGACCTCGAGGAACACGGTCTGCACGCCGAGCCCGGCCAAGCGGCGCAAATGGAGATGCAGCAGCGTCCCGGCGAAGCCGCGTCCCCGCCACGACGGCGCGACGGCCACCGAAAGGATTTCCGCCTCGCCCGCCGCCGAGCGCGACAGAATAAAGCCGATCACCGTCCGCCCGGCGACCGCACGGTGAGCGACGACGTTGCGATCGATCAACAGCCGATGAAATTCATCCTCGTCCCAGCCGCGCTGAAACGAGGCGGCGTGTGCACGGGCGAGCGCAGCGGCATCGCGTTCACCCGCCTCCGAGAATGTGGGCTCGGACCCGGCGAAAAGGCGCGCGACGAAGCTCATCATCGGCGCGGCAATCGGGCGGCATCTTGCGGCTGCGCGTCCGGAGCACGCAGATATTGCGGCTTCGGCGGTGATTGCGCTTCGGCGACGACGGCACCCATTCGCGCGACCCAGGCGACATCGGGCGCCGGGCGCGCGTCGATGGAAACCGGTGTGGCGTCCCCGGTCGAAAGCGCAGCGGCGACCGACTGTGCCGCCGAACCCACGATGCAGGACGGAGTGACGCCGGCTGCCTGCACCGCTTCGCGCAAGGTCGCGAGCCGCGGCGCCGTCAGCGTGCGTCCGCCGGGGCCGAAGACCTGCAGATAGACGTGCGCATGCCGCGCGTCGATGGCCGCCACCACCGGCACCGTGTCGTCCGCGGCCAAGTGAGGAGCCGCATAGGCGGACAGCGTCGACAAGCCCACGGCCGGCCTGTTGATGGCTAGCGCGATGCCGCGGGCGGCGGCAATCCCGACCCGTAGTCCGGTAAAGCTGCCCGGTCCGGTCGTGACGACGATCCGATCGATTTCCGGCAAGGCCAGTCCCGCCTTTTGCATCAGCCGGGCGATGAGCGGCATGAGCGCTTCGGCGTGACCGCGGACCATCGGCAGGCTTTCGCCGGCGACGATGCCGCCCTCGTCGGTATCGAGTACGGCCGCCGAACAGGCCGCCAGCGCCGTATCAATCGCGAGCACGCGCATGAGCGGTCATCGGCGCGCGGGCGGCGGTCGCATCCGCCATCTCACACCGGCCGCACCTCGGTGACGTCCGGTACGAAATGACGCAGCAAGTTCTGGATGCCGTGCCGCAGCGTCGCGGTCGAGGAAGGGCAGCCCGAGCAGGCACCCTTCATGTTGAGATAGACGACGCCGTCCTTGAAGCCGCGAAAGGTTATGTCACCGCCGTCATTGGCGACCGCCGGCCGCACCCGCGTTTCGATCAACTCCTTGATGGTGGCAACGGTCTCGGCGTCGGCGGCGTCAAAAAATTCATCGCCGGCGCTCTCCCCGACGCTGCCCGGCGCGATCAACGGCTCGCCCGAGATGAAGTGCTCCATGATGGCACCGAGGATCATCGGCTTGAGCTGCTGCCATTCGCCGTCTTTCTTGGTCACCGTGATGAAATCGGAACCGAAGAAGACGCCGCTCACGCCCGCGATGGCGAACAGCCGTGCCGCGAGCGGCGACTGGGCAGCGTCGGCTTCCTCGCGCAGATCGAGCGTTCCACCTTCGAGCACGGCGCGGCCGGGCAGAAATTTCAGCGTCGCCGGATTCGGCGTTGCTTCGGTCTGGATGAACATGGCTATCCTCCGTCACCTCGCGCCGGCGGTCGGGACCGGCGCCGTGACTTCCTCAAATCTCATTGTAATACGTGGCGAATTCCGTTGGAAGTTCAAGAGCGACCGGCCGCTGCGCGTGGTGAAGGACCATGGCCCCGAAGGGCCGGAAGCCACCGAGATTGCTGGACCTTCGGCTCCCGCCTCCCGCGCTCGCGGCGAACGCATGAAGGCGCGACGGGCTCGCGCATCTAGGGGCTCGGTCGCCCGAACCCGCTGACCCTCGATCTCTTCGCCTATTCGCCCCTTGCGATCCGCAACGGACCGCAGCGCCTCACTCGGCAGCCTGGCGCGGCGGCGGGCTTACGCTTGCAAGCCCGTCCGCTGCCGTTGCCGAAATCGTCGTCCGCACCATGAACCGCGCTTCGTTCGCAGGCCAAGGCCTGCCGCGATGCATCGTGGCGCGGTTGTCCCACATCACCACATCGCCCCTGTGCCAAGCGTGGACGTAGCTCAGCCCCGGTGCGGTCGCCGCATCCATCAGCTCGCCGAGCAGCTTCTGCGCGGCCGTCTGCTCCATGCCCTCGATCCCGCAGGCATGCGAGGCGATGTAGAGCGCATTGCGGCCGTTGGCCGGATTCTTCCACACCAGCCGCCAGCACTGCGGCGGCAGCGCCGCGAGCTCCTCGGGGGTTGCAAGGCCAACCGCGATCTTGCCGCGCGAATGCGCATAGTCGTGCCAGGCGAAGGAGTTTTCCAGACGCTTCTGCATCGCCGGACCGAGCCGGTCCCAGGCGAGCCGCGTCGAGACATATTCGGTCTCGCCGCCATGATCCGGCATGATGCGGCCGGAAAGCACCGACGCCAGCGCCGGCACCCGCTTGAACGTGCTGTCGGTGTGCCAGAGCTGGTTCGCCTTGTTGCGCAGCGCCTGCCGATGATCGGCCGGCACTACTTTGCCGTCGCGGTCGATCGTCGAGAGAAGCACGAGATTGGTGCCGGCGCCGTCGGAACCGACCTTGGTCACCTCGAGCGGGCCGAACCGGCGCGAGAACGCAAGCTGCCCCTCGTCGGTCACCTCCTGGCCGCGAAAGACTATGACAGAATGCTCCTCGAACGCGGCCCGCACCGCCCGGTAAGCGTCATCGTCGGCGGCGACGTCGGCGAGCGTGATGCCACGCAATTCTGCGGCGAAACCCGGACCGAGCGGGACGATTTCCATCGGCGAGACCTCCTCGTTTCCGTCTATTTTGTGCAAGTCTCCACCAAAATAGACCGATGGGCAAGCAAGCGCGCGGCTACCGCGCGGCCGTTCAACTCTTCGACACGATTTGCGCCGAAACGATTTCGGCGACCTCGCAATCGTCGCCCTCCGCCCGGCGCTCCAGCCCCGCTACCACGCCTTCGCGGTCTTTCATCTCGCGGTTCTGGCTCATCTTCCATTTGCCCTCGAGCCGGGCGATCGGCAAGCGAAAGCCGACGATCCCGCGCAGCATCGCCTCGACGAAGCTCTCAGGTGCATCCGACACCGACCACGGCCTTTCTTCGCCGCTCTCCTGCTGCGCGGTGAGCGCGGTGACGTGACGGCGAAGCCACGCTCTGTCGTCCATGACTTGCGGGCGGCCATAGGCGTGCACGACCGCGTAGTTCCAGGTCGGCACCACCTTGCCGGTTTCGACCTTGGAGGAATACCAGTTCGGCGTGATGTAACCTTCCGCCCCTTGGAAAATGACCAGCGCCTCGGGGACCGCGGCCAGATCCTTCCAGTGCGGATTGGCGCGCGCCAGATGACACTCGATCAGCCCGTAGGGGCCTTCGTTTTTAAGGACCGTCGGCAGATGCGTGGCGTAGAGTCCCGCGGACCCGGCGGAGACGAGCGTCGCGAAAGGCCGCGCGCGCATCAGCGCATGCATGCGCTCGGCGTCGTCGACGCGGAAAAGCTCAGGCTGGTACATGGCGGCTCCGTCAGACTATTCTTGGTTCGAGTGAACGCAGAACCGGGCGCGCGGAGCAAGCCGGCGCGCTAGTGAGCTTGCCGGCGCCCTCGCCGGATTAGCAAGTAACCAAACCTGCAGCAGGTTCAAGTCATGCCACGTCAAAGCCGACGCGACTTTTTGCTGGCATCCGCCGGCGCAGCCGCCGCCAGCCTCGCCCACAATGCAATGACCAAAGATGGGTGGATCGCCGCAGCGGCTCAGCAGAGCGCCTCCGCACCAGGCTCCGACTGGGCCTACCTCACGGCCGGAGAGCTTATCGATGCCCTTCGCGCCGCAAAAATCTCGGCCGTCGAACTCACCGACCAGGCGATAGCGCGGATCGAGGCCCTGGATAAGTCGCTCAACGCCGTCGTGGTGCGCGACTTCGACCGTGCCCGCGACGCCGCCAAGGCCGCCGAAGCGGCGCTCGCGCGCGGCGAGCGGCGGCCGCTCCTGGGAATTCCGATGGTGGTCAAGGAATCGTTCAACATCGCAGGCTTGCCGACCACGTGGGGCATCCCGTCGTTCAAAGGCTGGATGCCCGCGGAGGACGCGGTCGCCGTCACCCGGCTGAAAGCCGCCGGCGCCATCATTCTCGGCAAGACCAATGTACCGATCTATCTGAACGACTGGCAGAGCTACAACGACATCTACGGAACGACCAACAACCCTTGGGACCTCGGCCGGACGCCGGGCGGCTCGTCGGGCGGCAGCGCGGCGGCGCTCGCCGCCGGCTTCGGACCGCTCTCGCTCGGCTCCGATATCGCCGGCTCGCTACGCGCCCCGGCGCACTATTGCGGCGTCTACGGCCACAAGCCGACGCTCGATCTCGTACCAAGCCGTGGGCACACGCCGCCTGGCGTCCCGGCCTTGCCGCGCGCCATCGACCTCGCGGTTGTCGGACCTATGGCGAGAAGCGCAGCCGATCTGGCTTTGGCGCTCGACCTCTTGGCCGGTCCTGACGATGCGCGCGACGGCGTTGCCTATCGGCTGGCGCTGCCACCGCCTCGACACGAGAAGCTCGAAGACTTCCGCGTGCTCGTTCTCGACACGCATCCGCTGCTGCCGACTGCGGCATCGCTGCGAACCGCGCTCGACCGCTTGGCGGGGCGGCTGGTCAAAGCGGGCGCCAAGGTGGGGCGCGCAAGCCCTCTTCTTCCCAATCTCGCGGATTCGGCCCGGCTCTACATGCGTCTGCTGGTATCGTTTGTCTCGGCGCCATGGCCGCCCGCCCAGGTGCAGCTTCTGCAAGGCGTCGCCGCGACGCTCGCACCGGACGATCGAAGCCTCAACGCCGAACGCATTCGCGGCACGGTGCTCAGCCACCGCGATTGGATCGCAGCCGACTCCGCACGGACGCGGCTGCAACAACAGTGGCGCGAGCTGTTCCGCGAATGGGATGTCGTCCTCTGCCCGCCGATGCCGACGCCCGCCTTTGCACACGACCATTCGATGCCGCAATGGACTCGGCATATCGAGATCGATGGAAACCAATATCTCTACGATGATCAACTGATCTGGCCGGAAATCGCCACGAGCTCCGGCCTGCCCGCGACCGCGGCGCCGATCGACCGCTCGGAATCCGGCCTGCCGATCGGCGTGCAGATCGTCGGACCATATTTGGAAGACCGCACGACGATCGCGTTCGCTGCGCTCGTGGAGCGGGAGTTCGGCGGCTTCGCCGCGCCGCCCGGCTATTCCGGCTAACAGACAACGAGCGTGAACACGAAAGGCGCGCCGTCGTTGCGGTGTCCCACGATTGTGAGGTTCGACGAAAGCGGCTTCAGTGCACTCGCGCCGCGCGGAGAGATGGCACCTTCGGTTGCAGCATGATCTCTTCGGGGCCGGCAGCCGCTTTTCCGGATCACGCTCCTAGTGTGGCGGTTCAGAAGTCCGCATCATTCTTTCGGCGCGCTCGTCATGCGGACTTCTGAACCAAAGCCACACTAGATCAATAAGTTGCTAGTGTCCTTCGATTCCGAAGTTCGCAAGCGAGGCTGCCGCACAATGATGCGAACTTCGGAATCGGGACACTAGCGCTCCGGTCCGCAGCTCAGCTCACGTTCGGCGCGGAAAACGTTGCTGTAGAGACTCGCGACCCATTGCCGTCCGCTCGATGTGACGTTGAGGTAACGGATCGCGGTCTGAATGTGGGGCGAGACCCTGCTCCAATAAAATTGTGGGTATAAATCGGTGAGATCGGCGGGCGAGGTGTAGCCGAGCTGTTTGTTCATTCCCACCTCTTCGAATTCATAATAGAGCGCGTTGGCCTTGCGCAGATACTGCGGATCGCCGAGCTGGCCGATGAGATCGGCGGCGCGCACCAGCGAACCCTCTTCGTCGTCCGCATCATCGATATCGACACACGGGAAGCGCGTGAACTCGATCGCGCGGGCGATCCTGGCGGCGTCGAGCAATTCGCTGTTGGCCAACCGATCCATCACGAACAACTTCGACCGCTCGACATGATGCGGCAGCAACGACGCATCGGACGAGCCCCGCGACAGCTTCGCTCTTTTTCCGCTGGCATCGACGACATAGCCGTCGCTGCTGTCGCCCTTGAGAATGCCCCGCACGTAGCCGATGTCGTGCATCAGGCAGGCGACGATGAGATGCGCGTAATCGCTGGCGGTCGTCGAGGTCAGCAGCGCGCGTCCGTTCATGATGTGGTAGCCGACCAGCGTCACCAGCATGGTATGTTCCACATTATGGTAGAGCGCATCGCTGTTGCCGATGCACTCGAGCGCCAGTCTGGCGGCCGACGGAATAGCTTCGGTCAAGCTCGCCTGGGTCGATCCGAACCGGCGTGTCAGCTGCGTGGAGAGGAAAGACCCCAACGCCTCCGCGGCCAACTCCGGAACGGTCATCATGCGATCCTCTAGGCCCCGTGAGTTGCGAAATACATCGTGACGGCGACTTCCAGGATTTGCAATATCGACTTCGACGGACTTGATCGCGCCGCCGGCGGTTGCGGATTGGCGCATTTGTTTGCAACGCTTCACGGCGAAGGCTGCAATGACAGCCCGCCGGTACCGGGAGGACGGTCATGCTCGAAGGCAACTATCGTTATCTGGCTCAGGAACGCGTGATCTATGGCCGGGCGGCGGCACGGGCGGTAGCCGAAGAAGCCGAGCGCCTGAAGGCGAAACGCGTTTTCGTCGCTACCGGCCGGACCTTGAACCGCGCGACGCCGATCGCGCGCGCCGTCGCCGAGGGGCTCGGCGCGGCCTTTGCCGGGGTGTTCGACGAGTGCGTCGAGCACACGCCGCGGCCGACCGTGGTCGCGCTGGCCGCCGCGCTGCGCGCGGCGCGCGCCGATCTGGTCGTGGCGCTGGGCGGCGGCACCGTGATCGATACGGTGAAGATGGCGCTCCTCTGCCTCGCCCAGGACGTCCGCGATGTCGATGCGCTCGATTCCTGGCACGTGCGCGTCGCCGCCGACGGCACCCGCCAATCGCCCGCGATGGGATCGCCGCCATTCCGCCAGATTGCGATCCCGACTACGCTCTCGGGCGCCGAGTTCAGCGACCTCGCCGGCTGCAGCGACACGCGCCGCGGCATCAAGCAGGCGTTCACGTTGCCGGAGATGTCGCCGCTGAGTGTGATCCTCGATCCCGCTGTGACCACGCATACGCCGGAGCGGCTGTGGCTCTCGACCGGAATCCGCGCCGTCGACCACGCGGTCGAATCCGTGTGCTCGATCGAGGCGGAGCCTTACGTCGATGCGACCTGCCTCGAGGCCTTGCGCATGTTCGGCCGCTCCCTGCCGGAGAACAAGGCACAGCCCAACGACCTCGAGGCGCGGCTGCAGAGCCAGATCGCCGTGTGGCTCGCCGCATCGGGACTCAATCGCGTGGCGTACGGCGCAAGCCACGGCATCGGCCACGTGCTCGGGGCCGCGTGGGGCGTCCCGCACGGCATCACCTCCTGCGTGCTGCTCCCTGCGGTGCTGGCCTACAACGAGTCGACGACGGCGGAACCTCAGCGGCTTATCGCAGCAGCGCTCGGAGCACCGACGGATTCGGCTGCCAAGGCAGTTCGGCGCCTGATCGAATCGATCGGCCTGCCCAGCCGTCTGCGCGACGTGCCCGGCGCGGACCGGAGCGCATTTGCGGACCTCGCGCGCAAGGCGCTCGACAACCTCTGGGTGCGCACCAACCCGAGGCGCATTGCGGGCGCCGATCAGGTCGTCGCCATTCTCGATCTGGCGTGGTGAACGTCACCGGCGCGCGGCTGGAAACCGCTATTCATCGGAACACCGGGCCGTCCCTGCGATCGGCGGTCGCCACCGGCGACCGCACTTTCGCCGTCAACGTCCCCGCCAAACCGGCCTGCGTTTCTCGGCGAACGCGGCTGCGCCCTCGCGCGCGTCTTCGGACTTCATGATCGGCGCCGCGATTGCGTACTGCTTGTCGAACATCTCGGCCGTCGACCAGTCTGCCGCCTCCTTCATCACCCGGGCGCTGACCTGCACCGCCAAAGGCGCGTTCTCGGCGATGGCGCGCGCAAGCTCGATGGCGCCGTCGAGCGCCTTGCCGGGATCGACCAGGCGGTTGATCAAGCCGAACGAAGCCAGCCGTTCGGCGGGAAACATGTCTCCCGTCAAGGCAATCTCCAGCGCGATGCGCGTCGGCAATTGCCGCGGTAACCGTACCAGGCCGCCGGCCGCCGCCACCAATCCGCGCTTGACTTCCGGAAGGCCGAAGCGGGTGTCGCGGGCCGCCACGATAAGATGACAGGCCAGCGCCAATTCGAAGCCTCCGGCGAGCGCGTAGCCCTCGACCGCGGCAATGATCGGTTTCTGCGGCGGGGCCTGCGTGATGCCGCCGAAGCCGCGGCCCTCGACGCGGCCGACCTCGCCGCGCAAAAAGGCCTTCAGGTCCATGCCGGAGCAGAACACGCCGCCGGCGCCGGTGAGGATGCCGACGCGCAAATCGTCGCGGCTGTCCAACGCGTCGAGCGACCGCGCAACGCCCTCGGCGACCGCCAGGTTCACCGCGTTGCGCGCATCCACGCGGTTGATGGTGATGATAGCGATGCCGTCACGCACCGTCATCTCGACTTCGCTCATCGCTGACCTCATTGGTTGCAAACGAAGCGCGGCATTGTCGCCGAAAACGCGCGGCGCTCACGCGGATCATGCTCTAGTGTGGCGGTTCAGAAGTCCGCATCATTCTTGCCGCGAACTCGTCATGCGGACTTCTGAACCAAAGCCACACTAGATCAATACGTTGCTAGTGTCCTACGATTCCGAAGTTCGCAAAC
>Ga0187784_10002143_pt1 | contig 15786 bp, 15 predicted proteins | sample 1015_SJ02_MP15_2_FD_132964 | JGI IMG/M metagenome (GOLD analysis project Ga0187784, IMG submission 132964) | Tropical peat soil microbial communities from peatlands in Department of Meta, Colombia - 1015_SJ02_MP15_20_MG | ecosystem: Environmental > Terrestrial > Soil > Wetlands > Peat | place...
ATCGTGCAGGCGCATCCGGAAGCGCGGATCGTGATGGTGTCCTCGGTGGGTTATCAGGACAACATTGTGGCGGCGCTGCAGCGCGGCGCGAGACATTTTGTGCAAAAACCGGTGAAGGCAGAAGTTCTCTACGAAATCGTCAAATACGTAATGCAAGACCAGCCCGCGGTGGCTAAGGGCGCAGGGATAGGAGTGTAATCATGCGCATGGAGCTGATTCAACCCTTCCTGAATGCGGCCGACGCCGTGCTCGGCGAAGGGCTGGAATCACCTGTGTCGATCGAAAACTTGACCATGGATGAAGAGGCGTACCGACGCCGAGGGATCGCGGCGGAAGTTCAGCTGACGGGCGGAATCGAAGGACGGATCATCTTCGACGCGGACGAAAAAACGGTGGTATGTTTCGCCAATCATCTTGCGGGAACGGAGTTGCCGCAGTCGGAGGAACTGGTGGGCGAAGCGGTATGCGAGCTGGCCAACCAGATCATAGGGAACGCGGTGACGGTGCTGAACGATCAGGGATTCCAGTTCCGGGTGCATCCGCCGGTGGTCCATAAGTCCGAGCAAGGGGCCAAAAGCAGTGAAGACACTGAAGCGGTGGTGATGTGCTTCAGCACCGAACTGGGCAACGTATACATGAACGTGGCGCTGCGCTATGGGAGCGGCGCGCACGGCCAAGCCGCCGGGGCGTAAAGTCCCACACTCCGTCTAACCTACCCCAACCTCCCACCCCTTCCAACAACACCTAATTGAGATCAAGACGGTCACGGCTGCGGCGCTTGCGGTCGCCGGGTTGGCGATCCTGCATAGCATCCAATGCGGCGCGACGAAACGCCGAATCGACGGGCGTTACGGACCGGAAAGCAGGAATACGGGATTTTGTGGAGGGCTTTCGCTGCTGGGTGGGATGGGTCCGCGGGCGCTATAGGGAGCGGGGAGATTGAAGTAATAGGTGTCAGTGGAAGTCTGAATGAAGTTGACCATGCCACCATCGCAACTGGCGAGATAGGCGCGAGAGCTATCGCCGCCGAATCCCATGTTCAAGCGGAAGCCGCTACCGGCGGGACCGACGAGATCGCGCGTATTGGCGCAGACCGGCACGTAGTAGGGCGTGGCGGGATTGGTGGCATCAGGGAAGCCGGGGATGGCAATGTTGGTCTTGATGGTGAAGTTGGCGGCGTTGATGACGGTGACCTGGGGGCAGACGTTGTCGGCGCTGTCGATGTAATAGCTGCCGACGTAGGCGCGGCTGGCGTCAGGAAGCGATGTGACGCTGGTGGTGAGAAGCGTTCCAGGAGATGTACTGGCGCACGGATCGCTGGAAGAACGGGAAGAAGGCGGCAGTGTGGGCATTGAAACAACAGAGAGAATGTCGGGCGCGGTCTGCGAGACATCGACGATGACGACGGCCGGTTGCAAAGAGCCGTCAATGAGACTCTCGCCGGGAATGTAGAGGCGGTCGAGGATCGTGTCGTACCACATGTAGGCAGCGGTGGGCACGCTGATGCTGGTTTCGGTAAGAAGGTCCGGGCCGCCGGTAGTGGAAGTGGTCAGGAAGGCCAGGGTGCCGTTGGACTCAAGCAGGTAGACCTGCTGACTGTCAGAGCGAGCGGCGAGCCAGATGGGCTGAGCACTGAGAGGAGGGGGACAAACGGTTCCGGTGGGATCGCAAATGGCGCGCGGGAAAAGGCTGGCATTAGGCCCGGTGGTGAAAGCGCTGATGGTCCAAGTACTGGAATTGGCAGGAGTGCCGCTGTTGGCGACGTAAAGTTTCTTGGTATCGGGCGTTTCGATGATGGAAACGGGATTGAGGCCGACGGAGGCAACTGCGGCGAGGCTGTTCAAGGTGGTATTGACGACGCCGACGGATGGGACTACGGACCCGGAAACGGGGTCCACATACTGCGGCAGCGAGACGTAGACCTGGCTTGCCTCGGTGGTAGCGACAAAATTCGGCGAGGAACCAGAAGGCAGGGTTATGGTGGCGACGGAGGCGATGGTGCTGGCGGAATAAGTAAGTTTGGAGAGAGAATCCTGGCCGGAGCCGGGCACGGCCTGATTGGCGACGAGCACGACCGAGGCACTCTGCTGCACGGCATGGACAGGGACGAGGCCGATATTTTTCTGGCTCACGTCGGTGTCACCAGAGACATCGATGACCATGGCGCTGCCGACCTGGGGAGTCTCGACACCGCTGTTGACGGTGCCGTTGTCGCTGATGGTAAGCACGGAGTGGACGGCGGCAGGGTTAGGAAACTGCGGAGGATTAGGAATAATGATGGGACGGAAGACATCTCCGCAGGCCGACCACAGGATGAGAGACGACAACAGGACTGCCAGCGACAGAAACCGCTTCATTCAGACTCCAACGAGGAAGTTAGATGTGCACGGAAACCGATATTGTAGCGGGAACGGCGGGGGAAGGGGAAATGGAGGGTCACGTCGTCTCCGCCAATTTTTGCTGAATCAGGCGCTCGATCTGCGCGATGACTTCCTCTTCGCTCAAGTGGGTGGAATCGAGCACGAAGGCATCGCTGGCAGCGACCAGGGGTGAGACCGCGCGGGTGCGGTCGCGGCGGTCGCGTTCGCGCAATTCGGCGGCCATGGATTGGGCGGAAACGCCCTGCACCCGGCGCTGATCGAGGCGGCGCTGTTCGCGGATGACGGGATCGGCGTCGAGAAAAATTTTGAGGTCGGCGTCGGGAAACACTTTTGTGCCGATGTCACGGCCCTCCATGACGACACCCCCCGCCAGGCCCATTTCGCGTTGGCGAGCGACCATCCAGGCGCGGACCCGAGGATGGACGGAAACCCTGGAGGCAGCTTCGGTGACGTCGCGTTCGCGGATGCGGGAAGAAACATCGCGGCCATCGAGCAGGACGCGGTTGCCGCCCAGGGTGGGCTCGAGGGCAATGTGCAATTGGCGTGCTAATCGGAGGAGCGCAGGTTCGTCGTCGAACGAGATATCGTGCTCAATGGCCTTGAGGGCGAGAGCGCGGTACATGGCTCCGCTGTCAAGGTTGAGGTAACCGAGCTTGCGCGCCACCCGGGCAGCGACTGTGCTTTTGCCGGCGCCGGCCGGACCGTCGATCGCAATGATGAGTTTTCGCGGGGAATGACCGGTCATTGGTGCGAGGGCGATTCTACACGGGCGGCGCGAGGAAAACTACACGACTACTGAGCCTGTTGGGCACGCAGGCGGGCGGGGAGCACTTCGCGGCGCGGCGTAATGTGGAGCAGAGAGCGGGTTCCCATAGGCAGATAAGAAAGCTCACGCGCGGCCAGCAGCACTTTGATTGCGTCTCGAACCTTGGAGCGGGGGACAAAGTGGGAGAAGAAGATTTCGATTTCCTCGGGTTCGGCGGCGATGACGGAATCCACATATTTAGAAAGGAGGGCGGATAAGGATTGGCCGAGGGAGGCGCTTACGCCCTCCCAAACCTTGTTGGGCGCCCAACGAGTGAGTTCGTCCCAGACGGAGCCCTCCTCTTCGCGGTAATCGACGCGAGTGATGCGCAGTTTGGCCCATAGTTCGCGGAGAGCGCGGTCGAGGCCGGCGTCGGAAAGGCCACCACCGAGCGCCTCGCCGAGTTTCGACTTGGAGATGGGGCCGTGGCGACGGATGATCTGAAACGCGTCGCAGGCGAGCTGCGAGTAACCGGAGCGGTTGGTGGTGCGGGGCGCGAGCTTGGGATTACGTTCGCCAACCAGCGCGTAAAAAAAAGGAAAGAGGCGGGGTGAAAGCAGGAAGGGATTGTTTTCGTCCATCAGGAGAGCTTCGTAGGCCAGTTTGGCGCGCAGGGCACGCACCATGAGAGCCATAGCTTCTTTGGCACGCGGATCGGCAAAGGCATGTTGCGGCATGGGGAGGCGGTCGTCCTCACCGACCCACGCACCCACGAAGGTGGGCAGGTGCAGGCTGGGGCGAGTGGGATACATGAGGCAGAAGCCAACCGAGTCGAGAAAGGTGCGGGCCTCTTCGATTGTGCGCATGGGATGGCCATCAAGACGCCACTTTGCCGTCCGGGCCTGCTGGAGCTCCTGTTCCGTCATTGCCTTCGATTAGAACACTTTCGATCAAAAGATGGGAGGCGCAGTTTGGCCGCCTCGAAGGCGCCGGGCCGTGGCGACGGAGTCTGGGAGAGTCCGGGTGCAGTTACTGTCCGTTGGCGATGTAGCGTTCGACCTGCTCATCCAGCAATTCGAGGGGCAACGAGCCGTCGCGCAATACGGCATCGTGAAAATCGCGCACGTCAAATTTCGAACCTAACTGCGACTCTGCTTTGTTGCGCAGCTCTACAATCTTCAATTGGCCCATCTTGTAAGAAAGCGCCTGCGCTGGCCAGGAAATGTAGCGGTCGACTTCCTCGATGGCCTGGGTGGGAGCATGGGCGCGCAAGTAATCCTGCGCCTGCTCGCGGGTCCATCCCATGGAGTGAATGCCTGTATCGATGACGAGGCGGGCGGCGCGGAAACGTTCGCTGGCGAGCTGCCCGAATTTGTTGTAAGGGTCTTTATAAAGGCCGAGCTGCGAACCCAGCGACTCGGCGTAGAGGGCCCAGCCTTCTCCGTAGGCGCTGTTCCAATAGAACTTGCGAAACTCGGGCAGGTTTTTCATGGAGTGCGCGTAGGAGCCTTGAAAGATGTGCCCGGGGATGGCCTCGTGCAGAACCAGAGATTCTTTGTCGTACTTGACCTGTTTTTCCGGCTGGTAGGCGCGCAGATTGAACCATCCCGGGGTGCTGCCGTCGGGCGAGGGCGGCTGAGCATTCGAGGCGGTTGCCTGCTCGCGGTCTTCGGGGATGGCGCGGATGCCGAACAAGAGCGGGGGAATGTGCTTGAACTGGCCGGGGAGTTCGGGTTCGACGATCATGGCGGCATTGCGGCAGTACATCAGCATTTCATCCTTGGAGTGAAACTTTTGCCCGGGGTCGTCGGCCAGCTTTAATTGCAGCTCGCTGACCGATCCTTGAAAACCGGTCTGGCGAGCGATGGCCAGCATTTCAGCCTCGATGCGATCGACCTCGGCGAGGCCGATTTTGTGGATCTCCTCGGGAGCGGCATCGGTGGTGGTAAGGCGGCGGATGAGGATGCGATAGGCCTCGGCACCGCCGGGCATGCTGGAAATGCCCACACCCGGGCGAACGTGCGTGGCATAGGTGGTCTGCATGTATTCGAGAGCCTTGCGCCAGGCGGAACGGAAATCGCTTTCGAAGGCCTCGGTGGCTTCTTTGCGCAGGCGTTCACGCTCGGCCTGGGGAATATTGGCGGGCATCTTTTTCAGAAACAGGAGCAGCGGAGTGGTTGCGGCGTCGGGCTGAAGCTGCGCAGTCAACTGGGCGATAACGAGATCGGAAACGATTTTGGGCTGGGTGTAGCCGCGCGCGATGGCTTCGTTCATGATCGCAATGTTCTGATCGACATAAGCCGGAACGGCGCGGAGGCGGGCGATGATGTTTTCACAATCTTTCACGGTGAAAGACGGCATGCGATCGACGACAGTGAAAACGCTGTTCTGGAAGCCGTTCATCTGACCGACGCGCAGCAGGTAGGTATCGATGTCGAGCGCGTCAAGCTGGGTGCGCAGGTCGTAACGCAGGAGTTCGACGCTGAGGCGATCCGGATCGGAAAGAGACGCGCGACTGGCATAAAACTTTTCGTCGGTGGCCAGAGCTTGCTCGAGGTGGGCGCGGCGGCGGTTGCGGCCGGATTTGGAAAGATCGGACCAGCGATCGTCATACTCGTGGCGGCCGATGGTGGTGGCGAATTCGGGCGAGTCGCGGAGGCGCTCCTCGAAATAATCCGCAAAAAACTTTGCGAGCTCGGGAGAGGAAGACTGGGCCAATGCCGAGGCAGGCGCGGGCGAAGAGTTTTGAGCGGTTAGAGAAGCGACCAGAGGAGCAACAAGGAACAGTGCCGACAGAAATGGCTGCAGAAAGAATCGGGCCTTCATGTCTGGTGACCCCACGCGGGCATTGTATAACGGTGAGGTGCGTTGATTGCGGTCGGGAAATTAAATGGTTTTCAGGATCATCTGCATTCCGCTTTCCAGCTTCACATTCTTTTTCTTCGAGGTGAGAATCGAATCCTGCGCTGTTCCTTGTTTTAGTTCGACGTCCGGGATGCCGATGGTACCGGTCGCATTGAGAGGCAACTTGGCGTCCGGATTGCTGGTCGAAGATGTGCTGGGCATTTGTCCGCCCATGTATCCGCCGGGATGTCCTTCACCCCCGCCGGGTTGGTTGGTCCGTTCCAGAGCCTGTGAAGAATCGTATTGATCGGCGTAGCCGACTGCTTGAATGAAAGCGGGCAACGTCATTGATGAACCATTCTTCAAGATCATCTTGTCAAAGGCGATCCGAAGAGTTGATGGGGAACCGCCTTCGTGAGGGGTTGCCTCCACAACATGCCCGACGATCTGGCAACCCCTGGTGGCCAGTCCGGGGGGGACAGACTTGAGATCGTCCATGGTCTTGCCAATGACTTCATCCCCGGCGTGAGCCTTTTTGGCGTCAATGGTTTTCTCCAGATGCACGCGAATCACGGTGCCCGGAGAAAACTGCATCATCATGGGCACGGTTTGCGATCCGGTGGTTGCAGCCGTCTCCGTTGCGGACGACGGAGAAGACGAACTGGTTGGAGGCGCCTGGTTTGAGGATGGAGGCTGCACTTGTCCACTTGAAACTACTGCCAGCACAAGCATCAAAAACGTTGCACACAACGCGGTTTTCATAATCGCCCTCTGCTTCTGAAGCACAGTATAGCTCCGAACTTTATCTCCTTCTCGCATTGTTCTGAATGAGGCGGGTGAGATCCGAATCGCACGGGCAACCCGGCGTGTGCTTCTGCGCTTGTCGCGTCGCTTCGTGATATGTTGCTAGGCAATCGCTGCCAGGCAATCTATGATTCGCTCTCACAAAGGCATCACCCCACAGGTTCCTGAGACCAGCTATGTCGACGAGTCGGCTCAGGTCATTGGCGATGTGATTCTGGGCGAGCACTCCAGTGTCTGGATGAACGCCGTATTGCGCGGCGACGTGCATGAGATCCGCGTGGGACATTACTCGAATATTCAGGACGGAAGCATTTTGCACGGGATGAAGGAGCAATATGGAGTGTACGTGGGCGACTACGTAACGGTCGGGCACAACGTGATTCTGCATGGATGCCGGATCGAGCCGCGCTGCCTGATTGGCATGGGGTCGATCATTCTGAACGGGGCAGTGATTGGATCGGGATCGATCATTGCGGCAGGAACGCTGATTCCGGAGAAGACGGTGGTCGAGCCGAACTCGCTGTGGATGGGCTCGCCGGGGAAATTCCGGCGCAAGCTGGAGAAAAGCGATGAGGAGACGATCCTGCGCTACGTGGATAATTACATTGGATACAAGAAGCAGTATCTGATGGAGAGAGAAGGTGGGCGGTGAATCCGCTGACTGTTTTTTTGCTGAGCGAAATCGATTTGCCATGATGCTGACGGGCAATCAGCAGGTGTTGCATCATCGGGGAAATTACCTGGTGCGACGACAGCGGCTGGCGCCGGGGGAGGCGTCGCCGTGGCACCGTGATCCGTTTCATCGAGTCACGGTGGTGTTGAGTGGAGACCGGCTGCGCATCGAGTTTCGGGATGGGGCGGCGCCGGTGCTGTGGGAAATCACGGCCGGCGAGGTAGATTGGTCGGAGCCGAGCGACCGCGTGCATCGCGCGGTGAACGTGGGCAAAGAGGTATTTGAAGAGGTGGTGACGTTCTTTCTCGATCGGCATGACGCTGATCCGCAGCCGGAGGCGGCGGACTAGAGGGATGCTAGCGTCACGTGCCGTAGGTTTGTCGGAGCGATCCGAGTAAAAGCCAATGCCAGACTTCGTGAACTGCTACGCGGACGTCAGCCGGGCACAGGCGTATGCCACGCTTGAGTTTTCCAATACCTATCATCTGGCATATCGCGACTTGCCAGCGATTTTTGCGCGACACGCGAGCGGGAGGCGAGCGCTGGACTTTGGCTGTGGAACGGGAAGGTCGACACGGTTCCTGCAGAAACTCGGCTTCGAGGTGACTGGAGTTGATATCTCGGAAGACATGCTGAGGATTGCGCGAGCCAGCGATCCTTCCGGCGACTATCGCGTCGTGCCGGGCGACGATTTCAGTGAACTTGCTGGGGGCAACTTCGATCTGGTGCTTTCGGCGTTCACTTTCGACAATATTCCGCAAGCGGCGAAGGCAAGAGTGTTTCGCGATCTGGGCCAACTGATCGCGGCTGAAGGAGTGATCGTGAGCATCGTGTCCTCGCCGGAAATCTACACGCATGAATGGGCTTCGTTCAGCACGAAGGATTTTCCGGAGAATGCAGCGGCGCGCAGCGGCGATGTCGTGCGCATAATCGTGACCGATCATGAGGACCGCAGGCCCGTGGAGGATGTTTTGTGCTCGGATGAATCGTACCGAGAGATCTACGCCGAAACGGGACTCGAAGTAGTGGAGAAGCTGGCGCCCTTGGCCAGCGGCGATGAGCCGTATCGGTGGGTGAACGAAACACGCGTCGCGCCGTGGGCGATCTACGTACTGCAGCGGAGAGACTGACGGCCTTGTGTTGATCAAATCGTCGACCGTTGTGCACACGACTTCTGCCGAAGCTGTTGCGGTGGTAGGCTAAACGTTTCACTAGCGAACCGGCACTGGCAACTGGCCATGGGCAATCTGCAACTGCATGATTAAAGCCGTACGAGGAACCCGCGACCTTCTCCCGCCCGACACCGCTCTGTGGAACTTCGTTGAAGACACGGTGCGCGAGGTATTTCGCGTGTACAACTTCCAGGAGATTCGCACGCCGATCTTCGAAGCGACGGAGTTGTTTGCGCGGGGGGTGGGGGAAGAGACAGACATTGTCGCGAAGGAAATGTTCACCTGGGAAGACCGCGCTCGTACTTGGATGGACCAGTTAGCGGGGTTCGAAGAGGCCGTAAAACGGGCTCGACAGGACCACAGCCTGGATAATGTAAAACTCTACGAAGAGTTCTTCGCTCCTAGCTCATACAAAGGTCAATCCCTAACGCTGCGGCCCGAAAACACGGCCGGCATTGTGCGCGCCTACATTGAGCACAAGATGTGGGATCGCGGATTGAATAAATTTTTTTCGATTGGACCGATGTTTCGCCGCGAGCGCCCGCAGAAGGGACGTTATCGGCAGTTTTATCAAATTGACGCAGAAGTGATTGGGCCGCCATCGTCTGGAAGCGAGTCGCCGGCGCGTGATGCCGAGATCCTTGAACTGGTTGCGACGCTGCTCGACCGAGTGGGAATCAAGGGCTGGACGCTGCAACTTAACTCGGTAGGTTGCGCGAACGACCGCGTGAAATTCAATGAGGCGCTGCGCAAAGCGCTGGAACCGGTCGTGGGCAAGATGTGCGCCGACTGCCAGCGGCGCGCGGTCACGAATCCGCTGCGCGTATTCGACTGCAAGGTGCCCGAAGACCAGCCGATCATTGAGAAGCTGCCGCGCATCAGCCAGTTCTTGGATGAGGGGTGCCGCAAGCATTTTGAGGAGGTGCAGGCGATTCTGAAAGTGGTGGGCGTTCCGTACATCATCAACGACCGGCTGGTGCGCGGCCTCGACTACTACACGCGCACGGCGTTCGAGTTCACGCACGGGGCGCTGGGCGCGCAGAATGCGATTCTGGGCGGCGGGCGATATGACGGATTGTCAGAAGCGCTGGGCGGGCCGGCGGCACCGGGAATTGGATTTGCCATTGGAGAAGACCGGCTGGTGCTGTCGCTGGCGGCAACGGCGGAGTCGGTCATTCGCAAGCCGGACGTGTACATTGCGCCGCTCGGCGCAGGAATGAACGGCGAAGCGGCCAGGCTGGCGCGGGAGTTACGGCGGCACAACCTGGTGGTCGAGCTGGGAGATGAAGCGTTCCGACTGAAAAAATCTTTTGAGGCGGCCGATAAGATCGGGGCACGCTACATTCTGATCGTGGGCGAGAACGAAGTAAAAGCGGATGCATTTGCACTGAAGCACCTGGCGAGCGGCGAGCAGGTGACGGTGCCGCGCGGCGAACTGGCGGAGCGCATCGCAAAAGAACATTGAGCGCATCTTGCCCGAAAAACAAATCTTGACGCCAACAGAGAAACAGTCCGATTCGCGTTGCGAACCGGACTGCGGTGCCGGAAAAGTTCCGGCCTCTACGGCTTGGCAGTGGCCTTCGCTTCGGTCTTCGCGGCAGCCTTCGTATCCTTGCCGTCCATGATCAGGTTCCAGTTCGTGCCATCCGACGACATTTCGAATTTGTAGCTGTACTGGGTCGGCGAGAGCACCTTCTCCGTGTAGCGTCCCTTCATCGTCTGGCCGCCCATTTTCGACTCACTCGTCCACGTCCAGGTATCGCCATCCACCGTGCCTTTGGCATGGACCGCCTCTCCCGTGCTATCGAATTCATCGTAGGTATAGACCTTCTCCTCGCGATCGTAACCGAGGAACGCACTCCCCGTGCCGTTACCTCCTGGAGTCGTATATTTGCTGTGGATTACGAGAAAGTACTTACCCTCCATCCACTGGATCTGCTCATGAACGACGGCCCTTCCACCCTTACCCATCGGACCGGGTTTCACGTCGCCCACCGAAGTCCAATTCCCGGCAAAGTAGTCGAGCTTCTTCAGTTCCGGCCCCGGTTTCATCGTTTCCATTTGCGCGAAAGCCGCGCCCGCCACAAAGATGCACACCAGTAATACCGCGCACATATATCGCATACCCACTCTCTCCCTTTTCGTCTGGATTGCCCACGACTCTTGCGCCCCGGATGTTAGAAGCGTCTGGCGCGAATGTCAATCTTGCAGTTCATCAACGGAAACCAGGAGCGACCCATTTATAATTTTCAGTCATTCATCAAGCGATTCCGCTGGCTGGTTCAACAAAGAATAAGCTCCCAGCGAGATAGGGCAAAAACGTGCTGGATTTTTTAGGCGATCTCCGACGAACACACATGTGTGGGGCACTGCGCCCGGCGGACGCAGGCAAGAAAGCCGTCCTGATGGGATGGGTGAACCGACGGCGTGACTTGGGGCAGATCATTTTTGTGGATCTGCGCGACCGCACGGGCGTGACGCAGGTGGTATTCAGCCGGGAACTCAACGCGGCGGTGCACGACAAAGCCGAAGAACTGCGCAACGAGTACGTCATTGTCGCCATCGGCACGGTGAAAAAGCGCGATGGCGATACGATCAATGCCAACATTCCGACCGGCGAAGTCGAACTCGTGGCCGAAGAGTTGCGCATTCTGAATGTCTCCAAGCAGCTGCCCTTTTTGCCTTCGGACACGACACTGGCCAACGAAGAGATGCGGTTGAAATACCGCTATCTCGATCTGCGGCGAGACGCGATGCAGTTCAATATCGAGTCGAGGCACAAAGTTGCGATTGCGATCCGCGATTATCTGTCGTCGCAGGGATTTTTTGAGATTGAGACGCCGTTCATGACGCGCTCCACGCCGGAGGGGGCGCGCGACTATCTGGTTCCGAGCCGGGTGCAGCCGGGCATGTTTTATGCACTGCCGCAATCGCCGCAGTTGTTCAAGCAGATCCTGATGATCTCCGGGTTCGACAAATATTTTCAGATCGTGCGCTGCTTCCGCGACGAGGACCTGCGCGCTGATCGCCAGCCCGAATTTACACAGATCGACCTGGAAATGTCGTATCCGCAACCGGAGCGCGTGTGGGAGACGGTGGAAGGATTTCTGGCGGCGGCGTTCAAGGCGGCGGGGTACGAGATCAAGACAAATTTCCCGCGAATGGATTATGACGATGCCATCCGGCAGTACGGCATTGATAAGCCCGACCTGCGCTTCCCGGCGCTGACGGATGTGCGCGATTGCTTTGCGCCGGCTGAACTTGACGCGCTGGCGATCAATAAGGAGTTGCCAGTGCTGGCGATGCGCATTCCGAAAGTCGGCGAACTTTCGCGCAAAGAGCGCGATGACATCAAGCCGCTTTTTGTGGCGAAGGGCGGAGCGCGTGTTTTTGAGGACTTCAAGCGCATCGAGAACAAGCAGGCGGAAGCGGCGGCGAAGATTCGCCAGAAGGCTGGGGTTGTGTCCGATGACCTGATTGTACTCGTGGCCGGCTCGGCGCAATCGGCCAAGTCGGAAGCCGATGCTCACCCGGCCGGCAGGCGCAAAGTTACGCCCGCCGAGCTTGCGATCTACGCCTCGGCGGGCTTGCTGCGGGTGGCGCTGGCACAGAAGTATGCCGAGCGGCATGGCATCTTCAAGAGAACTGGCGACCCGACCAAGGATTACCGGTTTTTGTGGGTGACGAATTTTCCCATGTTCGAGTACGACGAGAACGACCGGCGTTGGGTAGCGGCGCACCATCCGTTCACGTCGCCGCATGAAGAAGACATGGACAAGCTGGAAAGCGATCCGGCCATGGTGCGCGCGCTCGCCTACGACGTCGTGCTGAATGGAACCGAGCTGGGATCGGGATCGATTCGTATTCACCGGCAGGACATTCAAAGCCGGATCTTTCACGCGCTGGGGATGACGAAAGAGGAAGCGAGCAGCCGGTTCGGATTTTTTCTCGAAGCGCTGGAGTATGGGACGCCGCCGCACGGAGGGATCGCGCTCGGTCTGGACCGGATTGTCATGATCCTGGCGGGAGCGGAGAGTTTGCGGGAAGTGATTCCCTTCCCCAAGACGGCGGCAGCGAAAGACTTGATGATGGAGGCGCCGACGCCGGTGTCAGAGGGGCAGTTGAGGGAATTGGGGATTGGGGTGGTGGTGAAGAAGTAACCGGATAGCAGGGCGGCGCGTGGTTTTCGTTGGCCGAGCCGCCGGGAACTGAATCAAAATCTTCCGCAATAGACGGGCTCAGTGGGGGCCGAAGCGCAATTCGATGACCTCTTTGGTTTCGTTAGGAGCAGGAGCGTATTTCCAGTTCGTGACGGCATCCTCGGCGGCCTTGATGAGCACGGGATTTCCACCCGCGGGCTTGACGGACTTAACGGAGCCATTGGGAGCAACCGTAAGGACCAAGCGGACGGTGCCGGCCAGCGACAAGCGGCGGGCGAGGTCGGGATAGGCGGGCGGGACGCTGCGCACCAACGGGCGCGAGGGAGTGGGCGCAGTGGACTTCTGCGCAGTTGCCGGACCGTACAGGACGGCAAGAGCCGCAAGCAGAACCATCCAGGGTGGGCGCATGTGCGAACCTTCTGTTTGACGTTCCAGTTTAACCAAGCCAGCGAGATGGACCGCTTTGCAAATGGCCGACTTGATGACTAAGGTCACTGAACCTTTGAGGTTGGCGCCGGTCTGGGCGCGAAGAAGACAGATTGGTTGGCTATGCGACCGAACCGCTGTACATCGCCGCGCGGGAGTAACGGGGCGTTGTGACTGAGGTCACATGATAACGTGACTCTCCCCACGGGCAAGGCATGGCGTTTCCGGCAATACTCCTTGGCAAGAGCAAGGCAGCTGCAAACATTGCGGTTGCTGAGGAGTAGACGTGAAAGAACCGGCAATCGTTTGGCGAAATCCCAAGGATGTGCAGCGGCGAAGGCTCTATAACCAAGCCCGGCAGGGCGCGAACTATCGTCTTTATATTGTGGTGCGATCCAGCGAGGATGACGGTGCTTGGGAAGGCCTGCCCAACCTGGAAGTGATCGAGGGCGGAGCGCGGACATCCAAAGAAGAGTGGCGGGCCGCGCCCTCACGGGCGTAGAACGCAAGACCACAGTTCGACGCGAATGCAGGCGGGTTGCGCGCCCAGCTTTTCTCCTCAATTGCCCGGCGATGCCCGGATCCCAGACGCAACTGACAGCACGGAGCCGGAGCTACAATGAATCCTGCCCATGGACAACAAGGCTATCGCGGGAATCCTCTACGAAACTGCTGATCTGCTGGAAATCGACGGCCAGGATTCGTTTCGCGTGCGTTCCTACCGCAACGCGGCGGAGGCGATTGAAGCGCTGCCGCAGCAAGTTGCCAGCCTGATCGAGGAACCGAAAAAGCTGCTGGAAGTGCCCGGGATCGGCAAGGGAATGCTGGCCAATCTGCAACATCTGTTCAGCGAAGGCGACATCGAGGCGCGGGCGGACCTGCTGAAGAAATACCGGCCGTCGATGTTGGAGCTGCTGAAGATTCAGGGGCTGGGGCCGAAAACAATTGCGCTGATCTGGAGCGCATACCAGGTTTGCGACCTGGATGGAGTGGAGAAGCTGGCGAGGGAAGGAAAAATCCGCACGCTGCCGCGCATGGGTGAGAAGCATGAACAGAAACTGCTGAAGGCGATCGAGGATTACCGACGGATCGCGGGACGTTTCCTGCTGGATACGGCAGAACAGGTGGCGGAAAAACTGGTGGAACATCTGCGGGCGGCTCCGGGCGTGGAAAAGGTTACGCCGGCGGGATCGTTGCGCCGAGGGCGGGAGACGGTGGGCGATCTCGACATGCTGGTCACCGGCAAGGGCTGCTGCGGGGACGAATCGCGCGAGGAAATCGCGAAGCATCTGCTGCGCTTTCCGGGACTGATGGAAATCATCGCGAAAGGCGAAAACAAAGTGAGCTTCCGGCAACGCAACGGAATGCAGGTGGATGTGCGGCTGCTCCCGCCCGAATCGTTCGGAGCGGCGATGCAATATTTCACGGGCTCGAAAGCGCATAACGTGGCGCTGCGGCAGCGGGCGCTGAAAATGGGCTACACGCTCAACGAGTACAGCCTGGCGAATCTGGACAACAACAAGCCGGTGGCGGGCGCGAAGGAAGAAGAAATCTACGCCAAGCTAAAGCTGGATTTTATTCCTCCCGAGCTGCGGGAGAACCAGGGAGAGATTGAAGCTGCGGCGAGGCATGAATTGCCGGTTTTGGTGGAACTCGCCGACATTCGCGGCGATGTGCACATGCACACGATCGAAACCGACGGACGGAACACGATCGAAGAGATGGCCGAAGCGGCGCGCGATCGCGGCTACGAGTACATGGCGATCACGGATCACTCGAAAAATCTTGCCTTCGCCAATGGCTTGACCGACGAACGGGCGCTCGAGCACATCGAGAGAATTCGAGCGGCGGGGAAGAAGATGAAAGGAATCCGGATTTTGGCGGGAGTGGAAGTGGACATTCTGGCCGACGGCACGCTGGATCTGTCCGATTCAGTGCTGGAGAAGATGGATATTGTGATTGCCAGCGTGCATTCCCAGTTCAATCAGGACCGGGACACGATGACGCAAAGGCTGCTGAAAGCGATCGCCAATCCGAACACATCAATCCTCGGCCACCCGACCGGGCGGTTGTTGCTGCGGCGCGACGCGTACGTGTTCGATCTTGATGCGGTGCTCAAGGCGGCGGCGAAGCACAGAGTTGCCATGGAGCTGAACTCATATCCCGACCGGCTTGATCTGTGCGACGTTCACCTGCGGATGGCCAAGCAGCACGGCGTGAAGGTGGTAATCAACACGGACTCGCACCATACCTCGCACCTGGAGAAGATTCGTTACGGCGTGACGCAGGCGCGTCGAGCATGGCTGAGCAAACACGACGTGCTGAATACGCTGCCGGCGGCGGAATTTGCCAAGGCTATGAAACACCGGTGGTAATTGCCGTCAGGGACCGGGCTAGCCGGCAACCGCTGAAACCGCCGGTAATCTTGACACTGCATCCGGGCAAGTTCTTAACTGCTAAAGAGTAAGGAAGTCGCTGTAAGGAAACCGGTGTGTGGCAAGGGCCACAGCCGTGTGGGGAAAACGGTAAGCGCGATGGTCGGAGTGGGGCAAAATGTTACAATCGGTTTCATACACGCCGG
>Ga0187784_10002144_pt1 | contig 15782 bp, 14 predicted proteins | sample 1015_SJ02_MP15_2_FD_132964 | JGI IMG/M metagenome (GOLD analysis project Ga0187784, IMG submission 132964) | Tropical peat soil microbial communities from peatlands in Department of Meta, Colombia - 1015_SJ02_MP15_20_MG | ecosystem: Environmental > Terrestrial > Soil > Wetlands > Peat | place...
AGAATTCTACGGGCTGCTGCTGGCGCATTTTGCCCTGCGCGGCTTGATGCACGAAGCGGCCTTGAAAGGGGGAGAAGATCCCGACCGGCTTTCCTTTCTGCACGCCGTGCGGGTGGTCCGTCGTAAGCTGCCCCTCTACGCTGCTACCCCCCCCTCGGGAGAGGAAGACGTTCCATGAGGCGATGTTGGATGAAATCCTGCAAGAGCGAGTCGTCTCCAGTCGTGGCCAGCAACACCCGCGTGGGGTGAAACGCAAGCTGAGCAAATTCCCGCTGCGTCGTCGCGGGACTTGCTCCACTGCGCGAATTGAATTCTCGGAATGCATTAGAATAGTTAAGTGAACAGTATTGGGGCAAGCCCTACCCCTACGACCAGTACGGGGACGGCTTGCCTTCGCCTGATCGCCTAGTGCCTGCCGCCAACTGCCCACTGCCTACTCACCCTGATGCTCTTTTCACGCCGGCGGCCTGTGCTTCGAGTTCGGCCATGTCCAGGACAATGACCTTGCGGCGTTCCAAACGAATGATGCCTCGGTCAACAAAACGCCGGAGGTTGCGGGAAACCAGATCCCGGACCGTGCCGATCTCCGCGCCGATTTGCTGGTTGGTTTCTTCCAGGGGAAACTCGATGCCGCGTCGGGTGCGGACGCCTGACTTCACAGCCCGCCCACGCAGGAACCTCGCCAGACGGTGGCTGACTTCTTTGAGCGATAATTCTTCGACCAAGTCAGCAAGGTACCTGAACCTCCACGCCAGCGTGCGGATAACGGCCAGGGCCACTTCCGAGTTGCTGCGGCACAAATCCAAGAATTCTTTCTTGGGAAAGAAAAGGAGTGTGGAGTCTTCTACCGCGGCAGCGGAGGCAGGAAAGTTGCCCCCGTCGAGGATCGAGAGTTCACCGACGGTGGATCCGGCACGCTCAGTCACCAGAACTTGCTCGCGCCCGTTCTCGGCCATCTTGAAGATCTTGATTGCTCCTGATTGAACAATGAAGAGGCCGTCGCACGGATCACCCTCGGCGACCAGCATTTCATCCTTGGCCAAGCGCCGGGCCACGCAATGGCAGGCCAGGATCATGAGTTCATCGGCGGGCAAAACGGCGAAGAACGGCACGCGGCGCAGAGTCTCAACCGGATCGAGAAGCGTCATGGAGGAATTCCCAGCCACCCAACAGATTACCAGACACTTTGTACTTAAGCACGACTTAAGTCATCGCGCGCTTAACGGGGGTCCAAATAACCTATAGTAAGAAGGGGGCTAAAGATACGCAAACAGAAATCCCCTTGGGAGGAATCTCGTATGGCCTATGTGATTGCTGAACCCTGCATCAATACCAAGGACACCGCGTGCGTAGACGTCTGCCCAGTCGATTGCATCCACCCCCGCAAGGACGAAGCCAACTTCGCCGATGTGCCCATGCTTTACATCGACCCAGTCGAGTGTATCGATTGCGGAGCATGCGTGCCGGTTTGTCCTGTGTCCGCCATCTTCCCCTTAGATGACCTGCCGGAGAAATGGAACGCCTTTACCGAGGAGAACGCCAAATATTACAAGAAGTAGAAGAGTTCACGAGGGTTGGTTGACTTTCAGGTTGACCCTGGCAAGGCGTTGCCGTTAGAATTCGGGTCAGGCAGGAGGGAGAGGACGGACTGAATTATCGAGTCTAGGATGCGGGAGACATATTCGGAAAAGGCAAGGCTCTTGTGGAGCCTGAGCGCCGTTGCCCTTTTTTTGAGCTGCGGAGCTGAAAAGCGATCGACGGTAGTTCAAGCCCCCGTGGCGACTCCGGTCGCTCAATCCCTGCCACCCAAGCCTCCCCCAACGCCACCGCAGCCGCCGCCTGCGCCGGCCCCCGATCCCACCCTTGTGCTCGTTTCACAAGTTGAAGCCCAGTTCAAAGCTGGAATGGCCGATTATCGCTCCGGAAACCTGGAAGGAGCGAAGGACCAATTTGATCAAGCGCTGGAGAAGCTGCTAGAGTCGAAACTTGACGTTCAGGGGGACGATCGCCTCTGTGGCGAATTTGACAAGTTGGTCGAGGACATCTACTCCGCCGAGGCTGCGGCTCTGGAACGCGGCGACAGCTTGAGTCCACACAATTATGTCCCGCCCCCCCTAGAGTCATTCTCCGGCCTCACCTTCCCCGTGGATCCAAGAATCAAACAGCGAGCCCAGCAGGAACTGAAAGCGGTTCGCTCCGACTTGCCGCTGGTGTCCAACGATTATGTGGACGGTGTGTTGACTTATTTCCAGAACCGCGGCCGCGGCTACATCACTACCATTCTGAAGCGAATGGGAATATATCAGGAGATCATCTCCGAAACCCTGCGCAAGGAGGGGCTCCCCCAGGATCTGATCTACCTGGCCGCCATGGAAAGCGCGTTCAATCCTTACGCCTTGTCACATCAGGGCGCAAAAGGCATGTGGCAGTTCATACTCGGAACGGGCCTGCTCTGTGGGTTGAAGAGGGACCGCTGGGTGGACGAGCGAGAAGATCCGGTGAAGTCTACGCAGGCTGCGGCCCGCCATCTTAAGGACCTTTATCAGATGTTTGGCGATTGGTCTCTGGCCATGGCGGCCTACGATAGCGGTCCCCTGACGGTGCAGGCAGCCGTGGAGAGGACGGGCTACGCCGATTTTTGGACTTTGCGAAGGCTGCACGCCCTTCCCGCTGAGACGGAAGACTACGTGCCGATCTTCATGGCCACCTTGATGATCGCGAAGGACCCCAAAGCCTATGGCTTCGACGTTCAACCGGACCCGCCTCTTGCCGTCGACCAGGCGGTCGTCAGTACACCCACGGACCTGCGCCTGGTGGCTCAACTTATCGACCGTCCCGTGGAAGAGTTGACTCGCCTGAACCCCAGCCTGCTTCGCTGGACCACTCCGCCCAACAACCCTCAGTTCGCTTTAAACCTTCCCCAGGGAACGAAGGAACTGTTCGAGCAAAGGGTGGCCGCCAATCCCGAGGACAAGAGAATCTGGTGGAGAGCTCACAAGGTGGAGGAAGGCGAGACCCTCTCCAGTATCGCCAAGAAGCTCCACGTCTCAGCGGTGGCCTTGCGCGAAGTGAACGGGCTGGACGGCGAATCGGCACTGGCACAGGGTACCCATTTGGTGGTGCCTATGGCCGCTGGCAAGGAATCCTCTCTGACGCGAGTCCACGAAGGGGGACCGCGCTACGCGGTCAGGTACCGCGTTCGAGCCGGTGATACGCTGGAGTTCATCGCCGACCGCTATGATGTGACGCCTTATCAGATTCGCCGCTGGAACAACTTGAAAACTTCCCGATTGACTCCGGGAAAGACTCTCCGCATCTATGTGGCGGGGGAAAGCCGGAGCGCGTCCGGCAAGTCTCATTCCCAGGCGCGGAAGAATCCGGCGGCGGTAGGCAAGAAATCTAGCCCTGCAAAAGCTGCCTCGGGGAACGGGGAAGCGGTAGCCGCACCCAAGGCTACCCCCAAACAACTTGCCGAGGGACGGTAGCAGCCTTTTTTGCCGGGACCTACAATTGCACTTGACACAACGATTGGGGTGTTATAAATCTGCCTCCAGCGATATCAAGACGTATGCACCTGCCGCCCAGGCGAAAGTTCAGCTTTCTTGGGTGAGTCACGAAACGATGGGGGGAGGGATTCATGGATTTCGATAAAGTCAATAAACCGGGTGATGAGCTCGAGGATTACGGAGACGAGCTCTCTTCCGATTACAAGGAAGAAGGCGAGGAAAGGTCGGGGGAGGAAGGCGAGGAGCTCGAGGAGGAGGTTTCATACAAAGTTGAGGAAACCGTGACCGCCGAGAAGGCTCCAGCAGTTCCGGCCGCACCGGAGATTGCCAAACCAACTCCCGCGCCTGCTCCCGCAGCCCGCAAAACGGTCGCGAAGGCGAAACCAAAGGCGAAGAAAAAACCGCCCGCCAAGAAGCCCGCCAAGAAGCCCGCGAAGAAAGCCGCGAAGCCTGTCAAACCGGCCAAAAAGCCGGCGGCCAAGAAAAAAGGCCGGCGGAAGTAGCAGGATCAGGCTAGGAAGGCCCGCGGGAGGGGTTGTGTTCTCGCTCAAAGTGTCGGCGGGGACGTGCGGAGGGGGTGGTGTGTCTGGCCCATAACTACAAGCCTTTGAGTCTGCCCCCGCGGCCAGGCAGTGTGGATGGCCCCGCAACCCCAACCAAACCGTGAATCGCTTGACCTGGGTGGTCAGGCCGCCTGCGCCAAGGTTGTTGCCCGGGAGGTCATCCGGCGCATGCGCGGCGCCTCGCAACCCTACCTGCTGCGTTGTGCAGACGATTTCAGTTACGTTGTCAAGTTTCAGAACAACCCCCAGCACGTGCGCGTCCTGGCCAACGAAATGTTGGCGGGGCGTTTGGCCATGCTCGTTGGCCTCCCGGTCGCGACCCCAGCCTTTGTGGAAGTTTCCCCCCGCCTGGTCCAAGGACCACCCCCTCTTGAACTTGAGATTGGTCCCCGGCGGGTCCTTTGCTTGGCGGGCATGCATTTTGGCTCACGCTTCCCGGGGGTTCCCAGCCAGACGCTGGTGGTGGATTTTCTGCCGGATCGTTTGCTGCGCAACGTCAGAAACCTGCCTTCCGTATTCTTGGGGGGATTCGTTTTTGACAAGTGGACGTGCAATTGTAACGGTCGCCAAGTCGTTTTCTTTCGCTCCGTGGACGAGCAAGCCCCCGCGTATTCAGCTCTGCTCATCGATCAGGGCTTTTGCTTTAACAATGGCGACTGGAGCTTTCCGGATAGCCCTATCCGGGCTGTTTATCCACGCCGCTTGGTTTATGAGAGGGTCGAGGGTTTCCAGTCGTTCGAACCCTTTCTTTCCAGGATCGAGAACCTGGAGGGTTCTCAAATTGAGGAATGCGTTCTTCAATTGCCTGAGGAGTGGTGCGAGCCCGACCCTGGCCAGTTGACGCGGCTTGCAGAAAGACTATATGAGCGGCGCAGAGGACTTCGGCAAGCGATCCTGGACGCAAAGAACAGTTCCCTGCGGCCGTTCCCGAATTGGGCATGAGGCGGGAGTGGTGGGTCAATCGAGACAGGACCTATGGTGGAAGATAGCGAGTTGAAGCAGTGCTCATACTTCCTGGTGCGCTACGTCCCCGATGTGGCTAAGCAGGAGTTTATCAACATCGGCGTGTTCCTGTTTTGCCCTGCCGAGCAGTTCTTGGATTGCGTGTTCAGCGACGATTCCCGGCACGTCAAGCGCTTCCACCCCCAAGCGGATACCGACTTCTTCAAGCTGCTTCAAGCCGACTTCGAGGACCAGATCAGGGAGCACGAAAAGGACCTCGAGGGCTATGTCCGCGAGATGCAGCAATCCTATTCCAACCTCATTCAGTTGTCGCCACCCCGGACCTGCTTGACCGTTGACCTGCGCGCCCAAATGCAGGACCTTTTCGAGCGGTATGTGGGCGGACGCCTTGCTGGTCCACCAAAACAAGATACTAGGATGCGCATCAAGCTCCGCATGACCCAATCCCTGCGCGACTCGGGGGTGCTTGCGCACAAGTCATTCGAAAAGCACATCCCTGCCTCCCAATGGACCACACCAGGCGACCCCTTTGTTTTTGACTTTGGGTACAAGCCCCCGGCACAAACGGGTAAGCTCAACGGGCGCCCGAGACTGATCCACACCCTTTCATTGCAGAGGGACAATGAGCTCGCCAAGGCACTAAAGTGGACCTTCGACAAGGTGCTGGAGAAGGAGTCTTCCTACTTGACGGTCGGGCACGAGGATATCCACGACCCGGACGACGCAGTTGTCAGCTCATCCCAGCTCATTCTTCAGCACGAGCATATCCGCCTGGTGCCCATGTCTGGCTTCGATGATTACGCTCAATCCATCCGCGCCGAACTCTTAATGTAGGCACTGCATCCTGCGCGTGAATGCCGTCGTGGTGACCGGAAAATGCCATGAGTCTGCAACTCAAAGTCGAATGTTATTCAGGATACAAGGCCGATGAACGCCCCCTCCGGTTCTGCTTTGAAGACAAGCCCGGGGCACAGGTCTTCGAAGTCAAGGAGGTCCTGGATCAGTGGTATGGGGTGGGCTACCAATGTTTCAAGGTTTTGGCCGAGGACGGAAATTTCTACATTCTTCGCCACCAACAGGCGGAGGATAACTGGGTGCTGGACTCTTTCCGGCGGGACGGGGGCAAGACTTTGGAATAGAGACGTGGTTAAATAGAACGGTCCGAGTGTGGCGGTAGTTGCCTGGTTCTGCCAAAGGGTTTAGGGGAAATGCACAAGGGCGAAAACGTGATCTCTCTCGCGCTTGCCGTAGTGGTGGTTCTGACCTTTATAGCGGTCCAGCGACAGTGGAATCCGGCCAGCCTGAAGGAGGTGGCATCTTCAGCAGAGGATTTCATCCTCACCAGCACCGGAATACGCGGGCAAGTACCGGATTTGGTTGGTTACGAGAGATTGAAGACCTATCGACTGGAGGGCTATCGCGCTGCCCTATACCGACGGACCCCGGCTTCATTAGTTTTCGCTTCCGGCCTGTTGGTCGTCTACGACCGGAATGACCACCCGGTTTTCAAGCTGGAGACCCTGGAAGGATCAAAAGACCCCTGGACCACTCTTTACGACTTCAATGGGCGTCGTGGCCTCCCCGTCCCTGGCAGCCGTAGCCGCTCGGAATATACCAAGAACCTGACGGGGGATGGTGTGCCGGTCGCAGTGATCGGCCAATACTCCGGCGGGGACCACTGTTGCACCGTGGCCACGATAATTGGACTAGGCACAGACGAGGTCAAGGTTCTGGGCCGAATCGATGGCATGGACGGCTTACCTTTCGAGGGCCTGGAAATCCGCAATATCCGCAAAGATAAGTGTTGGGAATGCGTGGCCCACCGGCCCTATATGACAATTTGTGGCGCCCACCCCGATGCGGCCGACGTGCTCTCGATCTACGCCTTCACCAACGGGCAATATGTTGACAGCACAAAGGACTATGCAGACTACCTCAATGGTGTCCTGCGCCAGAATCTTACCAAGTGGCGTCAGGAAAAAAACCTCTCCCTGGCACTCCTGCAAACGCTGGCTGCCCAATTCGCGCAGTTAGGCCAAAAGGACGAGGGAAAGCGATTTTTTGCTATGAACTTGAATCCCTTCCTGCTCAATCTTCAACAGAAAGGCATTGATCCGAACGGTTGCCTGGATGACTTGGAGAACCTCATGGATCGGGTGCCCGCCATGCAGCTACCGACCACGCCATCAACCAGTCCCGCGCCAAGCCGCAAATGAAGCAGAGCAGTTGACAGTCCACAGTTGACAGTCAACAGTCAGTTGTCCGTGGTCAGTTGTCCGTTGAAGAAACAGCGCGGCGGATCGGGTGTCAGGTGCCAGGTTTGAGGTGTCAGGGAAGAGGAGGCCGTGGGTTGTGGCAACTGACAGCCTCACCAAGTGAATCATTGATTCGCTAAGGACGGGACCCCAGCACCCCTGTTCATTGACTCAATGGCTCGGTGGATTAATCAATCCGCACCTGACACCTAGTAACCGAAACCTGGCCCTCGCCCCTGACACCTGGCACCCGGCACCTGTTCTCAGATCGCCGGTTCTTCCCAATTCTCGAGAATCTGTTTGATGCGGCCTAGGAACTTCTCGGCTACTGCTCCGTCAATGACCCTGTGATCGTAAGAAAGAGAGAGGTAGGCCATCGAGCGGATGGCGATTGCGTCGTCGCGCACCACCGGGCGTTTTTCGATAGCCCCCACACCCAGGATGGCCACCTGAGGTTGGTTGATAATAGGCAAGCCGAACAGACCTCCGAAACTCCCGGGATTGGTAATGGTGAAAGTCCCTCCCTGCACGTCCTCGACGCTCAAGCGCTTGGTTCGCGCGCGGTCCGCCAAGTCCTGCACCGCGCGCGCGATGCCCAAGAAGTTCTTCTCATCCGCGCGCTTGATGACCGGCACGATAAGCCCTGTCTCGAGCGCCACGGCAATCCCCACATTGACGTCCCGCTTATAAACGACGTTCGTCCCTTCGACCGAGGAATTGATCACAGGAATGTCTTTGATCGCTTCGACGGCAGCTCGAACGAAGAAGGGTGTGTAGGTGAGTTTAAAGCCGTTTCGCCGCTCAAATTCCTCACGTTGCCGCTCCCTTACCGCCGCCACCTTGGTCATTTCCACTTCGAATACGGTGTAGACATGGGCTGAAGTTTTCTTGCTGCTCACCATGTGCTCGGCGATTTGTCGGCGCATGGGGGTCATGGGGACGACTTGCGTCGGCCCGGCGAAAGCGCTGGGTGTAGCAGTAGGCTGGACCGAAGCGGGCGGGGCCGCAGGCGGCGCGGAAGGCCCTGGGGCAGGGGTTCTGGCTGCGGCAGCAGCGCGCCGCTGTTCCACATAAGCCAGGATGTCTTTCTTGCTAATCCTGCCACCCAGACCAGTTCCCTGCACCTGCGTGAGGTCAACGTGGTAGTCATGGGCGATACGCCTGACCAGCGGCGACGACCTCACTTCCGCGGGAGCCGCAGGGGCAGATGGACCGCCAGCCGCGCTTGGTGCGCTCGTTGTCGCTGCCAGTCCCGCCGGTAGGTCAGCAGCCGCGACTGGGGGTGTTGCCACCTCCACGCCTGCCTCGGCAGCGGGTGCGGCCACGCCAGCGCCTTCGCCATCGATCACCGCCACAACCGTATTCACCGCCACCGTCTCGTTTTCCTTCACCAGAATTTGGCTTAGAATCCCAGCCGCCGGGGAAGGTATTTCCGCATCCACTTTGTCGGTGGAAATCTCAAACAGTGGCTGGTCCCGGTCCACGCGCTCGCCGGCCTTCTTCAGCCATTTGGTAATAGTTCCCTCGGCAATACTTTCACCCATCTGGGGCATAATGACATTGGTGGGCATAGCAACCTCGTATTTATTGATTCATCGTCTTGCTGCCTCCCTGGCCGTGGCTCGTCATCATTTCGCAGCGCTCACTCTCTTCCTCAGGTCAATGAATCAATGACTCAATGGCTCAATGACTCAATTTTAGTACTCCGCCAACTTCCTTGCAGCCTCGACTACCTTTCGGGCGTTTGGCAAGAAATACTCTTCCAGGGGTGGCGCGAACGGAACGGGGGTATCCGGAGCCGTAACCCGCATGATGGGCCCGTCCAAATCCTCGAAAGCCTTCTCGGCAATCAAGGCGGCCAACTCGCCCGCCATGCCGCCCGTCCGCGTGTCCTCGTGAAGCAGAATAACCTTATTGCACTTTCGCACACTCGCCAAAACTACTTCTTCATCGTAGGGCAGTAAGGTACGCAGGTCAACGATCTCCAGAGAGATCCCGTCTTTTTCCAGTTCCCGCGCCGCCTCGAGTGCGGTCCAAACCATCGCGCCGTAAGTGATTACTGCCATGTCGTTCCCTTCCCGCCTTACCGCCGCTTTGCCGATGGGAACGACGTAATCCCCTTCCGGAACCTCTTCTTTGATTCGCCGGTAAAGAAACTTGTGTTCGTAGAAGATCACCGGATTGTCGTCGCGGATGGCGGCCTTGATCAAGCCTTTGGCGTCATAAGCGGTTGCCGGCATCACCACTTTCAGGCCCGGAGTATGGACAAACCACATTTCGTTCGACTGCGAATGGTAGGGACCTCCATGGACTCCCGCTCCGGACGGCCCTCGGATCACCATCGGCACGGCCGGGCCCCAGCGGTAATGCATCTTCGCCGCCATGTTCACGATCTGGTCAAAGCCACAGGCAATGAAATCCATGAACTGCATCTCGGCCACGGGGCGCAGGCCCATCAACGCGGCACCCACCGCCGCGCCCACGATGGCTGACTCGGAAATGGGCGTATCGATCACTCGCTCCTCGCCAAATCTCTCCAGCATCCCGGCGGTGACCTTGAATGCCCCGCCATAGACACCAATGTCTTCTCCCAGCAAGAATACGGAAGGATCGCGTTCCATCTCCTCCCAGATCCCCTGGCGAATCGCCTCAAGATAGGTTAGAAGCGGCATCTACGCCCCCATGGCCGAATATGGAAACTCGAAATTCGAAACTCGAAATTGCAAGTTCGATTCCGAGGACCGAAAGCTGAGACCCGAGAATCGAAATTGGAGAATCGAAAATCGAAACTCGAAAATCGAAAGTCGAAGTTCGAAACTCGGAAAAAGAAACCCGACCCTTCAGCCTTTACCCTTCAGATTTACACTTCAGACTTCAGACTTCAGACTTCTGACTCCCGAATCCTGAATCCTGCTCTTCTCCCACCAACAATCCGGCCCACAGTACACGCCTTCCAATGCGGTTTCACCCTTCGGCAACGCTCGCGCCTCCGCGTCGGCGGCAGCCGTGTCGATCTCCTTCTGGATGCGCTGATCGAGACTGTCAATGTTTTTTCTTGTCATGACTTTTCCAGCGAGCAGGTATTCTTCCAGCCTCTGGATGGGATCTTTCTTGGCCCACTCCTGCAACAATCGCGCGGGAACATACTCCGCAGCGTCGTGAGCCGAATGCCCTGCCATGCGAAAAGTCTTGCACTCGAGGAAGCTCGGCCCCTTTCCTTGGCGCGCGCGAGCGACTGCCTCTCCCACCGCGCCATAAACAGCCAGCACGTCGTTCCCGTCAACTGTTTCGCCCGGCATGCCGTACGCAGGGCCGCGGACCGAGAGGTTCTTTACCGCGAACTGTTTTTCCACCGGCGTGGAGAAGGCATATCCATTGTTGTTACAAATGAAAACCACGGGCAGCCGCATGACCGCCGCCATATTCATGGCTTCATGAACCTGTCCCACACTCGTTGTGCCCTCACCCAGATGGACCAGAGCCACATTGCCGTGACCACGGCGCTTTAACACCATCCCGACCCCACAAGCGACCGGGCAGGTCCCGCCCAAGGGAGAGATGATTGGAATGACGCCGCGCTTCATATCGCCGATGTGCAAGGTGTTATCCCGCCCGCGCGTGGGCGACTCGGCGCGCGCCATCCAGTTGGCGAAAATATCCGCAAGCGAAAAACCCCGAATGAGGAAGGAAGAAAAATCTCGGTGACTGGGCAGCACCACATCTCCCTCCCGCAACTGCAAAGCGGAGCCGACCCCAAGGGCCTCCTGACCGCGCCCGATGTAGACCCCTCCCGCAATCTTGCCCTGCGGATACAGCACACGCTCGATCCTTCGCTCCGCCTCCCGCGTGAGCTTCAGGTAATACAGCATGAGTTCGAGTGTGGCGGGAGAGGGGCCGGCTTGTTCCCTGCCGATTCGGGCTGTCTTTGTTTTCAGCATGGCTGATTCAGGTCCGCCAGTAGCCTGCCGGCATCGATAACAGATTAGTATCTCCGATCGGGCGCTATGATTTTTACCCCTTTCCGCGTGCAACGGACCTTGACGGACCCAGGCCCGTGTGACTTGGGCCTATAGGCGACGATATAGGTACTATCCAGATCGGCGCGGATAAGGCTAAGAGTCTCTTTCAGATCATCAGGCTTACGAACAGCAAACGGGACGCCCCCGGTCTCGTCCGCGAGCAATTTAGCCGCCCGCTCCCCTTGGACTTGCATCCCAACGAAAGCGGCCTCTCCCAAAAGTACAGGGTATACAACAGTCCCGGAGGGTTGTGCCGCCGCAAGGACCTCCTCTCGGGTGTGATTACTTGTGTTGTCAAGCATGTCGGAAAAGACGAGCAGGGCCTGGTGGCCGGTCCGGGTTGAAAGTTCTTCAGTACAAGCCCAGAACATGGAGTCATACAAAGAAGCGCCACTGGGGCCGGGTTGGGAGTCGAAAGCGCTGTGGAGAGCTTTTTCAATTCGCCCGAGGTCCGAAGTGAGAGGGGAAAGCAGGGAGCCACTCCGAGCAAACGTCGCCACAAATGCGAGATCGCCCGTGCGCAACACCCCCGCTGCCAGCTCCGTAGCATCATGCACCTTCAGCGCGCGCAAGGCACCCGCTTCGCTTTGGCTAATTTCAATCAAGAAGCCGATCTTCGCCGGAGTCGTGGAGCTTCGGCTGATCGATTCGATGGATTGCTCTTCGTCACCCTCGTAAAGCTCCAGCTCGTTCTGGGCGAGGTCGGTTATCGGCTTGCGGTTCCGATCTAAAACGAGCACAGGAAGCGTTACCACCGGGGTTTGGTCATGTGTCGCTGCCTGCGGGCCACTCGACACCTCGGCGTTTAGCGGCGCGCCCGCGCCAAGTGCCGACAGCGGCGCGCAAACCATCAGCGCCAGCAGTCTGACGACCGTGAGCACCCTTGCACTCGTCATCTTATGGTCCGACCGTGTCCAACCTCGGGACAGGACAAGCTCGCAACTTGTCAGTGGACGGCTTGTCGTCCCTGATCGTCGTAATGGCGACCTGTCTGGTTCTTCCTCGCAGTGGGACTGACCCCTCACCCGGCCCGCGACGGCTGATGAAAACGCCGTCCCGGTCCACCCTCTCCCCTTGGGAGAGGGCTGTAGTCTGGACGGGCTATGTTATCTGCCCACCTTCCTATCTGCCCACCTGCCCACTGCCTACCTGTCCACATGCCCAGACTGGCCGTGCGGCCTCATGCGGCGCGGGGAAGGGGCTGGCCTCCGCGAAAGCAACGTCTTCGCGAATTTCTTTCTCGATCCGGGCCTCGATGGCGCGCTTTTCTTCTTCCGTCATGAGTTTGTGCTGAGCCAAGTATTTCTTATAGCGAAGGATCGGGTCCTTCTTTCGCCATTTCTCGAATTCTTCCTCGGGCACATAGCGCGCGTCGTCGTGCTCTGCGTGGCCCTTCATGCGCATGGTCTTGCACTCGATGAGGGCAGGGCCACCACCGCTACGCGCCTGTCCCGCTGCCTTCCGCGTGGCTTCATAGACTTGCAAGACATCGTTGCCGTCCACGATGGTGGCAGGAATGCCGTAGGCCTCGCCCCGTTCCGCAATATCCCGAATGGCCATCTGCTTTCCGGTTGGAGTGGAGTAAGCCCAGCCATTGTTTTCTGCGATGATGAGCAAGGGGAGTTTCAGGACCGCGGCGAAATTCATGCCCTCGTGGCAGGGGCCGGTGCTGGTGGCCCCATCTCCGACGTAAGTTAAGGCAACGCGCTTTTCCTTGCGTAACTTGGCGGCCAGCGCAATGCCGGCCATCAAGGGCACCATCTCACCCAGCATGCTGATGGGGGCGATGACGCCTCGGCCTACGTCTCCAAAGTGCGTGTTGGCATCGCGCCCGCCCGTCGGTCCATCGCTCTTCGCCATGTATTGAAGGAACAGGTCCCTTGGCCTGTATCCCCGGATAAGCAAGGCCCCGACGTTTCGGATGAGAGGACCAACCAAGTCCTGCTTCTCGAGGGCGTACGCGGTCCCCACGGAAATCGCCTCCTGGCCCAGGCCGGAGTACACTCCACCCACCACTTTGCCTTGGCGGTAAAGGCTCGCAAGCTGCTCGTCCACCCGCCGGTTCAAGCACAGGTAATAGTAAATCTCATGATGCTGAAAACGATCCATTTGCCGCCTGCATCTGCCACCCTGAGTCCTGCGGGTCCCGTCGTCGAGGGCAGGGCAAGCCCTACGACTCGAAGGGGGACGGCTTGCCGTCCCCTGCTCGCCGTGACGTGTCCGATACCTTTTCGCCGTGGAACTGACCCCTCACCCGGCCCGCGCCGGCTGGTGAAAACGCCGGACGCGGCCCACCCTCTCCCCAAGGGAGAGGGCAAGGTCGATTTGTGATGCACTGCACTTCGGACATGACGGTTGGCGGTTTTCAGCTATGCACGCGCAGAATGACGCGCAACCCGGGCAGCGTTTTCACGTTTCAACTCTCGACCCTCGCCTGTTGATTTCCTCGAGCACCTCCAGCTCGAAGACTCTTCCAAACTCCCGGACTACCTTTTCGGCAACTTCATCCATCTCCACCCGCCGACCCAAAAGCTTCTGGAGCGACGTCACCCCCTTATCGCGCAGGCCACAAGGAACGATCAAGTCGAAGTAGCGCAGGTCGGTGTTGACATTGAAGGCGAAGCCATGGGAGGTGACCCAACGAGAAATGTGGACTCCCATGGCAACCAACTTGTCGTTTCCCACCCAGACTCCCGGGGCGCCGGCAAGGCGCCCGGCCTCGAGTCCGTACTCCCCTGTCACAGCGATGAAGACTTCTTCAAGGGAACGCATGTACCAGGCGATATCGCGCTGGTGTTGCGCAAGGTCGAGGATGGGATACCCGACCAACTGGCCGGGTCCGTGGTAGGTCACGTCGCCGCCACGGTCAATTTCGAAGACCTGCGCGCCACGCGCGGCTAGCTCCTCCGTAGTAATGAGGAGGTTCTCCTTTTTCGCGTTGCGACCCAGGGTGTAAACATGGGGATGCTCGAGCAGCAGAAGTGTGTCCGGGATTACCCCGGCCTTGCGCGCTGCTACCCGCAGGCGCTGAAATCGCAGGCCGTCTGCGTAGTCGACCATTCCGAATTGTTCGACGTGGCACCGCATCGCAATAAGGTGCTGGGGGCTAGGGCTTAGGGACGAGGGCCGGATATCCGCGGCGCGGCCTGGGTTCCGACTAACAGGACGAACCCGGTCCTCTAGTCCCTAGTCCCCAGCACCGGCCGTTTCACACGTGAATCGCCCAGTCGTGCGCAGCGTGTGCTGCTTCCATCATCGCCTCGGTCAGCGTCGGATGCGGGTGAATCGCATAAGCCAGATCGTCTACGGTGCCCTCGAGGCGCATGGCCACCACGGCTTCGGCAATCATCTCCGTTACGCGTGGCCCCACCATATGGACGCCCAGAATCTCGCCGTAGGTCTCATCGCTGACGATCTTCACAAAGCCCTCGCGAGCGCCCAGGATCGCAGCCTTGCTGTTGGCTGCAAATGGGAATTTGCCCACACGCACCTTGTGGCCAGCTTCGCGCGCCTGGCGCTCCGTAAGCCCTACGCTGCTGATCTCCGGCTCGCAATAGGTGCAATTGGGGACCTGAGTGTAGTTTATGGGCTCGACCGGCCTTCCCGCCGCGTGCGTCACCGCAACGATGCCTTCCCTCGAGGCCACATGCGCCAGCAAGGGGCTGTTGGCGACGATGTCGCCAATCGCGTAGACGCCGGGCTCATCGGTTTGCATGTATTGACCGACCTTCACGAATCCCCGCTCCAACTTGACCTGGGTTTTCTCCAGGCCCACCCCTTGGGTGTTGGGCAAACGTCCGACAGCCACCAACAGGGTTTCAGCCTCAATGGCTCGAGGCTTCCCATCCGCTCCAGTGTAAGAAACAGCCACTCCGTCTGCCGTTTTGGTGGCTTTCTCGACCTTGGCCTGCGTCTCGATGGCGATGCCCTGCCGGCGGAATGACTTCTCGAGTTCGGCGGAGATTTCTTCATCCTCGAGCGGAACCGCGCGCGGCAACATCTCCAGAATCGTGACTTTCGTGCCGAAGCGGTGGAAGATCGAAGCGAACTCCACACCCACGGCCCCGGCACCTATCACTACCATCGATCTGGGGATTGCTTTCAACCCCAGGATTTCCTTGTTGGTCAGGATGGTTTTTCCGTCAGGCTCGAAGCCCGGAAACGTCTTGGCCTCCGACCCCGTAGCAAGGACAATCTTCGGAGCCTGGATTTCTCGTGTTTGCCCGTTGGCGTCGGTTGCCGTGATCCGGCCCGGGCCGGCCAAGCGGCCGTAACCTTGCATACTTTCCACTTTGTTCTTCTTGAAAAGAAACTCGACACCCTTCGCGAGCTTGGTGACCACCTTCGTTTTGCGGGCCTGGATGGCCGCCCAGTCAATCGCGAATTCCTTGCAAACGATTCCGAATTCCTTGGCATTCTTGAAGTAGTCGTAAACCTCGGCGTTTAGGAGAAGGTCTTTCGTCGGAATGCAGCCCA
>Ga0187784_10002145_pt1 | contig 15780 bp, 10 predicted proteins | sample 1015_SJ02_MP15_2_FD_132964 | JGI IMG/M metagenome (GOLD analysis project Ga0187784, IMG submission 132964) | Tropical peat soil microbial communities from peatlands in Department of Meta, Colombia - 1015_SJ02_MP15_20_MG | ecosystem: Environmental > Terrestrial > Soil > Wetlands > Peat | place...
AGCGTCAACTATCAACGCCGCCCACTCAATTGAAAGAGCCAATGAAGTCGGAAGTCTAGAAGAAGGAAAAAAGGCCGACATAGCCATCTTCGACGCCCCCAACCACAAATATTTCGCGTACCATTACGGCGTAAACCTAGCCGAAAAAGTCTTCAAGAACGGAAAGCTTGTAGCCGAAAAAGGCAGAAGGACAGAGTAAAGACTTAGCCTTCGCTTATCAGGATGCTGTCACTCCTGCTCTTGTCCTGAACCTTTGAGAGAGAAGGTTAGAGTAACGGCGATTTGGCTATTCTCTCCACGATGTAGTCGCCAAGCATTGCGAAATTCATATCAAAGGTAGAGAAGAAAGTAGATTACGAGAACAATTACTCCAGTGCTAAGAAGAACGGGAGCATCCTTACGCTTGATTAACGGGGTTAGAACCAAACAGAAGATTCCCTCAAACAAAAACCAATCATAGTTTGCAAAGTCATTTCTATGAGGCAAGATAAAAACGTTGATACCAGTCAGCACGAGTACAGCAACGAGCACTTTGATAACGTTTGGAACAGGAGCACGAGAGGGCGCTCCATCTGTCATAATTCTGTCTTCAGAGAGAACCTGTATAAGTGTTTATGTTTTCTCCGAATTACGACATTACGGAACCAGCGCAGCAGCTGGCAGTTCCACGTTTGATTCTCTTCTTCCCTTGAACCGCCTCCTTACTACGATAAAAGAGAGAATCACAACAGCTGCTACGACAACGACTATGGCGACGACTAGAACAATACTAAAGTGCACAGGGCCAAGCGCGTAAACTTTGCCGTCATCTGAGCCCACAAAAACGATGCCATCAGCAACGGCTGGGGAAGAATCGACATAGCTGCCTGTTTTGTAGCTCCATATTTTCTTGCCTGTTGTGGCGTTCAGGGCGTAAACATTGTCATCGTCTGAGCCCACGAGGACGATGCCGCCTGCGACGGCTGGGGAAGAATCTACGGAATCGCCTGTTTTGTAGCTCCATATTTTTGCTCCGGTTGTGGCGTTGAGCGCGTAGATGTTGTCGTTTTGTGACCCCACGTAGACGATGCCTCCAGCAACAGCCGGAGAAGAATACACAAAGTTACCGGTAAAGTAGTTCCATACTCGTTTGCCCGTTGAGGCGTTTAGCGCGTAAAGATTTTCGTTTCGTGAGCCCACGTAGACTATGCCGTTGGCTACAGCCGGAGAGGACGAAGAATCCTCCGTGCTGTAGTTCCATATCTGCGTGCCAATTGTCGCGTTCAGGGCGTATACAAAGTTGTCTTCACCAGCACCCGAACCCACGAAAACGATGCCGCTCACAACAGCGGGAGAAGAATCTACAGCACCGCTAGTCTCGTAGATCCATACTTGCTTGCCCGTTGTGGCATTCAAAGCATAAACATTACCATAATGAGCGCCCACAAAAACGATGCCATCCACGACGGCAGGAGAAGAATACACGCCAAGACCAAAAGTCTGGAAGCTCCACACTTTCCCACCCGTCGAAGCGTTAAAAGCGTAGACATTCGAGTCCCCTGAGCCCACAAAGACAACTCCATCAGAAACTGCTGGAGAAGAATCGACAGGACCGCCAGTTTTGTAGTTCCATAGCTGTGCGCCAGTTGTGGCGTTCAGGGCGTAGATGTAGTCGTCTTGCGAACCCACAAAGAGAAGACCATTAGCAACAGTCGGAGCACAATCCACAGCATTCCCGAAGGGAACACCGCCAGGAGCAGTTTTGTAGCTCCATGCAAGTTGAACAGTGGTCGGTGCTCCTGATGTAGAATATCCCGTATGTGCTGGGTCGTGTTGAAACATCGGCCACCAATCAACATCGCCTACTTGCGGGCTCGCATGCGCCTCGAGTGGTTGAGCATGAGTCGCCATAAACGAAAAGGCTAGCAGTAATGCGAGTAAAGTTCCAGCCAGAACTCTTTCCATAATTTCGCTCTCAATCGAGAATAGAACTGGGAACATGACGCGCCTTTAAAGTTTCGGTGTAGCATAACTTTGCTTTTCTAGCGTGTTTGTGTTGTGGTTGTGGTGGGTGGTTGTGTTTCTCGTCTTCCTTTGGTTCGTTTCCTTATGAGGATGACGGCGAGGATCACGACAGCGGCTACGACTATCGCTATGCCCACGATTGGAATGACGTCGAAGTGTGCCGGGCCGAGCGCGTAGACGTTGCCGTCGTCCGAACCCACGTAAACGAAGCCATCTGCAACGGCTGGAGAAGAATATACATCACCGCCGGTTTTGTAGGTCCATATCTGTTTTCCCGTTGTGGCGTTCAGGGCGTAAACGTCATCATCGTCCGAGCCCACGAGGACAACGCCGGCCGCAATTGCCGGCGAAGAATCCACAGAGTTGCCCGTCGTGTAGCTCCATATTTTTGCTCCGGTTGTGGCGTTGAGCGCGTAAACATTGTTGTCGTCTGAGCCAACGTATACGACACCATCAGCAACGGCAGGAGAAGAATCCACAGCACTGCCGGTTTTGTAGCTCCATATCAGCTTGCCTGTAGTTGCATTCAGCGCGTATACGTTGTCGTCCCATGAGCCCACGTAGACTATGCCGTTGGCTACTGCCGGAGAGGAATGCACCGAGTTGCCGGTTGTGTAGTTCCACACCAACGCGCCCGTTGTAGCGTTCAAAGCGTAAACGTTGTATCTGAAGGGCGCGCCATCCGAACCCACGAAGACAAGACCATCAGCAACGGCCGGAGAAGACTCGACGCCAGCGTCGGTCCCGTAGATCCACACTAGTGTGCCTGCTGTGGCGTTCAAAGCATAAACCGCAGCTTCATATGAGCCCACAAAAACAATACTATCAGCAACAATGGTGGAAGAATCTCCAATAATGCCAGAGACTTGGTGGCTCCATTCTAACGCGCCCGTTGTAGCGTTCAAAGCATAAACATTATAGTCATCTGAGTGGACGTAAACGATGCCACCGGCGACGGCTGGAGAAGATTCAACAGGGGCACCGGTTTTGTAGCTCCACACTTGTTTGCCCGTTGTGGCGTTCAGAGCATAAACATTGCCGTCGTGTGAGCCCACGTAAACGACGCCGCCTACAACGGTTGGAGAGGAATCGACAGCACCGCCAGTTTTGTAGATCCATACAGCTTGGACAGAGGCGGATGCTCCTGACGTGGAATATCCCGTGTGCGCTGGGTCGTGGCGGAACATTGGCCACCAATCCGCATCACCTATTTGCGAGCTCGCATACACCTTGAGTGGTTGAGCACGAGTCGCCATAAACGAAAAGGCAAGCAATAATGCAAGCAGAACTCCAACCAGAACTCTTCTCAAGGTCTCTCGCTTCGATGAAATAGATCATGAACTAATAGCTTAAGGTTTCCGCAGTGAACATCATCATCTTTTTCCGATCCGATGTCCATTTAGATCGTTCAAAGCGATGAAAGTCTACGATAAACTTCGTACTCCAAGCAAGTCCACCTTGTAAGTTTGTGTACACTTCAAGGCGTTCAACATTGAGGTGGCTATGAACGGACTTGCGAGTATTGCTGCAAGGAATGCTACGCCTACAGCTCTTTTCACGATCTCGCCTTCTCTTGGAGAATAAGAGTGTGAACTCGTAAAATTTTTAGAGTTTCGGTACAGAGCTCGTCGTCATTCATCACGTTGTCGGTGTGGTTGGGGCGCGATCTTGATTCTCGCCCTTCCGTGTGCGTCTCGTGGCACCGATTACCGAGAAAGTTAAGACAACCACAGCAACCATGACCACCACTACGATGACAACTATGTCGGTGAAGGCCAGCGGCGCAGGCGGTGATGAACGGGAACCAAAGGCAAAAAATGTCAACATATTTCCCCCCATGAAGACGACACCGTTAGCAATGGCGGGGGACGAGCCAGAAGTAAAACCGTTAGGACTGGAGTAGCTCCAAAGAACTGTGCCAGTCGTGGCGTTCAGGGCGTAGAAATCGTCCGAGCCCACAAAGACGATACCGCCGGCGACAGCAGGAGATCCATCCTCGGAGTAACCGGTTACGAAGCTCCACACGAGCTTGCCATCACTCGCCCTTAAAGCATAGAGGAAGTCATCGTCCGATCCGATATAGACCATTCGGTTGGCAACGCATGGGGAGGAATCAACGTCGCTATAGGTTGTATAGTTCCACACTTTTGCGCCTGTTGTTGCGTTCAAAGCGTAAACGTTATGGTCATCTGAACCCACAAAAACGATACCATCAACAACTGCCGGAGAAGAAAACACCCCACCACCAGTCGCATATATCCATATCAGCGCGCCCGTTGTAGCGTTCAGTGCATAAACGTTGTCATCGAGTGAGCCCACAAAAACGATACCATTGGCGACGGCAGGGTCCTCGACCACGCTGTTTGCCGTGTAGTTCCATAACTGGTTGCCGTTGGTTGCGTTCAGAGCATAAAGCCTATTGTCATTAGAACCCACAAAAACGATGCCCCCGGCAACTGCAGGAGAACTTAGGACCCTGAGATTTTCTTCCCCGCCAGGGAGGACCGTATAGCTCCAAACCTTTCTGCCCGTCGTTTCATTCAACGCATAAACATTGTGATCCGATGAGCCCACAAAGACCATGCCTCCTGCAACCGCCGGAGAGCAGTCCCAGCTACTGATAGTGCAGTTCCAAATCTTTATGCCCGTCGTTGCGTTCAAAGCATAAACCTCGTTTGTTCCTGTTGAGGCCACATAAACGACACCATCAACAATTGCAGGAGACCCATTCACCTCGCCAGTTGAATAGTTCCACAGGATCTGGCTTGTCTTAGGCGCCGTTGACATGGAATATCCTGCGTGGGTCGGGTCGTGGTGGAACATTGACCACCAATCCGCATCGCCTACTTGCGAGCTCGCGTGCGCCTCGAGCGGTTGAGCACTAGTCGCCATAAACGAAAAGACCAGCAATAATGCAAGCAGCACTCCAACCACAACTATTCTCAAGATTCTCTCTCGCTTCGATGGAATAAATTGTGAACTAATCGCATTTTTAAGGTTTCCGTATAGCATGTTGTCATATTTTTTGTCCACACATTTTGGATCATTCAAAGCCGTGATGAAAGTCTCCGACAAACTTCGTCTCCCAAGCAAGTCCATAAAGCTTTCATAGTAATTCCATCGTGATGTTGATCGTAGGGTATAAGGGAGAACCATGGATTCACTGTTATCAGACTTGCTGTTGCTGAGTGGCTTTGCTGATGAGCTGGGGCAAATTTAAAGCGTTGATTTTGCTGATATCGATTGTTTCATCGTCATTTTTTGTCTTGCACTATGTTCCTGCAGTTCATGCGCAGACTGGAGGAGCAGAGCAACAGGGGCAGGCTGAGATTTACTTTCTGGATCTGCCGGACGTTGGAAACTATAATTCGTGGGTTAACAATCAGAGCGCCGTGATTTCTGGTGCGATAGAGGCTCTGTCTATTTCGGGACAGGGAGAACCCCCAGTCAATGAGCCTATGGTGCACATTGAAGAGGGCAAGATTGCACCGTTCTGGACGGTTCAATACGCCATAGTTTCGGACTGGACGACGTACGAAGACCTGATACTGAACAGCGTTGGAAAAATAATCCTCAACACAGACGGTCAAATACTGCCAGTACCGGCAGATTATAGCGCGAGTCAATGGATTGACATGATTGCAGACGCCATGTCTTATAGGCAATTAACATGGGCGAACATGGCTGGCTGGCCTTTCTACTATGCCTGGCAGCAGGGAGCAAATGAGACCGAGTTGCTAGGCCCCAGCGGTTTTCAAGAACTGATGAAACACATAGGTCTCCCAGGAGTGAGATGTGACACGCCGCAGGGCGGATCTCAGCAATACGTAACTTTATCCGGACCCGCTGGACACATTCTCTTTCCTCCCAAAGGTTACGGTTGGTCGGATTTAAGCATGGCTGATCAGGTTAGTTTAACGTGTCCATTGGAGGAAAGCGATTTCCAAAATGCTGTCATGTTTCCGCTTTATTATACGGCTTCTAGTCCTTACTATGAAGGTGCAGTAATAGTTTTTGCACCGCCAGGTCAAAGGCTTGACCCTTCCAGCGCGAAGGGGTGCGGATTTTTCGTAGATCTCGGGACTAACCAGACCTACACCGTCAATAGCATTAAAACGAATGCAGACGAGTGGCGGGGTTATGTTGTTATGGCGGCCGCTGCGTGGGCTGTGTCTTGCTATTGCACGCCTAAGACCGAGACTCAGACGTTCTATGGCCTACACAATAGCGGACCTACTGTGCAGGAAATTCATGTGAATCCTATGGTTCTTGGGTACTGGTATGACGGACCGACTCCATCAGGCTCCCCAAATGAATATAACCTTTCAAATGGGTATACGGTTCAGATCGCATTTGGTGTGTATGCTCTTGCGCAGGTGGTGACTGACAGCGGCGACGAAGGAATATCGGGGCCGCAGGGATGTATAAGTTTCCAAGCCGACAACGCTAACCGTTCGGGCGTACTGCTTCAAGCAGATTTGCAGGATTCAAGAATGGGCAATAAAACAGGTCTGAGCCTTACAAACGCGGGGTATAATAGTAATTTTGGGTTGAGTATAAGCACGGCTACGTTCCTCATTGGTTTGGTCGACCCGACTCACATTACGGATGTTTTGGACGGTATTATGCTCTTCTCCGATTGGCTTAACACGGTTACTGGAGAAGGATCCCCGAGTTTAGAGCAGGGCGTTAGCTCTCCGGCGACGAGTGTTTCGTACGATTTCAATCCCATCGTGGTCGGGAACAGCACGCTCGATAGCAATTCCATCATTTACGAAGAAACGGAGAGCCTCCTTGTCCTGAATGTTTACATTCCAGCAACGATTGCCAACGCGTTTGATTGGCAGGTAATTCCTATAAACTATCAGATCGGCGTGTCAACTGCGCTCGGCACCACTTACGTCTGTGGCCTTGTTCCGATAACCGCTTGGTTTCAGCAATCTCCAAACAACTATCAGAGCATATTCTTCGAAAACTGGCAGGGCGACTACAGCGATTGGATCAGATACGACAACAATTCCGCAGCCGCAGACGACTACTGGGGCACAACAAGAGACTACAACGGATACGCCTACATCGAACCCGACTCGATGTGGTGCGCCGGCGTCGGCAACAACACCCTCTCAGGATCCAACCAGTCAAACTGGAACACCACGTATTACAATGGTGAATATTACATTCAAGCAAGGACTTACAGCCCGGGAATGGACGCCTTCCTCATGTACATCCCGGCGAACGTCCCAGGCGGCGACCTATCAAATGCCTCGTTCTTCTGCAGCGATATAATTTTGTACTTCCAAGCAGAATACGACATGAACCCGGGCGACTATTTGCAGGTTCTTAACGGCTCACAAGTCGTCCAAACAATCAGTGGCAATGAGAATTACTATTCCGAGCAGACCTTTTACATAAACCTGAATCACATAGACCCCAACGGGGGCTTCGGATTTCTGTTCCATAGCGCGCCTAACAGCACCTGTTTCAACTTTGGCGTATCAATCAATTACGTGGGATTATACGGCGTAATCTGCCAAAACGACACGGGCATAAGCAGTTACGCCCCCCACTCTCAATCGTTGGCGACGGAAATGCCCGTTCTAACTTGCTACCAGACTTATGACGGGTACTTGGCAGGCGGAGCAAACGACCCGGAAGATTGGTACGCTCTGAACATAAGCCAGGCGAACCCTGACTACCAAAGCGGCACGTCTATCTACATCGAAATGGATCCACAATCAAACGTCAACTTTGCCCTCATACTCTACGACCCAAACGGAACGCAGGTCGCATATTCAGACGCTGGAATAGGACTCAGCGCCATAATAAACTACATGCCATCCCCGGACCAGCAGGGACTATGGGAACTCGGAGTCATAGAGATCGGCGGCTACGGTCACTACCAGATCTTCTGGACTTTTGACGACTTTTTTTGCAGTCCACTATCAATGGATGACCAGGTGGGCATAACCGGCTACAAGGTAGTGTTCGAAGACACTATGAATAACTCACTAAGCTCTCCGGCGACCATCGACTACTACTGGAGCTTCAGCGTGCCATACATATGGTCCCTTACACCAGGAGCAGGATGGCACTGGGGAGATGAAAACATCAGCAGCTCGACCGTCTCTGTCACGCAGTACGTGATACCAGCCAACACAACAGCAGACTTGGACGGGACGTACGTTCTGCCCTCATCTGGTAACAACCGCGTGGGATGGGGTGACTGGATCACGGTTAGCTTCACTTTCCACTGGACTTATAACAGCACCAGCTACTCAACCGACTGCTGCACGACAAAGCTGAATGTACACCCTGGGGACATCACCGGCGCAGCGGTGACTCTTCCATACTTAGGAGCTACCGGTTATGTTACAGGCTTGGACCTCCACCTATTGGCAATCAATTGGCTGCAATCCGTTCCATCGGGAACCAATCCAACCTCCGCCCTGGCAAGAGCAGATATTGATGGCGCTGGTTCTGTTACAGGCAAAGACCTCCACATACTGGCACTTGACTGGCTACAATCATGGACAAACACTCCACCATCCTAGCGTATAGAGCATGAAGTAACCCGACCGTTACGCCAAAGTAATCATCCTAACCGCCAACGAGTCTGAACCCGTTCACGAATGCACTTCAACAGAGCAATCGCCTCGACCAGCAAGCAAAGGCATACTCTGAAGAGTCGACGCCTCTCTACTGACGTTTTGGTCGCATCCGTAGCATGCCCTATACCGTATGATGGAGCTTTTATCAAACACACGCAGTAGCTAATCCAAATTGTTCAAAAGAAGACATTTCGAAAGGCGCACGCAACCCAGGAATAGAAGTCGCTAGACACTCGACAAATGTTACGAAAAGGCAAAGTAGCCAAGCAAAATGAAATCAAAATGCCTATCCGAAAATAGCCCGCCAAATATTTTCAAGGGTTGCTTTTTTCGACAAAAAAGATAGTAATAGGTACCTCGCAATTTAATGAGCAAACTTAGCGCGCGCTAGTAAGTGTGCGCTATTGAATTAATGCAGGCTAAAATCATAGAAGAAAATCTGGAAGTTCGATAAGGCTAACTTTTATCTTTCACGGCTCTAGCTTCTTTTTCTAAAGGGAACGAAGATGGCAAGGTCTTCTATTCCAAAACCTAACAAGCATATTAGTGGCAAGGAATTGCACTGCAAGAACTGGCAGATCGAGGGCGCCCTTCGCATGCTCTATAACGTTGTAGATCCAGAGGTGGCCAAGGATCCGGAACACTTAATCGTTTATGGAGGAACAGGCAAAGCAGCACGAAACTGGGAATGCTTCAACAAAATCGCCGAAACCCTGATCAATCTAGATGAAGACGAAACGTTGCTCATTCAGAGTGGTAAGCCTGTCGCGGTTTTCAAGACTCACAAGTTCGCCCCAAGAGTTCTGATTGCCAACTGCCTGCTTGTGCCCAAGTGGGCCACGTGGGACTACTTCTATGAGTTGGAGCAAAAAGGCCTGATAATGTTCGGTCAGATGACCGCTGGCTCGTGGGCGTACATAGGCACACAGGGAATTTTGCAGGGTACCTACGAAACCTTGGCCGCCGTCGCCAGAGAAGATTTTAGAGGAAGCTTGAAAGGAAAACTAGTCCTCACAGCTGGTCTTGGCGAAATGGGGGGTGCGCAACCTCTTGCCGTGACTATGAACGAAGGCGTAGCCTTAGTCGTGGAAATCGACAAAAGGGCAATCGAGAGGAGACTCAAACACGAATACCTAGAAACGTGGACCGACGACCTCGATGAAGCCATCGACATGGCAAAACAGGCAAAGGCTGCGGGAACGGCGAAGAGCATAGGCTTGCTAGGCAACGCTGCAGAGGTTCATCCACAACTCATCGAGCGTGGCATCATTCCGGACATCGTCACAGACCAAACATCAGCGCACGATCCACTCAATGGCTACTATCCTGAGGGACTTTCTAAGGACGAAGCTGACAACCTTAGAAAAAGCGACCCATCCGCCTACATCGCAAAAGCGAAGGACAGCATGAAGGCTCAAGTGAAAGCGATGGTAAGAATGATGCAGAAAGGCGCCATTGCGTTTGAGTATGGCAACAATCTCCGACAACAAGCCTGCGACGCCGGATTCAAAGACGCTTTTGCGTATCCAGGATTTGTGCCCCGCTACATTAGGCCAATGTTCTGCGAGGGAAGAGGCCCATTCCGTTGGACAAGTCTAGTTGGAGAAGAAGAAGACATCTGCACTCTCGACAACGTAATCCTAAAGGAATTCGCCCACAACAAAGAACTCTGCAGGTGGATACAGAAGGCTAAGAAAGAAGTGAAGTTTCAGGGCTTGCCGGCTCGGGTTTGTTGGCTGGGATATGGAGAAAGAGCCAAGTTTGGAAAGATCATAAACAACATGGTGCGCAAAAAGGAGTTGACTGGCCCGATATGGATAGGCAGGGACCACCTCGACTGCGGAAGCGTAGCGTCACCGAATCGTGAAACCGAGAGCATGATGGACGGAAGCGACGCAATCGCAGACTGGCCAGTCCTGAACGCTCTGCTCAATGCAGTCGGCGGTGCCACATGGGTTTCAGTGCATCATGGCGGAGGAGTAGGAATAGGCTACAGCATCCACGCTGGTATGTGCTTGGTTGCAGACGGCACGAAGGAAGCAGAAAAACGCATAGTAACAGTCCTCACAACCGATCCGGGCATAGGAGTTGTCAGACACGCCGATGCTGGTTACGAAAAAGCAAAAGAAGTTGCCAAGCGAAAAGGAATCAAAATGCCCATGCTAAAGTAGCTCGCGTGGGCGAACTTTGGATGTGACTAATGGTTTATTTATGCTCAGAGCTACTCAGAGTCCACTGGGACATTGGTGGTAAATCACTGTGCATGCTTTAGAGCTGAACAATGTATCCTCTGGGTACAATGGACAAATCGTTTTGCATGACATCAGCTTTAAACTGCAAGAGCCATCGATTTATGTTGTCTTGGGACCAAACGGCGCAGGCAAGACTACACTGTTCAGAACAATTGCAGGTATACTTGAACCGTACAGTGGCAGAGTTCTTCTAGACGACCAGAACATAACCACATCAGGTAAAGCGAGGACAAGAATGAGCTATCTTTCACAATACAACGCAATGCCTGAAGAGATGACTGTATTCAACGCTCTAAGATTCTTCGCTGACATGGAAGGCGGAAATCCTGATGAGGTTATTGATCTGCTTGACTTGGGTCAGCTGAAGGACAAACGGTTCTCTGATCTTTCCCAAGGTCAAAAAAAGAGGGCTGCTCTCGCAAAGGTGTTTCTACACGAAAGCGATCTATACCTGCTGGATGAACCCACTGCGAACTTGGACCCCTCAATTTCAAAAGAGATCCGAGACATAATCACAAAAATAAGCAAGGACAAAATGGTACTCTATTCTTCTCATAACCTCTACGAAGCCACTGACATCGGCACCTATCTAATTCTAATCAAAAATGGCTCGATCACAATGCTCGATAGAATATCGAACATCAAACCCAAAAATTACCGAGTAGGCATCAAAACCAGAGACGACATATCAAAGATCGTCGATGCCAAACATGAGGGCGATTATTATGTGTTAAGCGTATCCAGCCCCGAAGAGGCCGGACTTGCTCTCAAAAAAATCGTTGAAAAAGGCATTTTGGTTACCGAAATGCGCCAGCTAGATAATCCATTACAGGATCTATTTGAGACGCCTAGCATTGAAAAAGCACAGCAAGGCACAAAAAATGCAGAATAGCACGTTAGTTTTTGCTAAGCGCAGCCTCAGCTTGAGCAAAATACAAGCAGGAGTAGGACTATTCTTTGCAGCCCTTGGGGTACTTGTGATAGTCCTCCTCAATCATATCCACGGTATAAGCTCATTTCCACAGTATTTTCTCTTTTCTGTTTCGTTCATGTCCTTTGGGATTCTAATGTTTACAAGCCCCCTCATACTTCTCTATGTGTATGACAAGAACAACGGCGTCTTGGAGTATTTGCTTTCTCTTGGTTGGAACCAAAGCGACGTCTTCAAGCAATATTTGAAAGCCACTCTTTTCCTTGCCCTGATCCTCTACACAGGTGAGGGTGGTGCAGTCTTGATCGCGGGTGCTATTACGGGATCAATAGGCGTCTTTCTCTTGGATTTGTTGATGTTGTTTCTTACGGCGTTTTTGGGTTTTTCTGTGGTTTCTTTGGTTACCGTAGCTATGATGGATTTCAGTTCATTGCAGAAGCAACGAGTAGGCGCCAACACCCCGCTTGCCTTTGCAATAGGTGGTGTGTTCATAATTCCCACTTTTTACCTAATTTTTCTAGGATTTTCCTTGATGCTCATAGTACTTCTCTCGCTTTCTGCTTTAGCCGGTGCCCTGTCAGCGGCTTTGCTGGTGCTCTCAAGCAGGCTCATGAGAAGAGAAAAAATGCTACCGTAGCATAATGTGAGAAGTTCAAGAATCTGACCTGAGCAGCAATCAAAGGCTTCTCTTTTGCTTTTTCTTGATCTGTGTGACTGTAGGATTTTGATCATATTTCGGACATATAGATGACCGAGGGGTAGACTGTGCGCGCACTGCTGGACAACCTGCAGAGCATTATTTTTCAAGCATAAGAGTTAGTAATGGGTACATGGCAATTTAATCGATAAACTCTAGGTTGCATATCAAATGCCAACTGCAAAGAAAGAGAACGTGAATAAGCACTTCGGCAGATGGTTCCGGCACGTCTTGATTGACGCAGGTATCTCTGATTATCGCTATCCAATCAAGGGCTGCGGCGTCTGGATGCCCTACGGCTTTCAAATAAGAAAACACGGTCTACAGATTCTTCGGAACCTGCTTGATGCAACTGGGCATAATGAGGTTCTGTTTCCACTCTTGATTCCTGAAACTTCTATGCAAAAGGAGGCAGAGCATGTCAAGAGTTTCGAGGAAGAGTGCTTCTGGATCACCAGAGGAGGACTAAAACCGTTGGACGTCAAGCTCGCCCTGAGACCAACTAGCGAAACGGCTATTGGGCCAATGCTGAAGCTCTGGATAAGATCACACGTAGACCTACCTAAGAAAATGTACCAGGTTGTGAATGTCTTCCGCTACGAAACAAAGACCACCCGTCCTCTAATACGAGTGCGGGAAGTTTCCACTTTCAAGGAAGCACACACGGCGCATGCAACGTCGGAAGAGGCTGAGGCTCAGGTGAAGGAAGCCACCGACGTGTACAAGAAGTTCTTTGATGAATTGTGCGTTCCCTACTGCATCTCACGCAGACCAGAATGGGACAAATTCGCAGGTGCATTGTACACCGATGGCTTTGATACGATACTTCCAGACGGAAGAACGTTGCAGTTCGGAACAGTGCATAACCTCGGTCAAAACTTTGCCAAAGCTTTCGACGTAACCTACGAAACAAAAGATGGAAAACGTAAGCACATCTGGCAGACTTGCTACGGTATCTCAGAGCGATGGCTTGCAGCGGTGTTAGGCGTTCATGGCGACGACAACGGCGCTGTACTACCCCCAAAAATCGCGCCAATTCAAGTCGTAATCGTCCCAATCCCACATGAAGAAAAGGGCAAGAAGATCGACGAAACATGCACCAAGGTTAGCGACGAACTGAAGAGCGCTAGCATCAGAACAGAAATCGACCGAAGAGAAGAAATTACACCAGGAAGCAAATTTTACGACTGGGAACTAAAAGGCGTTCCAATAAGAGTCGAAGTCGGACCACGAGACGTAGAGCGAGGAGAGGCCGTTGTCGTAAGACGCGACACCTTCGAAAAATCATCAATCAAACTCGATAAGCTGTCTACCTATGTGCAGAATCTGATGGAAAAAATATCTTACGACATGAAAGAAAAAGCTTCTCAAATGATGAAAGAACGCGTTTACAAAGCAGGTGATCTTGAAAAGGTCAAAGAATTGTTGCGAAAACGCTCTGGAATCGTGGAGGTTCCCTGGTGCGGAGAGACCAATTGTGGATTGAAGATGGAAGAAGAAATCAACGGCAAGATCCTTGGCGTTCCTGTTGACATCAAAGAAAAAACCTCAGGAAAATGTATCGTCTGTGACAAGAAAGCACAGAACATAGTGAGAGTTGCAGTGGCATATTAGACTAGGAGTCTTATCGCTTCTTCTCCTTTCATTCCCACGGTTATGCCTTTCATTTTTGCCTTTGAAGTCGCAGCTTTTATCTCTGCCTTCAAAACGTCCTCGAAAGTCTTAACGCCGCTCACCATTGCTGCGGTAACGTTCAGCTTCTCTGCGGCTTCGATATTGAGAAAGCCGCACATCACGAAACCTTTACTTCCGATGATAGCAACCAGCGGTGGTGAATCGGGCAGTTCTACTCTTAATCCAGTTGCGGATTTATCAGCTATTTTCAATTGTTCCACACTGATCGATTCTTATGCGCTCCTTCGCTTTTCATGCTTAATTTTCCTTATTATTCTCTACAAATTACATGAATCTTTCTAATCTCGTCATTCCGATGATTTCCTCGAACTCTAATCCTAGGGCATCAAGCACTTGATCGAACGTGGAGCGTAAATATTCAACGTACTTGTCCACGTCAATTTCACTGTCAGAAGCGAGTTCGACGGGTTTCACATGCGGTTCTTTAGTCACTTTGACAAAGCTTATGAGGTCTCCAGCCTTCAGTTCTATCTTCTTCTCCCTCTCCAGAATCAGTGCAGCTTTCACATGTTGAGGCGTCGTTTTCGTATAGGCTCTAGGTGTCTCGCCAAGCACGACATGGAAGGCTAAATCGTTTATACTCTTCCATTCTCGTCTTTTCAGCTGATTGTAGCAATCGAGCACTATAAGGCGTATGTCCTTTTTGGCCTCCTGAAACTCTGCGGGATTCCTAACTTTTGCAAGCCTCTGTTTCATCAAATCGAATGCATCTTTGATGAATAACGGTATGTGTTTTTTCTTGCCCGTCATGCCTTTGACGTCGACGCTGCCATCTTCGAGCACGCCTAGGTAATTCTTCTTGCGACTACTGAAAACCGCGTAACGATAGACCTTGTCGACGTCCAAGCTCATTTTCAACTCGTGCTCAGACCACTTTGCCAACTCGCCGATCTGCTGCTCCTGCGGGTTTCTTAGAAAAACGCTGTCGGTATCGCCGTAGATCACACCAATCCCCAATTCCCGAGCTTTTTCTATGATTAATGTGATCGAATGGCGCCCTATAGCAGCTGTGGCCTCAGCTACTGGCGGACAGTAAAGATCAAAAGACTCAGCGCCAAAAACTCCATAACTCGCGTTCAATATAACCTTCAGGGCGCTCTGGATCACGTCGTACCAGCTACGTTGCTCCCTTGGCAACTGCTTATCCTTCGACTTCGGCTTGTACCAAGAGACGCGCAGATCGCGAAGTGAACCTATCATAAGACTTTCTAAGGCTCGTTTTTTGGTGCACACCCAGTGCGCCGTGTCGGGCACCTTGTTTATGCGACACTCTTTGTGAGGGCACAGGATGGACTGGTAGCCTAGGTTCCAGACTTTAATGATAGACGGATACAGGCTTGGAAAATCCATCACAGCGACGTTGAAGTGCACGCCTGGAACTGGTTCAACGACTATGGCGCCTTTGTATTTCTTGCCCTTTATGATAGCGGTCGTCGTTGTCTTGCCCTTTAATGCAAGGATGTCGTCTGTGTTCGGTATCAGCCATCCGCGTCTGCGATGTTCTGCATGCATGAAATTTCTTATCCATCGGGAGACACCTTGACGGCTTACGTCTTCCATCGGCATGTGACTAATTCGGACTAATGCAAGAAT
>Ga0187784_10002146_pt1 | contig 15776 bp, 15 predicted proteins | sample 1015_SJ02_MP15_2_FD_132964 | JGI IMG/M metagenome (GOLD analysis project Ga0187784, IMG submission 132964) | Tropical peat soil microbial communities from peatlands in Department of Meta, Colombia - 1015_SJ02_MP15_20_MG | ecosystem: Environmental > Terrestrial > Soil > Wetlands > Peat | place...
AAGATTCCGGAGGGAACTTCTGAAGTCCAGCATCTGGTCATCGCCGGCGGACTGGGATTGTAGGAGGAGAGAATGGATTTTAGACTATCCGATGAACAAAAAGATATTCAGAAGGCCGCCAGGGAGTTCGCCGTAGGAGAGTTTGATCCTGGTGTGGCCCTCGAGCTGGATGAGAATGGAAAATTTCCCGAATCGCTCTGGAAGAAGGCTGCCCAGCTGGGATTCATCGGGATGCATTATCCCGAGGAGGTCGGGGGGCAGGGGCTGGGATTCCTTGAAAACCTTTTGGTCGTCGAAGCTTTTTGCAGGGTGGACTCCGGCATCGGGAGCGCCCTGAGCACTGTCGATTTAGGCTCGGAAGCCATTTTGAAATTCGGTTCCGAGGGACAGAAGAAACAGTTCCTCGTCCCTCTGATCAAAGGGGAGAAGCGGATGGGCGTTGCCTTTGCCGAGTCGGAAGATGGAAACGATTTTTCTCCCCTCTCCGCCGCTTCGGAAAGGAAGGGGCAGGAATACTTTGTCCGAGGGGAAAAACGATTCGTGCTCAATGCCTCGTTGGCGGATTCCTTTCTCACCCTCTGTAAGGAACCAAAGGAAGGATGGATCACGCTGATGGTAGAGGGGAAAGGAGACGGTATCGAGGTCCATCCGATCGAAAAGATGGGATTGAAGATGATCTCTTTCGGCGATCTTCTTTTCAAAGACGCTCGCGTCCCTGTTGCCAACCGGATCGGGCGCGAAGGGGACGGCATGATGCACGCTCTGCATTGCCGTCAGGCGATGGGACTCCGAAGCGCCGCTCAGGCCCTGGGCACCGCTGAGGGCGCCTTGGACATGGCGATGGGACATGCGAAACAGAGGGAGCAATTCGGAAGGAGGCTATCCCAGTTTCAGGCCATTCGACACAAACTGGCCGATATGGCCGTGGGCATCGAGGTCGCACGCTGGCTCGCCTATAAGTCTGCTACAGAGTATGACCAGGGAAAGATCGATCCTCTATTCTTCTCAATCACCCAGTTGGAAGTCGGAAGGAAACTGGTGAGAGGGGTCGATGAGGCAGTCCAGATATTCGGCGGCTACGGTTATATGGCGGAGCAGGCTATTGAGCACTACTTCAGGGATGCGTGGGCCATCGGAGTGGCACTTGGAACAGAGGAGGAGCAGAAAGACGCGATCGCTGACATCCTCCTGGGACCCGACTCAGCAAAGAAATAAATTCGCCGCGGGACTTTCCCCTCGCGAACTTAGCTCTCGCCGAACCCAAACTTCGCTTTGTTCGCCGATTCTCCCTGCGCTCCTGTGGCCTCCGTGCTTTCCAAGGTTTGATGACTGTCCAATCAGAGGAAGGAGTTGAGATGCGATACAAAGAAATCGAATTGATCCGAGAAGATGGAATAGCTTTTCTCTACCTCAACAGGCCCAAAGTCTTGAACGCCTTGAGTGAAACGATGATGGTTGAGCTCGTCCGGGCCCTTAAGGAAACCGAGGAAGACCCTGACATCCACGTCCTGATTCTAACCGGACGTGGCTCGAGCTTTTCTGCGGGGGCGGATCTCAACAGGCTCCTCCAGGCCAAAGGAAAGGGTGATGACCCAAGAAGGAGAGCGGGTTTCGGGTTGCTCGACTTACCTCGTGCCTTTGTGCAATGCCCCAAACCTATCATCGCAGCCATCAACGGGTTGTCCTATGGTTTCGGCTTTACGGTAACGCTGACCTGTGATATTCGTCTTGCCTCCGAAAGGGCAACCTTCAGTGCTGCCTTTGTCCGGATCGGGCTCACGCCGGAATTGTGCAGTACCTATTTTCTGCCCAGGCTCATCGGGTACGGCAAAGCGGCAGAACTCATCTTCACTGCCAGGCCCTTCGATGCTCGCGAGGCATTGGAGATGGGCGCGGTGAACCAGGTGTTTCCCCACAACCGACTGATGCCCGAGGCCAAAAAGATGGCCCAGCAAATTGCCTCCATGCCGCCTACGGCCGTGCAAAGGTCAAAAGAGATTTTACGTCACGGGATGCAATCCACTCTGGAACAAGTCATACAGTATGAAGCCAGGACGTTTCTCGATTCCATGAGGACGGAGGAACATCGATTGGCGCTGAGCAAATTATTGGTCCAGATGAAATTTCGGAATATCAAAGACCCATCGATCCAAAAAAGTCTAAAGAAACGTTTACATTGCTCCCCAAATAGATAATAAAATCTTAGATCCTGTCACTAAGCAATTTAACAGCACAATTGCTTCCCTAAAACATTTTAAAAAAATACTTGACAAAATAATCCCACCTTGGTATTTTGTAAATCGAGCGCTTGCTCTAAATCGCGTGGAGCTTAACTGGAATTTATTATGCCTAAAATGAATGAAAGGCTAAAGTCAAAAAACACGATTAATGAACCCTCTGAAGATTTGATCCATGCCGCAGCTAAGAATGCTGATCTGATCCAAAAGAGACACCAACAGATAGTCGATGGCGCGTGCCAATTATTTTTTGAGAAGGGATACCATCCGACGACTATCCGCGATATAGCCCGAGCATGTGGTATGTCCATGGGCCAACTCTATCACTACATCTCTTCTAAAGATGATGTTTTGTACTTAGTTCACAAACATATGCAAAACATCTGGTATGAATACTTGAAAAACTCGGATTATGAAGAAGCTAAAGAACCGGTGCAGAAGTTATTACGCGCACTTCGTCAAACCTTAAAATTCATGTCGGAAAATAGAAAGCTAATCCAATTCATTTATTCAGAAAGTAAATATTTGGATAGGAGACACCTGCAAGCAGTGCTCCAAATGGATAAGAAAAATGTGATTGGGTTCTGGGACAAAATGCTAAGGAAGGTGAACTCAAAAAAGTCAATTGAGGGCGACCCAAATTTCTTAGCCAGCCTGATTACCTATCTTTTAGTGTTTCTGCCCTTAAGGGGGTGGACTCTTAGGGGTATGTCATTAAAGCAGGAGGAAGTTTCCATCATCAACTTTATTTTGAAAGGATTGGGCCTGAGATAGGAACTCAAATACCTAAATCCAAAATTACTTTTCTAGCCTCGGACAATCAAAACGGCTGTAAAACGTTATAAAACCATATAAGGTGATGGATACTGAGGGAATGAGGTCCTGGCAGCCAAATGCTGACAAAGTCATTGTGGCAATCAGCTGCTACGGTGGGCGAAACAACAAATTTTATTGCTAACCAGGATAGCAAAGGTATAACAGGCACGGTTGCCACGGATCGGGAAATAGGTACATGGCACGGCCTAACGGACATAAGGGAGGTATAAATGTCTATTAGAACACTACAACAATATATAGAAACCCTAAAAGGATGGCCGTATCGTTATAAAAGGGGCTAAAACCCATATCAGCCAGGCGTCGCTTTGCCACGAGATACTTATAGCCCCGTGCCGCGCAACAAGAGAGGATGACAGATTGCCGCATCGTTGTTAGTTTGATCCATGAAATGGAGAAATGAGGCTCGAGACTTGGGCTTGCTGCTATGCAGTGGCGGAGGAAACGGTCAAGCCATCCTCCTTGAGCGAATTTAATTAACAAACCGGTCCTGTCTGCTCAATTAAATAGCTGAAGTTTTGCACCTTTTTAGGGCCATAATTTTTTTAATGTTGGTCTTTCCCCTTGAACAATTATTTAGAAGATACCAAAGATAAAACAATCAACATTAACCTCAAGGGAATTTAGTTTTGAATGAAAAATGAGAACCAAGAAAAGGAGAGTTAAAAAAGTGGGTAAATTAGAAAATCGGGATGTGTTCCCAGAAGCAGAGGATGTGGTCGTCGCGGGCGCCGGGGGCGCGGGTCTTGCAGCCGCCCTGACCCTCGCTGAGGGCGGGGCTAAGGTTGCTGTTTTTGAAAAGATGTCGTTTGCAGGGGGCAGCTTCCTATTCGTCGAAGGCACCTTTGCAGTCGAAAGCGAGATGCAATGGAAGAGAAACATCAAAGTGACACGGGATGAAGCCTTTAGGGGTATCATGGAATACAGTCACTGGAAGGCTAATGCTGCTCTTGTGCGGGCATTCGTCGATAAATCCGCCAGCACCATTGACTGGCTGGAGAAACAAGGCATTGAATTCACCGAGCCAACAGGGACATGGATGGGGGGCCCCAGGACATGGCACCTTTTCAAAGGGTTGGGCGGTCCCACGATAAACGTCCTTGTTGCCAATGCGGTCAAGAAAGGCGTCGGAATCCGTTACGAGGCCACCGTTAAGAAACTCCTCCGTGAAGGAAGTGGACCAGTCACCGGGGCTGTTGCGGAGGATAAAACGGGTAAACAGATCAAGGTGCAGGCTAAAGCGGTTATCGTTGCCACAGGCGGCTACCCAAACAACAAGGAGTGGATCAAGAAATACTCGGACTTTGACCTCGAGGTAAACCTTTTCCCTTTAGGCAGATACAACAAAACCGGTGAGGGCATCCAGATGGCCTGGGAAGCGGGAGCTGCAGAGGAGGGGGTTGGCGTTATCCACCTCAACATCGGCTCGCCGCCCAAAATCGGAGCCCGCAGCCATATCTGGGGAGCCGTGGGTCAGCCCACGCTCTGGGTGAACCAGGATGGGGTCCGATTCTGTGACGAGACGATCGTCGAGAACATCGCTTATGCTGGGAACGCCATGTCGAAGCAAAAGGGAGGCTATGACTTCAGGATATTCGATGAGGAAACAAAGATCCAGTTGGTAGAAAACGGGGGTATCGGCGTCGGTATGTATTTGCCGCCGAGAACACCTCTGACGAACCTGGATACTAAGATTAGAGCTGCCGTCGAAAAAAAGAACCCTTACGTATTCGTGGCTGACACCCTTGATGAACTTGCGAACAAAATGGGTGTTGACCGCGCTGTTTTCAAAAGGACCGTGGAAGAGTACAACAAGTTCTGCGAAAAAGGACACGACGATCAATTTGCGAAAGATCCCGACTATCTCCGTCCTGTCAAGACTCCCGGGTTCTATGCCTTCAAGTGCTACATGAACTTTCTGGGGACGCTCGGCGGTATCAAGATAAATGAGAAGACAGAAGTCCTCGATAAGAATGACAATGTGATACGGGGCCTATATGCCGTGGGCAATGACGCGGGTGGTTTGTACGGTGATAGCTATAACGTCATCGCGTCCGGAGCGAGCAGCGGTTTTGCACTCAACTCGGGACGCATTGCTGGAGAGAATGCGCTAAAGTATATTCGCCGGTAGGAAGGTCGCAAAGGGACGGTAGGGACAGTGGCCCACTGAATCGGGAAATATAAACCCGGCATGGCCGAATACGAAAGGGGCTCGGATGGCTATTCGAACAGCACAACAATATGTAGAAAGTCTGAAGGATGGCCGCGTCGTTTATTGCATGGGGGAAAGGATCAGGGATGTCACCCAGCATCCTATCTTGAGGATATGCATCGACTGGATGGCAATGGATTATGTGCTGCAACAGGATCCACGCTATCAGAGCCTCGTCACCGAGAAGACAGAGGAAGGTGAGTTAGGCAGCTTTGTCTTTATGCCGCAAACGAGTGTTGAGGACCTGCTGAGGTTAAGGGAGATTGTTAAGCTCTGGGCAAGGGTTTGTTATGGAAAACCCCCCGGGGCAAAATTTGTCGGCAAGGACGGACTGAATGCTGTGACAGTGGTAACCCAGCGCATCGATAAGGAACATGGGACAAATTATGCCGAGCGAGTTGAGGCCTATCGAAAGTACCTTCTTAAAACCGATGCCTCCATTGCTCTGGGGATGACCGATGTCAAAGGGGACAGGAGTCTCCGTCCCTCAAAGCAGCAACCCCACCAAGACTACTACGTAAGGATTGTGGAGGAGCGTAAGGATGGTATTGTCGTCCGAGGGGCCAAAGCGCATATCAGTGAGGCTCCGCTGGCTAACGAGATCATCATCTTGCCATGCCGGGCGATGCGTGAAGATGATAAGGCCTATGCTGTTTCGTTTGCGGTGCAGGCCAATGCAAAAGGTCTTACCCTGATCTCTGCTGAACCCGAGATAAAAGAATCGGGCAATTTCTTCGATAATCCCATTACCGCGAGTATCTACCTGAACGATGCCATGGTTATCTTTGATGATGCCTTTATCCCCACTGAGCGGGTCTTTATGAAAGGCGAGTGGCCATATGCTGGTGACATTGCCTACATGTTTGGCAATTTTCACCGCCTTAGCGCTGAGACTTATAAAGCCGTGGAGCTTGAGCTGGTAGCTGGCGCTGCCGCATTGATGGCCGAGTATAATGGTATTGAGAAAGCCTCGCATATCCAGGATAAGCTGGCTTGGTTCGTTCTCTATGCGGAGGCAACCGAAATGATGGGCAGGGCGGCTTGCGAACACTGTGTTTCTGAACCTGATTCAAAGTTGGTTTATCCAAATCCGATGTACGCCAATATCGCCAAGCTGTTCTTTGCGGATAACTGGCATCAGGCGACGAAGTATCTTCAGGACATTGCCGGAGGCATTGTCGCCACCGCTCCTTCTTCGAAAGATTACCTCAACCCTGCGATTCACGACCTGATCGATAAGTACCTTGGAGGGAAGGCAGGTGTACCGACAGAATATAGACTCCGGTTAATTAAGCTCATCAGAGAACTCACTTCTTCCTATGAAGATGTTCTCACGCTTCATGCGGAAGGATCTCTGGCCGCACAGAGGCTTTCCATCTACGCGCTAGCTGACTTTGAAAAATATAAGGCGGCGGCTAAACGAGCAGCAAGGATTAAAGACGGGACTAAGGACAACGTTTATAGTCAACTGCCGAAGTTTCCGCCAGAAATTTGAAGAAGCTTATCATTCCACGAAAGGGGGATCACTTATGGAAAGCGAGATAGGGAGAGGACATAGGACAGAAAATCTATATCTCAGCAGGCCTTGGCTCAAATTTTATCCCGAGGGACTCCCTCACGAAATCGACATCCCCAACATCTCGTTGATTCAAGCTTTTGATAGAGCGGTGGAGAAATGGAAAAATAAACCCGCCTTAATTTTTTACGGCAGAAAGATAGGCTACTTAGAATTAAAAGATCAAATCGATCGATTCGCCACTGCTCTTTATGACTTGGGAATTAGAAAGGGAGATACCGTAGCCTTATTTCTGTTGAACTGCCCCCAATTCGTTATCGCCTATTTTGGAGCTTTGAGAATAGGAGCGGTTTTGACACCGATCAGTCCAGTCTATGTTACCCCGGAGGTGAAACACCAGCTTGAAGATAGCCAAGCCCAAACGATTATTTGTTTGGATATCCTCTATGGCTTTGTTGAAAAAACGAATGTGGGGCTAAAAAGAATTATTTTAACGAGTATCGATGAGTACCTGCCAAGCTTAAAGAAGCTTCTTGGAAAAAGCATTTTGAAAGCGGTATACCAAAAAATGGAGGTCCCGCTCATTAAGATAAGGGAAGGGGAAAATATATATAGGTTTCAGGATTTGATCAAGAAAAGTCAACCGAATCCACCGAAGATCGAGATTAATCCAAAGGAAGACTTAGCTGCACTCCCCTATACCGGTGGGACGACAGGCCCTCCGAAGGGTGCGATGCTCACTCATTATAATGTTTTTGCAATGCAGGCCATCAACCAAACTTTCTATTCCTACAGCTTTGAAAAGGGGAAGAATCTCGAAGAAGGAAAAGAGACGGTAATCGCCTTTTTACCTTTTTACCATATCTATGGCCAGGTGGTACTTTTAATCAGTGGTATTATTCGTGGATATACACTTGTCATATTGACCAACCCTGACATCGATGACGTCTTAAGCAGTGTGGGAGGATACGACGCAACATTTTTTATGGGTGTGCCGGGTTTATACGAACTTCTCAAAGATTATGACAAAACGGGGAGAGTGGACTGGAAACGACTCAAGTTCCTCGTTTCCGGCGCTGACTCGCTTCTTGAAGATACGGCTAAGACCTGGGGGAAGCGGACAGGTACCTTCATCCACGAAGGTTATGGGCAAACCGAGACCTCTTCAGGAATTTGCGTTAGTCCGATTGGGAGGCCTAAGACAGGTTCCTTCGGAGTTCCATTACCTAACACGGTGGTAGCCATTGCCGACCCCGAAACGGCAGAAATGGTTCCGCTCGGAGAAATAGGTGAGCTCGTGGTAAGGGGTCCCCAGGTGATGAAGGGTTATTGGAACAGGCCTGAAGAAACGGAAAGGAGTTTTTTTAAAATCGCAGGAGAAAAGTGGCTCAGGACAGGTGATTTAGTCCGAATGGATGATGAAGGGTATGTTCATTTCTACGATAGAAAAAGAGATTTAATCAAATACAAGGGGTATTCCATTTTCGCCCGAGAAATAGAAGAGGTTCTAAAAACCCATCCTAAGATAAAGGAGGCCGCAGTCATTGGTGTCCCTGATCCTAAGGTAGGTGCGAATATCAAGGCTGTAATTGTATTAGAGGCGGATGCAAGAGGGAAGATGTCGGAAGAGGAAATTGTCAGTCACTGCCAAGAGAAATTAGCTCATTACAAAGTTCCGAAGATTATAGAGTTTCGAGGAGAAATCCCGAAGACGGATGTCGGAAAAGTATCGCGAAGGGAGTTAAGGGAGGAGAGGGAAGGCTAAGATGGCATCTTTTCTTGAAATTGAAAACTTAACGAAGTCTTTTGGCGGCCTGATGGCAGTCAAGAACGTTAACTTTACCATGGGAAGAGATGAAATGGTAGGGCTGATTGGTCCAAATGGTTCTGGAAAAACGACTTTAGTCCGTCTTATCATAGGCATGCTAAAGGCTGATTCCGGGACAATTCGGCTTAATGGTGAGGAGATGATAGGCCTTCCACCCTGGGAGATCGTAAAAAAGGGAATAGGAATGACACATCAGGTGGTGAGACCGTTTCGCGAGTTGCCTATTATTGCCAACGCGATGATCGGGTGCCTTGGCTCAGGAAGAAAGAGAGGTGAATGGGTAAAAAGCGTAGAAAGCATGGCAATGGATGCGCTGGAGTTTTGTGGAATTTCAGATCTGGCCAAGGAGAGAGCCTCCATTCTCTCCCACGGAGATCTGACGCGCCTTGAGATTGCACGGGCCCTTGCTACAGAACCCGAGTTGCTCATACTCGATGAGCCATTCGCGGGGTTGAACCCCTATGAAACGGATCTGATGGCGAAGTCCCTAAAAAGGCTGCACAAGGGCGGGAGGTTCGGTCGATTGCATAGCGAAGGCCCGGCGATGTTGATCGTGGAACACAAGCTATCGGAGCTGATGAAAATAGTGGACCGCGTTGTTGTGCTAAATTACGGTGAACTGATTGCTAAAGGCACGCCCCAGGAAATTGTACAAGATCCAAAGGTCATTGAAATTTATATAGGGCACCAATCAAGAGGAGACAGGAATGCTCCTTGAGGCAAAGAATGTGACTGTTGCCTATGATACTGCGGTCGTATTAGATGGGGTAAGTTTAGGGGTTCATACAGGAGAACTCCTCAGTATTGTAGGCCCGAACGGTGCTGGAAAAACGACTCTTCTTCGAGCCCTATGCGGACTGATGAGCTGGGAAAGGGAGATGAAGAGGGGAATGAGGAAAGAAGTCTCTAATATTATTATCGAAGGCGAGATCGTCTTCGAAGGGGAGCCGATCAATTCCATGCCCGCTCATCAGAGAGCGGAAAAGGGGTTAATTCTCTGCCCAGAAGGGGGAAGGCCATTCCGGGAATTGACCGTTTTCGATAATTTAATAACTGGGGCCTTCTTGATTAAAGAAAGAGAAAAGATAAGGCAAAGATTAGAAGCGGTTTTCAAACTCTTTCCAAGATTAGAAGAGAGAAAAAGGCAAATGTCGGGCACCCTCTCCGGGGGAGAGCGAACCATGCTGGCGATTGGAAGGGCATTGATGTCTGAGCCCAAGCTTTTATTGATCGATGAACCCTCCCTTGGGCTGGCTCCCATTGTAAAAGATGAAGTATTCAAGCGTATAGAAGATGTTTACCAGACCGGGGTGACGATCATTTTAGTGGAACAAGATGTAGGCCTTGCACTCACTTTGGCTCGAAGAAATTACGTGCTTTCCCAAGGGAAGGTCGTCTTCGAAGGAACATCCGAGGCGCTGCAAGGCGATGAGCGGATCAGGAAAACCTTTCTGGGTTTATAATGGGGATGCTGGCGAGGAATCATAAAACTGAGTGAGGTCTCCCCCCTCTTGATGGGAGTTGAAGATGGGAGTCAATGATCTTTAGAACAGGGCAATGTGGTGAATAAGACAATTCTAACAGGAAGGAGGACTATAGGATGAGAAAAGCAATGATCGTAGGCGTGGTGAGTCTCTGTTTGCTTTCTTTTTTGTCAAGTGGAGGGTTTGCACAGCAAGCCGTCAAAGAGGTCCGGATAGGAGTGGCAGGGCCTATGAAGGCTGTGTTCGGACGGGATCATTGGCGGGGAGCTTCCATAGCACAGGAAGAGATCAATAAAGCCGGCGGTGTGTCTTTGGGGGGCAGCAAGGTGCCAATCAAGCTCATCAGCGTGGATACCAATGAGATCGCCAGTGTTTCGGATGCGGTCGTCGCGGTGGAAAGAGCGGCGGATGAAGTCCATTTTTTCATCGGCACACAGAGGTCAGAATCGGCGCTAGCCATGCAAGATGTAGCGATGAAGTACAAGAAAATCTTCATGTTATGCGGTGCCGTTCATCCAGATCTCTTGGCTCGGGTTGCAAAGGATTATGACAAGTACAAATATACTTTTAGAATGACCATCAGCTCTATCTTCATGGGGCAGGCCCTTTTCGCTCATCTGGAGGATGTCGCCAAGATCGTAAAAGAACAGATGGGGATTGCAAAGCCGAAGGTGGCCATCTTGGCCGATAAACTGATGTGGGCCGATCCGATCGTAAAGGCGGTCGAAACAAAAGCTCCAGGAATGGGCCTGGAAGTGGTCGGAGCTTGGAGACCCTCTGCAACAGCCAGCGATGTGACGGCTGAACTTTCGGCGATCAAGGCGAGCGGAGCTCAGATCATCTTCCAATCCGTCTCCGGCACGATGGGATCTGTTCTTGGGAAGCAATGGGGTGAGCTTAAAATTCCGGCTGCTTTAGTTGGGGGAGCTGCCATTGCCACTGTGAAAACCTTCTGGGACGCGACAGGTGGGTATGGTATTTACAGTACGACGCAGACCGGTATCGGTCCTGCAAAGTTGAGCGAAAAGACGATGCCCTTTTGGAATACCTATCTAAAGGAATTTGATGATTTTCCTAATTATGTAAGTGTAACCTACGATGCGGTCTATGTATTGAAAGAAGCGATTGAGCGAGCCGGCACCATCGACTCCGACAAAGTGGTCACTGAGCTTGAAAAGACAGATCATAAAGGAGCTTACGGCAGGATTGTCTTTTATCCTCGAGGCCACGATTTTCCTCATGATCTGAGATTCGGTCCCGGATATAACACCTGGGTGATCAATCAATGGCGCGGTCCGGGAAAAGTTGTGGTGGTCTGGCCATACGAGTGGCAGGGGGTGAAGTATGAAGGGTCTGAAAAGTATTTATTGCCACCATGGGTTGTAGACTATTGGAAGAAAAAGAAATGAGAATCCTTGCATCCCTCCCTCTGCCCGTAAGGGAGAGAGGGAGGGGTTGAAAGGAAAATAGACGATGCAGGTTCTGATCATTTCAATTGTTCTTGGAACGGTTTATGCCGTCCTGGCTCTCGGCTTCTCTCTTATCTGGGGGGCGGCGAGAATCGTCAATTTGGCCTACACCTCTTTTTATATGTTAGCGGCCTACTTCTTCTATGTCTTTTGCTCCCTCGTTCACCTCAACATTTTTGTTTCAGCGGCTCTCGCCATTGTGGTCGCCTCCTTCATAGGGGTGGCGACCTACAAATTTGTTCTTGAACCCATTCGTTCCCACGAGACAGTGGTGATTCTCATCAGCATCGCTTCAGCATTTTTCTTTGAAGAATGCATTCTTTCTATCTTTGGGTCGGATTTTCGTCGGGTCCCCCCTTTCATTTTAGGATATCAAGAACTCTTAGGGGTCAGGGTTTTAAATCAGCACTTTCTCGCATTCGGTGTGAGCATCGCTCTCATTCTTGGTTTGTGGCTCTTCTTGTCAAGATCCAGGGTGGGGATAGCCATTCGGGCGACCTCTCAAGACAGGGAAATAGTCAATGTCATGGGAATCAATGAAAAAAAGGTCTCTCTGATCGCCATGTGTATAGGAATTGGGTTTGTAACGATATCGAGCATTGTGGTATCCCCGATCTATGTGGTTGAGCCCTTGATGTGGGTCCATCCCCTGATCATGGTATTGGCGATCGTCGTCCTTGGGGGGTTGGGCAGTCTGAAAGGAAGTTTTATTGCAGCTTACCTCCTGGCGTTTGCTGAAGTGGCCGTAGTCAACTGGCTCCCCATGGGGGCCTTCATCAAGAGTGCAATTGCCTTGTTGGTGATGGTGATTGTGTTATCGAAAAAACCCGAAGGAATGTTTGGAGCCTTCTTTGAAGAGGAAAGGTTGTGAAGATACGATATTACCTCTGGCGTCTTTATAAAATATTTGAAGAAGAAATATTGGTCATCCCGGGGAGGGCGATTGGGTCCATCGGAATTATTTTTCTTCTATCATTAGCCTTTATAAACATCAGTCCGTATCTAAAAAACCTACTTATATTTTGTTCCATCTTTGCGATTTTAGCTGCCAGTTGGGACCTATTGTTCTTTGTGGGACAACTCAACTTAGGCCATGGTGCTTTTTTCGGAGCCAGTGCTTATACATCTGCGATCCTGAGTTCAAAAGTGGGTTTACCGGTTTCGTTGACCATACCGATGGGTGCTATTGCCGGAGTCATCATCGGGGTCATTGTAGCCATTCCCGCGCTTCGGCTAAGGGGTCCCTATCTGGCGATTGTGACTTTAGCGGTGCCTGTCATTCTGGAAGGAATTGTTTTTCTTTTTCCTCAATTTACTGGGGGGGAATTGGGGCTCTTTGGCTTGCCCGGTATTTCAGATTCCCCAATATTTCTCTATCTTTTTTGCTTCGTTATTATGTTGATTTCTATTGCCATTATGTGGAAACTGACGGATACAAAAAGTCGTATACTTAGAACTGGGATTATCTTCTGCGCTATTAGGGAGGATGAAATTTCAGCCCGGACAACGGGGATTAACACCGTCAAATATAAGATACTCGCCTTTGCCTTAAGCGGCTTCTTTGCCGGAATTTCCGGTGGACTGTATGCTCACACCATGAAGGTTGTAGGCCCTACGACTCTGGAGTTCATTTTTTCAATCTATCCTTTAATATGGACGGTCTTCGGGGGACCGGGCACCATTTACGGTCCTGTCGTAGGCGCTTATCTGCTGTACTTTCTTTCAACGGAGCTATTGGTCATCGTTCCTGAAATAAGAATGGCTCTCTTTACCGCTGTCATCATCGCTATGATTCTCTTTATGCCCGAAGGGATTAGTCGATGGGTGAGGGATAAAATTGAAATCATATGCCCAAGATGCAAGTTCATCAATGTTGCGACAAGAAAAAACTGTAGAGTTTGTGACGCGAACCTCCATCGGGAAGGGACTAAAGAATAGGCTGCCGGAGATAATGCCTTATAATCTTCATGAGGTTCATGGGAGGGGAAAATGGACTTTAGTTTAACGCCGGCCAACTGGATATAAGAACGACGGCGAGAGAGTTTGCGGAGGGGGAGTTTCCAAATATCGCTAAGGAATGTGATATGGAGGAAACCTTCAATCTTGAAATATTGGAAAAGGCTTCTAAGTTGGGATTTGTCGGGGTTTTTATAGATGAAAAATATGGGGGAGGAGGATTCGGGTTTTTAGAAAATACCATCATTATGGAGGAGTTTTGGAGAGGTGCCCCGGCTTGGGCGGACAGCTTAGGTGTACATGGATCGGAAGCGAAGCGATGCTCCTTAAGAGATGGGAGGAACAGAAGAGGAAATACCTCCCTTCTATATGTAAGGGAGAAACGATCAGTGCGGTTGCGGTGACGGAACCTGATGCGGGCAGTGATGTCTTGTGTGTCTCCACCAAAGCCGAGAAAAAAGGAAATGGATACCTTATCAATGGGTTGAAGATGTTTATCTTCAATGGAGATGTTGCGAATATTATGGTAACCCTTTGCCTTACTCATCCCGGTTCAACTTCGCCAACCGAAAGGCGCAGTGGGATTATCGTCGAAACCGATTGCCTCCATGCCGCCTACTGCCGTGCAACGGTCAAAAGAGATTTTACGTCACGGGATGCAATCCACTCTGGATCAAGTCATACAGTATGAAGCCAGGACGTTTCTCGATTCCATGAGGACGGAGGAACATCGATTAGCCTTGAACAAACTATTGGCCCAGATGAAATTCAGGAATGCCAAGACCCGTCGGTCCAAGAAATGAAGACCAAAAACATTATGGGCCATTGAAACCATTCTCCATTCGTATTAGAATGGGTTGGCCAAACGCCAGAAACAGATCCCTTTAGCTGCGAGGGAATGGGATCTGGTGAAACTTGAGAAGATAAATAGTACCGCAAAAAAACGTAGGGGGAAAACTTATGGACTTCGAACTGACAAATGAACAGAAGGATATCATGAAGGCGGCAAGGGAATTTGCCGAGAAAGAGTTCACGGAGGTGGCCCCGGAGTACGACCGGGAGGAGAAATTTCCACGGCCCCTTTGGGAAAAAGCCTGCGGGCTCGGTTTCGTAGGAGTCTTCATCCCGGAGGCCTACGGAGGAGCAGGACTGGGATTCTTGGAACACTGCCTCATCAATGAGGAGTTCTGGCGCGTCGATCCTGGAGTTTCTTCCGGAATCCTATCGTCCACATTCGGCTCTGAGATCATTATTCTCTTCGGCACCGAGGAGCAGAAAAAGAAATGGCTCCCTCCCCTGGTCAAGGGTAAAGCGATCACTGGCGCTGCTATCACAGAGCCTGACGCCGGAAGCGATGTCTCCTCGGTCAGCACCACGGGGGTGCTCAAGGGTAACGAATATGTCATCAACGGCAACAAAACGTTCATCACCAACGGCACCATCGCTAACTTCCTTCAGGTTCTCTGTGTCACCGAGCCCCAGGCCAAGTCCCGGCACAGTCAGTTTAGTGTCATCACGGTCGAGACCGATCGTAAAGGCTATGAGGCCAACAAGCTGAAGAACAAACTGGGCATTCGCGCATCCGACACCGCCGAGATCTCTTTCAGCGATGTCAGGGTGCCCAAGGAGAATTTGATCGGAACTCCCGGACGAGGGTTTCAGCAGTTCATGGCTTTTTTCGATGAGACCCGTCTCCATATCTGCGCGCAGGCAGTGGGACTCGCCCAAGGGGCCATGGAACAGGCCATCAGACACGTTCGGGAAAGAAAGCAGTTCGGAAAGCCCCTCGCCTCCTTCCAGGTCACCCAGTTCAAGATTGCTGAAATGGCCACCCGGATTGAGGCCGGACGCGCGCTCTATCAAAAGGCTGCCTGGCTCCTTGACAACGGAAAAGCCCAACCCCATCTCATCGCCATGGCGAAATGGTTTACAGGGGAAACAGCAGTCAGGGCTGCGGATGAGGCCCTTCAGCTTCACGGAGGGTACGGATTTATTGGGGATTACAATATCGAGCGGTTCTATCGAGACTCGAAGATTGTGGAGATTTATGAAGGAACCAAGGAAGTCGAAAAGATTGTGGTTGCTCGCGCCCTCTTGGGAAAATTCTGAGAAGACGATAAGAATCTTCGATCTATCATCTTCAGCGTGGTAGTGGAATGAAGTAAAACCTACGGGTCCGAGGATTCAAGGATTCTGCGATTCCAGGAAACAAGGTATGTTTTTCTCAAGCTTTGACAAAT
>Ga0187784_10002147_pt1 | contig 15772 bp, 12 predicted proteins | sample 1015_SJ02_MP15_2_FD_132964 | JGI IMG/M metagenome (GOLD analysis project Ga0187784, IMG submission 132964) | Tropical peat soil microbial communities from peatlands in Department of Meta, Colombia - 1015_SJ02_MP15_20_MG | ecosystem: Environmental > Terrestrial > Soil > Wetlands > Peat | place...
CACCCTCAGTTGACCGCGTTCACCACCAGTGCCCAGCGGAAGTTGTCCTTGGTATTGGTAGCAACCGGTCCAAGCAGAGCCGTGCGCATTTCCAGGTGCAAGATTCCTTATCTCCTCGCGAGAGACCTCAGGTGCGGTAATTCTCTCGACAGTCGCGGGCCAGTAGAAGTGATAATCAAGGGCGGTAAGGACAATCAGACTTCCGAACACAACTCTCCAGCCTAACGTCAGGGTGCGACCGCGCAGCGGCGCAGCCAAAACACGTGCCGAGACGAGTCCGGCAGCGAATCCGCCCACGATCGCCGCCAAAAGGAAAACTGCTGCCGTCGGGCGGGCCGCAATAATGTTGGTGCGAGAAAATACGGGAGGGAATCCCAGCACGCCAAGGAAGCCGCCTGAAAATAAGCCGAGCCAGACGATGCTCTTACCCTCTGGCTTGGACCCCAGCCCAGCCAAATAAAACCAAAGCCCTTGAATGACGCCCAGTACGGCTGCGCAGATCGCCATCTCCGGAAAGGAGAGTATCACCCATAGGGATGCACGCCATGCGGCGATGACCCCCGCACTCGGAACTCCCACCACCACCCACACTGCCGCCGCAGTTGCAACGCTCCAGAGCGCCGAGAGAGCGGACGGTCGCCGGACCACAAAGTCTCCACTACAGGCTCGCCACCTGGTGGCTGGGGCCATCGGTTTGGATTTGCGAAAGTAATTCGGGAAGCAACTCGTACCCGGCGCGCCCCAAAAAGTACGCTCCGCCCACTTGGCGTTCTTGCAGGTCCTTCTGCGGCATGAGAAACCGCGCCAGAGCCTGAGCATGCCGGGCGAGCAAGTCGGAGCGCGCCAGGCCGGCGCGGCTCACCTTGCCGCGCAGTCGGTCCATCTGGTAGAGGATTTTCTCCTGGGCATGTTGCAGTGCCTCGAGCAGCGTAGGATCGAGCCGTTCGATGTCCCCGCGGAGGCGCTCCAGGAGGCCAGCCATGTCCTGTTGCGCCTGCGTAAAGCGTTCAGACCATCCCTCCGCAAGCCCTGCCACAGCGACTTTGCTCGCCAGGTGCTGTTCTCCCAGCCATACGTCCTCGACGCTCAAGTGGTATTTCTCCAGCAATCGTTGGATGCGATGGTCCACGAGAGTGAAAGAGGCTCGAGGGAAAACCACGGGTTGTGGCCGGCCGAAGGCCTGGTACAAAACTTGCGCCTGCGCAAGATAAGCCAGCTCAGAGGGACCTGCAACGTAAGCGATGGTGGGCAACAGGGTATCCTGCACCAAAGGCCGCAGCAGCGCGTTGGGCGAAAAGGCTACGGGGCCATCGGAGAGTTCCCGCCTCAGCTCTTCGATGCGGGTATGCCCTTCCCCTTCCACCGAATATTCGCCGTCGTGCTCGTGAACAGGCAGGCGGCTGCCTTGCCTAGTGACGAATACCAGCGTCGAATCCTCCGCCACCTTCACCTGGGCATGATAGCCGCTCCCGGTCAACGCCCGAGAACGCTCCAGCAGTTTCCCCCGCAATTCGGGCGCGCGTTCCAGGGCTTGCTTGTAAACCTGTGCGCTGAGTTGGTGAATAGAGGAGTCAAGAGGATTGAGAAGGATCACTCCCCAACGACTGAGCAGGCGCGCCAAGAATGCCCCGAATGCCTCGACCCAGGTGGTTCCCGGCGCGTAAGTTGCACGCAGGTCCTGCAACAAGACTTGGCTCGGCGGCCCGGGTGGGAGACAGCCCTCAAGGCGAGCAAGGGCCTGGGTGGATTCGTCGGTCAGCCGCACATTGCCTACCGGCGACCGGGTGCTGGGCGAGTCTCCGGGATCGGCAAGGGAGATGAGGTTGTATTCGTCATCCAGAATTCCCACCTGTGCCACTTCTGCCAGGTCGTGGTCCTGAGAAGCGAGCCAAAAAACGGGCACTACTGGTATTCCCTGCTCGCTGAGGTAGTTTGCCAGGCGGACGGTAGTTAAGGCTTTGAAGAGCGTAAATGCCGGCCCGCTAAACAAGCCCACCTGCTGGCCTGTGACGACGGCAAAGGTTTCGCCCTGTGCGAGCCTCTCCAGGTTCTCGAAGGTGGCCGGGCCGCAGCCAAACGCCTTGCTCTGACGCATCAGGATTGCGCAGAGTTCCGCCCGCTTCCAGTCGACGCCACGCAATTGGGAAGCTACCACCTGGTAACTGGAAGGCGAGTACGGGGGCACGTTATAGAAGCGCGTGACCCGGTCAAAATGATACAGGTAGTCGAGAAAGAGCGCACTGGAGTGAGGAACCTGTTGGTAGGGAACAGATGCAGTTATCATCGCAATGGTGAATTCTGAATGGTGAATGGTAAATTGTAAATTCTAAATCACTGCCCGATTGCCCGTTGTTGCATCAGCGTGAGGATATCGTACAGGCCCGGCCACCCTGCTCTCAGATCGTTCCCCGAACTCTTAGCCGCCGTTCGCCTGGCTTTCCGCGCAATTCGCAATTGCACCGCGTCGCAGAACATCCTTCAGAGATAACAGTCTTTCTGCTTTCTGCTTTCTGCTTTCTGCTTTCCGCTTTCTGCCCTCAGTACTCGAGGCCCGCTCGCGCCTCCTGGAGCGCCTCCGCTACAGCTTTGCGTGCTGCTGGACCCAAAGGCACCAACGGGGCGCGAGGGAATCCACCAGCATAGCCGCAGAGGTCAAGCGCCGCCTTTATGCCGGGAACGCCGTAGGGCACGGCGATCTTGCGAGCAAGCGGCAGCAGTCTCTCTTGGAATTTCAGCGCCTCCTTTTTCTTTTTTTGCTGGAAGGCATGGTAGAGGCCCACGCACAATTCCGGGGCATAATCCGCCTGGCTCAGCACCGCGCCCTTCGCTCCGGCGCGCAAAGACTCATACAGAATCGACACCGATCCAACCAGCACTCGGAAGCCAGGCCGCACTCGACGCAAAACCGCCCGCACAAACTGCAAGTCCCCGGAGCTTTCTTTCAATGCCACCACGTTGGGGATTCGCGACAGCCTAGCTATAGTGGAAGGCTCAAGGTGAAGCCCCGTGAACTGCGGGATCGAGTAAATAACCACGGGCCGATCGACTTTACTCGCCACGGCCCGATAATGCCCCTCTAGCGTGTCCGCATCCATCTTGGATTTGTAATAGTTCGGCGTGATAACCAGCAAGGCGTCAGCGCCCCGAGCAATAGCTTCCTGCCCGAGTCGTATCGTAGCATCCGTGCTTTCGAGGCCAACCCCCGCAATCAGAATTTCAGGCGGCTGCACCACTTCCCGCGCCACCTGCACCAGACGCAGCCGCTCATCTTCCGACAGATACGGAGCTTCCCCGGAGGACCCCGCTACAAGAATTCCCGCCAGCCCTATTCCAGCGAGCCTTTGAACATTCTCGCGGAACAATTGCTCTTCAATCTCGCCACGCTGATTAAACGGCGTAACGACGGGCGGAAAGATCCCTTTCAGCCCTTCGATAATCTCTCTGCGTGTCATGTGGTTCCGCCCTCTTTCCGCGCTGTCATTCCGAGCGCAGCGAGGAATCTCGCTCTACACTTTGCCGCGTTCACTGGCATGCGGCCCGAACTCCAATCTACCTCACCGCCGGGCGAGATTCCTCGCTGCGCTCGGGACGACAGGCCTCGCTGGCGTTCTGATGCAACTCCTGCAAGCTTGCCACCCACACCTGTCCTTTTCTCAACTCTCGAATCCCTGCGATCACCGCCGCGGCAGCGGACAAAGTCGTGATGCACGTCACACCGTGCTGAACGGCGGCGCGTCGGATCAAGCGATCATCCTGGCGTGAAGAGCGGCCCAGTGGGGTGTTGATGATCAAATCGATCTCGGCGCTCTTCACCAGGTCCACAATGCTGGGGCGTCGTTCCGTTACCTTGAAGACTCGCTCCACCGGAATCCCGCTGGCGCGCAGCGCCTGGGAAGTGCCCTGCGTGGCCACCAGCTTGAATCCCAGCTCCGCCAGATCACGCGCAATCGGAATCACCAACGGTTTGTCATGATCGTTCACCGAAATGAAGATGCGCCCGGATGCCGGGATGCGGTTGCGCGCAGCAAGCTGGGCCTTGGCAAAGGCGAGGCCAAAAGAGTCCGCCACCCCCATCACTTCGCCGGTGGATTTCATCTCCGGGCCCAGGATCGTGTCCGCGCCGGGAAGTTTCTGAAACGGAAAAACAGGAGACTTGACGAAGGCGTGGCCCACCGGCAGTTCCGGTTCGAGCCCGAATCCGGAAAGCTTACTCCCCACCATGAGCCGCGCGGCGATCTTGGCCAGCGGCACGCCGGTGGCTTTGCTGACGTACGGCACGGTCCTGGAGGCCCGCGGATTAACTTCCAGGACATAAACCTGGCCGTTCTGGATAGCGTACTGGACGTTCATCAGTCCCACGACGTTCAATTCTCTGGCCAGTCTCACCGTGTACTCGCACAGCCTTGCATGTTGCGCCTCGCCGATGCTCACTGCCGGAAGCACGCAGGAACTGTCTCCGGAGTGAATACCCGCCTCTTCGATGTGCTGCATGACGCCCCCGATGACCACATCGGTCCCATCCGCCAGCGCGTCCACGTCCACCTCCGTGGCGTTTTCCAGGAAGTGGTCCACCAGGATGGGGAAAGCGCGCTGAAGCTCTTCTGCCCGGCGCACGTAATCGCGCAGCATGCCCTCGTCGTACACGATCATCATGGCCCGCCCGCCCAGCACGTACGAGGGCCGCAGAAGAACCGGATATCCGATCTGGCGCGCAATCGCCACGGCTTCTTCGGCGTTCATGGCGGCCCCGTTCTGCGGCTGCAGAATGTCTAAGTCGGCGAGCAGCTTCCCGAAGCGCTTGCGATCCTCGGCCAGATCGATCGACTCCGGTGAGGTCCCGATTATAGGCACGCCCGCCGACTTGAGTTGCCGCGCCAGATTGAGCGGCGTCTGCCCGCCGAACTGCACGATGACTCCTGAGGGTTTTTCCTCGTCCACAATCGCCATCACATCTTCAAACGTAAGCGGCTCGAAGTAGAGCCGGTCCGACGTGTCGTAGTCCGTCGAGACGGTCTCGGGATTGCAGTTCACCATGATCGTCTCGAAGCCTTCTTCTTTCAGCGCATAGGCGGCGTGCACGCAGCAGTAATCGAATTCAATTCCCTGCCCGATGCGGTTGGGGCCGCTGCCCAGGATCATGATCTTGCGCCGTTCAGTGGGCTCGGCCTCGTCCTCATCTTCATAAGTTGAGTAGAGGTAAGGGGTGAAAGACTCGAACTCGGCGGCGCAGGTATCTACCCGCTTGAAGACGGGATGAACGTCCAGCGACTGGCGCCGGGCGCGCACCGCTTCCGCCGTGCAGCCCCACACTTCTCCCAGATGAGCGTCGGAGACGCCGTGCCGCTTGGCCTCGCGCAGCACGGAAGCGGGCACAGTTCCGGCCTCGAAGCGTTTCAATTCGCCCAGCAAGCTCACGATTTGTTCGAGCTGTGTCAAGAACCAGGGATCGATGCGAGTGATTTCCGCCAGGCCCTCGACGCTGTAGCCGCCTTGTAAAGCAAACAGTAAGTGCCATAAGCGCTCGGGATGAGGCACGGTCAAGCCGCGCTCGAGTTCCGCCGGGTCCTCCGGCGGCTGCGGCGGTTTCCTGCCCGTCTCAAGCGACCGCATGCCTTTCATCAGCGCTTCTTTGAAGGTGCGGCCGATCGCCATTGCCTCGCCCACCGACTTCATTTGTGGGCCCAGGGTGTGATCGGAGTCGGGGAACTTTTCCGCCGCCCACTTGGGAATCTTCACCACCACGTAATCGATTGTCGGCTCGAAGCAGGAGGGCGTCTTCTGCGTAATGTCGTTGGGAATCTCGTCCAGACTGTAGCCGACGGCGAGACGCGCGGCGATCTTGGCGATGGGGAAACCGGTGGCTTTCGAGGCCAGCGCGGAACTGCGCGACACGCGGGGGTTCATCTCAATCACCACCATGCGCCCCGAATGCGGGTCCACGGCAAACTGGATGTTCGAGCCGCCCGTCTCCACGCCCACGGCGCGGATCACCTTGAAAGCGGCGTCGCGCATGACCTGGTATTCCTTGTCGGTGAGCGTCTGCGCGGGCGCCACGGTGATCGAATCCCCGGTGTGGATGCCCATGGGGTCGAAGTTCTCGATCGAGCAGACCACCACCGCATTGTCGAGGTGGTCGCGCATCACCTCCAGCTCGAACTCCTTCCACCCCACCACCGATTCCTCAACCAGAGCCTCGTGCACCGGGCTGAGCTCCAGTCCGTTCCGCACCGTCTCCGACAGCTCTTCACGGTTGTAGGCCATGCCGGCCCCCGTCCCGCCCAGCGTGAACGACGGTCGGATGATCAGCGGAAAACCCACTTGCTGAGAGAAATTGAGCGCGGCGTCCACGTTGTTCACCAGGACGCTTCTGGGTACGTCCAGCCCCACGCGCTGCATAGCGTCCTTGAACCAAAGCCGGTCCTCCGCCATCTTGATGGCGTTCAGCGAAGCGCCAATGAGTTGCACATTGAATTCGTCGAGCACGCCAGTCTCCGCCAGCTCGACAGATAAGTTCAGAGCCGTCTGACCGCCTACCGTCGGAAGCAGCGCGTCCGGGCGCTCGCGCGCGATGATCGCCTTCAGGTACTCGCAAGTGAGCGGCTCAATATAGGTGCGGTCGGCAAATTCCGGGTCGGTCATGATGGTGGCGGGGTTGGAATTCACCAGCACAACTTCATAACCCTCCGCCTTCAACGCTTTGCACGCCTGCGTCCCCGAATAGTCAAACTCGCACGCCTGGCCAATAATGATCGGCCCCGAACCAATGATCAGGATTTTGTGAAGATCAGTGCGTTTGGGCATCTTCGGTACCAATGGCGGTCTTCTGTCACGGCAACTCGCTGGGCACGTCTCGAGGACCAGATGCTGGCTCCTTCGCAATGAAGAGCGTCGAGAAGTCCTTGCCGCAAAAACGGCAGAGGGGCCTGCAAATCGTGACCATTATGAACGTGGTTGTCTTTGCCAACTCGCGAATTTTGTTCCTCATGACCTCACGGTCCTGGCTTCGGATTTCCTGGCCAGCGCGATCTCGGCCAGACACACGGCTCGTTTCTGTTTCGTAAAGTTTTACGAGCTCCGCAAAGGCCCCCATTGTGGCATACGTGTAGACGATGCCCCACGCTATCGTTGCGTCGAACCCGCCAAGCTTGTCAGCCACCGACTCGTAGACGGAGAAAGGCCTTCCGGCGACAAAACGGAAAACCTCCACCGATTGAGGATCATTGTCCGTAGTCTTCCAAGATTCGATTAGCCTGGACATCGGCCCCAGGTGGCTTGCGTAAAAGCAATCTATCTCCGACAGCAAGGCCGCTGCGACGGACCGCATCCGTCTTTCGCGCTCGTCTTGCTCGGCATCGCGGAGCGCCTTTATCTGGTCTTGCACATGCTTCGATGATGAACGCACCTGCCATATGACTGTTATGAAGGCTACGGCAGCCCCGACGAGTGTGGCGACGCCCTGGAACGTAGGCGCCCAGTTACCGCTTGCGAGCCAATTATGAAATGAATGCCACATGTTCTTGCATATCCGGCCCCAACCCAAACTATAGCCCTCTCCCTAGGGGAGAGGGTGTCACGCTCCGGCGCCTTCATCAGCCGAAACGTGACGGGTGAGGGGTTAGTTCCGCTCGCCAAACTTCCCCCTTTCCGCTGCCAGCCCAACCCTCCGACGCTCGCGCCGGATGGGACCCAACCTGACGCCCTCACGAATCGTTGCCCCGGCAAATTGACCGCGAAGAAGCGGCGTGCGGACTCACCTGGGAGGCAGAAAGGAGGACGCCAGCAAGTGTAGCGCATAGTACGCACCGCCTTACCGATAGCCGCGAACTGACCCCTCACCCGTCCCGCGAGGGCTGGTGAAAACGCCCTCACGGGACACCCTCTCCCCAAGGGAGAGGGCTAGCGCCAAATTCCTTGCCCTCTCACTATCTCCCCGGGCGCGCTACCAATCGTGGGACTACTCTTCCTTTACCCTTCAGCCTTTATCCTTTAACCTTTACACTTCACATCTTCAACTATTTCTTGAACTCCTCCATCATCTCCGCAAACCTGTTAAAGAGGTACGCCGAATCGTGCGGGCCGGGCGAAGCCTCGGGGTGATACTGCACGCTGAAAAGCGGCAGGGATTTATGCCGCAGGCCCTCGAGCGTCTGGTCGTTGAGATTCATGTGGGTCAAGGCGACTTCATTCGCATTGAGGGAGTCCGGGTCAACGGCGAAACCGTGATTCTGGGCGGTAATTTCCACCTTCCGGGTTTCCAGGTTCATAACCGGCTGATTGCCGCCGTGGTGGCCGAACTTGAGCTTGTATGTCTTTCCCCCCAGTGCCAAGCCAATAATCTGATGACCAAGGCAGATCCCGAACACCGGCACTCGACCCATGAAACCGCGCACAGCCTGGGCGGCGTACTCGAGAGGTTCGGGGTCGCCGGGACCGTTGGAAAGAAACACTCCGTCGGGCTTCAGGCTCAGAACTTCTTCCGCCGTCGTCGTTGCGGGCACCACAGTAACTCGGCAACCCACATCCACGAGCTTGCGCAGGATGTTCTGTTTGATTCCGTAATCGTAGGCCACCACGTGATAGCGAGCCGACACTACGGTTTGCTTGCCGGGCGCGAAGATATCCTTCGTCGGCTCCGTCCACTGGTAACGCCAAAGCGTGGTCACACGGCTGGCCAGATCGAGCCCCACCATGCTCGGCACCGCTTCGGCTTTGGCCACCAAGCCGGCTTCATCGAAATCGATGGTCGAGAGCACGCCGCGCTTTGAGCCGTATTGCCGCAAGTGGCGCACCAGGGCGCGCGTGTCAATATCGGAGATCACCGGGAGATTGTACTCAGCAAGAAAATCCGAGGCTTCCTCAACGGACCTCCAGTTGCTCGCAAGCTCGGACAGTTCCCGCACCACCAGGCCCTCCGCGTAGGGTCGCGCGGATTCCGAGTCCAGGGGGTTTACTCCGTAATTTCCGATGTGAGGATAAGTCAGAATAACAATCTGACCGGCGTAGGACGGGTCCGTCAGGATTTCCTGGTAACCGCAAAGCGAGGTATTGAAGACGACTTCACCAGAACGTTCGCCCGAGGCGCCATAGCCACGCCCTCGGAATACTCTCCCATCCTCTAAGGCAAGAATCGCATCCATGGCAGTCAAGAGACGGCAGTCAACAGTCTACAGTCGACAGTCTACAGTTCGTAGTCCAGAGCGCACAGTGATGAGTCGTTCGCCCCGGGAAGTGTCCTACTTCGTATCCCTGAGACGTAAACTGTCGACTGTCGACTCCTCTTGACGGTCAACTGTCGACTGTTGACTGCTCTTCAATCCAGCGGTCCAAACTCACTGAAAGGCCAATAGACGAAGACGGCTTTCCCGTAGATATACTTGCGATCGACGGTTCCCCAGACTCTGCTGTCGTTGGAAGAATCCCGATGGTCCCCCAACACGTAGTAGTGGTTCGACTCGACGTGTACGGGCGGGAAGCTTTGGTGATCCAAATAATAAGCAGGGAGGTAGGGCTCCGCCAAAGCGGCGCCATTCACCATCGCCCGGCCTTCTTCGATGCTTACCCACTCACCCGGCAATCCGATGACGCGTTTGATGTAAGATTTCGAGGGGTCGAGGGGATACCAGAAAACCACGATGTCGCCCCGTTGGATGGGCTCGAACCGGTAAACAAATTTGTTTATGAATATCCGCTCGTGGTTCTCCAGCCGCGGCATCATGCTGGTTCCCTCCACCTGCACGGGCTGATAGAGGAAAACAATAACGATGAAGGCAAGCAGAATGGAGAGGATGAGGTCCCGCAACCAGTAACGAGTCTCAAAAAACCGCCGTCGCGGGCCTCGGGGATTGTCCCGTTCGTCGTTCACTCCCGCTGGACATGGCGCTTGTCGCTGCATCGTCTTATCTCCAATTTTATACCACATGAGCGACGGCGGGCAATTTTGGATTTCAGATTTTGGACTTTGGATTGGGATTTCGGATTAAGTTCTCCAACTAGTACTTTGAAAGCGCCTGTCACTCCGCAAGAGGAATCTCGCTCTGCTTCGGGCGAATTAACGAACAAAGAACAGGGTAAGATTGCTCGCTTCGCTCAGAACGACATCCGGTGGCTTATGAGTGTAGCTCAGCCGATATGCCTGAATGACTGCCTTCGGTTCTACCGGAACACGTCCCTGGCCCTCTCGGACGAGCGGCGCTCCAGCGGTTGATTATCCACCCTCACCGCCGCATTCAGCATTTCGAACACCCGCCGCTGCTCGCGCGACAGCCGCGTGGGGGTCACGACGTAGACCGAGACGTACAAATCCCCCTGCCTTCGCCCATCCACGCTGGGCATTCCGTGGCCGCGCATACGGAAAACCGTTCCGTTTTGAGTTCCTTCCGGGATTCGAAGCCTTTCCTGACCCTTCAGCGTGGGGACCTTGATTTCCGCTCCCAGAGTCGCCTGGGTGATGGAGACAGGAATGGTGTAGTAGAGGTCGTTACCCTGGCGATCGAAATAGGCGTGCTCACGGATTCGCAAGACCACATACAAATCACCGTGCCCGCCCCCCATCTCACCCGCTTCACCCTCCCCGCTCACGCGCAGGCGTGTTCCCTCTTCAACGCCCGCCGGGATTTTGAGGCCCAGGACCTTCTCCTCTTGCACGCGTCCCTTGCCGATGCAAACCGGGCATGCTTCGCGGATTACCTGCCCCATTCCCTGGCAATGCGGGCAAGTGCGCGAGACCGAGAAGAAGCCCTGTTGGTGCCGGATCTGGCCGCGCCCGCCACAGGCCGGGCAAGCGCTCGGCTCGCTGCCCTTCTTTGCGCCGCTGCCACGGCATTCGCTGCAAGTTTCCGAACGGGGAATCTTGATTTTGGTTTCCAGACCATGGGCTGCTTCTTCGAGAGTAATCTCCAGGTCGTACCGCAGGTCTGCGCCGCGAGCGGCGCGACGGCGCGGGCGAGGCCCGCGTCCAAATCCCCCGAACCCGAAAAAGTCGCCGAACAGATCTTCAAAGTCCGAGAAGATCGTGGCGGAAAAGTCCGGTGTCCAGCCGCCCGAGGCGCCGACTCCTGCGTGGCCGAACTGATCGTAGGCTGCCCGTTTTTGCGTGTCCGCGAGTACGCTGTAAGCTTCGGTGATTTCCTTAAATTTCTCTTCCGCCTCTTCTTTGCTATCGGGGTTGCGGTCAGGGTGGTATTGCAGGGCGAGCTTACGATAAGCACTCTTGATAGTCTGCTCGGACGCCTGGCGATCGACACCCAGGACCTCGTAATAATCTCGCTTATTGTTGTTCAACGATCAACCTCACTACTACCATTTTCACGGCAGCAAAGATTTTGCCACGGATTCTTCGCTGCGCTCAGAATGAGAGGCAGTTCAGCTCCCTTCCTCAGCCCTCGGTGTCTTCTTCCGTCGACGGCTTCGGCTGCCTGGGCTTTACCGCCACTCTGACGATCGCAGGACGAAGCAAGCGGCGATTGAACAGATAGCCGCGCTGCAACTCTTCCACGATCTCCTGGTCCCGCCGGCGCGAGTCCTCGACGGTCTCCACCGCCTGGTGGTAATGCGGGTCGAACAACTGGCCGGAAGTCTCTATCACCTGCAGACCCGCCCGTCCCAGCACGTCATACAACTGTCGATGGATCAGCTCCATTCCCTCGTAGAAACTCTTGGGAACCGAGGGCGTGCGCTGTTTCAAGGCTCGCTCGAAGCCGTCCAGAACCGGCAGTAACTCGCGGATTAAACCCTCGTTGGCGATCTGCCGAAATTCTTCTCGGTCCCGCTGAGAGCGCTTACGGAAATTGTCCAACTCCGCCTGCTTGCGCAGCAACCGATCATAGAGAGCCGCGATCTCCTCTTTCGAAGTCTCCTTCGCGGGCAGAGTTTCGGTGCCAACTGGACCCTGAGAGGCCGCAGCGTCTTCGCTTGCACGCTCAGCATGGTCCCTCAGATCATTTGTGCTGGATTGCCCTCGAGCTTCCGGCAGGGGTGTAGCGAGCTGTTCTTTTTCGTTCTCCATACTCTTTCAATTTTATACCTTTTCTTGGTAGGTGCACTGCGGCTGCCGCTCAATTCAACCACGGATTCCAATTCTGTCCCTCTGAAATGCCAACCCCTTCACCGATCAGTTGGAGCTAAGAAGCCGGCTGCAAAGGTGGGCAATATAATCCACGGTGCTGATGGCACGGTCGTACTCCATGCGCATCGGACCAACCACCCCCAACGCTCCCACGGCACGGTCCCGGTAATGTAAAGGCGCCACCACCAGGGTGCAATTGGGCATCCCGCCTTCCAAATTCTCGCGCCCGATCAGGATGCGTACCCCGGTTTCCTGCGTCTTCAGGCAGGCGTTCAGAATCCTTACCAACTTGGCCTTTTCTTCAAAGGTCTCCAGCAGCGCCTTGATCTTGCGTATGTCGTCAAACTCCTCGTGATCAAGGATCTTCGCTGCGCCGTCCACGAACAGAGACCCCGGCGCTTCGGCCACCGAGGCGCTCCACATGAACAACGTCGCGACGTTATTCAGCAGACGGTCGGCTAGAATCTTCTCTTCTTCCATCCGCTTGAACACTTCCAGCCGAATGGCTCCCAATGACCAGCCGCGAAATTCCGCGTTCAGGAACTCCGCCGTCCGCTCGAGCTCCTCTTGCGACAGGCTTTCCTCCAGGTGGACCACCTTGCTCTCCACCAGATCCGGCTTCGAGATGATCACCACCAGGATACGCCGGTCAGGGAGGAGGACAAACTTGATGTACTCGAGCACCTTCTCTTCAAACGCGGGGGCCAGCGCCAATCCGACGTTGTGCGACACCTCGGAAAGTACCCGCGAGGCACTGGACATCATGTGCTCCAAGGCGCCGCTCTCCGCCCCCAATCGCTGGTGGATATATTCCTGCGTGGCGGGAGCCAGCCGAGAAGTACTCACCATACGGTCTACGTAATAGCGGTAGGCCCTGTCAGTCGGAACCCGGCCGGCAGAAATGTGCGGCTGGGACAGATACCCCAAGGATTCCAGGTTGACCATCACGTTGCGGATTGTCGCGGAGCTGAGGGCTTCCGGCAGCCGTTCCGCCAAGGTCTTTGATCCCACCGCGGCGCCGGTTTCAATGAACTGGCGTACCAAGGCAACCAGGATCTCTCGCTCGCGTCTGGGAAGCTCCTCACGATTTCTCATTTTAGACTTAAATCAGGAGGCTTCATCTTATTGGAGCCTACGGTCCTCCACTATCTATTCTAACCGCCTTGCCCGAAACTGTCAAGAAACACAGGTACTAGCACCTACCCTCAGCCCAATACACGCGCGCCGCCCTGCTTACCAGGGTTTTTCGGGTAAAGATGTAGGTGGAAGCTGACTCCTCTGGAGGAATTAAGGATTTCGAGACCAGCCTTCCCGCCCCGACCAAAGCCACGTCATTCCCGCGAAAGCCGGAATCCATTGGTTTCTCGGCTAATAGCGGACACCCGCTTCCGTGGGAGTGACGAATGCGGACCTTATTTCTGCCGCTGGGACGCCGGCTTACTACCACTCAGGGGGAGAACCCCGACTTACCCGCCGGCGATTGCCCCCACCACCAGAAAAGGTTCAGTCCCCGCCGCGACTTGCGCGGGAAGCGGTGAGTCCGGCGATTCGTGCGAGAGGTCCTGCTCGCAGGCGAAGAAGCGGATGAAGGGCCTCCGCTGGCGCGTGTCGTGGTCGCGGATCGTCCCACGCAACACCGGATAGCGAGCCTCGAGCGCGTCGAGCACCGAGCGCTGCGTGGCCACGCCTTCAACTTGCACTTCCACCTCGCTGTCCGCGCGGGCCAGAGTCCGCAAATGAAAGGGAAGTACCACGCGTACCATAAAATGCCTCTCTCCGCTGCCTTGGAGTGCGGTAGCGCCAGCTACCGCATTTTTTGGTGAAGTTCCACGCCGGCAGCTTCGCTGCCGCACTCCAAGGCGCTTCGCGCACTTTCAGACCAAGGTACAGACCATGACCCCCAACCGTCTTCACGCCAGGCTTTGCACTTCCACCGAAAGCACCGGCGGAAGGTCGCGGACGATGGGCGCCCAATGATCTCCGGCGTCCGGCGAGACGTACACTTGACCGCCCGTGGTGCCAAAATAGATTCCACAATCGTCGAGCGAGTCGACGGCCATCGCATCTCGCAAGACATTCACGTAGCAGTTGCGCTCCGGCAGACCGTTCGCGAGTTCCTCCCATTCGTTACCGCCCGTGCGGCTGCGGTAGACGCGCAACTTCCCATCCAACGGATAGTGCTCCGAGTCGCTCTTGATCGGAACCACGTAAACCGTCTCCGGCTCGTGTGCATGAACGTCAATGGCGAAGCCGAAATCGGTGGGCAAATTCCCGCTCACCTCGTGCCAGGAGTCACCCGCGTCATCGCTGCGCATGACATCCCAGTGCTTCTGCATGAAGAGCAGGCCCGGGCGGGAGGCATTCATGGCGATGTGATGAACGCAGTGGCCCACTTCGGCATCCTGGTCCGGGAGGAATTGCGACCTCAGGCCGCGGTTGATCGGTTTCCAGGTCTGGCCGCCGTCGTCGCTGCGGAAGGCGCCCGCCGCCGAAATGGCGATATAGATGCGACCCGGGTCTTTCGTGTCCAAAATAATCGTGTGCAGGCACATTCCTCCGGCCCCCGGCTGCCATTTGGGGCCCGTACCATGGCCGCGCAGCCCGGCCAGCTCGTGCCAACTCCGCACGCCGTCAGTGGAACGAAAGATGGCGGCGTCCTCGACGCCGGCGTAGACCGTGTCCGGATCGGTCAGCGACGGCTCGAGATGCCAGACGCGCTTGAACTCCCAGGGGTGTTGCGTGCCGTCATAAAACTGGTGCGTGGTGAGCGGCTTGCCGGTTTCCGGCGACGTATCGTAGACGAATCGATTGCTCTCGCCGACCGGCCAGCCCTGCGGTGACTGCGTTACCCCTCCCCCGGGGGCTGCCCACGTCTTGCCGCCGTCGTCTGAGCGCTGCAGGACCTGGCCGGACCACGAACTCGTCTGCGATGCATAAAGCCGGTTCGGGTCCGCGGGCGACCCCTTCATGTGGTAGACCTCCCAGCCTGCGAAGTGCGGTCCCGCGACATCCCAATCTTTGCGCTTGCCGTCCGACTCCAGAATAAATGCGCCCTTTCGTGTCCCGACCAGCACCCTGACCTTGCTCATGTTCGCTCCTCTCCGACAATGCACGGCCCACGCGCGCGTCTGTTCAAGGCTCGGCCCGCGTCGTCTGCCACGGCACTCGCCAACCTTGCCCCTCTGCCTCGCTCGTTGCGCTAGATTTGATTGAGCCCCTAGTCTTGCTACGCCTTCTTATTATACCGTTGCTCATTCTCGCATGTCTCGACAAAAAGCGCCGGCTTTTCTCTCTGTGCCCTCTGTACGGCTATTCCGGAGATTCTTGGCGGTGCGCGAGGATTTCTGGTCTGGAATTATGAATCTGGAGTCTTGGATGCGGCCGACCGACCGCGCTGTAACCTCTGTGGTTCATCTTTTCTTCTCACTTTCGACTTTGTAAGACGCCACGCAAATTGTTTCCAGTGCTCGACGGGATTATAATGGAGATTACTTAGGAATGAACCAGCTTGCGTTACCTTCTTCTCAGCGATATACACTCGAACTTGGAAGCGCTGGAGTCCTGCCTCGAACGGGCGCGGGGCAAGTATGAGCAGGTTCTGTGCCTCGGAGACCTGGTCGGCTACGGCGCCGACCCCAATGCCGTTATTGAGAAGATCAGGCCCCTGGCTTCAATCATTATTCGTGGCAATCACGACAAGGCTTGCTC
>Ga0187784_10002148_pt1 | contig 15768 bp, 11 predicted proteins | sample 1015_SJ02_MP15_2_FD_132964 | JGI IMG/M metagenome (GOLD analysis project Ga0187784, IMG submission 132964) | Tropical peat soil microbial communities from peatlands in Department of Meta, Colombia - 1015_SJ02_MP15_20_MG | ecosystem: Environmental > Terrestrial > Soil > Wetlands > Peat | place...
CTCAATCGCTTCGTCGATGCCGAAGTGGCCAAAGCGATCGCCCTCTATCAGCTTCAGCTCGGACAATCGAGGGTTGAGGAGGCCAAAAAGGCTGCACGCCCTGTCGAGCTTGAAATATATGGTCTGACGTCGGCCGGAAAGCGCGCCGCCTCGTCGCCTTAGAGACCGAAGTATCAGCGCCGAAGGCAAATTGCGGGGTCGGCCGCGCTCATCGGCGATGCCGACGGCTGATTCGCTCGGCTGCGCAGCGGGCTCAAGCCGTGTAGCCGTCGCCATAAGCTCTGCCGACGGCGCTCACCTGGCAATCAACGTCGCGCTGTGATGTACTCAAACTATTGTCTGCTTGGTTCGATCCAATCGATCGGCACGCTCGGCCGTCCGCATCGCCAAGGTTCGACGGCGCGAGCAGCGTGCTTGCGGTCGCCTGCGAACGCGTCTTCAACCGCGCCTCGGAAGAAATAATGGCGACTCAGCATGATATCTTTTCGAATAAGACTTCATTGTAGCTGTCGAATTCGGTGCAGCGCCGATTGTCTTTGTTGAACTTGCTGACGTAACCGCTCTCGCCCATCCCTGGAATCTGCACGGTACGATATTTCTGATAAGTGTCCGTGTCGCTGAATCGGAAGCTGGCGTTGTAGATGACCAAGAGCCCTCTTTTGGCGAGATATTGATCCAGCTCGGCGACGATGCGCGCGAAGCGGTTGAACGGAAACCATGAAGCGATATCGTCCTTGCCTTCCGAATCCGGCCAAGCGCAGAGAACGCTCATGGCGAAAATGACGTCGAACGGCGCGACGCGCGCCAGAAAGTCGGGGTCGCTCCTGGCGAAGTTGATTCTCTCAGGTATCCTGTTGGCCGCCCGGGCCTGATTGAGATGCGCATCGGAAATATCGACACCGATTATATGATCCTTGAGGAGATATTTCTCGGCCAGGGTGATGGCTTCCTCGCCACTCGAACAGCCGAACGACAGAATATTGGCGGGCCTCGTCCCTTCCGGGAGCCGGGCGCGAAGCGCGAGCGCAACGTGTTCGAAGATCAGAGGATGCCGATCGTATTCGGTATTGTTCGCCCGTTGTATGACCGAGCCGATCTCGTAACCCGTCTGCAAGCAAACCCCCTTCCGAGCCATTTCCTTCACGAGGATCGCGAGCGCCGGCTGCCGTGCGAAAACAGGCCGCCACCTGGCCACGACCACGCCGGTCATTCTAGAGAGGCAGCGACGCCTCGGAGCCGCCGGTCATGTTCGGCGCTTCGACCGTCGAAGATCCGAACGTGTTTGTCCGCCTGACGGTTTCCGCACCCCTTCGCACCTCCGCGCAGCCCGGCTCGCCTGTTCTCGCTCCCGTTGTGCGGGCCCAAAGTATGATGTCGTTGGCCTCTGTCAACCCTTGAGAATAGCGTCGTGCGCTGACATGATCACAGGGCCTACCGACGCCGAAGGAAGGCCGCAGGGAGAGAGTGTGTGCTGCGACACCATCTGGAAGAGGTAACCCGGCACTACGCGCGGGGATGGGCGTTCTCAGAAGACGGATCTCCGGTCGAAGTGGAGGCCTGGGGACAAGGCGAGTGCCTCGCGCGCGGCACGCCGCGTATCGAGCGGCCCGACGTGCACGCAGTATTTCCAGATAGGCCTGGCAGCTTGGTCTGCGGTTTCTTGATCGCGTTTGACTCGGCGAAACTTGGAGAAATTGGCAGCGATGTCGTCCAGGTCAAAATTTGGGCGAAGACCGGCGCGGTGTCGACGACGCTCGGCGAAATGCCGATCTACAATGCCGGCGTCTTGAGCAGATACGCTTCCGACCTCCCTAAACAGAACATTGATCTTTCTCCTTTTCCGCACCCGGTCATCAACACGATCAATCGAATTTATCCTCGAATCAGGCGCGACGAAAATTGGGAAATGGAGGTCGTCGAAAAAGTCGCTTCTCTCGCAGACTGCGCCTATGAGGCTCCCGCGATCCTCGGTTATTTCCGCTTCCTTCGCGCCGTCTGGGCGCATGCCCAATTCGTCGAGCGATACTTTCCCAAGGTCAACAGCGGTCGCTCGTCCGCCGACAAGGATTTTACGACCAAAGGGACCTCGCCTTTCGAGCTTATGTCGATTGCGCATCAGATTTACGTCCTGCGTTCTTACGGCGTTGCGGGCGACGTCGCGGAATTTGGCTGCTTCAAGGGCTTCAGCACGTCTGTTCTCAGCTATGCTTGCGATCTTCTCGGCGTTCGGATGCATGTCTTCGATTCCTTCGAGGGATTGCCCTCATCGAATTCCGGATATTACAGAACCGGCGATTTCAAGGGCGACGAACACGAAGTTAGGCAAAATATACGACGCTTCGGAAGCCCGGATTTGGTCACCACGCACAAGGGATACTTCAATGTGTCCTTGAGCGAGGCCGATGTCCCGCCTCTCATGCTCATATGGATGGACGTCGATCTAGAGTCGTCCGCAACGGATGTCATGTCCATCGCCGATAGATTGGACCCCAGAGGCAATATTTTCAGCCACGAATGCGCCTCCTCGAATTTCGTCAATGGCGAGATCGTTGCCGCGCGCGCGGTCGAGAGTGTGATCCCGCCAATCGTCGAAAAATTCACCGGTCTCGGAGCACGGCTTCGCGGCGCACATGTGTACGGTGCTCTCGGAGCATTCTGGCGGGAAGCCCGGGGCTGCCCGGTTCTCGGCGCCCGGGCGCTGCAAGCGCTGCTCGCGGCCGTGTGAGTCGCGAATCCCAGCGACTCAATTTCGAACCATCCCGCCCTGATTTGCGCTCCTCAGAGCTGATCGAAAGAAATAAGGTAGAACAACGTGAGACGCGCACCATCGCCGAGACGACCGCCAAAAACACCAAACGAACCCAGCCCGTCGGCCACATCACGGGGGACCTCGCGGCGTCGAAATCACATCCCCCGCCGTGAAGGCTGCGGCTGGCGATCGGACCGCGTTTTACGTGGTACCGACGCGGTGGACGCGCTCGAAGGAGCCAGCCGAGGGCCGGAATTCACCACAGCCATTCAGCCACTTCTATGGGCTGTGGCTTGAATAGCCTAAGGATAGGTGCTATCAAACCAACCGATTTTAGGGCTGGAGACGGACAAATACACGGATGAGTTTCGACGTCGAAAGAACGGCGATCGCAGATTTATTGATCGTAACGCCGAGCGTGTTTCAAGACCAACGTGGATTTTTCCTGGAAGTCTTCCGCACCGACCATTACCAAGCTCTAGGGTTGCCGAGAAACTTTGTCCAATTCAACCATTCAGGCTCGGTGAAGCATACCATTCGCGGTCTCCATTTTCAGTGGGATCCGCCGATGGGAAAGCTGATGCGGGTGACGCGGGGAACCGCGTTTCTCGTCGCGGTTGACATCCGCAGGGATTCTCCCACGCTTGGTCAATGGTTCGGTATCACTCTTTCAGAGCAGGATCGCCGTTTGCTCTGGGCGCCGGCCGGCTTCGGGCGCGGCTTTGCGGTTCTGAGCGACTTCGCGGAGATTCAGTATTTCACCACCGGCACCTATAATCCGGTCGGCGAATCCGGCGTTCGCTGGAACGACCCCGCGATCGGTGTTGATTGGCCTGTCTCCGACCCCATTCTTTCGGCCAAGGATAAAAATGCGCAGATGCTCAGCGAGTGGCTGAACCGCAAAGAGTCAGACAATTTTAGAATCTAGCTGGAGCCGTGACTTGGATGCCCGACGCGGTAGACCAAGGGTGGAGCGATGAGAATAGTGGTCGTCGGCGGATCTGGATACGTGGGCTCTTCTCTCGTTCCCCGTCTGGCCGAGCGCGGGTACGACATCAAGGTTTACGACCTTCAGTGGTTCGGCAATCACTTGCCCAACAGCATCGATGTTGAGCGCAAAGACGTGCTCGATCTCCAGGAGGGCGAACTGAAAGGCGTCGACACTGTGATCTTCATCGCGGGTCTGTCGAACGATCCGATGGCCGAGTATTCGCCCTCGCGCAACTTCATCGACAACGCGTCATGCCCGGCCTATCTCGCTTACATAGCCAAGCGCGCCGGTGTTCGCCGGTTCATTCACGGGGGCTCCTGTTCGGTTTACGGCTATACGGTGAACGAGCTTTATGACGAGACATCACCGATTTTCTGCCATTATCCGTACGGAATTTCCAAGCTCCAGGGCGAGACTGGAGCGATGCATTTCGTGGACAAGAATTTTTCCGTGATCGGATTGCGAAAAGGGACGATTTCGGGTTTCAGTCCGCGCATGCGGCTCGACCTCGTGGTCAATACGATGTTCAAATGCGCCGTCCAGGACGGCGTGATCACCGTCAATAATCCCTCGATATGGCGTCCTATCCTGGCGATGCGCGACGCGGTCGATGGATACGTGCGTGCGGTGGAGGCCGCGCCCGACATCTCCGGCATCTTCAACATCGCCTCCGGTAACTATACGATCGGAGAGGTCGCCGATTACGTCGCAGAAGGTGTTAAAGAATACATGGGCGTCACCGCGACGATCCACGTGAAGCACATTCCCGATTTGCGGAACTACAAAGTAAGCTGGGAAAAGGCCAGAAATGTTCTGGCCTTTCATCCGCGATACGACGTCAAGCATATAGTCAAGGAGCTCGCAGACAACATCGACCGCTTCCGCGACTTCGATAATTCGCAATACTATAACATCGAGACGTTCAAAAACATCTCTCCCGGTCAGCAGGCGCGCCCCCAATGAAGGTCGCGGTCATCGGCGCCACCGGCCAATTGGGTGCCGACGTCTGCGCCGCCTTCGAGAGAGCCGGACACCATGTGCTTCCCTTGACTCACGCCGATATCGAAATTGCCGAAGAAGCGTCGGTCGCGGCGGTGCTGGGTGAGGCCAAGGCAGACGTCGTCGTCAACACCGCAGCTTTGCACAACGTCGAGCAATGCGAAAAAGTGCCGCTGCAGGCCTTTGCCGTCAACGCCGTCGGCGCGCGCAATCTGGCGCGAGCGTGTGAGGCACGCGGCGCCTATCTGCTTCACATAAGCACCGACTACGTTTTTGATGGGGACAAAGCAGCCCCCTACGTCGAGACAGATCGACCGTCACCGTTGAACGTTTATGGCGTCAGCAAGCTGGCCGGGGAACATTTCATCACCTCGGCTTGCCGAAGCGGAGCCGTCCTGCGCGTGTCCGGCGTTTACGGATCGCATGCCTGCCGCGCCAAAGGCGGACTCAATTTTGTTCGACTCATGCTGAAGCTGGCCAAAGAACGGCCGGAGATTCGCGTGGTGGACGACGAAATTCTCACGCCGACCTATGCGGTCGACATTGCCGAGGAAATCGTTGTCATGGCAGAACATCGGGCCGTCGGGCTGTTTCACGGGACGGCACAGGGAGCGTGTTCGTGGTATGAATTTGCGCAGCATATTTTTGAGTTCTCGGGTATCAAGACCAATCTCCAGAAGGCGAGGTCTGGCGAGTTCCCCGCAAAAGTCGCTCGCCCGAGCTATTCAGTTCTGGAAAACTCTCGATTGAAATTCCACGATCTAGATATTATGCCGCCGTGGCAGGACGGCCTCAAACGATACCTCGGCGAGATTTCCGCGTTGCAATGATGGGAATTCGGCCGGGCGCGGGTCCTGTCAGAGGTCGTGAGGTTCGGAGCATTTTGGATGACTAGCGGGAGTTCGGAGAAGCGGGGCATTGAACTCAGAGAACTCTTTGTCCCTGCCCGGATCAGGCGGGAAATCAGACGCCTGAGATGGACTCCCCTCTTCGACGAGACGTTTTATGCTGCGGCGGCAAAGCTTTCAACGCGGACGTCCAATGCGGCTCATTTTGTGCGCGTGGGGTGGCGCCGCGGCTTAAATCCATCGCGGTATTTCGACACGGCTTATTATCTTCGAGCCAATCCGGATGTGCAAAGGGCCGGTGCCAACCCGTTGATTCATTATCTCGACTACGGCTGGCGCGAGGGGAGGAAGCCGCACAGGAATTTTGATCCGAAGACGTACGTGTCGGAATTTCTAGGCGCCGAAAATTCGAGCACGGAGCCGCTCACCCACGCTATTCTTTACAATCGTGAGTGGCTCGATGCCCGTCTTCCTCCACCGGTCGGCCAAAACGAGCACGAGCTCGTTAAGAGTAGCGGTTACTTTGACGAGGCCTATTACCGGTCGATGTACCCCGACGTGGATGCCAGCGGCGGGGACCCCGCCGATCATTACCTGGACTACGGGTGGAAGGACGACCGCAATCCGTCCGCTGAGTTCGACACGAACTTTTACGTTCGATCCTTTCCTGAATCCGCCGCCGGGGGGCGATGCCCCCTTCTGTTTCATCTGGAAACCGGATTGCAAAGGAAATACCCAACGCGATTCCGCGACGGAATAACGTTACCGGTCGACGCTCCGCCGGATCGCGATTCCGGCGAGCCGAGCGCGGCGGTGCACGTTCACGCGTTCTTCACCGAAGCTTTTGAGGAAATCGCCTGGGGTCTCAAGAATATCCCCTTCCCCTTTCACCTGCTCGTCACGGTCGTGACGAAAGCGGACAAGCAGTTTGTGGAGAGCGTCCTACGGCGGATAGGATGTGGAACGAAATCCGAAGTCGTCGTCGTTCCGAGACGAGGGAGGGACTTGGCGCCGCTACTGGTCGCCGGCCGTAGTCTTTGGTCCGACTATGAATTCGTTTGCCATCTGCACACCAAGAGAAGTCTGCATACCGACTTTGGCGACGCGTGGCGGCGCTATCTTCTCGACCAGCTTTTGGCAAGTCCGGCGATAGTCTCGAACATATTCGCAGCGTTCGCCAGGGATCCGAGCATCGGAATGATATTTCCCGATAATTATTACATGATCAAAAAGTTTGTGGATTGGGAGCCTGAGGCCGATTCGGTCACGAAGTTCCTCTCTGCTCTCGGGATCAACAACGCCAAGCTGCGGACGCCAGCCAAATTCGCGGCAGGATCCATGGCTTGGTATCGAACTCAGTCGCTGCGTGCCATCACCGCGAGAGCTCTGACGTTCGATATATTCGACGAGGAAGGGCCCAAGGTCGGCACGACGCTGGCGCACGCGCTGGAACGGATGTTGCCCGTGGCCGTAGAAGCGGCCGGATATCGGGTCGTGCCTTACTACTCGACCCGTCGCGTTCCGCTCGTGCCCGGTGTCATGCGGCATGGCGCGGCGCCAAGCGATGAAACGGTCGGCACACGCTGGCTGAGAGACAGCCCGAAAATCGCCTCCAACAGGCCGCAGCGACTCCAGCCGTTATCTTCGATCTTCAACAACACCTCGCTCGACATTCACTGGATCATTCCCGACTTCGGACGTGGCGCCGGCGGTCACATGACTATTTTTCGCATTGTCGAGCTTCTCGGCGAATTCGGCCATCGGCAGACGATATGGGTGCAGAACGCCCACAATCATATCAACCCGGAGATTTGTAAGAAGCGCCTGCAGGAATGGTATCGCCCCATCCAGAACGACGTAATCGTTCGATTTCTGCCGGACGATACGCGGCAGCTTTCCGGCGATATCATCATCGCGACCGATTGCTGGACCGTCTATCCGGCCGTTACCTGCGCCAACTTCAAGGAGCGCCTTTATTTCATCCAGGACTTCGAGCCGTACTTCCATCCCATGGGCGAGAACTATCTGGTCGCGGAGGCAACTTATAGGATGGGACTTTGCGCCCTGTGCGCCGGCGATTGGCTGTATGCCAAGGCGCGATCTTACGGCATGTGGGCCCGAAAGTGGTTTCTAGCCTCCGACCCGGAATTCTATTTTCCGAGTCATCCGAAAGGGAGTTTCGTCACCGAACATCAGATCATCAAAATCGCGTTCTACGCGCGCAACAACACGCCGCGCAGAGCCGTGAACTTGGGCATTGCCGCATTCGACGAGCTCGCCAAGCGGAAACTCAAATTCAAAGTGCTGCTGTTCGGCGAGGAGGACCTTAAAATAACCACCGAGTTCGACTATGAGCTATTGGGCATTCAGACACCTGAGCAACTCGGCGACTTGTATCGAAATGTGGATATCGGCGTCGTTTTTTCGACTACGAACTATTCTCTTGTCCCGCTGGAGATGATGGCCTGTGGCCTTCCCGTCGTGGAAGTAGACACTGAGTCCACGCGCTGCGTCTTCAAGAACGGAGAAGCCACCCTCGTTCCCGCCGATCCTAACGTTGTCGCGGACCAGATCGAGAGATTGATCAACGACGACGCGCTTCGCATGCGGCAGATCGAGGCAGCATATCGTTTCGTGGAAAAGTACGATTGGCGCGAGAGCGCCAAAGCCGTCGAGGCCGCGCTTTTCGAGCGCCTCGGCGAGCTCGGTTTCAAGGCGATTGATCCCGTTCAAATCTGCGCTCCCGGCCTCACATCGCGCAGTCGCGCTTCGGTCGTCATTCCGGTGCTCAACGGCGGCGATTTGTTCGAAACGGTCCTGGATCGGCTGAGTCGACAAACCTGTGAATGGCCCTATGACGTTCTTATCATCGACAATGGGTCGACCGACGGCACGCAAGACAGAGTACGGCGATTCACAAACAGAAATGTGAGGCTACACGAAATACCCCATAGCGAATTCCAACACGGAAGAACGAGAAATTTGGGAATTGAATTGACTGACGGCGATTTTGTCGCTCTCACCACCGCAGACGCGACGCCGGCGGACGATCGTTGGCTGCAGAATCTCATCGGAGGTTTCTCTTTCTCCGATCGCGTGGCAGGCGTATTCGGTCGCCATCGTGCTTACCCGGAGCACGGACCGTTTATCGCTCGCGATATCGACGATATGTTCGATCGATACGCGGAGTTTCCGAGGGTCTATTCGATCGCGGAAGGCCTGCCGTCGCACATTTATCGCGGCGGGTTGGTCTGGCGCATGCTGATGCATTTCTACTCGGACAATAATTCAGCGATTTCGCGCGCCGTCTGGAAATATCTGCCTTATCCGAACATCGAGTGGGGGGAGGATCAGGTCTGGGCGTGGGAGATGCTGAAAGCCGGTTTCGAAAAGGCCTACGTCGACGACGCGGTCGTGTACCATTCGCATGACTTCTCTTTGGCGAAGACATATCAGTTCGCTTACACCGAGGGCAGATTTTTCAGAGAGAAGTTCGGATACGACATAGTCGGCGGCCAGGCTGATCAGTTGATTGAACGGCTGAACAGCGCCGATGAGGCTTATGCGATGAACAAATTGATACCGCGGAGACAACTGGAGTTGCAGAGGAGCAAGACGCAGAAAATCGTGTTAGGCAGAGCGGATGGAGCGGCATCGCTAGGTTGAGGTATGCGCGTAAGGCGGTCTTCGGCACGATCTACGTCTTCAATTCGACGGCCTGTGGAAAGGTGCGGAGCCCTGCGAATATCCGCGAACGGCGATGTGGCTGACAAGGCCTGATGCGAACCGGTCACAAGGTCGCCCCGCGCGCTTTCATGCGAAAGATGTCCGACCTCGATGCGATCGTAATCGGCGCAGGCCACAATGGGTTGACCTGCGCGGCATACATGGGAATGGCGGGCCTGCGCGTACGGGTTCTAGAGCGGCGCGGCATTGTCGGCGGTGCCTGCGTAACAGAGGAATTTCATCCCGGCTTCCGCAACTCAACCGCCGCCTATGCCGTGAGCCTGTTGCAGCCGAAGATCATCCGCGACCTGAATTTACACGCCCACGGTCTGCGCATTGTCGAGCGCCGCGCGCAAAACTTCTTGCCGCTTCCGGATGGGCGCTATCTCCTGACCGGCGAAGGCCGGACTGAGCATGAGATCGCAAAATTCAGCGCCGGGGATGCCGGCCGCTATCCGGCCTTCCGCGCCGAAATCGACCGCGCAGCAGGCGTGCTGCGCGAGCTTGTGCTGCGGGCGCCGCCCAATCTCTTGCCGCACAGCTTCACCGATGCGTCGCACGCGTTCCAAGAGCTCGCTACGATCTGCAAGAGCCTTTGGAGCGCCGCAGCATTGCGGGCGACGTGGCGCCTGTTCCATGGGTCGGCGGGCGGCATGCTCGACGACTGGTTCGAATCCGACCCCATCAAGGCGGTATTGGGGTTCGATGCGATCGTGGGTAATTTGGCGAGCCCATACGCGCCGGGCTCGGCCTACGTGCTCCTGCACCACGCATTCGGCGAGGTGAACGGCAAGCCGGGAGTCTGGGGCCATGCCATGGGCGGCATGGGTTCGATCACAGGCGCGCTGGAAAAAGCTGCTAGCCGCTACGGCGTCCGCATCGATGCAAGCTCTGCGGTCCGCGAGATCATGATCGAGCGCGACCGCGCGGTAGGCGTCGTGCTGGCTGACGGTACGCCCGTCCGCGGCCGCGCGGTGATCGCCAACGTAAACCCACAGTATCTATTCCAGACTCTCCTTCCGCGCGGGGCGGCACCGCGCGCGGCCGCCCGAATGCAGAAGTGGAAAGCCGGCTCCGGCACGTTTCGCATGAATGTCGCCCTGTCGAAATTGCCGGTCTTTTCCGCGCTGCCGGCGACCGGAGACCATTACACGGCGGGCATCATTTTGGCGCCGAGCCTTACCTACATGGATCAGGCTTATCACGATTGCATCCGCAACGGCTGGAGCCGCGAACCGATCGTGGAGATGCTCATTCCATCGATCCTGGACGATAGTTTGGCCCCGCGCGGCGCGCATGTTGCGAGCCTCTTCTGCCAGCATGTCACACCCACATTTGCCGACGGCTCGTCATGGGACGAGTACCGCGAAACCGTCGCCGACCTCATGATCGACACCGTCGAGAGCTACGCGCCGGGCTTTAAAGCGAGTGTCATCGCGCGGCAGAGTTTGGCGCCCTCCGACCTAGAGCGCATTTTTGGCTTGCCCGCCGGCGACATCTTCCATGGCGCGCTTACCCTGCCGCAGCTCTTTTCCGGGCGGCCGATGTTGGGATATGCCGATTACCGCATGCCGATCGCCGGGCTCTATCTGTGCGGCTCGGGTGCGCATCCCGGCGGCGGAGTGACAGGTGCACCGGGCCATAACGCCGCCAAGGCCGTAATCACCGACCTGTTGCGGAAACGATCTCGGTAACCGTCCTCGCCGGTGACAGAGCGCGAATCCACGGTTAACTAGGAAGGATGCCTTCGCGCTATTTGCGAATCGGCCGTGCACGGACCGGCCTCGGTCTGTTCGCCACGAAGCCGATCAAACCACGCGGCTATATCGCCACCTACCGTGGCCGACGTATTACCGCCGAAGAATCCGACCGGCGCGAGGCGCGCGGGGCAAGGTACATGTTCGAGTTGAACAGCCGCTGGGCCATCGACGGCTCGCCGCGATGGAATCTGGCCCGTTACATCAATCATTCCTGCCGTCCGAACGCGCGGCCGGTAAAACGCAAGGGCCGCATCGTCATCGTCGCTTCGCGCCGCATCGAGTCGGGCGAGGAGATCACCTATGATTACGGACGCGAATATTTCGACCATTTCCTTCGGAAAGGAGGCTGCGGCTGCTCGGTCTGCTGCAAGGACGCTGCGCGCCCCCAGCGCAAGACCCGCCAGCGCACACATGAACGGAAGTGAAGCGTCTTTCTTCATATCACCGGCGGAATCATCGCCCTTTGCCAGATCATCAAATAGTGGCTTTCGTCGACAGAAACCCTGATATTCAAACCGATACGCCAGGCGCTGAGATAGAAGGAGAAAGTTGGTGTCCCTGGCAAGAGCGCAGGTTTTGTTCTTGACCTAATGTGGCGGTTCAGAAGTCCGCATCATTCTTTCGGCGCGCTCGTGATGCGGACTTCTGAACCACAGCCACACTAGATCAATAAGTTGCTAGTGTCCTTCGATTCCGAAGTTCGTAAACGAGGCTGCCGCACAATGATGCGAACTTCGGAATCAGGACACGAGAATGAGGTCCACGTGGTAATTACTGCGCGCGAAAGTCCGCTTTCGCGGCATCCGCGCGCAGCGACGTAGGACTTGCATCGTCTGGCCGTTCGTTTGGGGTCCGCGGATCATTTCTCCCCGGAGCTAGGTGTCAGCCAGTGCCGTAAGCATTCGATCGCGCGCGGTGAAATCGCCTTCTTCATGCACCGGTTGAATACAGACGTGCGTCGCGCCGGCAGCGAAGTGCGAGCGCAGCTTACCCTTCACCGTCGTTGCGTCGCCCCATAGCACCATCGCGTCAATGAATCGGTCTGACCCACCATCGGTCAGATCCGCCTCGGCGAAGCCGAGGCTCAGCCAACAATTGCGATAGTTGTCGAGGACCATGTAGCGCGCCAGTTCCCTGCGGCCAAGCGAGCGCGCTCGCTCAGCATCGGTCTCCAAGCAGACTTTCTGCTCGACCGCCAACCACTTGTGGGGTCCCAGAATCTTCGCTGCACGCGACGTGTGCTCCGGCGTCACGTTGTACGGCAATGCGCCCTGGGTCCTTTCCTCGGCGAGTTTCAGCATCCGCGGGCCGAGCGCAGCGATTGCGATTGGCCACTCCTCTGATCCGGACTGGTCCTTGGTAATCCCCTCGAGATAGGCGCGCATCGCGGGAACCGGCTTGGCGTAGGTGTGGCCCCGAATACCCTGCACCATCGGCGCATGGCTGACGCCGAGCCCGAGTATAAAGCGGCCGCCGTAGAGTGCGTTTAACGACAGCAGGCCGCGACGGGCCGTAAATGCGTCACGCGCGTAGATGCTGGCGATCGAGCTGCCGATCTTCAGCTTCGTGCTGTTGCCCAAGAGGAAACCCGCAAGTGACAATGACTCGTAACCGCGCGATTCGGGATACCAAAGAACGTCGTAGTTCAGCTGCTCAAGCAGCGCCAGGAAGGGGCGGATTTGCGGGCCGCTCAGCTTATCGATTCCGTACCAGATGCCAAGTCGTCCAATTTTCATTGCAGTACTCCTTGTACCTCACAGGCGTGCAGCGTCCCGGTTCGGCCCATGCCGCACATCACCTCGTCGAGAATGAGGAGGATGCCGTGCCGATCGCAAATCTCGCGCACAAGCTTGAAATATCCCGGCACTGCCGGTACGGCCCCCAGCGTCGCTCCAACCACGGTTTCGCCACAAACGCGGCCACGTTGCGCCCGCCGAGCTCGTCGATCTTGACCTCGAGCTCTTGCGCTAGCCGCGCCCCGTAGGCTCGCGGCGTCTCGCCGCCGCATCGCCCACGATATTCGTAAGCGGGTGACACATGATACGTCTCCATCAGAAACGGAGCGAACTGCTGGCGTTGGCGTTGCCGGCCACCGACAGCGAGCGCACCGAGCGTCGCGCCGTGATAGCTTTGGCGTCGTGCGATGAGGTAGTGCCGCTGCGGCTCGTTACGTTCGACGAAATATTGACGCGCAAGCTTCAGGGCCGCCTCAACTGCTTCCGAACCGCCGCTGACGTAGAAGACGTGACTCATGCCGGGCGGGGCGTGGGCGACGAGATCGTCGGCCAATTCCTCCGCCACCTGGGAGGTGAAGAAGCTGGTATGCGCGTAGGCGAGCCGGTCGAGCTGCTCGCGCATGGCCGCCAGCACGTCGGGGTGCGAGTGGCCCAGGCACGATACCGCGGCGCCCGCAGAGGCGTCGATGTATTCGCTGCCGGCAGCATCGCGGATCGTGACACCGTCGGCGTTGGCGGCGATTGGGTAGGCATGGCGAGTCTCGCGATGCAGGATGCGCGTCATGATTGCCGTTCCCGACTAACTGCTTCAATATGCCGTCCAGGGGACCTGGCCAGTTTCAGAGATCAGTCTACAGCAATTTCTTCGACGAACGGACACAGTGCAGTTCATGGTCTGGCGGATCGGCGTCGACATCGGCGGGACGTTCACCGACGTTGCCTTGGCTGAAGAGGGGAGCGGGCGGGTCGGAGTCGCGAAAGTATCGACTACGCCGAATGATCTAGCGGAAGGTGTGCTGCGTGCGCTCGATGTGGCAATGCGCCGGTATAACGTCGAGGCTTTCGATGTCGGCCTGCTCGCGCACGGAACCACGGTCGTCACCAATGCGGTATTGGAGGAGAAAGGAGCGCGCGCGGCGTTGGTTACGACGCGCGGTTTTCGCGACGTCCTGGAGCTGCGGCGCTCCGCACGGGCGAACCTCTACGACCTGTTTCAGGACGCGCCACCGATACTCATTCCCCGCCGCCGCAGGTTCGAGATCAGCGAACGGATCGGTGCGGACGGCGGCGTCGTCGCGCCGCTCGCCGAAGACGAACTCGACGAGCTGATCGCAGCGTTGAAGACAGCGCGGGTCGACGCGATCGCCGTGGCATTGATGTTCAGTTTCCTCAACCCGAAACACGAGCAGCAGCTCGGTGCGCGGCTGCGCACTGCGCTGCCGCGGGTGCCGGTCTATCTATCGTCCGACGTCTTGCCGGAGATCAAGGAATTCGAGCGGACGAGCACGACGGCTGTTTGCGCCTATGTCGGGCCGATTCTCGCCTCCTATCTGGCCCGGCTCGAGGCGGCCACGCGCAGCCGAGAGCTGCCCCCGCTTTACCTGATGGGATCGAACGGGGGCATTCTCGAAGTCGCCGAGGCCGTCGCCATCCCGGCGGTCACCATCGAGTCCGGGCCGGCGGCCGGCGTCGTCGCAGCGACATTGGTAGCGCGCCAGAGCGGACGGCAAAATCTCATCTCGTTCGATATGGGCGGCACGACGGCCAAGGCGAGCCTGATCCGCGACGGTCGCTACGAAACCACAGCAGAATACGAGGTGGGCGGGGGACCGAGCACGGCGCGCTCGACGAGCGGAACCGGCCACCCGATCCGTCTGCCGGTCATCGATCTAGCCGAAGTCTCCGCCGGCGGCGGATCGATCGCGTGGGTCGATCGGGCTGGCGCGTTGCGGGTCGGACCGAGGAGCGCCGGTGCCGTTCCCGGCCCGGTCTGCTATGCGCGCGGCGGCAGCGAGCCGACGGTGACGGATTGCGATCTGCTGCTCGGCTATCTCGACCAGCAATCGCTACTGGACGGGGACCTTCGCATCGATCCTGCAGCAGCAGCCGCTGCCGTGGAAACTCGGCTCGCGGAGCCGCTCGGGATCGATGTACGCGCCGCCGCGGCCGCCGTCATCGACGTGGTCAATCACGCGATGGCAGAAGCGGTCAAGATCGTCTCGGTCCAACGCGGCCACGATCCGCGGGACTTTGCGCTGGTCGCCTTCGGTGGAGCGGGTCCCCTGCACGCAGCAGCACTGGCCAGCGAACTCGGCATTGCCGAGGTGATTTGTCCGCCGGTCCCGGGCGCGTTCTCGGCGATCGGCTTGATTGGCACGGATTTGAAGCGCGATTATGTGCAGACCCTGTTCACCGCCACCGACAGCGCCGATCCCGCCGCGCTGGAGACCGCCTTCACGATCTTGCAGCGCAAAGGAGCCACGATGCTCGATCGAGCCGGCATCGCGCCGGAATGCCAGCGCTTTGACCGGTCGATCGATGCCCGTTATCCGCGCCAATCGTACGAGCTTGCGGTGCCGGTTTCGGGCGATCCTATCCGTCAGCAGACCTTGCAAGACATCGCGGAGTTCTTCCACGCTCGCCATCTGCAGACTTATGGTCATGACAATCGTGGCGAGCCCGTCCAGATCGTCAATGTTCGCGTCGCCGCAATCGGCACAATCGCGCCGCTCAAGGTGTGCGACGCGCCCGGCCGTACCGGAGAGCATGCGCTCAAATGCCGGCGCCAGCTCTGGTTCCGGGAAACCGGCACCGTCGATGGTACGGTTTATGACCGCAAGCGCATGCCCTCGGAAATGGAGATTTCCGGCCCAGCTGTGATCGAATCGCTCGACTCCACAGTTCTTGTGCCCCCCTCGTGGAAGGCAAAAATGGATCCGGACGGTTTTGTTCTGTTGGC
>Ga0187784_10002149_pt1 | contig 15765 bp, 15 predicted proteins | sample 1015_SJ02_MP15_2_FD_132964 | JGI IMG/M metagenome (GOLD analysis project Ga0187784, IMG submission 132964) | Tropical peat soil microbial communities from peatlands in Department of Meta, Colombia - 1015_SJ02_MP15_20_MG | ecosystem: Environmental > Terrestrial > Soil > Wetlands > Peat | place...
GCCAAGCAGATCGCGGCGGCAATCAAGACGCACGGCTATCCGGCCAGTGCCGATCCGAACGACATCAATTACGTGATGACGGTGATCCTGCTCGCCATCCTCGTTGTCTACGTGACGTTGGTGTACGGAGCGATCGCCGCATGGCTGGTAGAGTTGTTCCCGACCCGCATCCGCTATAGCGGAGTGTCACTGCCCTACCACATCGGCAACGGTTGGTTCGGCGGCTTCTTGCCAGCGACCGTGTTCGCCATTGTCGCCGCAACCGGGAATATCTATTCCGGCCTGTGGTATCCGATCGGCGTCGCGGCGCTAAGTTTCGTCGTCGGGCTCATCTTCCTGCCCGAGACCAAGGACCGCGATATTATGCACATCGGCTAGTTGCGAGGAACGCGTGGCGAGCGGGGCGGCCGCGGCCGCCCCGCTTTGCATTTTAGCCCTGACTTTACGCGCGGACTCAATGCGCGTGCGAGCTACGAATGAATTCAGCGACGCGTTCGCCGATCATCATCGTTGGCGTGTTGGCATTCGCGGCGACAATTTGCGGCATGACCGAAGCGTCGGCGACGCGCAGTCCCTCCATCATATCCCCCGTAATTTTCATCTTCGTGGTGTTATTGGACGTACCTGCCGCTATGGCAAACCTCCAACGATTCGAAGCTCAACAAGCTGAACAGGCAAACAGTGCCCAGCAACGCGAACTCCAAACTTAAGGACCTACAAAGTTTTGATGGCGTTGACTATAGGTCGTTTTGGTTGCTTCGGGAGTTATTAGTACATGGTTCGCGTGGATGCGAGCGAGCAGCTACGCTGCCCGGTGTTACTCCTGACGTAGCCTACCGCGGCTCAATCATCTAAAGCGCGTCTGACGAACCGTCGCGCCAGCATATTGCGCAACAGCGCCGCGCAGGCACAGAGAACCGCGAAGCCAAGTGCCGCGCCGGCGATTTCGGCGAGCCGCGCGTCGAGGGACATGGGCTCACGCGACGGTCCAAATATCTTGAACAAAGCGGCGGCAAGTCCGATGCCGGCGCCATAGCCCGCAGCGCGGGCAACGCCCCATTCCTGCCGGCGATCTCCTGAGGCGTAAAGCGAGGGAATTGGCATTGCGTGACTTGCCACCCCGCCGCGGGCGTTCGCTATTTCACCGTCACTGCGATCACGGGCGACATTATCGGCGGATTGAAGGGTATGTGGGTCCAATCGCCGAGCACGAGCTGCAGGGTGTGTCGGCCCGGCGGCAGCGTCACCACCGTCTCGGTCTGCCCGCCGCCAAAATGTACGTGCTTGGCGTCGGATGCGATAGGCTCCTTCAGCTCCTCCGGCGAGAGCGTGGTGTCGATCAAAAGATGATGATGGCCGGTTTTTGGCTTCTCAACACCGGCTGGTGCGACACCCATGCCAGTCAGACCGAACTGGACCTTGAACGGACTAGTGACCGTATCGCCGTCTTTCAGGTTGATGAAATAGACCGAAGCGCCGGGCGGAGCCGCGGTTTCACCGAGCGCCGCAGCCGGAATACCAATCATTGCAGCGAGCAGTAGAAGCCGACCAAAAGCCGGGTATGGCATTTGTCCTTCCTCCCCATTTTCGCGCTCAGAGAGCCAAGTTCAGAGCCAAGTTCGCGGACCGCGCCAAGCGCCCTTGTCCCGCATTTTCGACAATTCGCGCGGCGTCCGCAATCGACCATTCGCTGCCGCGCCTGGGCAGAGAAGTACGAAGGCGTATTATTGCGCGTAGTAGCGTTATTCCGCCGCGTCAGCCCGCGGGCGGTCCCCCGCCTCAAGTCCGGCTAAATCGGGTAGGACCAGCCGCAAAAGCTCGGTATTTTCGCGCGCGGCGAGTTCCGTCCTTTCGCCGGACGCCAGATGCATACCCGTCAGCGATCGATAGGATTGCTCACCGACCCTGCCGGCGCCGGACAGTACCAAGTAAACGCTACGCCCGCCGGCGCGGTAGGTCGTCCCCGGCGCAAGTTTAATCAGCACTGCGGAACACTCGCGTTCGGTAAAAGTGCCGAGCGGCTTTTGGAATGCTCCCGGTACGCCTTGAAGCGGAAGCCAGTTGTAGTTCTCGAGATCGACCATGATGGGATCGCGATAGCGAGGCTTTGGATAGTCCATCCGCCGGCCGTGAACGTGCTCCCAGATCGCCTGATAGGCGTCGGTATTGCGGCGGCCCTCGACATCGCCATTGCGGCGGAAGATGCCGGCCTCGAACGTGCCGAACTTTTTCAGCTCCTCGGTGCCGGCGGCGATCTCGGCTGGCGACAGGTAGCCGTTGCCGCTGGCGGCACCGAACTGGAGCACTGCGGTCACCGAGCGGCCTTCCGAACTCTGCGGGCCGTAAGCGGCGCCTTCGGGGAAATAGCCGAGTGTGCCCGGAACCATTTTGCCATCGCGATCGAAGTTCATCGTGCCTTCGATCTGAAAGCGGAACTGATCGAAATTATGCCGGTGTCGCGGTGAGCTGAAGTCGCCGTCTTGCTGCCCGATGCCGAGATGGAAGTTACCGACCGCGCCGGCCTCGCCTTCGAGCAGATGTCGATAGTGAAAAGTTCCTCCGCGGTGCCGCAAGCCGCGTTTCCATTCCACCTCATCGGCATGGACAATTTTCAAGGTCGCGCTCCACAGGCTATTGCGCTTGCACAGTAAATATGCGGCCAAATTTCATGAACTTCAAACGCCGGCGCGGCAAAAATCCCGCCAAACTTGAAATCCGTCCGGCAGCGTGTGATCAACTCTGCAAAAGGGGCAGGCATCCACCGCGACGTGAGTTCCGCCTCAACGGCGGCTTTGGACCATGGCCTCAATCGGCATGACTTGGCGAGCGGACCTAAGCGCGGGACTGATCGCGGCAGTCCTTACTTTGCCCATCTGCGTCGCTTCCGGTGTCTTGGCTTTTGCGCCACTGGGCCCGGATTATGCTCCAGCGGGAGCTTCCGCCGGACTTATTGGGGCGATTTTCGGCGGCGCGGTTTCGGCACTCCTTGCGACCTCTTCCTTCGTCGTGACCAGCCCCCGGGTCAGCGAGTCGCTTGTTCTGGCGAGCCTTATCGTCGCCCTCTCTCGCACTACGCCGGTTGCGAACGACAAGACCCTCATAATTGCCGCAGTGACTGCATGCGTTTTGCTCGGCGGCTTGTGGCAAACGATTTTTGGTCTGGTCGGCATTGCCAAGGTGATCAAATTCACCCCGCATCCGGTCTTGGTTGGCTTCCTTAACGGTGTCGCCGTTCTCATCATCATCTCACAATGCAAGCCCTATTTGCTGATCAACCCTGCAACTTCCAATCCGGTTATGGTCGATAAGCCGTGGATGGTTGGCTTGTTCGCCGCCACTGCCGCCGTAATCCTACTGTTCCCGGCCGTGACAAAAAGGCTTCCGGGTTCGCAGCGGCTCACACGGATTCCCCCCATTGTCATCGGATTCTTCGGCGGCATTGCCGCGTACTATGCGATGAAAGCCCTGCAGCCGAGCCTTGAGCTTGGTCCCACACTCGGGAGCGTGCATCTCGCATTGCTCCCTCCCCTCCTCAAACTGAGTAGCGGCGATTGGCCCGCCATTGCACGGCTCGGCGTGAATAGCATTACCATCTCCGTCGTGGTCGCGATCGTCGCCACGTTGGACTCGATGTTGACGTTTCGCACTGTGCAGAATACCGGCGACGTCAAGCTTTCGCCGGTTCGCGACCTGCTCGCCCAAGGCCTTGGCAACTGCGTGTCAGCAATCGCCGGCGGCGTGACGACCGCCGCTAGTCCGTCGGCGACGCTGGGCGCTTATCGCGCCGGCGGCCGCAGCCGCATCACCCCGATCACATGCGCGCTGGCTCTCCTGGTGATGAGCCTTTTCCTGCCAAACTATCTTGCCCGCATCCCGACGGTCGTGCTGTCGAGCATTCTGCTCGCCGTCGGCGTTCAGATGTTCGATCGTTGGACTTTTGAAATCGTGAACGACGTCCGCCAGTCTTCGTCGACGCTGCATCGCCGGCGAGCACTGTATGATTTAGCCGTCGTCTTCATCGTCCTTGGGGTCACGGTGTTTTATTCATTGGTTGCCGGCGTGATCGCCGGCTGCCTGCTCGCCGGCATCATTTTCGTCATGAATATGAGCCGGCCCATCGTGCGGCGCAGCTTCTCCGGCGCCGACATTCAATCAAAGCGCATCCGTCCGGCCGCTGATGTGGCGATCCTCAACGACACCGCCCGGCAGCGGAGCGTGCTGCAGCTCGAGGGCGTATTGTTCTTCGGCAACGCCGACGACCTTTCGGTCCGCATAAGAAAGCTGTTCGAAGCCAGCGAAATGATAGCGCTCGACATGCGCGGCGTCAGCGATATCGACGCATCAGGTGCGGCATCGCTGACGAATCTTGTAAAAAAATGCCGCGAGCTCAAAAAGCATTTGCTGTTCTGCGAAGTCCCGCCGGCGCATATCGACCGCATCGCGCAGCTCGCGGGAAAGTCCGACGCCTACGAGCAACAAATAAAAAGCGATCTCGATTCGGCGCTGGAATGGATGGAAGAAAGATCGCTGCAAATACATGCCGACAAGCGCAGTAAGGCCGACGTGCTGCAGCTTGCCGAGATCGATTTTCTCGCCGGACTCGACGATGCGGCGCTGCGGCGCCTGAGCGAAGTTCTCACCGAGCGCAATTTCGCGGCAGGCGAAATCATCTGCCGGCGGGGCGATCAGGGCGACCGCATGTGGCTGTTGACCAAGGGCAGCGTCAGCGTGCGGCTGCCGACCGCGGATGGTCGCGGAGAAAAGCGCATCGCCTCCCTGGCGCGCGGCACCATCATCGGAGAAATGGCTTTGGTGGAGACGGCGCGACGCTCAGCAACCATAGTCGCCGACGAGCCGGTGGTTTGTTACGAATTGCCGCGAAGCGGATTCGAGTGCTTGTTGACCGAGCAACCGCTGATCGCCACAAAACTTCTCGCCAATCTTTCACGCGAGCTGGCGCGGCGGCTGCGGCGTACGTCCGAAGATTTGAGTCTGTTGAGCTGAGAGTGAGTTGGACGGCGGCTGGCACGCCGGGCCGCTTCGTCCCTGTATCAGCCGCATACCGGAATGCTATTAACTGCGCCAATCGTTGAGCCCGATCATGCGCCATTACACACTGCGGATTCCAGAAGCGCTGAGGGCATCATTGATAGTGGCGGCTCTCGCACAAGCGGCTGTTGCCGGTCCGCTTGAAGACGGCAATGCAGCCTATCAGCGCGGCGATTACGCAGCTGCCGAGAAGCTGTTGCGTCCGTTGGTCGACCAGGGCGACGCCGGCGCGCAGGACATTCTGGCAATCATGTACTTCGTCGGCCAAGGGGTGCCGCAAAACCGCGCCGAAGCGATAAGGCTGTATCGGCTCGCAGCCGAACAAGGCAATGCTCACTCGCAGGATATCCTCGGCTTTGCCTACTTGGATGGAATCGGCGTGCAGCGGGACTACGCCGAAGCCGCGAAGTGGTTTCGCAAGGCTGCCGATCAGGACAACATCGACGCGCAGTTCAATCTCGGAGAGATGTACGAACTCGGCAATGGAGTGCCGCAGGATTCTGTCCTTGCATATATGTGGTTCACACTGGTTGCGTCACGCGGCACGCGGCTCTACGCGATAAGAAGTAGAGACAGGGTCGCGCAGCAAATGACTGCCGAACAAATCGATGAGGCGCAGCGGCTCGCCCGACAGTGGAAGCCGCAACTCGAGCGAAAGCGCGACTGACATCCATCCTCCCAGCCTGCCCGCGCGGCCGTTCGCCATATAAGCCATTGATATTATGAGAAACTCAGTCGTTAGGAACAAAGTTTCCTCATGCGGCGTTTTATGACGGTCAGTGGGGTTTAAGCGGGACGTATCGGCGATGCTGAGGACGCCGGGGCGCTTCATCTAGTCGCGTTTCCCGTACTGCTTTCCGTCGTTCTTTGACCCGACCTCATCCGTCAGGAGGAAATGTCATGAACTTCTTCGCAGCTGACCATCATCACATGTCGTTTTCGCAGGCGCTTCGTCCAACTATTCGGCGCATGCTGTCCGCAAGCTCTTTTGGCGCGGTCATGTTGGCAATACCAGTGGCTCACGCGCAAACCAGTCCGATCGTCAATTGCGAGTCCTTGCTTACGTCCTTTACCTTCCCAAACACGACGATCACCGGAGCAACGTATTCGAACGGCGGTTACTATTGCGGCACCGATACTTGGCACGTCTGTTTCAGCAATCTGCCGCCGTCATGTCAGGTCACCGCAGAGATGACGCCCACCTCCGATTCCGACATCAATGTGACTGTGTGGATGCCGACTGAAGGCTATAACGGCCGTTATCTCGGCACCGGCAATGGAGGCTATGCGGGCAGTTATTTCCAGAGCGAACTCGCCCAAGGCATCAATTACGGGTTCGCCACTGCCAACACCGATATGGGAACATCCGGCGGCGTGCCGCCGACTGACGGCATCAGCGCCGACGGCCTTGTCGGCCACCCGCAGAAGTGGATCGATTTCGGCTGGCGCTCCACTTATTTGATGACGCAGTTTTCCAAGGCGCTGATCAACGCGTTTTACGGCGCGCCACCGAGCCATTCGTACTTTGCCGGCTGCTCTACCGGCGGCCAATCCGCGCTCATGGAAGCCCAGCGCTTCCCCAATGACTACGACGGCATCCTGGCCGGCGCGCCGGCGCACAACCGCACACATCTGCATACGGTGCTGATAGCACAATACGCAGCCACTCATTCAACAACGACCGGCGCACCGTCCACCGGCTACATCCCGACGCCGACCGGTTTCAACGCCGTCAACGCGGCGGTGCTCAACCAGTGCGTCGGACACGATCACGGCGCGCCCACCGACAACTTCCTCACAGATCCGCGGCTATGCAAATTCAATCCGGCGTCAATGCAGTGCCCGAACAACGTTCCGGGTGCGAGCTGCTTGACGACCGCGCAAGTGGCGACGTTCAACGAGTACTATCAAGGACCGGTGAATCCGAGTAACGGCGCCATTATCAATCCGGGCAACATCCGCGGTTCAGAGGGCGACACGAACCAGTTGCCGGAGGAAGTCGGACCACTCGGACTCGGCATGGCCTTTAATGAAAATCTCAACGAGCCGGCGTTCGACAGCCTGTTCAAGTGGGTATTCGGCTCCACTTGGCGTTGGGAGACGTTCGACTTTAACACCAACGTCGCGGAGGTGGATCAGGTGCTTGCGCAGGACCTCAATGCGACCAGCACCGATCTATCCGCGTTCCAAAGCCACGGCGGCAAGCTGATCCTGTATGCGGGTTGGGCCGACCCGCTCATCCCCTCACCCAGCACGATCAACTATTTCAACGACGTCACCGAAACCATGTATGGTCCATTGTCCGCCGGAACTATCAAACAATCGCAGCAGTTCATGCGGCTGTATATGGCGCCCGGCATGTGGCACTGCGGCGCGTCGGTGGCCGGGGGCCCCGGCCCCAATTCGTTCGGCGGCATGATCCAACAGCCAACTCCGAGCTATGATACGGAGCACAATCTCCTCGCCGCCCTCACCCAATGGGTCGAGCAAGGCGAGGCGCCGGGGCCGGTGGTCGCCACCAAATACGTCAACGACACGCCGCAGCTCGGCATCCAAATGCAACGACCGATCTGCGTCTTCCCCGAGATCGCGGAGTACGACGGCGAGGGGGACGCTACTCAGCCGTCCAGCTTCAGGTGCGTGAAAGACGAGGGCGCCGCCTATAACAATGAAAAGCCGGCGCCGCAATACGGGCCGTAAGGATCGCTGCAACGCGCCGCCGGGCTGTCCGTAACAGGCCGAGGAGTTTCTGCGCACCAGCTCGCAATGCGCAGGACTTTCTCGGCCGCGGCGCCTGCCTGACCGGATGAGACCTTCGTCTTCGAGCGCGGAGGCCGGCGAGCTGATACAAGGCGGCCTTTTCGTTCTTCACGATTGTTGACTACGCTCTATCCACGGCCCTACACAAATGAGCCCGAAAGGAAAGCAATTGGGTGGCCGCTATGGGTACCCATCGCGTCCTCGCTATCGGAAAACTAGATTGGGCCGGGTTAGCTCAGCGGTAGAGCAGCGGTTTTGTAAACCGTTGGTCGGGAGTTCAATCCTCTCACCCGGCACCACAGCGAAATCAAAGTTTTAGCGATCTGACGCGGCTTTCCTTGCCGCTGTGCGGCTGCGAATCCGGCGAATCCGGCCGTAGCACAAAAGAGGTCACACGGTCCTCTTGCGCCATGTCCTTGGCCAGCGGTCGGGATTTGGATTTTGTCGGTGCCCAAAGCGCATGGTGCGGCGCCCTAAGCGCGCCCTCTCGACCGGCAGCGCAGGTCACAAAAGTGATCACGGCCGTCCGCGCCGATCGATTCTTTCCACACTTTGAACCTTGCTTGCCGCAGTTGGCCGTCCAGCCGCCGTGTGGCCCGGGCTGGATTTCATGAAATCAAGTATGACGGCTTTCTCCGGATTGCCCGGCGCGACGCGGCTGGCGCTTTCGATCTGCTTGAGCTGGATTGGCTGGCGGGGCGAACAATGGTCGAGCGCCCGCAGCGGCTGCGCGAGCGCTCGTGAACTAAATTCTGAGCAACTCCAGCGAGAATGGGCCTCACTCATTCTCGCAATCACCGCCGCTAACCAAAAAAATATACCACGATTTTTTACTGACTGCGGCGAATCCCGAATCATTGGTTAAGATCGGGCCCCAGGTTCGAACGGGTGCATGCTAACAAAAACGGAGGGTGCAAATGGGCGGCAAATCGTGGAGCCACAAGCGTGCGGTTCAACTACGTAAGCTCCGGCGCAAGCAAAGAACACGGAAAGCTCAGGAGAAAGCGGGCTTGCGCAAGGGAAAGCCGAAAAAGAAGAACGTAGCGAGGTGAGGAAAAAATCGCTTTGTGCAAGCGAACCGGCTAACATTCGCGCAGCGCCCTGACGGCAAGTTCGTTCTGAAATATTTTCTTTTGCGAACGGACAACGCGGGGCGGCGGCGGCCTCTCCGCGCCGTTTTTTTCAGCTCAGCCGCCGCGGCCGCCCGGGAGTTGCGCGCGTGCTCGATCAATGGCCGGAAAAAAATCATTTTTAATCACCCACTGTTTTCGATCGAGCGTTTACGCAACTACAACCTGCAGCAACAGAGTCTGCGATCATGTTTCGCGCTATGGCAGTAGCATTGGCCGCCTTGGTGCTCGCCGACGGTTTTGTCTTCGACGGCAGACACATCGCTGCCGTCGAAGCTGCGGCTCGCTCTATCTTTCATTTGGTACTTCCATAGGCCGCGCCGTGGCAGTAGCTGCAGGCGACATATACCGCCGCGGTGAAGGCGATGCGCGTCGCTTAGCTCACTAAAAATTGCCGATTCTTAGAAACTTTACAGTTATCCTAAAATCGCTTTTGCCTCTCGGCATATTGCCATCGGAGCGTTGATTCTCAATCCAGTCAGACTTTGGACCTATGCTGTTCGCATGCTTCACGCGATCGAAAATTTTCTCGGGGCGCCTGATTGCGCGCGCTATTTCATTTTCGCCGCGTACCTTGCCTTTATGTGGGGCACCGTCGGACTGGCGAATTATTTTGACGCGGTGAACACGGATTGACGGTGAGCGTTCGGATTTAACATCAGTCCGTCGCGCCGCCGCTCATCGACGCGATCGACGGCGTCGTGACGTGCTGAACCGGTCAGGATTGGCTTGCCGTCTCGCGCATGATCCAAGCCTCGTAATCGGGATCGACGCTCTCGATTGGAATAACCAGCACGGCCGGTGTGGTGTAGGAGTGCATCTCCTTCACCGCCAGGCGGACGGCGTCGGCAAGTGCGGCGCGGGTTTTAATAATCATCACCACTTCGTCGCCGCGCTCGACCGCCCCATGCCACGAATAATAAGATACCATCCCCGGGAGTATGTTGACGCAGGCGCAAAGCCGCCGTTCGACCAATGACCTTCCGGCCCGCTCCGCCTCGACAAGGGATGGATAAGTCGTATAGACGAAAACCGCGCGTTCCATGCCCCTACTCCCGGTGGTCCGATTCTAACATTCGCATCCCGTTTCGGCGCGCCCTCATGCGAATGTTAGAATCAAAAGACTACTGGCAAATATTAGTCTAGTGGAGCTTTGGATTTGACATTCGCTTCATGAACTGGCGGTTTGGTGAGTAGCGAATGTCGAATCGGCTCCACTAGTAGCGCCCTGCGTCGGCGACTTTTCCGCGAGCTCCTAACGCCAGCACCATGCCACAGCGCCGCCCAGCTTCACGCTACAAGCACGTCGCTTTTGTCGCCAGCGACACGCCATCGGCGCAGAATGCGCGCCGCCGCCTTGTTCGCCGCTACGGCGAGGTGCCGCCGGAACGCGCCGACGTCATTGTGGCGCTCGGCGGCGACGGTCTCATGCTCACCACGCTGCAGCGGTTCATGAATTCAAGCAAGCCGATCTACGGCATGCATCGCGGCACCGTCGGCTTCCTAATGAACGAATTCTCCGAGCAAAAACTATTTGCGCGGCTCAATGCCGCCCATGTCAGCGTGATCCATCCGCTGCTCATGCGCGCGCGCGATTCGAGCGGACATTCGCACCGTTACCGGGCGATCAACGAAGTTTCCCTGTTTCGTCAGAGCTACCAGGCTGCCCGGCTGCGCATCCTGGTCGACGGCGAGGAGCGGCTTTCGGAACTCATGGCCGACGGCATATTGCTTGCGACGCCGGCAGGCTCGACCGCCTATAATCTGTCGGTTCAAGGACCGATCATTCCCATCGGCGCGCCGCTTCTGGCACTGACGCCGATCAGTCCGTTTCGGCCGCGGCGCTGGCGCGGCGCGCTTTTGCCGGATCGCGCCCGCGTCACCATCGAGGTGCGCGAGCCGTCCAAGCGCCCGGTTGCCGCCGTCGCCGACCATAACGAGGTGCGCTCGGTGCGCTCGGTCGAGATCGGCATGGACCACTCGATATCCATGCATATGCTGTTCGACCCCGGCCACAGCCTGGACGAACGAATCCTGCGGGAGCAATTCGGATATTGATGGCGCCCTAGGCCGCGCGCGACTGTTCCTGAGCTTCGAGATTTTCGCCCAGCATATCGTCGCACATGAGCCGCGCCTCTTCGCGGGCGGCTTCGGTGGCAAACCGGCGAAGCAGCGTCAAAAGCGGCGCCAGCTCGTCGAGCGTTTCGTTCTCGCACCCGGTGAGGACGCGCTCAATCATGCGCCGCTTCAAGCGGGCCGATCCGCCGCCTTCACTGACTAGATCGCCTTCGCGCATGGCTTCGATGGCCTGCTTGAAGGCCGGATACGTGGACGGCGGCAGTCCGGCGCGGTCGAACAGCGCGCGCAGGCTCGCGCCGCCGCCGGAGTAGATTAAGGCCCCGACTCGCTCAAGCGGCATCTCGCTTAACTCGGCCAACGCCTCCTCGAACAACATCACATTGCCCGACAACAGAGCGCGCAAGATCAGACCGGCGGTGAGCTGCCCGCCGGCGCGCAAATGCTGAATGAGCTGCCGTATCTGCGCGGTGGGCGTCTCCGCCGCAACCGTGACCGTCGCCTTCTCACACGCTTCCCGGGCGATGCGCCGGGCGCGCTCCGCATCAAGCCACCGCCGTTTCGCGACGAATCCGACCAACGTTTCCGATACTTTCGCGACCAGTGCGAGGCGGGTGGACGGTGCAATATCGTCACGCGCGAGCAGCGCTTCGCGGATGATTGCGAGATGGCCGAATCGCTCGACTATGCGATCGATCGATAGAGGAGCGATCTCAGCCGCCCGATTTTCCACGAGCACCCGACAAGCCTGCGCGGTTCCGACCTCGCCAATGGCGCCGGCAACTGACCGAGGTAGTCCCGCGCGGCTCGCGATTGCAGTCTGTACTGGCTCGGTGCCGGTCGCGACCGCATCGACCAGATCCGCGTCGACGAAGAGCGGCGACAAAGCCAATACCGGAGCCGCGATCTGCGGTTGATCCGCGGCCAGCGCCAAGACGACGGCCGGCGGCGCGTTCGGGCTCGCTGCCAGCGCATCGGCGAGTGCCCGCCGCACCAGCGGCGACGGGTCGTCCAGCAGCATGAGCATCGCCCCTTCGGCGGCCGCCGCGTCGTCGGGAGAAAGATCGGAGTGAAGGTAGGCGCCGGCAAGCGCAGTGGTCGCTTCGGCTCTTTGCGCCGCCGATGCCGCACCAATCCAATCGAGAAAATCGCGGACGATCATTGTTTTCGTTGCCGCCACGCTGGCCTTGATTTCCAGTGATGCTAAAGGCCGGCTCTTAAAAAATCGTTCACCATAATTGTTGGCAAAGGTTACCGCGGAGCCATACCTCTTTTCGCCCCCTTGTCGCGGGCAAAATCATGCAAAAAATCGCAAAATGGGATGGCCGGTCCGGCCGCCCGCCAAAGCGAGCACGGCGGCGGCTCCTTCCGGACGTAAGGAGAGATTAACTTTTATGGTAAACCGGCACTTAACGCAGGGAGACTGCCAATGAGGCAAGAGACGGCTCCACGGCACAAGCGCGGCGGCCTGTATTTCGAGGACTTTGTTCCCGGCGAAGTGTTCGAGCACCGCTATACACGCACCGTAACGCAGATGGACAACATGCTGTTCTCGAACATGACGTTGAACCCGCAGCCGCTCCACATCGACCGCCATTTTTGCGCGGAGGAGACCGAGTGGGGCCAGCCGTTGATGAACTCGCTGTTCACGCTCGGGCTTATGATCGGCATGTCGGTGAGCGATCTCACCGTCGGCACCACGATCGCCAATCTGGGGATGACCGAAGTGAAGTTTCCTCACCCTTTGTTTGAAGGCGATACCGTGCACGCGACGACGGAAGTCATTAGCAAGCGCGAATCGAAGTCGCGCGCCGGTGCCGGAATCGTCGAGTTTCATCATCGCGCCTACAACCAGGGCAACAAGCTCGTCGCCGAATGCCGCCGCCAGGCTTTTATGCGCATGCGGCCGAAGTGAGCCAAACGGGCTAACATTCGGCCGCCTGCGAATCAGTCAAAACTCCAGCGTTGACTTTGGTTTCGACGGTTTCCATGATGTGTCGTGGTGGCGAGGGGTGCCTGATGTTCGGGCGTAACAACCGGTTCAGGCGGGTTTGGCGACCGTTCATCGGTATCGTCGTCGCCTATGCCGTGGCCGCGCAGAGCCTGCTGATCGTTCTTGGCGGATTCTCAGTGATGGCGCAGGCCGACACCGCCGCGGCCGCATTTGAACTCTGCCACCACGACGCTGGCGCGCCGGGACTACCGGGCAAACTTCCGGGCGATCCGGGCTGCAGCCACTGCATATTCTGCTTTGCCGGATCCCATCATGCGGTGATGGGCAGCCCGCCTCGTCTGTTTACACGGCTCGACGTCGCCGTGATCGAAGCCGCGGTCGTCGTCGATAAGCACGACCTGCCGCATCTTTCCGCGCATTCGATCGCAAGTCCCAGAGGTCCGCCGCTCCAGGCATGACGACCGGCGGCCTTCGTCGCCGCCCAATTCTGCGACCACCAACAAAAATCGCACTCTTCTGGCTGTGACAGCCAGATTTCGGCGCACGCAAAGCGCCGCCGGTGGCGCGTCGAACATAAACGTCAAGCAAACGCATGGGGATTGCACATGTCAAATCGCTTAGATTTATCACCAAGGCGGCACCGCCTGTGGCTCGCCGCCTGCTTGATCGCCCTGCCGTCCGCCGGCACTTCGACCGCCCACGCGGCCGACATGGCAGTACCAACAAAAGCGCCGCCCGCCCCGGTTTATCAATGGACCGGATGCTACGTCGGCGGCAACGTCGGCGCCGGCACGAGCGGCACGAATTTCGGAACCGTTGTTGATCCCGGCACCTATCTCGGGGCTGCCGATGCGGCAACGGTCAGCGCGGACGGTAGCGGTTCCCGGAACAACCTCGGAGTTCCGGCCGGTGGTCAGCTCGGCTGTAACTGGCAGACTGGAACGTTTGTTCTGGGCATCGAAGGCGACTTCGACTATTTCCACAGCAATCCAAACATCAACAACAATACGCCGAACACGGGCATCTCGCTTGCTAACGGCAGCCCAGTCGCGATCACACAGACGCTGACTACGAACTATCTAGCGACCATTCGTCCCCGATTTGGCATCGCGGCCGACCGTAACCTCGCCTACATCACCGGCGGCGTCGCGTTCACCAGCGTCAACTATACCGAATCCTATTTGGACGCTAACGCCGCGCCGGGTCCAGGTGCGGGCACTGCAACGGCACCCCGATCACTACTCGGCTGGACCGCCGGCGCGGGCTGGGAATACGCATTCGCCGATCACTGGACGGTGCGGGCGGAATATCTGATCGCGGGTTTCCCGACGACCGATGCGCTCGGCACCATCGTCGCCCCAGGCGGCACCAACACGCTGCACGGCTCGGCCGATCTCCTGGTCCAGCTGCTGCGCGCCGGCGTCAACTTCAAGTTCTGATCGCCGGAGCAGCACCATGCGCACACCCGGAATCACTTCGAGCTTCATCGCCAGCCTACGTGCGCGCCGCCACCCGGCCGCGCCGCGGAACAACAACTCGTTAGGAGACACTATGTCGACCATCAACCAAACCACGCGGGGGCGGAAGCGGCGCCGTCCCGTCGGACAGTTCATCGCAGTATTGGCCGCCTTTTTGCTGCCCTCCGTCGCCGCATTCGTCGCGGTCATCGCCTTCACCACCACCGCGGCCCTCGCTTGCGCCTGCGGCTGCAGCGTTTTCGACGTCGGCGGACTTGAGATGCCGCAAGAGCAGGAACACGGCGGGCGGGTCTTTTTTGAATTCTGGGACAGCGATCAGAACGAGAATTATGTCGGCAGTTCTAGAGCTCCTGCCGCGCTCAACACCGACAAAGAAATCGTCACGCAGTGGTATAATGTTGGTTTTCAGTACAGCTTCGATCGCAATTGGGGTGTGATGGTGCGCATACCCACCACCGATCGTACCTTGACCACAGATACGCAAACTGCCCTTGGAATACAATCCTACAATTCTAAGGCTATCGGCGACATCGAGATCATGGGCATGTACACCGGCTTCTTTAAGGACATGTCGACCGGCTTGATCTTCGGTGTGAAACTGCCGACCGGAACATTCAACGCGCCCGGCATCGACCGCGACACGCAGATCGGATCGGGCAGCACTGACCTTCTGCTCGGCGCCTTCCACCGCGGTCTGCTCACCGGCGATAACGCTTGGCAGTATTTTAGCCAAGTCATGTGGCGACGGCCGTTCCTCTATCAGGCCGAGGCCGACCCGCAGGGGTTTTTCGACGGCAATCCCGGCGTCGTGCAAACTTACTACCCGGGAGAACAAATCGATGGCGCCATCGGCATCAACTACAACAACCTCTACCACGTGCTCGGGTTCGACAAGATAACCCCGCTCGCGCAAATCATCGTTTCGCACCGCGATCCTGACAGCGGAACGGGCGCCGATCCATACAATAGCGGCTTCGACCGGGTGATGATTTCGCCCGGAATTGAATTCACCAAAGTCGTCGACGAGGCCAACAACCGAGTCGTCAAACTCTATGCGGACGTGGAGGTGCCGATTTATTATCGCGCCAATGCGGCTGAAAATAGTTGCATAGGCACTCCGACAGTGGGCCTGAACTGCACCGAAGGCCAACTCGTCGCGCCCTACCTGATCAAGGCAGTGGCAAGCTACAACTTCTGAGCACTTAATGGCCGGCGCGCTAGTCACGCCGCGTCGGCCCAATCAAGGCGTTACAGTGTCAATTGCCGCGCGAGAAACCCTGGTGCCATTGAACGTGCTCGCACGTCCGCGCGGACCGTA
>Ga0187784_10002150_pt1 | contig 15761 bp, 15 predicted proteins | sample 1015_SJ02_MP15_2_FD_132964 | JGI IMG/M metagenome (GOLD analysis project Ga0187784, IMG submission 132964) | Tropical peat soil microbial communities from peatlands in Department of Meta, Colombia - 1015_SJ02_MP15_20_MG | ecosystem: Environmental > Terrestrial > Soil > Wetlands > Peat | place...
AAACTCAGCATGAGGGATGCCGGAGAGGTGGCAGTGTCGCCTGCGAGTGCCGTCCAGCTAGGGAAGGGGTGACCGCGGTGGCAAGCGCTGCAGGCTCAGCGGCACGGCGGCAGTCTCGGCCGTCGACGCGGAGCGCACGCGTACCGCAGCAGGCCCGTGGCGGCCCGGCCGACGGCAAGGCATCGGCGGACCAGCCGATCGCTCTCGTACCGGGCGATAGCGTTGCGGACGCGGTGCCGTCCGCCAGGCGGCCGGTCAGCGGCCGCCGCCGCAAGTCCGCACCACGGGGGGCCGAGGCTTCCGGCACGGCGAGCGTGACCAGCGCAGGTGCCGAGGAAGAGGTGCAAGCAGGTGCCCTTGACGCCAGCCGGACCGGGCCCGGCCCGGCCAGCGTCAAGGGCAGGCAGGGAAAGAAGGGCGCCAGTGAGCTTCCGGGTAGGGGAGAGCATCGTGACAACGGGAGCATGGACGTGACGGCGGAGGCCGAGCTGACGGCAGACGCCGACCTGGATCAGGACCCGGATCTCGGCGAGGCAGGAAGCCTGGATGCCGATCCTGATCTTTCGGATGTAGCGGACATCGACGTCGACGACCCCGATCTCGCCGACGTTGCCTACCTGGACGTGGACGCGGAGCTCGAGGAGCTGGAGTCCCTCGAGTCCGAGGAGGCCGATGAGGCGGACGCCGAGGATCTGACCGCCGATGGCGACCTTGGTGAGTCGGACGCGCTCGCGGGCCCGGCGGGGGACGAGACCACCGTCCTGGCGGTCGCGAACGGCACCGTGATACCGGTGCCCGGCGCCGCGGCTGCGGAGGAGTCCGACGACGAGGCGTTCGTCTACGGTGACGACGACGAGGATCTGCCGGCCGCGCAGGTGGCGGTGGCCGGCGCCACCTCCGACCCCGTCAAGGACTATCTCAAGCAGATCGGCAAGGTCCCGCTGCTCAACGCCGAGCAGGAGGTGGAACTGGCCAAGCGGATCGAGGCGGGCCTGTTCGCCGAGGAGAAACTCGCCGAGGCTCCCAGCTCGCTGCGCACGGAAGTCCGGCTGGACCTCGAGTGGATCGCCGACGACGGCAGACGCGCCAAGAATCACCTGCTGGAGGCGAACCTCCGGCTCGTGGTGTCGCTAGCCAAGCGGTACACCGGCCGCGGCATGCTGTTCCTCGATCTGATCCAGGAAGGGAACCTGGGCCTGATCCGCGCGGTGGAGAAGTTCGACTACACCAAGGGCTACAAGTTCTCTACGTATGCCACCTGGTGGATCCGCCAGGCCATCACCAGGGCGATGGCTGATCAGGCACGGACGATCCGGATCCCGGTGCACATGGTCGAGGTGATCAACAAACTGGCCAGGGTGCAGCGGCAGATGCTGCAGGACCTGGGCCGTGAGCCGACACCCGAGGAGCTAGCCGCCGAGCTCGACATGACTCCGGAAAAGGTCATCGAGGTCCAGAAGTACGGGCGGGAACCGATTTCGCTGCATACGCCGCTAGGGGAGGACGGCGACAGCGAATTCGGTGACCTGATCGAGGACTCCGAGGCGATCCAGCCCGGCGAGGCGGTCAGCTTCACGCTGCTCCAGGAGCAGCTGCACTCCGTGCTCGACACGCTGTCCGAGCGCGAGGCGGGCGTGGTCTCGATGCGGTTCGGCCTGACCGACGGCCAGCCCAAGACGCTGGACGAGATCGGCAAGGTCTACGGCGTGACCAGGGAGCGGATCCGCCAGATCGAGTCCAAGACCATGTCAAAGCTGCGGCACCCATCGCGGTCCCAGGTGCTCCGCGACTACCTGGACTGAGCCCACATCACGGGCAGCAAAACGCCCCCTGGCCCGGCTCAGCCGGCCAGGGGGCGTCTCGTGGACGTCAGGAGTCGACGTCGCCGGGCTTGGTCAGCAGCCTGCCGGTCTCGTCCTGAATCTCGACCGCGATCTTCGCGAGCGCCTCGGCATGCTTGCGGTTGTGATGGGCACAGAACAGCAGCTCACCCGAACCGGGCAGCAGGACACGTACATACGCAGGAGCCCCGCAACGGTCACACAAGTCAAGGGCGCTCAGTGGCCTTGTAGGGGCTATCGCTCCGGTCATAAGGCGCCTCCTCGACTCTCGGGACGGTGCCGGTGGGTTCCCCTACCGGGAAGCCCGGCGTTGACGGCAACCCCGCCGACAACCCGTCCAGCTTGTGATCTCTTAAGCATCACAACACTCGGGCCCGCCCTTTGTCATCCCCCGCGGGGCCGGAGTATGCCGAAGGCGAACATCCGGTTTGCCGCGTCGCGGGCCTGACGCGGTATTCGTCCTTATACAAGCGTTTCATAGATAAGAGCGTTATATGTCGCTCGGCGTGGTGGCGCGAAGCTTTGCCGGATCGCGGCTACCCTGCCTTAAGGCCTTCCATCGTGTCCAGCCCAGGGAGCCGTTGTGACCGCCCTCAGCACAGCACCTGCCCGCACGGCCCCGGCGAACGGCGGCCGGGCCGGCCGGCCGTCGGCTGGCCGGCCGCCCGCGGGGGGTCTCGGGGGTCGTCCCCCCGAGCCAGCGGCCGCCGCGAGATCGGCCGGCCCGGCCGACCCGCCAGCGGCGGATGGATACACGGCGCGCCATCTCACCGTTCTCGAGGGCCTGGATGCCGTCCGCAAGCGTCCCGGCATGTACGTCGGCTCGACGGACGGCCGGGGCCTGGCGCAGTGCCTGGGCGAGATCTTCGACAACGCCGTCGACGAGGCGCTGGCTGGCGCCTGCACGCGGATCGACGTCACCCTGCACGCCGACGGCTCGGCCGAGGTGTGCGACAACGGGCGCGGCATCCCCGTCGACAACGAGCCGAGGACCGGGCTGCCCGGCGTCGAGCTGATCATGACCCGACTGCACGCGGGCGGGAAATTCGGCGGTGGTTCGTACACCGCGTCGGGCGGGTTGCACGGGGTCGGCGCGTCGGTGGTGAACGCGCTGTCGGCGCGACTGGATGTCTGGGTCGAGAAGGCCGGCTACGAGTGGTCGATGAGCTTCCGGCGCGGCATACCCGGCCGGTTCGACGGGGACGGCCCGGCCGCGCCGTTCACGCTGCGATCGGGGCTGGACAAGGGCCGCAAGGTGGCCAGGACGGCGACCGGCACCAGGGTCCGATTCTGGCCGGACCGGCAGATCTTCGTACCGGGTGCCGACTGGCGGTTCTCCTGGCTGGCCCAGCTGGCCCGGCAGACCGCCTACCTGGTGCCCGGACTCACGATCACGGTGCGGGACGAACGTCCGGCCAGGGCCGACGCGGACGAGGCGGCGGATGCCGACGCGGTCGCGGCGACCGACGGTCCGGCGGGCCGGTCTGCGGAGTTCCGGTTCGCCGGCGGCATCAGCGAGTTCTGCGCGCACCTCTCGCCGGGCGAGCCTGTCACCGATGTGCTCCGGATCGCCGGCAGCGGCCGGTTCACCGAGACCGTACCGGTGCTCGACGACGCCGGCCACCTGACCCCCACGGAGGTCGAGCGCCAGCTCGACGTGGACGTGGCGCTGCGCTGGGACGCCGGATACGACACGACGGTCCGGTCGTTTGTCAACGTCATCCCGACCGCGAAGGGCGGCACCCACGTCACCGGATTCGAGCGCGCGCTGGTCCGGACCCTGAATGAACAGCTCAAGGCGGCCCGGCTGCTGAAGGCCGGCGAGGACCCGGTGATCAAGGAGGATGTACTCGAGGGCCTGACGGCGATCATCTCCGTCCGGCTGCCTGAGCCGCAGTTCGAGGGCCAGACGAAGGAGGTGCTGGGCACGCCGGCGGCTTCGAAGATCGTGAGCCAGATCCTGGCTGCCGAGCTCGGCAACTTCCTCGAGGGCCGGGTCCGGGGCAGCAAGGCGCAAGCCAGGGCCGTGCTGGACAAGGTCGTCTCGGCCGCGAAGACCCGGATCGCCGCCCGCGAGCACCGGGAGAACCAGCGACGCAAGTCGGCGCTGGCCACCTCGGCGCTGCCGGCCAAGCTCGTCGACTGCCGATCGGCCGATGACCGCAGCGAGCTGTTCATCGTCGAGGGTGACTCGGCCCTCGGTACCGCGAAGAACGCCAGGGACTCGGAGTTCCAGGCGCTGCTCCCGATCCGGGGAAAGATCCTCAACGTGCAGAAGGCGTCGCTGTCCGACATGCTCAAGAACGCCGAGTGCGCCGCGATCATCCAGGTGATCGGCGCCGGCTCGGGGAGCGCGTTCGACCTCGACTCGGCCCGGTACCAGCGCGTGATCTTCATGGCGGACGCCGACGTCGACGGCGCGCACATCCGCACCCTGCTGCTCACGCTGTTTTACCGGTACATGCGGCCCATAGTGGCGGCGGGCCGGGTGTTCGCCGCCGTGCCGCCGCTGCACCGGATCGAGCTAACGAGCCCGCGCAAGGGCCAGGCGAAGTACCTGTACACCTACAGCGACGCCGAGCTGAGCCGGACGCTGCTCGAGCTCGAGCGCAAGGGCCAGCGGTTCAAGGATCCGCAGCGCTACAAGGGCCTCGGCGAGATGGACGCCCACCAGCTCGCCGAGACCACGATGGACCCGCGGCGGCGGGTGCTGCGGCGCATCAGGGTCGAGGACGCGCAGGCGGCTGATTCCATGTTCGACCTCCTCATGGGCACCGACGTCGGCCCGCGGCGGGAGTTCATCGCGGCGGGCGCCACCGAGCTCGACCCGTCTCGCATCGACGCCTGAGTTGCCGGACGGAGACGGCGCCGCACGGCCGGGGGTTGGCGCGCGGCGCCGCCTGGCTGCGCCCGTTACGAGGTGCTCGAGCTGCTCGGTGCGGGCGTGCCGCCGTTCATGTTCGGGCAGCTGTGCGTGCTCGTCGGCGTGGGCGACGAGCTCGCGCTAGCCGACGAGCTGGCGCCAGCCGACGAGCTGGCCGACGACGACGACGAGGTGGTGCGCACCAGCGTCGTCCCAGTCGTCGCGGCGCCCCCCGTCGCTGCCAGCGCCACGCCGGTCCCCGCCGCGCCCACCCCCGCCGCCACGATGCCCGTGATGATCAGCCGCCGGGCTCGTCCGCTAATCCTCGAAGCCATCTGGTTCCTCCTTCTTCGACGGCCGCCGCACGGTGCGGTGCCGTCCACGATCAGCCTCCGCAACCACCCTGCCGGCGGCCCGCAGCCGTGCTCTCAGCGCACTCTGACTTGCCAGCCGCCAGCCGCGCGCGGACCGAAATCCGTTAGCCCCCCGTTTTCCGCACGCCTAGCATCTGCGTAGGGAACCAGGGACGTTGCCGATGACCTCGCGTAGTCACCGTTCGGCCAAGCCCGCCGGGTCAGCTAAGGTCGGACGCCGGCAGGCGGAGCAAGCGCGCAGCGAGCTAGCCGGCGCCGGTCTCTCGCATCACGACGAGCGGAGGCTGCGCGCGGTCCTCCGGTCGCGGGAAGACGCCACGCGGCGGCGCCACCTCTGGCTGAAGCGCGTCGGCATCGCGGCGACGGGCGCCGTCGTCGCCGCGGCGATTACGGCGCTGTCGTTCGGCCTCGTCCCGGCCATCGAGGCGGCGCGCGGACAGGGGATGATCGGCAGCTTCGTCGTCAGCGACCGGGTGTGCTCGTCGAAGGTCGGCTGTCAGTGGGTGGGCACGTTCCGCTCCGGCCAGGCCGTCGTGATCAGCGGCCTGGCCTACGGCGGCACCCTGCCCGCGGGTGACGGTCCCGGCTCGGTCATCCCGGTTCGGTATCCGGGCGGAACCGATCAGGTGTACGCGCTGCACGGGTCGCATACCTGGCTGATAGACCTGCTGGTGACGGTGGTGGTCGGCGCGGCTGTCGGTGCCGCGCTGTGGATCAGCCCGCTGGGCGGAGGCGGTCGCAGCCCGGAGGGCGTGCGCGCGTCCGGATAACCCGACATCGGCGCCCGATGGCTGTCGATGGCGACCGCTCAGCACCCATAGCGACCGGTCAGCACCCATAGCGACCGCTCAGCACCTATAGCGACCGCTCAGCACCCATAGCGACCGCTCGCCGCACCCATAGCGACCGCTCAGCACCCATAGCGACCGCTCAGCACCCATAGCGACCGCAGGCACTGAAATTTTGCCCGGTTCGCTCTTTTTGATCCCACGAAGCGGTCGCTACAGCTCCGGAACGGTCGCCAAATCTCTGCACCGGTCGGCATTGGGCAGAAGCCCGCGACTGACTCTCAGCAGGCTCGGGCACAGATCTCCGCCAGGGCGTCACGCTGCGCGCTCAGCCAGCTGACCTGCGCCAGCATGCCGGTCTCCGGCTGACCGATGCGGACCCGCTTGGCGATCATCTGCAGGCCACGACCACGCAGGTAAACAGGGATCAACCCGGCCTGGTCTGCAGGAATCGGGCGCACGCTCGCATAACCGCGCACGAACTGCGCCAAGCGCAACGGGTCGACGCAGGCCGCGTCCTGATGCGGGCGGCCACTACGCCACAAGCCGTAGCCGATGTCAGCCAGCGGTGACTCCGCGTGTGCGAGCTCGAAGTCGATGACTCCGACGGCGGCGGGCGGCGCGCCGGCGGCAAGGACGTTGTGGCAGGTGAAGTCGCCGTGGATGACCAGCCGGCCGGCGCTCGTCAGGTCGGCGCCGGCGAGGTCAGTGGCCAGGCCCGCCGCCAGGCTCCTGATCCTCGCCGCCCGGCCCGGGCCGACCCCCGCAGCCTCGACCTGGCCGGATAGCAGGATCGCGGGCACGTCTGCGAGCGGCAGCGCGGCGGGACGCTGGGCGACTGGCCCGAGCGTGGCGACCGCGACGTGATAGCGGCCGAGCAGCATGCCGACCTCCGTCAGCGACGGCGCGGACGCCCAGCCGACGACCTGGCCGGGCAGGAACGAGACGAGCTGCCACAGGGAGCCGCCGCCGGTCGTCCACGAACGACCGCCGAATGCCGGGAACGGCCGTGGCGCGGGGAAGCCTGTCGCCGCCAGCCGGTCCAGGAAGTCGTGCAACCACGACGCATCCGCGCTGGTCTGCACGACACCGGTGCTGTCGGCCGGCAGCGGGGTCCGCCGCAGCAGGCCCTCCTCGTGCCGCCACGCGACCAGCCAGGCACCGCCGACTCGTGGCCGCAGCGGCGCGGCCCGCACGGTCAGGTCCCCCTCGGCCAGCAGCCGGGTCGGCGGCCAGGAGTCGGTCACGCACCGGATCCTGGCACGGCCAAACCGAGGCTGCCAGCCGCTAGCCCGCGGTGCCGCCGATCCCGGCCAGCGGGAGCCGGACCCGCTCGCCCGAGCCGTCCCGCCGACCGGTGGGCGGCGGGAGGTCCACCGGAGCGCCTGCCTCGGTGGCGCCGTGCGCCGGCCCTGGTCCGGCCCAGGCCAGGACCAGGGCATCCTCGCCTTTGAGGAAGCGGTGGCAGCGCACTCCGCCGGTCGCCCGGCCCTTGGCGGGGAACTCGGCGAACGGGGTCACCTTGATGGTCGTCGCCGCCGCCCCGGGCAGCGCGCCGGCGCTGCCGGCCACGGTCACCACCACGGGGGCGGGCGCGTCGCCGGCCGCCGGCGCCACCGCGCCGAACCAGATCACGCTGGCCCGCGGCGCGAGCCGGATGCCAGCCATCCCGGCCGCGGCCCGACCCTGCGGGCGCACCGCGGCGGCCGGATACCGGAGCAGCTGCGCGTCGCTGGTGACGAACACCAGTTCCGCGTCCTCGCTGTCCAGCTGGACCGCTCCGACGACCCGGTCGCCATCGCGCAGCGCGATGACGTCGAAGTCGGCCGCGTTCTGCGGAAAGTCCGGGGTGACGCGCTTCACCACACCCTGGGCGGTGCCCACGGCCAGGCCCGCGCCGGCCGCCTCGGCAGCGACGATGCCGACGACCGCCTCGCCCGGGGCGGTCGTAACGAACTCGCTGATCGGCGCCCCGCCGGACAGCGCGGGCGCGTGCGCGCTCGGCGGCAGCGCGGGCAGCTCCAGCACGCCGAGCCTGATCAGCCGGCCGGCCGAGGTCATGACCCCGATGGTGCCGCGCGCCGTGGTCGTCACCCGCGACACGATGGCGTCGTGTGCGGCGCGCTGGCCACGCGAGGGGGCGGACGGCGGCGACGACCGATGGCCCCGTTCCTGCTCGTGATCGTTGGCCTCGTCACCCTGGGCAGCGCCGGTCGGCCGCGCCGCGGTGCGGGCGAGCAGGCCGGCCGACGACAGCAGCACCAGGCACGGCCCGTCGGCCTCCTCGAGCGGTACCGCGGCCGTCCTGGTGGCGCCGGTGCCCTCGAGCAGGACCGTCCGCCGTGGGGTGCCGAACTTCTCGGCCACCTCGGCCAGCTCGTTCGACACCAGTTCGCGCAGCCGCTGCTCGGACTCGAGGATCGCGGTCAGCGCGGCGACCTCCTCCTGCAGCGTGAGCCGCTCCCGTTCCAGCTCCAGCCGGTCGTACCGGGTCAGCCGGCGCAGCGGGGTGTCCAGGATGTACTGCGCCTGGACTTCGGACAGGTCGAAGACCGCCATCAGCCGTTCCTTGGCAGCCGCCGCGTCGTCACTGGAGCGGATGACCTGAATCACCTCGTCGATGTTGAGCAGCGCGATGATCAGGCCGTCGACCAGATGCAGCCGGTCGGACCGCTTACGCCGGCGGAACTCGCAGCGGCGCCGGACCACCTCGATGCGGAAGTCCACGTAGATCTGCAGCAGGTCGCGGAGCCCCAGCACGCGAGGCTGGCCGTCCACCAGCGCCACGTTGTTGATGCCGAACGTCTCCTCCATGGGCGTGAGCCGATAGAGCTCCGCCAGCACCGCCTCTGGCACGAACCCGGACCGGACCTCGATCACGAGCCGCAGGCCGTTGCGCATGTCGGTGAGGTCCTTGAGGTCCGCGACGCCGTTGAGCTTCCTCGTCTGGACGAGGTCCTTGATCCGGGCGATCACCTTCTCCGGGCCGACGCCGTAGGGCAGCTCGGTGACCACGATGCCGGTGCGCCGCGGGGTCAGCTTCTCGATTCTGGCCGCGGCCCTGGTCCGGAACACGCCCCGGCCGGTCTGGTACGCCTCCCTGATCCCCTCGAGCCCGACGATCTTCCCGCCGGTCGGCAGGTCGGGACCTGGCACGAACCGCATGAGCGTGTCGAGGTCGGCCTCGGGGTTGGCGATCAGGTGCCGCGCGGCCGCGACGACCTCCCCGACGTTGTGCGGCGCCATGTTGGTGGCCATCCCGACGGCGATCCCGGCGGCCCCGTTGACCAGGAGGTTCGGGAACGCGGCCGGCAGCACCTCGGGCTGGCTTTCGGTGCCGTCGTAGTTCGGCACGAAGTCGACGGTGTCCTCGTCGAGAGAGCTGGTCATCTCCAGCGCGGCTGGCGCCATCCGGGCCTCGGTGTACCGCATCGCCGCCGGCGGATCCTCGCCGCCGAGCGAGCCGAAGTTCCCGTGCCCGTCGACCAGCGGCAGCCGCATCGCCCACGGCTGCGCCATCCGGGCCAGCGCGTCGTAGATCGCGCTGTCGCCGTGCGGGTGCAGGCGGCCCATGACCTCGCCGACCACCCGGGCGCACTTGACGTGCGGGCGGTCGGGCCGTAGCCCCATCTCGCTCATCTGGTAGAGGATCCGGCGCTGGACCGGCTTCAGCCCGTCCCGCGCGTCCGGCAGCGCGCGCTGGTAGATCACCGAGTACGCGTACTCGAGGTAGCTGCCGCGCATTTCCTCGGTGACGTCGATATCGACGATGTTCTCCTCGAACTCGGCGTCGATGTCGACGCCGTCGCCAGCGCCGGGACCGCGCCCGCCGCGGCCGGACCGGCTCGTGCCGCCGCCGCGGCCGCCGGGGGAGGGGGTTGTCGTGGTGCGTCTGGGCATGTCGCCATTCTGCCGCCCGCGGGACCGCGGGGTGCGCGGCCGGCGGGCCGGCGCGCCGGCTCAGTCGGTCAGGAGCGGCGCGCCTGGAAGGGCTCGATGAGCTGCTCGGCGAGCAGCAGCAACGCCGGTCCCGCCGCGCCGTCTTGCTCAACCCGAACCGGCCGTCCGGCCAGGCCGGTGCGCGCCGCGGCGGCGCCCCGGCCGGGAAAGACGGCGCGTCCGGCCAGCACGTCCCAGATCGTGAGCACGACGCCGAGGTTGACGGCCTGGCTCTCGCGCGCGTGATGCAGCCGGTGGTAGGCGGGGCTGACGACCACCCGGCCCAGCGGGCCGAAGCTCCAGCGCAGGTTGGCGTGCTGGAGCGTGCCGACGCACACGTAGCAGGTGATGAGCACCGGGGCGATGGGTCGGGTCGGCATCAGCGCCACCACCGGGACGGTGGCGAGCAGGAATCCGGTTGTGTGCATGAGCGGGTGCGCACGGAAGGAGGTGAGCACGCTCAGCTCCTCCTGGCTGTGGTGCAGGGCGTGAAAGCGCCAGAGGGGACCGAGCCGGTGATCGGCGTAGTGCGCCAGCCAGTTGGCCGCGTCCATGGCGACGATCGTGAGGGGAACGACCAGCCAGCCGGGCCAGTGCTGCGTCGCTCGCAGCTCGATCCAGCGCGCGTGGCCACCGATCAGGGCGGCCGCCCCGACGCTGAGCAGCGTCATCAGGGGGATCACGACGACGGCGTGCAAGCCCAGGTAGCAGATGTCCTGCACGTGACCGCGCGCGAGGACCGGGCGACGCTCGGCCGGCCACAGTTGCTCGCAGATCCCCGTCGCGACGACGAGCGCTACGAGCAGCGGAGCCGCGAGCTCCGCGCGGCCCGCGGCGAGCACCGCTGCCAGCCGGCCCTGGCTGACCAGGTCAGCGACGGCTACCCAGACGATAAGCCCGGTCAGCGTGGCAACCGCGAACGAGGCGGGGGACAGCCGCCGCCACCACGCGGGCCCAGCCGCGTCGGCCACCTGTGCCCGGGCCTGCAGCTGCGAAACGGACACACGAGCTCCTGGACGGGTCTTGGGGCGGGCGGTCCAGCGCCTTCGTCGCTGATAATGACGAGCGGCGCGCTCACGTGGTTCAGTCGTGTCCGGACCCGAGCCGAGGGGCCAGCCGGCTGAGTAGATACGACGAAAAGTAGCCACCGTACTTGCGCTGGAGGTCGGGGCGCTGCCAGTCCCGCCCGTGGATGGTGCCCCGGCAAGAGGGCGTGCCGCACCGGCACGCCAGGTGGCCGTCGTAGTCGTCGAATAGCGCGTAGTCCGTCGTCAGCTCCTCGCCGGGACTGATGTCGCGCATGGCGACCAGGACGATGTTGCCCGCGAAGCCGACGTTGGGCTCGCAGGAGTGATTGAGGAACAGCATGACCGGCTCGTATTCGGCCTCTTCGAGCGCGACGAGGTGGAATCCGTCCGCTATCTGGATTCCAGAGTTCTGCAAGCGTTCCGGGAGGGACCGCTCCTCAGCCGTCGTCACGATGTGGCCGCCTTTGATCGCAACGAGCTCGTCGGCGGCGATCGGCTCGACGGCGAACAGGCCCCGGCCCTGGATGTCGCTTGCCCCGCCCTTGCGTGCCTTCGGGCTGATGTAGCTGGATATGACCACGGTCTAGTCTCGCATCCGTTCGGGTGGTGGTTGCGTTGCTGCCGTCCGCACCTGATCAGTCGGGAGGTTGACCATGCCAGGTCGAAGTCGTGGCACGGTGCTGGTCACCGGCGTCGGCCGGCACCGGTCGATCGGCGCAACCCTGGCGCTCGGCCTCGCGGCCGACGGGTGGGACCTGGTGCTGAACCACTGGGTGCCGTACGACGACCGGATGGCGTATGCGCGCGGCGCGCACGATACCGAGGAGGTGGCGGCCGAGTGCCGCCGTCGCGGCAGCGCGGTCGAGGTCGTGGCTGCCGACCTGGCGGAGGTCGACGTCCCGGCTCGTCTCGTGGACACCGCGGCGGCGGGAGGCAGCCTGGCTGGCCTGGTCATGTCGCACTGCGAGAGCGTGGATAGTTCGATCCTGGACACGACCGTGGCGAGCTGGGAACGGCACTTCTCCGTCAACGCCCGCGCGGCATGGCTGCTGATCAGGGCGTTCGCCGAGCGGCTGCCCGCGGATCCGACCACGGAGGCGCGGGGCCGGATCATCGCTCTGACCAGCGACCACGCCGCGCACAACCTGCCCTACGGAGCGAGCAAGGGGGCGCTGGACCGGATCGTTATCGCGGCCGCGGTCGAGCTGGGAGACCGGGGCATCCGCGCGAACGTCATTAACCCGGGCCCGATCGATACCGGGTGGATGACCCCGCAGATCCGCCAGTCGTGCCTGGCGCAGACTCCGGTCGGCCGGCTCGGAACGCCCGCCGACACCGCCGACCTGGTCAGGTTCCTGATGTCCGAGGCCGGCGGCTGGATTACCGGTCAGCTTCTGCACAGCAACGGCGGGTTCCGTACCTCGGGCTAAGCTCACCAAGCGTGACTCTGCCCCAGGATCTGATCGCTCTGCTGCGTCAGCCCAGCCCCTGTTTCCTGGCCACGTTGATGGCTGACGGCTCGCCTCAGCTGACCCAGACGTGGGTTGACACCGACGGGGAGCACGTCGTGATCAACTCGGTCCAGGGTCACCAGAAGGTCAGGAACGTCAAGCGTGACCCGCGGGTGGCGGTGAACGTGTGCGACGCGTCTCGCCCGTCCCGCTACTACGCCATCCGCGGGCAGGTCATCAAGATCACCACCGAGGGCGCCGCAAGCCACATCGAGAGCCTCGCCCAGCGCTACCTCGGCGGACCCTACCCGTGGTACGGAGGCCGCGACCAGATCCGCGTCGTCCTCACCATCAGGGCTGACAGCATCCGCGGGATGGGGTAGCTTCAACGCGATCAGCTCAAGAGCATCAGCCTGGCGATCTTTCCGGCCGTGACCCGGTAAACGGCGATGGCCGTCAGCTCGGTGGGCATGTCGGCGACGTGGAAGCCGGAAAGGTGCTCCTCATCGACCACGAACTCGCCCGCCGCTACCCGGCTGGCGATCGTGACCTGCAAGTCGGGGCTGTCGGCGAACAGCTGCCCGTACCGCTCCCGCATGGCCTCCTTGGTGGCGAACATCACCGTGCCGTCGAACATCACCACCGAGGCGTCGGCTGCGTAGTGCGACAGAAACTGCTCGACGTCCCTGGCCCGGTAGGCCTCGATCTGCGCGTCCACCACATCGGTCTCGACTGACATCTCACCCCCACGACCCACATGACCCACGTGACCACGTGGCCCCGACGGTATCGGACCACCGGAGGCCGCATCGCCTGGACCGGAAACGTACCGGCGGCAGCGGCTGATGACTGGATAACGGTCAGGCGTTGAGCGGCGATGGGTGCCGGGGCTGGTAGATCGGAAACTCTGCCCCGTCGGGCAGGCGGATCGCGGCCAGCAGACCCCAGCCCTGGTCCGAGACGCCGCGGGCCACCTCGACGCCCTTGCTCGCGAGTTCGGCGAGGGTCGCGTGGATGTCGTCGCACATCAGGTACAGCTCATGGCGACTGCCGTCGTCAGCCGGGTGAATGGCCAGCTCGGCCGGCGGCAGCGCGAAGATGAGCCAGCCGCCCCCGGCGTCGGCGGACGGCAGGTTCAGCGCTTCGGCGAAGAACGCGCGGACCTTCTCTGCTGCTGTGGAGAAGACGATCGCGTGCACCCCGGTGATCACGCCTCGAGCGTAGTCCCCGGCAAGACCTGGACCTATCCTGAGAGGAGTGAGTTGCCGCGGGCGGTGAACGCGATGGTGTACCTGATTGCCGCTGACCTCGTGCTCGTCATCCACCTGCTGTTCATCGGTTTCGTGGTGGGCGGCTCCTTCCTTGCCTGGCGGTGGCCGCGGCTCATCTGGGTGCAGCTGCCGGCGATGGTTTACGGCGTTCTGGTGGAACTGGTCGGCTTCGCCTGTCCGCTTACCGCGCTGCAGAACTACCTGCTCCGCCGTGGCGGCAAGGCCGGGTATCGCGGCGGGTTCATCTCGCACTATCTGATCCAGGTGATCTACCCTCCTGGCCTGACTCGCGGAATCCAGCTCGGGCTTGGCCTGTTCGTGCTGCTCATCGCCGTGGTGGGGTACGGAGGTTACCTGCGCCGGCACCGACCGGCCTGGGCCTGGCGGACCGCCCGCTGATCTGCGCCGACAACTGCCGCTCCGTGCGCACCTGTGCGATCCTGGGACGTTCCGGTCAGCCGCGATCATGGAGGAGCGGCAGGTGGCGTTGAGCAGGTTCCGGCGAGCCCGGCTCGCCAGGGTTCTCAACTACGAGGATGCACGGCGGCTCGCGAAGCGGACGCTGCCCCGCGGCGTCTTCGATTACGTCGACGGTGGCGCGGAGGACGAGGTTACCTTGCGCCGCAACACCGAGGCCTTCGCAGACCTGCGCTTCCGTCCCCGGATGGGCATCTGGGTAGCAGAGCCTCAGCTGTCGACGACGCTGTTCGGGCAGAGTGTTTCGGTCCCGGTTCTCACCGCGCCGTGTGGCGGCATGCGGCTGATCCACCCTGAGGCCGACATCGGCGTGGCGCGTGCGGCCGCGGCGGCAGGCACGATACACGTCGCCAGCTCCGCGTCGGGCGTCTCGCTCGAAGAGATCGCCGAGAGCTCGCCGGACCGCCACTGGTTCCAGCTGTACCGATACCGAGGCCGGGCTGGCATGGAGAACCTCGTGAACCGGGCGAAGGCGGCCGGCTATCGGGCCATCGTCGTGACCGTGGACATCCAGGTCGGCGCCAAGCGGGAGCGAGACTGGCGCAACGGCTTCAGCTATTCGATGCGGGTTAACGCCACCAATGCGCTCAAGCTCAGTCCGCAGCTCGTGCGCCGCCCGTTCTGGGTCGCGCGCTACGTCATGGATGGCATGCCGTTTCAGCTCGCGAACACGGCCGGCATGACCGCGGACGCGGTGCCGATGTCACTGCCGGAGATGACCTCTGCGGAATCGCACTCGCCGACGTGGGCGGACGTCGCCTGGGTACGCCAGAACTTCGATGGCCCGGTGCTCGTCAAGGGAGTTCTGACCGCCGAAGACAGCCGGAAGGCGCTCGAACTCGGCTGCGATGGCGTAGTCGTCTCCAACCACGGGGGCCGTCAGCTCGACGGCGCACCGGCCGCCATCGACGTGCTGCCGGAGATCGTCGCCGCCGTCGGCGACAAGATGGAGGTCCTCGTCGACGGCGGCGTGCGTCGCGGCGGTGACGTGCTCAAGGCGCTCGCCCTGGGCGCTAAGGCCGTGCTGTTCGGGCGGCCCTATGTGTGGGGCCTCGCGCTCGGCGGCCAGGACGGCGTCTCGTACATGCTGGAGATGCTGCGCGCCGAGATGCAGCGCTCGATGCAGCTGATGGGCTGCTCGTCGATTCATGACTTGGACCGCAGCTGGCTCATGCCGTCTGGGAACGTCCTCGATCCCGCGAGGATGCCGCGGTCGTAGCTGTCCATCTTGGGGACTTTGAGCCGTCGTAGGGATGACCAGCGAACACCGCAGTCGCGAGGGGTGACCATGGCCGATACCCAGTATGAGGACCAAGACCTGCTGCATTTCCTGCGCTATCAGCGCGCCTCCGTGCTGTCCGTCGTCGACGGGCTCAGCGAGCAGGACTGGCACCGGTCTGTGGTGCCATCCGGCTGGACTCCGGCGGGCCTCGTCGAACACCTCGGCGGCGCTGAGCGGCACTGGTTCCAGCAGGTCGTCAACGGCTTCGAGGTCGAGCTGCCGTGGGACGAGGGTCGGCCCGCCTATGACCCAGCGGCCGCGTTCGTGTGTGACCGCCCATCGGCAGACATCGTCGCGTACTACCGCGAGCAGTGTGAGCGCTCCGACGCGGTGCTGGCCAGCACGCCGCTGTCGGCGCGGCCACGCGGCCGCCACGGTGGTGGCAGCGCGGACGAGCCGGCCAGCGTGCGGATCGTGGTGCTGCACATGATCGAGGAGACGGCTTGC
>Ga0187784_10002151_pt1 | contig 15761 bp, 15 predicted proteins | sample 1015_SJ02_MP15_2_FD_132964 | JGI IMG/M metagenome (GOLD analysis project Ga0187784, IMG submission 132964) | Tropical peat soil microbial communities from peatlands in Department of Meta, Colombia - 1015_SJ02_MP15_20_MG | ecosystem: Environmental > Terrestrial > Soil > Wetlands > Peat | place...
CGCGAAGATGTAGGGGAGACTGTGATCGGCGGTCTCGCGATTTTTTGGCGCAAATTTGGGTGCGTCGGCAACGCGCGCCTTGATCTGCGGATAGGTCCCGATGATGACTTGGCGAATATGGTCGATGCGGCCCGCCGCCAGCCGATGCAGATTGACGCCCGCCTCGGCAACCGATTGGATTTCGAACTGGACGGGAAATCGCTTCAGCCCGGCCCTCTCCAGCAAGTAATGCTGTGGATCGAGGTCGATGGCGACATGGCCCTCGCTCGGCTGCACATTGGCGGCAAACCACTCCAGCGTGCCGGATGAGCCGGTAAATCCCGCCGCGGCAAGGCGCATCGCGAACAACGCATCCATGGCAGTGTGCGGGCAGCACAACGCTTTCATCATGCTCAATTCGCCACGGGTTACCGCAAGCAGCGTCAGTTGCCGCGGTCCGGATATACCCATCGCCTGCACGATCTGGTCGGTCGGCGTGCGCCAGGCTTTGCCGGCGACCAGCGGCACGACGAATGCGGCGGTACTGGTCGAATAAAACCCGCGGTCGGCGAAGGAAAGCGCCTGGTTGAGGCGAATCGATGCCTCGTATCCGACCGCTATCGCCTCGATCAGATCGCGGCCGTTGCAGCCTCTCTCCTCGCAGGCGGCGATGGCGGATGGAATAAGCTCGCTGGGATGCGACGGCTCCTTGCCAACGTAGATATCATTCATGTCCAGAAAACGGACGAGCACGCCATTGACGAAGGCTGCTCCCTCGGTGCCAATCATGCGCGGGTTTGCCAGGATGCTGGCGTTTTCGCGCGTCGCATATGTCGTCCGAAACACTTTTTCGGCGATGGCGGGCGGTACGGCCCCGACAGCGCCGAAGCCACAGCCCAGTGTGTCGAGCAAAAGGCGCTTGATCGCCGTAACTGCCGAACTTGGCAAGCTGTCGTAGCGAATTCCGGCTGCATAATCCGCGAGGCGCCGCTCGAGAGTCGCCTTCGACGTGGACTGGGATGCGGATTTGGACGCGGGCACGCCCGAGTGCTTTGTCGCATCTGCGCTCGGCGCGGCATCGTCGGCACGTGCCGCACTCCCTCCGAGTGCGCTCCATCCGGTTCCGGCGGCGCCGGTCATCGCCAGAAATTCTCTGCGGTCCATGTGTCCGGTCTCCCAGCTCCGCTTTGGGAGTGAAGCCTAACATATCGTTGCGACGTTGGGCGGTCGCCGCCTGCGCTCGGCCGCTTGCTTGTGACGATGACCTAACGAAAGCTGATATACTGCGCTAGGGGTATCGGGGACGTTGATGTCTGCTTCGCGATCGCGCCGCTACTACTATGCGCTTCTTGCGCTCGCCCTGGCGGGCATTTTCGTCAGGCCTCTGGCATCTGCGGCCGAGCCTTACCAGCCCGACCGGGCGCTCGTCGCTGCGGCAACCAAGGAAGGCGAGGTCGTCTGGTATACGACCTTGATCGTCAGTCAAATCGTTCGGCCATTGATCGCTGCCTTCAATCGGCAATTTCCGCAGATCAAAGTCTCTTTTGTCAGGGGCGACAGTCCGCAGGTCTTGCTCTGGCTCCTCAACGAAGCGAGCGCGCATCAGGTCAAGTCCGACGTTTGGAATCTCGCTAGCGGCTTCGGCAAGCTTCGGGCCGCCGGCGGCGCCGCGAAGCTCACTCTCGCCAGCGCCAGGGGATTGCCGAGCGACTATCTCGATCCAAACGGCTATTGGGTGGCGACCGACATGACTGTTCATGTGCTCGCTTACAACACGACGCTGGTGCCGAAGGATGCGGTGCCGCGCACGCGCCAGGACCTGCTTAACCCGCGATGGCGGGGAAAGATGGTCTGGAAGGTCAGCGATATGACCGGTTCGAGCGGCTTTATCGGAGCGGTGCTTGCGACGATGGGCGAGGAGCGCGGCATGACCTATCTGCACGCGCTCGCCCGTCAGCAGATCGTGCCGGTCCTGAGCAGCGCTCGCGCCATGCTCGATCAGGTTATCGCCGGCGAATATGCGATCGGGCTGCAAGCCAGCAATCATCACGTGGCGATCAGCGCTGGGCAGGGAGCGCCGGTCGGCTGGACGCCGCTCGACTCTGCGAGCGCAACGCTGCAGCTTGCCGGTATCAGCGCCAACGCGCCGCATCCGAACGCCGCGCGCCTGTTCCTGGACTTCGCCGTCTCGCCGGCGGGCGCGGCAGTTTATCGCGATGCCGGTTATCTGCCGACCCGGTCCGACACGCCGGCGCGGGTCGCCAATCTGAAACCGGAGCAGGGCGGTTTTGCCGCGCACATCTTTCAGCCGGACGAGATTGACGCCAATTACGCGCGCTGGTCCGCGATTTACGACGAGTTGTTCAAGTGACGTTGCAGAGGGGAGCCCATGCGCATTCTAGTCATCGACCAGTCGCCGCGGAACGAAACCAAAAAGCCGCCCTACCATGTTGAGGCCATCGAGAAGCAACTCAACGGCTATGCTTCCGCGGGCACCACTGTAGAGATCGGGTTCCCCGATGATTTCCAAGGCGCTCGCGTCATGGAGGTGCTCGGCTCCCAGAGCATGCTCAACGGCTTACATCACCTCATGGAGGCGCCGTCGATCGTGCGGAAGATTTTCTGGGCGGCGCAGAACGGGTATGACGCCGTCATCTCCTCAAATACGTTCGATCCGGGCGTCGATGGCGGGCGTCTTGCCGTTGGCATTCCAGTCATTGGTCTGTGCCGCACAGCGATGCACGCGGCACTGACGCTGTCGGACCGCGTCGGCATCACCGTGCCTCTGGCTCCGCATGTGCCCTATACGTGGCGCATTCTGCGCAGCTGTGGCCTCGATCGCTTCGTCAGCGATATTAAACCGCTCGGCGTCTACGGCGCCGATATCGCCGAACGCAAGGATGAAATCACTGCCATTGCGGTCAAACTGATCCGCTCGCTTGTCAACGACACCGGCGCTGAGATCATTGTGCCGCTTGGCGGCGCGCTGATCCCGTATGTGGTCGATCCAAAGGATCTGGCGCGGGCCACTGGCGTGCAAGTCCTCAACACCAAGGCGATCGGCATTCGCTTCGCCGAGATGTGCGTCGCCTTGGGCATGACGCAGAGTGGGCTGACTTATCCGCGCTCGCACCTGCAGTACGAGGACTTGATTAATCCGCTTTGAGCTGCTCGCCTGGCGGCGTGCACTGGCTTACTGCGCGAGCGGCGTCGGATTGTCCGCCGGCGGTTCGATGCCAAAACTGTTCGCGGTCATGCAGGTCATGGAAAAACTTCCGGTCGAGGCAACCAAGGCCACGAGGCTTTCAAGTCCCATGGTCTTTTCAGCCGCCCCGTAGGTTTCGTCGCTCAAGGTCTTGTTGGCGAGCAGTTCGCGCGCCACGGTAAAGCAAGATTTTTCGCGCGCGTCGGTCAAGTTGGGTGTCTGCCGCGCGTTGATGGCGTCGATCACGGACTGGTCGATGCCAACGGCGCGCGAGCGACGAGCTTGCGCGAACCATGGATAGCGCGCCCCCCAGTGACGGGCGACCGTCATGTTGATGATCTGCTGCTCGCGCTGCGAGAGTGGTCCGTTGGCCATTGATTCCCGCATGTTTTGCGCGGCCTCGAACAATTTCGGCAGCCGGATATAGGCGTAATAGGGTCCGCCGACGATACCGCTGCCCTGCTTGGCGGCGTCGTAGACGCGCGCCTGTTCGGCGTTCATGTCGGCACGGTCGAGGATCTTAATGCGGGGCATGCTTTCTCTCCCTTTATGGATTTTGTCTGAGGTTGGTTTGAGCGGCGATCGGCAGCCTAGTAGACGACGACACTGCGGATGCTCTTGCCTTCGTGCATGAGATCGAAGGCCTTGTTGATGTCGGCAAGCGGCATGGTGTGGGTGATCATCGGGTCGATCTCGATCTTCTTGTGCATGTACCAGTCGACGATCTTGGGTACGTCGGTGCGGCCGCGGGCGCCGCCGAAGGCGGTGCCGCGCCAGACCCGTCCGGTGACCAGCTGGAACGGGCGCGTGGCAATCTCCTGGCCTGAACCGGCAACGCCAATGATGATGCTTTGGCCCCAGCCGCGATGGCAGCTTTCAAGCGCTGCGCGCATCAGGTGGGTGTTGCCGACGCATTCGAAGGTGTAATCGGCGCCGCCGATCTGGTCGGCGCCGCTCTTGGTCATGTCGACGAGATAGGCCACCAGCTCGCTCATGCCGCCGCCGATCTCCCTCGGGTTGACAAAATGCGTCATGCCGAAGCGCTCGCCCCAGGCTTTCTTGTCCGGATTGACGTCGACGCCGATAATCATATCGGCACCGGCAAGCCGCAGCCCCTGAATGACGTTGAGCCCGATGCCGCCAAGGCCAAACACGATCGCCTTGGCGCCGGGCTCAACTTTGGCGGTGTTGATGACGGCGCCGATGCCGGTGGTGACGCCGCAGCCGATGTAACAGACCTTGTCGAACGGCGCATCCTCGCGGATTTTCGCCACGGCGATTTCCGGCAGCACGGTGAAATTGGCGAAGGTCGAGCAGCCCATATAGTGGTGCAGTTTCTTACCTTCGACCGAAAACCGCGACGTACCGTCGGGCATGACGCCTTGGCCCTGCGTGGCGCGGATGGCAGTGCAGAGATTGGTCTTGCGCGACAGGCAGGACGGGCATTGCCGGCATTCCGGAGTGTAGAGCGGAATGACGTGATCGCCGTTTTTCACCGAGGTCACGCCGGCGCCGACGTCGACAACGATGCCTGCGCCTTCATGGCCGAGGATGGCGGGAAACAGGCCTTCCGGGTCGGCACCCGACCGCGTGAACTCGTCGGTGTGGCAGATGCCGGTCGCCTTGACCTCGACCAAGACTTCGCCGCCGCGCGGTCCTTCGAGCTGGACCGTCGTCACTTCGAGCGGCTTGCCGGGCGCATAAGCCACGGCGGCGCGGACATCCATGCTTGCCTCGCAATGGCTAGATGCGGGCGAACGATGACACCGGATGATTCAAATGGCAAACCCGGTTAGCGTAGGCGACCGCAGGAAAACCATGGACTTGCTCAACCGGAATTTCTCATGACGACGCAAAACGGATCGCGGCGCGAACGCGTCGAGATGTACAGCACCAATGCGCTGAAGATCGGCCTGTTCGGCGCTAATTGTTCGTCCGCCCGCACCGCGACGTTGGTGCCGGAGCGCTGGCTCGCGACTTGGCCGGATTGCCTTGAGATGGCGTGCATCGCCGACGAGGCCGGCATCGATTTTCTGCTGCCGATCGGCCGCTGGAAAGGTTATGGCGGCACGAGCAATTTCCACGGCACGACGTTTGAAACCGTCACCTGGGCGTGCGGCCTCCTCGCCGCGACCAAGCGTATCACGGTGTTCGGCACCGTGCACGCGCCACTGTTTCACCCGCTGATCGCCGCCAAGGAAATGGTCACTGCGGATCATATCGGTCAGGGCCGCTTTGGCCTCAACATCGTCGCCGGGTGGAATGAAGGCGAATTCGAGATGTTCGGCGTCGAGCAGCGCGGCCACGGCGATCGCTATGAATTCGCCCAGGAATGGATCGACGTCATCAAGCGCGCCTGGTCGGAAGAAGACGAGTTCGACTTCGACGGCAAGTTCTTCAAGCTCGAAGGCGTGCATTGCCTGCCGGGGCCGTATGGTGGCACGCAGCCGGTCATCATGAATGCTGGCGCCTCGCACACGGGTCAGGCCTTCGCGATGCGCAATTGTGATGCGTTCTTCACCTCGACCCATGCATTGCGCTTGGCGGCCGCCGGCACGGCAAAGGACGCTGAGATCCCGGTGTTCGATCGCATCGTCGAGCAGGTCAACCGCATCAAGGCTGAGGCGCGCGCTTTCGGCCGCGAGATCGAAGTTTTCACCCAAGGGCAGGTGATCTGCCGGCCGACCCAGAAGGAGGCCGAGGAGTATCATCATTATGCCAATGTCGAGAACGCGGATTGGCCAGCGCTGGAGCGGATGCTGGCGCTCAAAGATATCACACCGCAGAACACGCCCGCGGCGGAGTTTGCTGCCAAGCGTTCGATGCAGGCGATCAGTGGCGTCGGCGGCTTTCCGTTTGTCGGCACGCCCGACAAGGTCGCCCAGGAATTTGCCGATATCGGCCGTGCCGGCGTGCGTGGCATTGCGGTCTCGTTCGTGAATTATCTCAAGGAAGTGCCCTATTTCTGCGCCGAAGTGTTGCCGCGCCTCAAGCGCATGGGGCTGCGCGCCAATTAATCAGGGCTTGTAGGCCAGTCGGGCGCACCACATTATCGTGTGCACCGGCGCCCGTGAGCAGGCGAGGGTGCTGGGGGGCTTCTGCGAGCAGACTTGAGCCGGCTGAGGTAACGGTCATGTATCAACCCGATCTGTTTCGCGTTGACGATGTAGCGCAGATGCACGCGTTGATGCGGGCGCGGCCATTGGCGGCGCTAATCTCCGACGGAGCTCTTGGACTGTACGCCAGCCACCTGCCGACAGTGTTGAAGGAGGAAGGCCCCTTCGGTGTAATCGAATGCCACCTGGCGCGTGCCAATCCGCATTGCGAGGATCTCGCCGGCGGCGAAGCGCTGATGATTTTTCAGGGCTCCGATGGCTACATCACGCCGAACTGGTATCCATCCAAGTTTCAGCACGGTAAGGTCGTGCCGACCTGGAATTATGCGGTCGTCCACGCCTATGGGCGTGCTGAAGTGATGGACGACGCTGGTTGGCTGCGCCGTCACGTCGGCGAACTCACGGCGCAGCAGGAACGCGGCACGGCGCGGCCCTGGCAGGTGTCCGACGCTCCGGAAAGCTATGTCAGCGGCATGGTCCGCGCGATCGTCGGTTTCCGCTTTGTCATCACGCGACTCGAAGGCAAATGGAAAATGAGCCAGAACCGCGGGACCCACGATCGCGAAGGCGTCATCGCCGGTCTGCGCACCCGCGGGACCAGCGACGACCTGGAAATTGCCGATTACGTCGCCCAGCAGATCAAGCCGCGCGGCTGAGTGCGGGTCGCGGATCTGAGGCTGCGGCGCGCGGCGGGCAAACGGCGCGGCGAGGGCGCGAGCGTACCCAACACCGCTTCCTTGGACTCGTCGGCCATCGGCTGAGCAGCCTTGCTTACGCGCGCCGCAAGACGCGAGCCCGGCATCCGCAACATCGAATACGCGCAGGCAGATATCCTGGAATTAGCTGCGATCGGCCGCCCCTTTGATCGCGTGGAGTCAGTGGGCGTACTGCATCACCTCGCGGAACCGAAGACCGGTTGGCGTGTGCTGCTGTCGATGCTGCGGCCGGCGGCAAGATGCGGGTCGGGCTATACAGCGAGGCGGCGCGACGCGTCATCGTTGAGGCCCGCGCGTGCATCGCCGCACGCGGGTATCGGGCGACGGCCGGAGACATACGAAAATGCCGCTAGGACACTGTACGCGGGGCTGACGACCGGCGCTGGAAAGTGTTGATCGGTGCCAGGAACTTCTACAGCATGAGCGGCTGTCGCGACCTGCTGTTCAACGTGATGGAACATCGCTTCACCATTCGCGAGATTGCCGATTTTCTCGATGAAAACGATCAGTCGTTCCTCGGCTTTGAATTTTTCGACGATCGGGCTGTGATCGAAAAGTTTCAGCAACGCTTTCCGGAACCGGCTGCCATGACCAATCTCGATCATTGGCGCACCTTCGAAGCCGACCATCCGCAGACGTTTTGGGGTATGTACTTGTTCTTGCTGCGCAAGAACGTCCCCTGAATGTGTTCGTCTTGCTCAGGTCTTTTCCGGCAGAATGACGATCTGCGTCTGAGTGACGATGGCGCAGAGGCGCCCGTCGTTGCGGGTAATGCGCGTCTGCCACACCATGGTGCTGCGGCCGCGATGCAGCGGCGTGCACTCGGCATGGGCGGTGTCGCCGATCGGGACCGGCGCGAAAAAATTGGTCTTGCTCTCGATCGTCGCCGTGCGCGCGCCGGGCGGCAGATTGACCGTGGTGGCCGTGCCGCCGAGATTGTCCGCGAACGCCATGATCGCGCCGCCATGCAGGATGCCCATCCGGTTCTCCAGATCGTCGCGCACGAACAGCTCGGCCAGCACTCTGTCGCACGTGACTTCGATAATTTTCATGCCCATCAATTTCGCGAACGGCGGCTGAAGATCCGCGTTGCGATCGGGTCCGTCGCTCATCGTGGCTCCGAGCTGGGAATAAACGAAGAGCGCGGCCGAAGCCGCGCTCTTGGATTCTAGATCAAATGCGCCCGGAAGGTCACTACCGTGGCTGCGGCACGACACGAATGTAGGGCTTCGGCGTCTTCCAGCCCTGCGGATAGAGTTTCTTGGCTTCGTCGTCGCTGATGGCGCCGCCCAGGATTACGTCCTCGCCTTGTTTCCAATTCGCCGGTGTCGAGACGCGGTGCTTGGCGGTGAGCTGAAGCGAGTCGACCACGCGAAGCACCTCATCGAAATTGCGTCCCGTGCTCATCGGATAGACCAGGACGAGCTTGATCTTCTTGTCCGGGCCAATGACGAAAACGTTGCGGACCGTTTGGTTGTCGTTGGGTGTGCGGCCTTCGGAAGTGCCGCTCGTGCTCGCGGGCAGCATGCCGTAGAGCTTGGAGACCTTCAGGTCGGTGTCGCCGATCATCGGATAGTTCGGGGCGGCGCCGGTAACGTCCTTGATGTCGACGGCCCATTTCTTGTGGTTGTCGATGGGATCGACCGAGAGGCCGATGATCTTGACGCCGCGCTTGTCGAATTCCGGCTTCAGCCGCGCCATGGTGCCGAGTTCGGTGGTGCAAACCGGCGTGAAATCCTTGGGGTGGGAGAACAGCACCACCCAGCTGTTGCCAATCCAGTCGTGGAAGCGGATTTTGCCTTCCGTTGTCTCGGCTTCGAAATCTGGGGCGGTATCGCCAATCGCCAGCGCCATGGAAACCTCCGCGTTTGATGCAATTTTCGCAAATGCCTTGCCGCTGACTTATGTACGGCCAAACGCGGTTGGCTGCTAGGCCTATTCGGCGCTCTGCGAGGTCGCAGCAAGGAACCGATTATTCAGCAAATCGAACGCTTTGGAAGAAACGGCTAACCGGTTTTCCGATTGGGAAAGAATTTTCGGACAGGCTTTGCATCACCAAAGCTTGAGGGAACGGCGAGCTTTGGTCGCGACTTTGCCGCAAGAGCGCCTTTGCCGGGCCACCCTGGGATCGGAGCCTTCGAACCTTAAGGCCGAGTCGCGCAACTAATCGCAATAATACGGCCGCGGCGGCAGCAATGCCGATTCGCTAAGCGGCCTGGAGGCACGGAAGTGGATATCGGCAGAGAATTTTCGGATCTCGGCACGCTTGCCGCCGTAGTCGCGCATTCGCAGATCATCGTCGCGTTGACCGCAGCAGACGACCGGCGAGTGGCCGAGAATGGGACGCTTCCTGATGGCTTCGGCGATGTGGACGTCGCCGTGCTCCAGTGGATCGCTGCCGAGGGCCGCCGCGTCGGGCGCGAACTAGCCCGCGTCTAACCGGCGCACCGTGCCCTTTTACTGGGTCGGGCTAGCCTGACCGGTGGTCGACAAGCCGACGGTTCGACCTGGAAAACCTGCCGCATCGAAATAGCGCGTCGTTCCCACCGTCTGCACATCGACGACAGTGATCAGCCCGTTGGCCGCTGGAACCGATTTCAATACCCGGCTGGCCACGTCCGGCACAGTGCCGCCCGGCAGCGTCTCGGTAAGCACGCGGCCCAGCAGCGAGCCTATGTCGTGCGGATCAAGGTGCATCAGCTGCGCAATGGTGCGGCCGAGATCGGCGTTGCTTGCGGGCGTCGGGTCGACAAACTGCGATCTGAAGTCCGGCCCCTGCATCGCCATGAAATTCCAAGTGTCGGCGCGGCTGAACGAGCCGTGCATGCCCTGGCCTTGCTGCAAACCGGTATCGGCGACTTCCACCGTGCAGCGTACCGGCTCTCCGCATACCGTGTCGAAGGAGCGGAAACTGATCGCGATGGCGGGGTGCGGTGTGACGGCAGTCCCCTCCAAGGCGATGTCGCTAAGGGTCAAAGTGCCAGGATATTTTCCAAGCTTCGGGTCGACGAATAGTCCGCTGACGTAATCCTGCGTCAACAGAAAATCGATGACGCGCTTGGCCGTGGCTTTGTCGCCATCAGGCAGATAGACCAAGTCAGAGCCGCCATTGGCCGCCACCACTACTTTGGGATTTTTCCGGTCACCGCCAATGAGGCCGTTGCCGAACCGCGGATGCTCGCCGGGCGCGATCACTTTGTAGTCGGTATCCGGGTCGAGCAGCGGCATCTGCAGCGCGCCGGCGAGATCGAGCGCAACAAAGCCGACCGGTAAGTGTCCCGGCAGCGTGTTGGAGTAGTTGATTTTGGTCGTGGGACTCGTGCGGCTTTCCTTTGAAATCGTCGAGAACCCATGATCCGCGGTGACGATAATATCGGTGACGTCGAGCAAGCCCAATTCGTCGAGGGCTGAGCGAATGCGCGCCAGATCGTCGTCGGCATTGCGGATGGCGGCGAGCGAGGTCGGCCCGTTGATGCCGGGAACGAGATTGTTCAGGCTGTCGCCCTGATTATGCTGGCTGCCGTCAGGATCGCGCGACCAGAACACCAAAACGAACGGCTTGTTGCGATCTTTGAACAGAGGCAGCACGGCTCTAGTAGTCACAGCCGCGAAATAGTCCTGTTGCACGACGTTGGCGACATGCGTGCCCGGCGTGCTGACTGTCCCGGCGATATCGTTGGCGCCGCGCGAGGGCGTGGCAAGCGGCAGACTCGCCGCCTTCAGCCGTTCGGCCATTTCGGAAGACAGAGGAATTCCGCTGGGCGAGCCGGTCGCATCATCGACCAGAATTGTTCGGTTGCCCGATCGTTCGGTCGGGTCGAAAATCAACGCGGGGCCGATCTTGCCGATCGAGGCGGTGCTGTAGCCCTTGTCGCGGGCCAGTTTCAAAATCGTCGCTTCGTCGAGATAATTCCCGGCAAAATGCTCGTCGACATCGCCGAGCACGGCATCGCTTTCGAGAAACGGCGTCAAACTCTTGCCGGCGCCGGGCACTTCAAAGCCGGCGTCGATGGTGTTGGCAAAATCGCCCGTGTCGCCGAGCATGTGACCGGTCGCCATCGCCGACGCATTGGCGGTGGTGAAGGTGGGAAACAGCGCGTGACTGTTGCGCAGGCTGACACCGTTGCGGGCTATTGCGGCCATGGTCGGCGCGGTGTTGTCGTCCACGATCCTTGAGCGCAAGCCGTCGGCAACGAACAGCACAACATTGTGCGGGCGCGTCTCAGTCGTTTGCGCGTTGCCCTGGGACACCAGGACGAGAGAAAGGATTGGCAGACCCAAGACCGGAAGGAGGCGCACGTCGAAGCTCCCATAATGCGGAAAGAGAGATGCGGAATGATGAGCGGCAATGTTGGAGCCGATCCTATGACGGCGGTATGACGAATTTGCAGAAGAGCTGCCGCAAGCCGCTGCGCGCGGCTATTCCGCATAAGGACTTCTGGGCACAAAACAATATCGTTCTGCACCTAACAAAATGGCGGCCCCGGAGGTTGGGGGCCGCCAAATGTTCGCGCAGAGGAGTTGGCGCGAACCGGAACTTGCGCGCAGTCAGTGCCGCCCGCAAGTCAGCATTGCATAGCGACGGTCACTCGCCCTCTGTTCCGATCGCGTAAGCGGTTTCGCCGTGAACTGCGTCGTCACCGACTTTCAGCGTCGCGTCGTCCATACGGAGCGGCACGATGAGGCCAATGACCTTGAGAATGATGAAGGTCATGATCGTGTTGAAGACGATGATGAACGCGGCGCCATAGAACTGCATCAGCAGCTGATGGCCGGTGTCGCCATAGAGCAGGCCGGTCACGGAGATGCCCGGCGCTTCCTTGTCAGTGCCGATGTATTGCAGCATCGCCGGGTTGGCGACGATGCCGACCATCAGACCGCCAATCAAACCGGCAACGCCGTGGGTCGAGAAAACGCTCAGCGTGTCGTCAACCTTCTGCATGAAGCCGAGCTTCTGGAACTTGTTCATGCTGAGCCAGGGGATGATGCCGGCGACGATGCCGATGATGATGGCGCCCCAGCCGTCGACGTAACCGGCGCCGGGAGTGATTGCGACCAGGCCGGCAATCATGCCGTTGACGGCGCCGAGCACCGACGGCTTGCCGTAGGCCATCTTATCCATCAGCGTCCAGACCAGCAGACCCACGGCGGTCGCGGTGTTAGTGTTCATCACCGCCGCGCCGGCGTCGGCGTTGGCAAAGTACGGGTCGCCGCCGTTAAAGCCGTTCCAGCCGAGCCACAGGATGCCGGCACCGACCAGCGTCACCAGCAGGCTGTTTGGCGGGAAATGATCACGATCGGCTTGGAGCCGCGGACCGATCACTGCAGCCGCGACGAAACCCGACGTTCCTGCCGCCAGATGGATGACGTAGCCGCCCGAGAAGTCCGCCACGCCCATGACGGCGAGCCAGCCGCCGCCCCACAGGCTGAAGGCTCCCACGGTATAGACGAGCGTCATCCACACCGGACAAAAGATCATCCAAGCGTTGAAATTCATTCGGCCGAGCAGCGCGCCAGCCAGAATAATCACGGTGATCGCGGCGAACACGAACTGGAAGAACATGAGCGTCGCCATCGGGAAGGTCAGAGCAGGCATGCCCGAGGCCGCCGCCGGGATCGATGCCTGACCTAAACTGAACGCGGCGGACGTTGCCAGCATGGGCTTGCCGAGGAACGGAAACCACTGCGGGCCGAACGCCATGTTGTAATCAAATAGCACCCAGACGACGAGCACTGACGCAAACGCATACATCGACATAAAGGCGGAGTTGATCGCCCACTTCTTCTTGACGATGCCGCCGTAGAGAACCGTCAGCCCGGGTATGCTCTGCAGACCGACAAATGTTGCGGCCGCAAGCTGCCACGCGTTGTTTCCTGTATCTAGCCACTTTGGTGCGGCTATGAGAGCTAGTTCGACTGCCATCTGCCCTTCCCCCAAATGTGCCCGTTGCGCGCCGAGGGCGCGTGGGCAAGCGAGTTCTCCCTGTATGCAGATCGCACACTGGTGAGTGTTTGGTCGATCGCAAAACTTATGCCAGTTAGCGAGCCCTTGCCGGGCCTAATTCTCTCCGATTATCGTGGCAGCAGAGGGGTGGAAATGATGAAAATATACACAAGTGCACATAAATACGGCATGGCACGAGGCAGTTCCGAACGTATCTTCACGGGGATGACTTATGCGCTCGCGTTCGGAGTTGCTCTCTGGATAGGCAGCGTCCGCGCGCAGAGCGGCGAAGCGGTTATCACCTGCACCAATCCGTCTAGCGGTGCGACCTGGCAGATTCACATCGACTACGATCGCCATACCGTGGACTCCAATCCGGCTGTGATTAGCGATGCCATCATTGCCTGGCAGGAGAGCAACGGCTGGAAATACACGCTTGATCGTAAGTTCGGAAAGCTTACGGTTGTTCTTGCTTCATCGACAGGCGGCAACTTTCTTTATGATCAATGCAAGTTGGACAAGTAAGCGGACCTGCGCCGCCGCACCCAACTGGGAATGCCGGTGATGTCGGAGCGACTTCCCGGGGTTAAGGCAACCGTCGGGTTTGCTTCGGAAACCGGGCCCCGGGAGCGCAATGAGGATTTCGGCGGCGCTGTTTTCGGCTCGGAACTGCCGCAGCCGCGCCGCGACGTCGTCGCGGCAATAGCTGACGGCATTGGAGGCGCCAAAGGCGGCCGGGTGGCGGCCGAGATGGCAGTGCGCGGCTTTCTCGACGGCTTCTGTGACCTGCCCGAGACCATGGAAGTGCGCCGCGCTGGCGCGCAGATTCTTAATTCACTCAACGGCTGGATTTATTCTCAAGGCCAGCGCGACGCCAAACTGGCGGGGATGGGATGCACATTCACGGCACTGGTCCTGCGCGGGCGCGTCGCGCATGTCTTGCATGTCGGCGATACGCGCGTCTATCGACTGCGCGGCGACCGTCTCACCTGCCTCACCCAGGACCACGTACGCGACGCGGGTAGCGGCCGCTCGAATACGCTCGTTCGCGCGCTCGGCGTTGAAACCGAAGTGCCGCTCGACTATTCGACCCAGCCGCTGGCCCGGCACGATCGCTTCCTGCTGTGCAGTGACGGTGTGCATGCATTTCTCCCACCCGAGGCCATTGCCGAAGTTTTGTGCGTGCGTTCCGCGTCCGAGGATTCTGCGCGCGCGCTCGTGGCCGCCGCGCTGCAATCGGGCAGTACCGACAATTGCACCGCGCTGGTGGTCGATGTCGTTGAGTTGCCCACCGCGGAGTCGGCCGATATCGGGGCGGCGATCATGCAGCTGCCGCTCATTCCGGTGCCGATCGACGGCGAGACGGTCGACGGCTTCGTGCTCAAAGTGCTGATGTCCGACGGACGTTACACGCGTTTGTTTGGCGCCGCCGACGAGATCGAAGACGGCGAAGTGGCGGTGAAGTTTCCGAAGCCCCAGGTCGCGGCCGTGGATACTTACCGCGCCGCCTTCGTGCGCGAGGCCTGGGTCGGCGCGCGTGTGCACAGCCCGTGGGTTGGCCGCACCATCGAACTGCCACCCGGCCGGCAGACCTGCCTCTATACGGTGATGCCCCTATACCAGGGCGAACTGTTGGAAACGCGGCTGGCGCGCCGTCCGGCGATGGGTTTGGAGGAAGGACGCAACATCGCAATCAAGCTCGCGCGCGGTATTGCGGCGCTGCACCACGCGGGCATCATCCACCGCGACATCAAACCGGACAACGTCATCCTTGAGAGCGAAGGGTCGCTCAAGCTGATCGACCTGGGCGTGGTGCGCGTCCCAGGCCTGGAAGACTTCCCGCCGACCGATATTCCCGGCACGGCTGCGTACATGGCGCCTGAAATGTTCGCCGGCGAGCCGGGCAACGAGTCGACCGATATTTACGCGCTTGGCGTCACCGTGTTCCGCGCCTTCACGGGCGAGTATCCATACGGCAATCCGGATGCGACTACGCCTGCAAAACGAACCCGGCCGACGGCACTCGCAGCGCTTCGGCCGGATCTGCCCGCCTGGCTGCAAGCGGCTTTGGCGCGGGCAATCGCCGTCGATCCGGCGGAACGTTACCGCGACGTGCTCGAATTCGCCGTCGAGATGGAGAACGGACCGGCACGGGCTCCGGCGCCGGCATACCGCCAGGAGACATTCTACGAGCGTTATCCGGTCCGATTTTGGCAGGGCGTATCGGTGCTGCTTGCGATCGCGCTGATCGCCTCGCTTTGGTTCCGGCACTGAGCGGACTTTACCGCCGCGATCAGTGCCCCTCCTGCTTCATGCAGAGCGCCAGCGCCGGTCCCGGCGTGTTGCTGCACGCTGCCGAGTCAATACCGCCGCTTCTTGAGATGACGATCGTTGCGCCGGGACAGGTCACCGAGACCAGCCGCTCGCCGGGACTGCAACTTAAATCGCAATTGTTGCTGGGCGCGCAGGTGTCGTGACGGACGAAATGCAGCCCGGTCGCGCCAACCGGTCCGGGCGATCCCTGTGGTCCTGCCGGACCTGTCGGGCCTTGCTGGCCCGGAGGCCCTTGCGGTCCGGGATCGCCCTGCGGCCCGGCAGCCCCGGGCGCGCCCTGCGAGCACCCCGCGACGAACAGCGCCGCGACGACGACAACGATTGCAATCGGAATGCGCATTGTTTCCCCCGATCGGAATGCGGGCGGCAACGTTTCACCGGCGATTGATAGTGTCAATGCGGGAGCGTTGACTTTTGCGCTGTAGCGCCGCAAAGCGAGTATGCGGAGCCGGGATGCGAATGTTAGA
>Ga0187784_10002152_pt1 | contig 15759 bp, 16 predicted proteins | sample 1015_SJ02_MP15_2_FD_132964 | JGI IMG/M metagenome (GOLD analysis project Ga0187784, IMG submission 132964) | Tropical peat soil microbial communities from peatlands in Department of Meta, Colombia - 1015_SJ02_MP15_20_MG | ecosystem: Environmental > Terrestrial > Soil > Wetlands > Peat | place...
CACCCCCATCGCCATCCTCAGAGGCCTCGACCGCATGCAACGCACCCTAGCCCCAAGCTTATCAAAGAAACTCCAACTACGCAAACGAACGGACCTCTTCCGCTAAACAACAACCAAACCCCAACCCGACCCCAGCTGAACCGACTCAGCTGGTAGAGTCGCGCACGATCGACGAATGCACCCGCGAACGTGAAAGACCCTCTTTGCATGCGTCTCTTGCATGTGATGGCTTGACGAACAAAAGGGACTTCGGATTAGTTGAATACCAAATGTGTAGGACTGCTTCATCGCTAGCAAGTTTCGAGGAGATTTGGTTAGGTCCGGATTTTGAACATCGCCTCACTTACTATTGCAAATCTTGCAACATCCGATTCGGCGCATGTCCATACCAACTAGCTGAACCCGTTCAGCCGGAATCACAACAACAAGCGGAACCTTGGTGGCAGGAGGAAACCGGACGTGAATTAAGTGCCCATTCTGCCAAGTCGTCCTACTCGGCCCAGACGACTATCTCCCGGTTCGATTTCGCCCCGTCGATAAAGTTCTTCAAACCAACCTGTAGGATCGCCGTGTCTGATTGAGCCGTTTGCAAGCTCCCTAGCTACGCTTCTATCAGTCATCTCGCTCGTGTTTCCCCTAAGATGAATCCGGGTCTAGGCATGTTGATTTTGGTGATTGGCTAAGCTGGCGAAAAAGGGCATCGAACCCGGCGACACGGTAGGATACGTACCTACCAATATCGTGGGCACAATTGCTCGCCTTTATAGTTCCAAAACATTATGAAGCAGAATGAAGGGCTCACACGCATGTCTGGCTGTAGACTGTTCAATCCCCCAACGATGCATCGGCCTGTTGGATATTCGCATGTCGCGGAAGTGAGAGGGGCGAAGATTGTCTTCATTGCGGGGCAGGTCGCGTTGGACAAGGATGGTAACTTGGTCGGTAAGGACGATTATGCTGCCCAAACTCGGCAGGCGTTCGAGAATTTGAAGTCCGCCGTTGAAGCCGCTGGCGGTACCCTTAGAGACATCATCAAATTGAACTACTACTGCGTCGATCTCTCTCATCTGCCAGAGGTCCGAACCGTTCGCGACACCTTCCTCGATAAAGACAGGCTCCCAACAAGTACCGCAGTAGAAGTCAGGCGACTTTTCAGGCCGGATTTCCTGATTGAAATAGAAGCTGTGGCTGCAATCCCAACCAGCCCGTAGTCACTGGCGCGACCCTAAGGGATGTGTTCAGTACGCCGGATACTACCTCGGATGCATCCCTCCATCTAGAGAGATGACTTGGTTGGTAAGGTAGGGATTGCGCAGGATAGCGACAACGAGATCCGACACCTCTTGAGGTTGACCCAACCTTCGCACGGGTACTCGCTCACGGAGCTCGTCGGGGCTTCCAGGCAGCATGCCGGTCTCAGCGATCAATGCCGGTGCCAACGCGTTGACAGTGATGCCGAACGGAGCTGCTCGAGATGCAAGGAAGTGTGTAAGTCCATGCAAACCAGCCTTCGATGCCGCGTAGTGCGGTCCAATGATCCCTCCGGTGAAGGCGGCGACTGAGGAGATGAAAAGGACTTGACTGTCACTTCCTCTAGCGGCTTGGTCTTGCCAAGTCCTGCGCTGCACACAAGAATGTCGACCGGCCCAAGAGCCGACTCAACCATATCGGCCAACTTAACGGCCGAGGCGGCCACACATAGATCCGCTCTCACCGCAACAGCCCGGCCACCCTTTGCGACGATTCGTTGACTGAGTGCGTTCGCTCTCGCGACGTTTCCACCGTACCCGAGCGCAACGGCAGCGCCTTCCTCGGCCAACCTCGCGGCAATTGAGGCCCCTATGCCCCCGCTGGCCCCTGTTACTAATGCGACTCGCCCTTGAAGGGTGTCTAACGACGACTTAGATGACATGTACAGAACTTCCCTCACCGCTTTCGCGGGATATCCTATAAACCAGATAGCTTCCCCCTTCAGGAACCCAAAAAAAACACGGTTGAACCAGCAAAACACCCAATTGAACCCGACAATATGGTGGGGCCGGTGCCCATTAGACTATAAGTTCAGATTACCAACTTGCCGAACCTACGGAAGATGTTTGACTCAGTTCGGATCCGCCTCTGCCCGAATACCTTCGCCTTGTTACTTGACTTCTCTCCAGAGATTCCCATATTGAGTCACCAAACCAAAGGCATCAACTTTGAGTCTAGCCGCGAAACCCGAGCTCCGGAACATGTAATTTCTGGAACTCAGACGCTCATAGCTCTGTCGCGCAGACACTACCTCAAGCGAGGGAAAACGCACCCACGCAACGATTAAGTCCGCCTTCTGTCCCTCCTTAAGACGAGCTCGCCGGATTGGAAGCGTATTCGTTACAGGACTTGCCTCAATATCGACGTCAACGCATTCGGCAAGATCACCGCGCTCTCGGCCGTCAACTAACCAAGCACCGTGTCGCCGTTGGATTAATCTCCTTCTCTCAATGCCGAGCTCGGTTTTTTCGAGCAGTAGGCTTCGGGTATCGAACCTGTCGCCTACCACGATCTCGTAGTGAACTCCCAATCGACGCGCCTTGAGAACCATGACTATCACTCCAGTAATTCGCCAACCTAAACTCTCCTTCCTTACGTTACAGTACTCAAGACTAGGCCATCTCTTTCCAGCCCACACGATTTCATGATAATTCGAACTGCTACGTCGCATTGGTAAACCAATCCTCATGTAAGTCACACATTGTATATTGTAGTTTCTTTGGACTAAAGGCCCAACAGACGGACCTGCAAGACGTTCTTGGAGTCGGCAACGATGGCTTAGCTTTCGTAACGTAGAGGCAGGCGATTATGCACACTGGACTTTAAGTTCAGATTAGCAAACTCTTCGAATTTTGTCTTCAGTAACGTGGTTGAGTCTTGTCACGATTTTGAAAGTGGGGAAGATGGAGATACGGACTAGACCTTGGCCAGTTTCTTGAGCAGCTCTTTGTCCTGTTCAAGAACTGAAAGCATCGCTTCATCAAATTCTTTGTCTTTGAACTCTTTCACAGTTCTCAGCTTTTGGGCCATAATCTCAATCTGCGCTAATCTCGGTTAAATTGATTGCTACCCACTTGTCAACCACACGGGCAGATATCCTTCCTGATGCGACCTCAATCAGAAAACGGTACGTGTCTTTCTGGCTTGCACGAATTCCGTATCCGTTCAATCTCAGGAACAGTCTCATAAGGTCATAGCCCGTTCTCTTATTTCCGTTTACGAACGGATGCAGCACGATTATGTTGTAGAGTAGATAAGCAGCCTTCTTCGTAAGCGCCTCCCTTCTATCCAGTCTCTCACCGATATCCTTGACCTCATTCGAGGAGCGGAAGCAATGACCGAGAAGAAGAAAAAGTCTCGGACGTATGCAGTGGAGCCTCGGGCGGGATTCGATCCCGCGACCTGCCGCTTTCTTGTGGTCTGTTACAAGGCGGCCGCTCTCTGGTCAGGTTGATCTGCCAGGCTGAGCCACCGAGGCGTGGTGGGCGGTATGAGTGCTCGTGCTTAAAATTCTCACGACGGTCCCTTGTTTTGGCGTTTGGCGGCGGTGATGAGCGCTGCTATTGCTGGGAGTTCTTCGCCGGCGAGCATTGAGAGCATGGCGCCTCCGGCCGTGCTGACGTGCGAGAGGTGGCCTGATAGTCGAAGGATGTCGGCGTAGCCTCCCATGTGGCCGCCTCCGACTACGGTGAATGCGTTCGCTTTAGCCATCGCTTCAAGTACGGCTTTTGTTCCGGTTTCGAATCCGTCTTCTTCGAAGACTCCCATGGGGCCGGCTGCGACGAGTGTTTTGGATTCGTTGATGATTTCCGCATATTGTTCCATGGTTTTCGGTCCGATGTCCATGGCTCTTCCCGCTCGAGGAAGCCTCTGAATGGGTGTGTCAAGCCGCTTCCCATCACTTACTGTTCCGAAATCTGAAGGTAGGATCACACTCCCAGGGTACCTTGATAATATCTGATTCGCTTTCAGTACCTCGTCCGTGATATCCTCTAGGTCCTCTTCGTCCGAAGGCCCAAGTTTCGTGCCTCCTGCCTTGAGGAAGATTTTGGCGACTTTTCCTCCGACGAGGACGCGGTCCGCCTTACCTGTTGCGAGTATGTTTTGGATTACCGGAACCTTGTCTTCGACCTTGGCGCCGCCAAGAATGTATGTGCTCGGACGGTTCGGGTTGACCATTAACTTCCTGATTGCGAACAACTCTTTCTCCATCAGTTTGCCGGCTGCGGCGGGAAGTACGTAGGGGAAACCTACGAGGGACGTCTGTGCTCTATGCGACGTGGCGAAGGCATCGTTCACGTAAAGGTCGAAGAGCGGGGCTAGTCGCGTAACTAGGTTCGTCTTCGCAAGTTTTTCGCCCTTATCCTCCAAGATTTCCTCGGCGCAAAATCGCACATTGTCCAAGACTAGGACCTCTCCGCTGCGCAAGTCCTTCACGGCGCGGCGCGCGGCCGGCCCCATGATGTCGTCGATGAAGGTGACGCGTTGGGCACAGCTTCGTTGAAGTTCTACCGCGTGCTGCTGTAACGACGTGAAGTCTCCCCGACCCGGTCGGCTCTGATGCGAAAGCACTGTCACCCGGGCCTCGGTTAAAGCGTCTAGCGTGGGTTTCGCCGCTTTGATCCGTGCATCGTCGAGCAATTGGTTGGTGGTGGGATCGAGGGGTGAATTGATATCCAACCTAAGCAGAACGGCCTTATCGCGAACATCGAAGTCTTCTATGGTTAGGTACTGAAACTCCAAGCCGCTACCAGCTTATACCGCTTTGCCGGTATACTCATTTAATCTCTCTCTGCGCGGGCGAAGTCGAGAAGGATTGGCAACATTTTTACCCTGAGCTCAAATGTTCAGGTTCCAGCCGGGGTGGCTCAGCTGGTAGAGCGCCAGCCAGGCTTAAGGGACGAAACTCATAATCTGGAGAGCCGTGGGCCCAGAAGCCGCGGGTTCGAACCCCGCCCCCGGCACCACACCGGTACTTCGGTTCCGGCCTATTTTCTGTATGTGGAGCGTGCTCTGATTGAGGGACAGGATAGATGTCCACAAGGTGCGGCAGAGATACGACTGTGCATGTCGCCACCTCGCCAATGATCCCAAGCTTTCTGAGAGAAACAAGCAGCTGATAACGAAATTCGTACAAGACCTCCAAGCACAAGGAATCACCCTCACAAGACTACTGAAATATCTCTTCGTTTTGCCTCAACTAGCCAGGTACCTCAAAAGAGATTTGGACGCGGCAACTGTCGAGGATATCAAACGGGTCGTGGGTGAGATCAACGCGTCAGATTACGCCGAATGGACGAAAGGCGATTTCCGAATTGGCCTGAAGCGATTCTACCGTTGGCTAAGACAACTCCTTCATGGGCAAGACCCGCCGGAGACCGCTTGGTTCCGAATCGGAAACGGGCAAAAGCGCATCCTGCCGGAAGAGCTGCTTACAGAGGACGATATTCAGAAGCTAGTTGACGCTTGTGAGAATTCTCGGGATCGAGCTCTCGTTCTATGCATATACGAGACCGGAGGGCGGATCGGAGAACTTCTCAATCTCCGACGCCGACACGTGCAATTCGCTGAATATGGCGCGGTCTTGATGTTCAGCGGCAAAACAGGCGATCGAAGAGTTCGCATAATAGCTGCCGCCCCCGCCTTAGCCCAATGGTTGAATGACAGTCCTGCCAAAGAACCCGCTCGCCCCTATGGGTCATAATCGGCGATAAGAACCGCGGACAAACACTCCTCTACGACCCTGTAAGGTTCATCTTAAGGCGGCTAAGCACAAAATGCGGGCTACAGAAGAAAACAAATCCGCACGCATTCAGACATGCACGAGCAAGCTTCCTCGCAAATAACCTGACAGAACGGCAAATGGAACAATATCTGGGGTGGGCTCCAGGCTCGAAAATGCCTAAAGTCTACGTCCACCTATCGGGACGAGACGTTGATACGGCGCTACTTAGAATGCACGGAATCGAAACGGACGCACGACAACCGGCACGGCCTAAACTGAACTCTATCAAGTGTACTCGGTGCAACCAATTATCCGGGCCCGACGCAGATTTCTGCGGAAAGTGTGGGTTACCCTTACGTCTCAGAGCTGCACTCGAAGCGGAGAAAAAACGCATGGACGCAGAAAGACTAATGTCCAAACTCCTAGACGACCTTGAAGTACGACAGCTGATTCTCTCCAAACTACGCCAAATGGACTTGACCAACTGAATTTGTTCGAGAGAAACTCATGGTCAACAGAATCCCCCTCAGGGTTAAGAATCGAATTTTTCTTCTCTCGGTGAAGAATGAATCCCGATTCGGTAAACAAACTCGTTTTCAATCTGTTTTAGTTCGCGATCAATGCTGAGAATCACATTTTTCGTGAGCGTCATCCCTCCTTTGTAAGATGATTCATCGCCAGTAATTTCCAAAAGCAGAGCATCACGCCGATTTTGCATTCCCAACCTCAGCTTTACACTTGTACTAGTGGCCAATGTTGAAAGTGCTAGCTGAAGAAAGCTATCGAGCATTCTCTCAAACGTATCATAGTTGTAGTAGACGGTTGCAATTTCCGTCAACAATGCTGCATTCTTTATAGAGTCAACCTTGCTAGAAATCCCTTGCCATATACTCATTCTCAAATGATAATATGGAATTTCAAAACTATCCATGCGTTGCTTACTCGGAAGCCTGTCAAGAAATTTCTGCATGATCGGTAAGTTCGATTCGAGTTCTTGCTTGATTAATCGAAGAACACGGGCGTATTCCTTAAGCTCCATCAAGCTATCCTGAAATCTATCCAGCGAGAACGCTGCAATTACTCCCAAGAACACTCCGAAAATATCAAGCCCAAATCTTAGAAGATCTGCCATTCGGAAACCAGACATACACCTACGAGGTAGATGAGGTTATAGGCAGTATAGGTAGATGGATGCAGTGGGTAAAGTTTGGGTAACGGTAACGGCAACTCTTCGTTTGGTGGAGCGTTTCGGGGTGGCTGTAACAAACCGTTTGGTACTTCTGGTTCCCAAAAGATCACACTTGCGATGAGTGCGGGTCCAAGTACGAGGCGGGTTCACGCCTATTATGCTTTCGTTGGGTTTGTATTGAGTACTGCTATGCTAGCTTGCTTCCTTGTCCATGTTTGATAGTTCGCATGTCGTGTCAAACATGTTCCGTTGTAATCTGTTTTCCAACTCTACTTGTAATGCGATGCCTTGATCAAATATGTAGTAAGGTATCCACTGATCGGGATGGTGGCCCTCAGTGAATTTGCTTATTCTAAGTTTCCGTTCTAACTGCTCCTCTACTTCCATTCGCATTTCCACTACGAGGTCGAATAGAGAGGACAGTCGCGTCAAGGTAGGAGATGGGTGGATTCCGGAAGTGAGGGATACGATGGCTGCGCCATGTTGTCTAGTTCTAGCTAGGAAGGGTGGTAACAGTTTAAGGGCTCTCTCTTCCCCAACCATAGAGATTAGGGTTGAAAGCGAATCAAGAATTACAACGCTCCAAGTACCTTCAAGCTCCTCGTACAGTTTGCCCATTCCCACTTGTAAGTCGGTTGCGTTTAAGGGGCAAAGTCTGCTGCCGAAACGTGTTTGCTCATAGGTTTGGTTTCCGTCCTCCAACCAAGAGTACATGTCAACCATCCAAAGGCTTGATCTGAGGTATGAGCCAACATCCCAGCCGTGGGCGACCATTCGTTTCAGTATCTCCTGGGAGGATCGTTCGGTGGACATGTAGATCACTTTGCGCCTAGAATTGAGGACTTCATACGCGAATTGTTTACATAGCACCGATTTTCCGCTTCCAGGAGGACCAACACACAACCCCAGAATGTGAGGTTCGGTGCTCGTAATTTTCAATAGGTCCCGAAATGTTGCGGTGAGATCTAGCTCTCCTCCTATTCGTCTGAGTTCGCCAATTTCGAGGGTGGCATATAGTCGTCTAGCTACTGTCCTCGTAAAGGCTTTGGCAGCAGTCTCACCAGTTGTTTTTGAAAGGACATCATACAGGGTATCAAGTCGATACGGGAGTTCTTCGGGAATAATGTCATAGCGACGGTAGAGAATATCGCAGATATTCGAAAGAATCTTGGCTCCCAGCAAGTCGATAATACTCTTCTCAACGGCAGACCTGATTTTCATGCCCAAGTTGACGTTATAGGGTTGGGCCCGCTTTGAGAGTGATTTCAGAGCGTTGGTTGCTGGTGACCTGTTAATGATGTGGGAATCGAGCGTGTTTAGGTTGGCGTTAGAGGCGAGTTCCGTGCTTGCCAGAATCCGTTTCAGGTCATATACGTACTGAATCGCAGGCGTGCCCGCAACTTCAAAGAATGGAACGCCTGCCTTTTGATACATCTTCTTAACCGCGAGCTTTGGAACATTCGCGCCCAAGAAACCCTGGCCTCGTTCGAAAGAGGAAAAGAGACGCTCAATGTTGCTTCTATCTTGGTAAGAAAAGCCGAGGAACGCTTGCAGGTGACGCTGAGTCTCCTCGGTGACATCCTTCCCTAATGTTGCGGCAATGGCTTCGTCTACTGATTCCACGAGGATCTTGTAGAAATCAGTCGGGTTGCTCGGTTTCCGTACGTTATCATTTTCAGCCAGCACGGTCTCGACCACCCAAAACAATATCCATCTTCTCCCATAAGCCCCCCGTCACTCACGGTTGTTTCGTTAAGATACTTGCCGCTCTCATTGATTCCCTGTATCCATTAAGGGTATTTCTACCTAGTGATGACCGGTAGATCTTCGTGGGAATTGTTGAGCGTTCTATGAAGTATTTCTGATCAAACAGAATCTTGTCGGTTAGAGGAACGGGTCATCTCTATGAGTTTTGACAAATAGCGCTTGTGTCTTTCTCCATATTCTCTAGCCAGATGTAAGAACTGCTCTTCTGCCTCATCCTTAAATTTAGACAGAGCTCCGATATTTGGTAGGTACCGCGTATTGATTTCGCGGATCACGTCCCTTGCTGCTCCAATTCCCTCTAGAACCAGTCCGCGAACGGTAGACATGTCGAGTCCTAATTCCGTGGTAATGTTATCCGAGAGATCTTTATCACAATCAAGCATTTCTAGTTCGAAAGGATTCGGAACTGGATGACGAGCAATGATACTGTTCGTAATTTCGCTCGTAAGTTTACGCCCAGGCATGTCGGTCAGAATCGAAATGCTCTGGCTGTAGGCCATGGTCAATTCGATGTACCTATTGTAGAGATCGCCGACCGTTGTCCCACGCATTGTAGATTCCGCGGCCGAAATTGTTCGGTCAAGATATGCGAGGTGATTCGAGATATATCGAGCAGCAGTCTGCGGTGAAGACTGTAGCTCTATCGAGTACTGAACCAAGTCATAGACCTCGGCCAGGAACCGACGATCACGGGACGTAAGCCACTTATGCGGTCCATAAGCCCATTGAAACTCTTCGTAGTTGTCCGGTCGAGGAGGTTGATGAGACAGCCCAGCTGTCGTAATATTCGTAGAGCCGAAATATTTTCCGTGATATGCGTTCAAGTCTTCAAAACAATAATGGTAACTGAGCAGAAACTTTGCATGGTTCAGAAAAGTAGAATTTGGATTGTATGTGAGCAAGTAGGACCTTGGTCGCAGGAAATTGACGGCTGCGGATTGGAGCACTCGCATAAGACCTGGGAAATGGTTGGCGGAAGTGGTTCTAACGACCCATACGAAGTTGCCTGGAGAACTGGTAGCTAGGTGCGAAATCCTATCTAGGAACCTTTGTCCTGCATAACCAGTGTTGCGAGATATGATGAGACTCGACATGTAGATTACTAGTACGAAGTCGCGATGACGCTGACAGATACTGAATCGTTGATCGATTTGGCGAATAAGTCTGTCCAAAGCTTGTGCTGCGTTGCTTGAGTTGGGACCTTTTATGTTCAACGCGGTAGCCGGAGCCTGGAAGGTCGAGTCACGCTTTAAGACTTCGACATGCGTTGAAATGACATGGCATCCTACGAATGTCAGGCGCTACTTAGCCAACCGGTGTACCATCGCTTCGTTTCTCAGCTGTGATCGGAATTGGTCGCAAGGCCCCTTACGATGACGATTCGGATTAGTCCTCTTATAGGGTGCGGAGTCGTTCTAAGCTACCTTTGTCGCATCTTTCGCAGAGTCAAGTGCGATTGACAATACCAACAGATTCTGTAGTTGGGACATCTACTTCGAGGTCGAACGTATTTGTGATGTTTCCTTCCGATCTTTAGGCAATTTATTTTCGGTTTATATCGTCCCCAATTTTGGCCCATAGTCTAAACAACCGTCGAGTCCATCTGGGCTTCAATGGATATCAGCTTGTTTAAGATATTTCTGAAACACGCTTTGGAATTTTTCGCCTTCATCCTTTAGCCAAACGAAGTATTCTTCCCAATTGGATTCAGGGTCGAAGTCTTTTGGCATGAACAGTCTGATTCTGCTGGCCTTCTTATTGGGGAGTTCCATCCATTCAGGATTCTCACCGAGCTCCTTTTCAGTTTCGCTCTGGTGATCCGACAGATACGCGAAGAATTGTTTTTCCTCTGGGATATATAACTCAACACCTACCTTCTCTTGTTGAGTGTTTATGGTAAATGTGAGATGCGCAATCGAGCTTCCGATAGGGCAATCACACCAGTGTTGAGGACGTGGTGTTCTAAGTCGAAGCGACGTGTGGTGGTCAATCGCGTACTGCCTGAATTTGTTCCAGAACTCAAGCTGCATCAACTTCGTTTCGGTAGGCTCAGAGCTTTGTTTTCGTTCACGAACGGTTTTCGTCCAGTCGTTGGGTTTCGAAATGATGGCGAACTTTGGAGCGGCCAGTGACGCTCCGATCTTCCAGAGTTCCATTCTTATCAGAAAGAAATTCAGCTTTTCGTCTGCATGCTCATTCAGCCAGTCTATCGCTTGTTTGTGCTCATCTCTGACATCGCTCACGATCCAGATGATGATTTCAGCATCTTTGCCCGCGGCATATGTTATGATCTTTCCGAGATGATCGTGATCCGTTTCTTCAAGCTGATTCTCTATGACGGCCTTTCTGCCCTGCTCATCCTCGGCGAGGATATCCGTCTTGAAACTAGATGTATTGCTAATGAAGCTCGGGTTTGGAAGGACGCCCATAATCTACGATACAGAACCGGGATTTCGCAGTCAGTGGGATTGGAAATCCATGCATGGTTTCCGGAGCCGAAGTAGCATTGCGGCTCTCGCCCCCGGCACCATTTCCGCTTTGATCGAAGGCTGGTCTGCGTAAGACTTTATGTAAGACTTTCCTACTATGAGTACGGCCGATAAACCTTGGTGGTTAGGAGTAAGATAGGTCCCAAAGGGCAAGTGACGATACCAAAGGAACTCAGAGAGAAATACCATCTGCTTGAAGGCGAAGACGTGGTGGTTGTGCCATCGGCAGAGGGTGTACTCGTCAAGCATCCGACAATCTCTCTCCGTGGTAGACTAAAGGGTAGGATTAACACTGAGGGCCTTGAAGAAGAGCTCAAGCGCATCAGAAAACAGTGGCGCGTTTAACCGATGAAACCACTATACGTCGCTGACACGGTGGCCTTAGCTCGCTATCTCGAAAACAATCTGCCAAAAAAAGCCAACGAGATTTTCGATAGGGCAGAAAACGGAACGGCCACGATTCTATTACCCGACATAGTAATTGCGGAATTCATCTATACCGGACTGAAGGGGCGACTGAAGGTCTCAGATCCAAAAGCTACGATTTCAGAACTACTTGACGACCTTGAATCGTCGGGTTTTCTGCGGCCCATCGGCGTCTCACCTGAAGCTTGGAGAACCTTCATCGACGCTAAGGTGCCCGAGCTCCATGACAGACTCATATATTCGACAGCTGTGTCGAACGAAGCATCTGCGATTATTACGAACGATCCTGAGATAATGGCGTCCACCTATCCTACTATATGGTAAAGCTATGGGGAAGACCAACTATGAATAGCACCAGTAGCCCGCCCCGGCACAAACAATGCTTGCAACAGCCGCGCCCCCGGCACCATCGATACATGTTGGCGCGATCGAAGACTTGCAGTGGGGTATAATGATCTCGCGCGGTGAATTGCTGACCGCTTTCCCGACTGCTAGCTTCTGTCTTGCACGGTTAGATACGGAGCTGGAGCTGGTGTGGATTCTGCAATGTCCTCACCGACGAAGACGTTTCTCGGGAGAATATCATTTGCCGCGGTCAGGGCGGAGATTACTACGGCTTCGATTCCTGCCCCCGGAAACGTTCCGGAGCCAACCAGATACAAATTCCGAATAGGGCTCTTGAACGGAAGCCCCTGCTCCAGCTTTGGACCATATATGGCTCCATCATAGCTTGAGGTGTAGCGAGTAAATGTGGCCGGCGATGCGGCTTCTTTGTATATGATATGCGAGCGAAGATCTGGGAAGAGTTCTATGACCGAGTCGATCAGCTGTTCCATATACTTCTCTTTGCGGACTGCGTAATCGGGGGCCTCGCGGTTCCATGTCTTTGCTTCAGAATGGGGTACCAAGGTGACGAGCGTCATGGCGCTTCCTCCCGGAGCGGCCAGGTCAGAATCAAGTTTGGATGATATGACGACTTGGACCTGCGAACCGGTCGTGGTTGTGAGGAGCGTGATGGGGGCCGCCGGCGGGTCGTAGTTTAGTGAGAGGAAGACCATGAAAGCCGAGGCCGACGGTTCGATCCTCTGAACGTTCTTCAAGAAGTCCGACGGCAGGGCTCCGGGTTCTATTAGGCTAAGGAACGTGTGTTTGACGTCGGCGTTGGAGATGACGATTCCCGCGTGATAAGTTTCGGTCGTAGTGTTTCGCGGATGAGTACTATCAACCAAAATCCCGTTCGCCGCTCCATCTTTCACGAGGATCCGGCGTATACGTGTATTCAACAGCACAGTCCCTCCGTTATTCTTTATGGCTGAAACTAGAGCGTCTGCGAAGGCCTGTGAGCCGTGCTTAGGGTAATAGCCGCCATCGAAGTAGTAACCGAAGATGGGTGCCATCGAGCGGACCTGTAAGGCGTCTCGGTCGTCGGTTACATAGCCAGTTAATGTGGACAGAACCTCCTTCAGCCTGGAATCCGTAAAGTACTCGTCCAGCATCTCACGGTAGGGTTTGTTTAGCCAACGCATGAGATGACCGTGAGTTAATGGGTACCGCATCATCTCCTCAACGGCTGTAGGAGGACCGATCACGCCGTTGCGAGTATCAACGTCTTTGTGGAGATCGTCGTAGACTCCTTTCATCTCATCGAAGAAGGCTGAAATGTTTTCCTTCTCCGCGGGAAAATGTTCAGCTAGCAGGTTGACGAAATCTTTCCAGTCATGAGGAACCCGGAGGCGCATGTTCGGGAACACGTATTCGCTTGTCACTCTCTTGAACTCGAGGCGGTTCTCTATACCCAGTTCACGGAGGAGAAACCGTACGGGGCCTCTCCTTCCCAACCCACTGATGTCAAAGACCCCAGCATCGAACGTTGAATGTCCTTTACGTGGAAACGATGTACAATACCCTCCCGCCAAATAGTGTTGTTCCGCAACCAGAACCTTTAGTCCTCGTTTAGCAAGTAACGCTGCGCTGCTTAACTCACCAATTCCCGAGCCAACAATCGCAACGTCATACTCGTTTTCTGTGAGCCTACCCCCATCAGCCGAGGTGGGGGAAGACCAGGCACCTCCTCCGGCTCGCTCGAGTTGCTTCTTGATAGCATATTTCGGGTACCATTTTGGATACATGATTGAGAAGGCGACGCCCAGGCCGAGCAGCAAGAGCGGTAGAATGGTGGACAGGGCAACACTACCCACTACTGTACCAACTTTGTAGAGAACGGCGTCTGACAGGAAAATGACGCCCCACAACCCTGTGATAGCATAATTCGTAGATCGAAATATCCGGTTTCCCCAAACTTCCTTAGGCCAATCTTCCTTTGCATACTGCAACGTGAACGGGTCTCGCACCGTAATCGACCCGAACGCCAACCCACATAGAACCAAGTAGACGAGGAAACTTCCAAACCGGAGGAACAACATGCTGCCTAGCATCGTGAAAGTGAAATCTGCAGCAAAATAGATCAAAGTAACTAGATCCATAACCATGACCTTCCTGCCAAGCGCCCGGTATCCATTCAGCAATACTGAAGCCAATAGGCCAAGAACAACCCCGTACAATTGCACACCTACACCGGTAAACACCCAATTCAAAATCCATGGAATGAACGCCACGGCGACCCAAGCAGCGCCTGGAAAACGATTCCTTCCACTGGCCACGGAATCTGTCATCATGCTCACGCCATAACCTACTATCTAGGCGGTGTATGAAGCCTCTTCAACAGATATGATGAAAACATACCACTTCTGTTACTTCCCGACCGGTAACGACGAGAAAAGCGGAATAGGTAACGCTCTTCGTAAGCAGTCTCCGGAGGACCACTCACGCGCGGACGAATTCAATGCTTAATATGCCACCACGGAAAATGTTCGTCCGACTTCTTATGGAAGACCTAGCCGGACTCCTCTTCGCACTTGCCAGCGAGGATAGGTTGACTCTCTTCTCTGCCATAACTGTGGAGAGGCTTAGGCTGACAGAGCTTGCCAGAAAGCTCTCGGCCTCAACGCAAGAAACCTCACGGCATCTTTCCCGCCTCCAAGAAGCGAAACTAATCAAGAAGGAATCCGATGGATGCTTCGTGCCCACGGAATTAGGGAGGGACCTTGCCGGGATTCTTCCTTCGCTGAAGCTACTCAATCACCACGGAGAATATTTTCTCTCCCATAACCTCTCCGGTCTGCCCTTGGAGTTCCTAGAGCGAATCGGCGAACTAGAGCGAGGTGAATTAGGGCAAGGGGTTGGTCTGATTCTGAACCATACCGCTCGCGTCCTTCGTGAAGCCAAACGGGATGTTTGGCTTGCCTCTGACAATGTGATGGACTTGAACACTATCGGTGGAGGGGAGGTCGGCGAAGATGTGCGCATAAGAATTGTAGTTTCCGCCAGGGCGATTGCTGGAGTCCCCCCTCCGAGCGGACGCCTAGAAAAGCGGATTGAGTTGAAGTTAGCCGATAGTGTCCCCGCGGGCTTGGCCTTGAACGAGATGTTAGCCGGTGTAACGCTCCCGGATCTGACCGGAAAGATAGATTTCAACGCCGGTTTGGTCGGCAGCGATCCCAAATTCCGAAAATGGTGCGATGACCTTTTCACGTTCTATTAGAATAACGCGAAGAGCGCTTAGGATGAGTGACGACTCGATTCCGATCCTCGCGAGTTTGTGTCCCTACGAAACTTTACTCTACGACCGCTCCCCTAACTTCCGTGGGTGTTTACGAAAAGTGTACGATGAATCCACACTCCGTTTAACGAGATAATCATCTCAAACCGAACTCGATTCCAAAGAATTCCACCTCGGTAACATCCCCCTTCAGTTTGCCGCGCATTTGCACTTGATCGCCGGCACGTCCGCTCTTGCAACTGATTGCCACCGTTATCGTGGAGCTTTGTCTCTTGCGTGTACCCGATGCGGTGGTTTCGTTGGCTTCGAACCTAAGTGGTTTGGTTGGGTTCGCCTCACTCTCGGTGCTGGAAGGGGTACGGTTATTTCGCGTGTAGCGGTTGGGTATTCGTACTGTTGTTTCTTGCCTCTCATTAGTGAGGCTATGGCTGCGATTACAGCGAGTCCGGCATTGAAGTAGAAGGCGAAGTGGATGGCTCCCATGAAGGGGGGAGCGATGGCTCTGGGGAACCAG
>Ga0187784_10002153_pt1 | contig 15758 bp, 16 predicted proteins | sample 1015_SJ02_MP15_2_FD_132964 | JGI IMG/M metagenome (GOLD analysis project Ga0187784, IMG submission 132964) | Tropical peat soil microbial communities from peatlands in Department of Meta, Colombia - 1015_SJ02_MP15_20_MG | ecosystem: Environmental > Terrestrial > Soil > Wetlands > Peat | place...
CGCGTCGGCGGGCGCAGCCTGATCCTGATTGGAATAAGCCTGGATGCGCGCGTAGACGAAGCGGCACCAGAGAGCGGCGAAGAGGAAGAAAGCCGAGGCGAGCACAAGCACGACGGCGAGAGCGAGCTTGCGGCGTTTCGGCTTGGCGTGAGGCGGCATCGAGGCAACTTCAGGGTTCAGTAGTCAGAGATCGGAGATCAGGGATCAGAGATCGGAGATCAGGAATCAGAGATCAGGGATCAGAGATCGGTTCGTAGTTCACAGTTCCTAGTTTCGCACTGCTCTGGGCTCTTCTCCCTAGTCCCTATTCCCTGTCTTTCTCACCGCTGCATCACCATGACGATTTCGTGGGTGGGGATGGCGCCCTCGCGCAGAATCTCCCAGCGCCCCGACCCGAGCGTGAGATCGACGATGGTGGTGGGCTGAGTGCGGCCGGTCGGGCCGCCATCGATGATCAGCGGAATGCGATCGCCAATCTGGTCGCGCACGCAGGCGGCGTTGGTGCATTCCGAAGCGCCGTGCAGGTTGGCGGAAGTGGCGGTGATGGGCAAACCGAAGCGTTCCACGACGGCGCGCGGAATCGCGGCATCGGGCACGCGGATGGCCACGTTGCCGGTGTTGGCCGTGGAGCGGAGCGGCAGCTTTGTGCCGGCCCGCACGATGATGGTGAGCGGCCCCGGCCAAAAGCGGTCGGCAAGCTTGTCGAGCAGGGCGTCGGTATCGCGCGCCAGGGTGTAGGCCTGCGCCAGCCCGGAGATGAGCAGCGACAGGGGTTTGTGCTTCAGGCGGGTCTTGATCTGGTAGATCTGCTCCACCGCGAAGAGATTGACCGGGTCGACGGCAAGGCCGTAAAAGGTGTCGGTAGGCAGGGCGACGACACCGCCTTTGCGCAGGCACGAGACGATGTAATCGATCCGGTCCGGTTGTGGTTCATCGGGATGAACGCGCAGTATTTCCGCCGACAAGGCCTACCTCGGTTCCCGAATAAGAAGAAGAGGCTACAAAAACGGAAACTATCACAGCACCAGCCGTGGTGCAAGTTGGAAGGCAGCTTCTAGCCACTAGCTTCTAGCTGCTAGCTAATACCTAGCAGCGGGAGAGTGGGGGCCGCACGCGGTTTAGAATCGCGGTAGTGTCGTGTTTCTCAAATGGCGATACAACAGACGGTCATTCTGAGCGCAGTCTGGCGCGGTTTTTTCGCGCCAAATGGAGTCGAAGAACCTGTATTTCTGGATACTGCACCTGTCTAGGAGTATCGGAGACACTGCACTAGGTTCGCTGCCATGTCCGTCCGCACCATCCAAAGCAAAGACAATGCGCACGTGAAGGAGCTGCGAACAGCGCTGGCAGCAGGCGGGCGCAGCGAAAGCGGACTTGTCGGCATTGAAGGACCGAAGATGCTGGAGGAGGCGCTGCGCGCGGGGTTGCGCGTGGCGGCTGTGTTTGTGGCGCAGGGGTCGGAGGCGCTGCTGGAGGCGATGGCGCGGCCGGCGGAGACGGAGATTCTGCGGCTGCCGCGAAGGCTGCTCGACTCTGCGCTGGCGACAGAGACTCCGCAACCAGTGGCGGCGCTGGTTGAGCCGCCGGAGTGGTCGTGGGCGGATGTGGTGGACGGGCGTGGGAGCGGAAAGCCGTTGGTTGTGGTGCTGGCGGGGATTCAGGATCCGGGGAATCTGGGCACGATTCTGCGCTCGGGAGAGGCGTTTGGCGCGACGGGCGTGGTGAGCCTGCCGGGAACCGTGAGCGCATGGAATCCGAAAGCGGTGCGCGCGTCGGCGGGGAGCGTGTTTCGAGTGCCGCTGGTGGCCGCGAGCGAACGAGAATGCTTCGCTCGGCTGCGCGAGGCAAACATTGCGATATGGGCCACTGTCGCAACCCAACGAGGCGAGCGGACTATGTCAGGGCACGACTTTAGTCGTGCCGCAACACCAGCCGACTTATTTGGGGCTTTAGCCCCTGAACCGCACTCTCCGCCTCAGCCCGCCGATCGGGTCGACCTGGCGAGCCCGGTGGCCCTCCTCATTGGCAACGAGGGCAGCGGCGTTGCCGGCGATTTGGCCGCAAAGGCCGACGCGAAGGTCACGATTCCCTGCCCTGGCCCTGTGGAAAGCTTGAACGCGGCGGTGGCGGCGAGTGTGCTGCTCTACGAGGCGGCTCGGCAGCGGGCTTGCTCGGGTTCCCACCCTTTCTACGCCGCGGCGGGCCGCGCCGAAAAAAGAATGGGGCACGGCGGCGAGGGTCGAGGAGCCAGGCGATGACTCTCTTCGACAACGAACCCGATCAGTTGCTCTCCCAGCCACAACACTCCTCCAAAAGTCCGCCCCACGCAGTGGCAATGGCGCCGCTGGCGGAGAGGATGCGGCCGCGCAGCCTGGAAGAGCTGCTCGGGCAAGAGCATCTTGTCGGTCCCGGCAAGCCGCTGCGGGTGCAGATCGAGCGCGACGACGCCGGCTCGATGATCTTCTGGGGCCCTCCCGGCGTGGGCAAGACCACGCTTGCCAAGATTATTGCCGAAACCACCAAGGCCAGCTTCATCGAGTTCTCGGCCGTCACCAGCGGCATCAAGGAGATCAAGCAGGTGATGGCCGACGCCGCCAGGGCCGCCGAGCTGCGCTCGCGGACGATTCTGTTCGTCGACGAGATTCACCGCTTCAACAAGGCGCAGCAGGACGCATTCCTGCCCTACGTGGAGCGCGGCACCATCCGGTTGATCGGCGCGACCACGGAGAATCCGTCGTTCGAGATCATCTCGGCGCTGCTATCGCGCTGCCGCGTGTATGTGCTGGAGCCGCTGAGGGAGGAGCAGATTGTCGCGTTGCTCAAGCGCGCCCTCGCCGACAAAGACCGCGGCCTCGGCGGGCAAGAGCTCGCAGCCGACGACGCTGCGCTGGAGCTGATCGCCGGCTACTCGAATGGCGACTGCCGCAGCGCGTACAACACGCTGGAAGTGGCCGCACAGCTCGCCAACGCCGCTCTAAAGGGGCAAGACTCCAGTCGCGCCGCCAACGATGCTGGCGCTGCCCATGCTTTGAAAGGGCACGACTTCAGTCGTGCCGGAAGCGACGCTGAAAAGACTGGGGCTTTAGCCCCTGAGGGAAGCTCCTCGCAATCCTCCACCGCACGCATCACGAAGACAATTGCAAAGGAAGCCATCCAGCAACGGGTACTGCTGTACGACAAGGCCGGCGAGGAGCACTACAACCTGATCTCGGCGCTGCACAAGAGCGTGCGCAACTCCGATCCCGACGCGGCGCTCTACTGGCTGGGCCGCATGCTGGCCGGCGGCGAGGATCCGTTGTATCTGGCGCGGCGCATCGTGCGTATGGCGGTTGAAGATATCGGATTGGCCGCGCCCGAGGCGCTGCATCTGTGTTTGTCGGCGAAGGACACCTACGACTTTCTCGGCTCGCCGGAGGGCGAGCTGGCGCTGGCCGAAGCCGTCGTGTATCTGGCGCTGGCGCCCAAATCGAACGCGGTGTACACGGCCTTCGGCGCGGTCAAGGAGGACATCGAGCACACGCGCCAGGAGCCGGTGCCGCTGCACCTGCGTAATGCGCCCACCAAGCTGATGAAGGAGCTGGGCTACGCCGAAGGCTACAAGTACGCGCACGACGAAGACGGCAAAGTGGCCGACATGGATTGCCTGCCCGATTCGCTGCGCGGCCGCCGCTGGTACCACCCCACCGAGGAGGGCCGCGAGAAGCAGTTGGCGCAGCGGCTGGAAGAGATTCGGCGGATTAGGACCGGAAAACCTGGGAGGTGATCGAGCGCATGCGTGTATTTCGCGCGGACTTCAACGGCCAGAATGGAACCGGAGGATCAAATATCCTATGAGCGCCCCCGCGATCGCCGCCAGGAATCGAAATGCGATTCGTCTCAGAACGCGAGAAGCTTCCGCCTTTCGATATTCTTGATTTTCTCTGTCAACCCTCGCAGAGCGCTCTGCTTGTTCATGACACAACCTCGCGAGTTTCTCGCCGTCCAGACCGCGTGATCGGATCTCAGCGAGGAGCGCAGAACGAGCGGCTTCGGTCAAAGAATCAAGTTGACCGTGGAGCGCCGCAATCTCGTCGTCAGAGTATCCGCGATAGGTCTGGATAAAGTCTTGCATCTCTGATCCGCTAGTTGTCGCGAGTGTATCACCCCGCCGTCTTCTCGCTCCCTTGCCCCCTCGTTCCCTTGTTCCGTGCTTTGCGCATCCCTTCACGCGCCAGCTTGGCGGCTTCGTTCATCCGCTCGATGGACGCAATCTTCTCCGGCCAGGTCTGCGACTTCAGATAGGCGCGCATTGCAGACTTCGCGCGCGTGTTGATTGCGGTCTTGGCTTCATCGATCTTGAGCGCGTCATTTTTGAGCGCGTCATTCGTCATTTCGCTCCGCGCTTCGCGTAGTCGAGGATTAACAAATAGCCCGCGGCTGAAGCCGCTCTCATCTAGGCACAGTTCAGCAGCCTAAAGGCTGCTGCTCCCTCCGATTTGCCTGCGGCAACCGCGCCCAAGTGGGTTCTCACGGAGACGCTAAAGCGCGAATGAATGGCACCAGGCATTGAATTGGCATTGAACACTCCGGGCCGACGCGACTACATTGGATGTGCCATTCAGACGACCGAGGAGGTAGCACGAATGAAACGGGCATTTTTCCTAGCTTTGCTAACGGGCCTCTTTGCGGCGGGAGCGAGCCTGGCCCAGACGGGAAGGCTGGAGCTGGTTCCGGCTCCGCTGCGTTCGGCGAGCGCCGCGCCCATTGCGGCGCATGCTTCACCGCTCAACTTTCCCGGAGTTCAGTTTCCGCGCATCGAGGAGGACTCGCGGGTGACCTTCCACTTCAAAGCTCCCAATGCGCAGAAGGTGCAGGTCGCGATCGCCAACGTGCCCTTCGACATGGTGAAGGGCGACGACGGCGTGTGGACCTACACCAGCGCTCCGCAGGCTCCCGGGTATCACAATTACTGGATGATCGTGGATGGCGCGATTGTGCTCGATCCGGCCACCAACGCTTTCATCGGCTACGGGCACATGTGCAACGGCTTCGAGGTACCGGAGCCGGGCGTCGATTTCTACGACCTGAAAGACGTGCCGCACGGCAATGTGCTGATCAAGAACTATTATTCGAAGACCGTCAACGGCTGGCGGCATATCTTCGTGTACACGCCGCCGGGATACGACACCGACACCGCGGAGCGTTACCCGGTGCTGTATCTGCAGCACGGCGGCGGCGAGGATGAGCGGGTGTGGATCGAGATGGGCCACACCAATCTCATCCTCGACAACCTGCTGGCCGAGGGCAAGGTGAAGCCGATGATCGTGGTGATGGAATCCAGCGCCGTGGGCGCGCCATTTGCGGTTCCTCCATCGGGACCGCCGCCGGTTGGCGGACCGGGAGCCGGACCCGCGGGCGGTTCTCCCGGGGGACCTGGCGGCGGACCGGGTGCAGGCCCTGGGTTCAGAGGCGGCTTTCCCGGATTTGGTCCGGGCGGCGGCGTTTACGGCAAGCTGATGATCAACGACTTGATTCCCTGGGTCGACGCGAACTTCCGCACGCTGACCGACAAAGACCACCGCGCCATGGCGGGGCTCTCGATGGGCGGGTTTATGACGCAATCGGTGACCATGGCCAACCTGGACAAATTTTCCTACATCGGCTTGTTTAGCGGCGGCACGGCCACCGGAATTGGACGGATGGGTCCTGGCAGCCCGGTGCCTGCCGGCTTTTCGATGCCGCCGCCTCCGCCCTTCGACCTCAAGACCATTTACAACGGCGCCATGGCCGATCCGGCGAAGTTCAACAAGGAAGTGAAAGTGTTTTTCTTCAGTTGCGGCACGGAACCGCCGCTGGAGAATCCCGATGGCTTGAAGAAGCACCAGGAACAGCTGGTCGCGGCCGGGATCGCCAACAGCTATCTCTACATCTCGCCGGGCACTTCGCACGAGTGGCAGACGTGGAGACGGAGCCTCTACGTTTTTGCTCCGCTGCTGTTCCGGTAACGCGCGGTCTTTGGCGTACGCTGCCCAAGGCGCTCAGCCGCTTGAGTTGATCGCCTTGGGCCAGGCCGTGGACCGCGGGCCGCGAATCGTGATCCGTGAACCGTGGACTGTGGACGGTGATGAGAGTCTCGCGCTGAGGTCGCGATTCACGAGCTAATGTCCGAGCCTGCTACGCAGTCCAAGGATTGACGACCGATTTGGCGATGTCTTCGAAGTGCTTCACGTTCCGCGTGGCGAGGGTGGCGCGCGCGGCGAGGACAATTCCGGCGATCATGGTGTCGCGTGGGTCGCGAGGACGGCCCGACCTTTTCCCGGCCGCCTCAAGTTCCGCGGCCTGTTGCGCCGCGACAAGATCGAATGCAGCGATGCGACCTTGAATCGTGTCGCTCAGTAGGCGCTCAAAGGCGAGGGACCGAGAAATCCGGCGTTGCCCAGCAGGCATCTCGAGAAGCCCGGAGCGGATTTCGTATACATTGATCGCCGTTGTCCAGATCGAAGCACGCAGTTGACCATCGAGCCAAAGGACGACTTCGGGATCAGGCGAATCCCGCATAAACGCCACGATTACGTTGGTATCGAGAATGATCACGGCTAGAATTTCGGAATCTGCATTCGCATGCCGCGAATTTCGCGAATCTCTTCGCCTTTCTTGAGGCCGATGCCCTGTCCGCTGAAGAGCGCCACAATCTCAGTGCCAAGCCCGTACTGCGGAGGTTCTTTCTCGCGCAGGCCGTTGCGCAGAATCTCGCGCGCCTCGGCCTCCATGCTGCGGCGGTTGCGCTTGGCGCGGCGCTCGAGGCGGGCTTTCACGCGGTCGTCCAGGTTGCGAATCAGAATCTGCGCCATGAGAACCTCGATTGCTATCATGATAGCACAGATTCGAACGGGTTAGTGGAATTGCCGGACTGGCACGAAACCGCGAGGCCGCCGACGGGCCTGCGCGAGGGCGGTCTGAACCTGATCTCTGGTCCCGATTCCCTAATCCCCGCCCTTTCAGTCTGCGTACTTCACCGAGCAGCCGTAGGGCCTGGTGTAGGACTTGAGCACCGGCTTGCCCGCCATGGCTTCAGTCAGCGCGTCGCTCAAATAGTTGTCGGCGCCTTGGATGTCGCTGGGATCGGGCGTGGGACGGTCGTCGATCGCGCCCTCGTAGATCAGCTTGCCCGTGGGATCGATGACGTACATCTCCGGAGTTGTCTTCGCGCCGTAAAGGCGGCCGAGCTTGCCCTCGGGATCCATCAGCACAGCAGTGGGATCGGCGTGCATCTGCGCGAGGTAGGCATTCTCCTGTGCATCGGTTACGTAGCCTTGCAATCCAGGCGCCGATGAGATGACGGTGAGCCAAACGACTCCTCTCGCGGTCCACTGCTTTTGCAGCGACTGCATGTTGCCGCTGTCATAGTGCTTCTTGGTGTAAGGGCAGCCTTGGTTGTGCCACTCCAGCACAACATACTTGCCGCGGTACTGATCGAGCGAGCGGCTTTGGCCGTGCGAATCGGTAGCTGTGAATTCCGGTGCGGGCGAACCGACGACCGCCTGCGCCAGGGCGGCGCAAGGGACGAATGCCACGGCCAGAGCCGCGGCGCCGGCGAGAGCGGAAAGAGATTTCATTCGAGTCAACCTCCTCAAGGGGAATGGGAAAGAGCAACGTACCGGGCATTACAACGATCGGACTTGCGGTGGCGAGATTACGGATTACGGTTGCTTGGACGGATCAGCCGCTGCTTGAGTTGCAGTTTTCGGCAGTTTTGACACAGCGTCCATCACGATTCCGGGCGTGAGCACCTGCGGCAAGAGCTGCGGATCGGCCTGCCCCGGAGTGTAGAGCGCGTAAACGGGCACGCCGCTGCGGCCCAGGGAAGTAAGTGCTTGCGTAATGGCGGGATCTTCGCGGGTCCAGTCGGCGCGGAAGAGCGCGACATTGGCTTTGGCGAAGGCTGCCTGCACTTCCGGCCGGTCCAGAGCGACGCGTTCGTTGACCTGGCAACTGAGGCACCAGCTCGCGGTGAAATCCACAAAGACGGGCTGTCCGGCGGCGAGGGCGTGCTGGACGGCGTCAGAGGACCAGGGCTGCCAGACCGCACCTATGGCGGAGCCTAAGGCAGTCGATTGAGACGGTGACGAATAAGGGATGACGGGCAGCTCCTTCGGGGCCGCAATGCCGGCAACGACAGCGACGATCAGGATCAGCCCGGCAACAGTCGCTGCCCAGCGTTTCGCCGGCCAGCGGCCCAGAAACCATCCGGCGATGGCGAGCAGCAGCAAAATGGTGAGGAGGACCGCGAGCATTGCCGAGCCGTAAGCCTGCGCAAGGACCCACGCCAGCCAGATGACGGTGGCGAAGATGGGCACCGAGATGGCCTGCTTGAGAATGTCCATCCAAGCGCCGGGCTTGGGCAGCAGGCGCGTCCAGGCGGGTTGCAGCGTGAGAGCGACATAGGGCGCCGCGAGGCCCAGAGCGAGCGCGGTGAAGACGGCGAAGGTGACGGCGGCGGGTTGGGCCAGCGCGTAGCCGACGGCCGCCCCCATAAACGGCGCGGTGCAGGGCGTGGCAACGACGACTGCGAGCACTCCGGTGAAGAAGCTGCCGGCGTAGCCTTGTTTCGCGGCCAGCGATCCGCCGGCGCTGGTCAGCGTGAGGCCGATCTCGAATTGCCCCGCGAGTGAAAGGCCGAGGAAGAAAAGCAGACCCGCGATCAGCAGCAGAAAGACGGGCGACTGGAACTGGAATCCCCATCCAAGGGTGGCTCCGGCCGCGCGCAGAGCGAGCAGCAGCGCAACCAGCGCCCAGAACGAAACGAGAATGCCCGCGGTGTAGACCAGGCCGTGCATGCGAAGCTTGTGGCGTTCTTCGGCTCCTGAGTTGACGAGCGCCAGGCCTTTGAGGAAGAGCACTGGAAAGACGCAGGGCATGAGGTTGAGCAGGAGGCCGCCGAGGAAGGCGAAGAAGGCCGTGCTGGCCAGCGCGCCGAAAGAGAACGCAGGCGCGGCGGGCGGCGCGGCGATAGTGCCGGGCAGGGCGGCGATCTCGTAATTCCGGCCACCGGAGAGTTCGAGAACTCCCTTCAACTGCACCGGACTTGCGGTGAGATTCGCGTCTTTTTTCAGTTCAAGAATTAGGCCTGTCGCAGTTGGCGTGACGGTTTGCGGCGCGGGATTGTCGATGATGTTTTGGTCTTTAGGGAAAAACTCGGCCTGGGTTTCGCGCCGGCCGGTGGAGACGGCGAGGTGGAAACCAGTAGGCGTGGACTGGAAGACCGCAGTGTCGAGGTCCGGAAGGGTCTTGGGAAGCTGGCCGACCAACCTTTGGTAGATGTCCCGGTCGGCAACGTTTTCGATCACCTCGACTCCAGTTGGTGGGATGAAGCGCTGCAAATCCAATACGGCTTTTCCCGGGATGCAGACCTCGCGGCAAACGAGCCAGTCGACCTTCGCTGACAGCATGACCGGTCCAGGTTTCACGTCGTTCGCGACATCCAATGTGAGCGGGAAAAGAACTTCGTTCTCATACCCGAAATCCATCAGCGGGCCAAGCGGCAATCGTTTGGGCGCGGGAAACTGCAACGCACTCGCCGTGATTCCCTGCGGCAATGTCCAATGGACGTGCGGCGGCTCGCCGGAGTCGCCGGCGTTTTGCCAGTACACATGCCAGCCGGGCTCCAACTTGAAGTAGAGGCCCGCGTCCGAGCTGTCGCCCACCAGGAGCAGCGCCTCCGGAACGATTAGTTGCACATGCAGGTGCGCGGCGTCGGCAGAGCTCGCCGCGGCGTGCGCAAAAAGGGCAACATGGAGCACTGCGAACAAGGCGAAAGTCAGGCGGAGACGGCGCATGATAAGCGGAGAATCGAACCCATCCGATTGGACTCAGTGTAATGGACGGTGGGTGCACCCCTGCCCCGCCCTACCCGCAAAAACAAAGGCGTGGCGAGGGTGGGGCGCCCGGACCCTTGGAGGCCTAGTCAATCCTGTCATCGAGGCGGGGCGGTTCGCCGCCCTTGCGGTTGAGGATGCGCAGGAACGCGGCATCGTCGGCGCGTTTGCGGCGTTCGGCGAAAAAAGTTTCCGTTTCCATGGCCGAGATCTTCTCCGCCGCAGCGATCACGAGGAACTGGTTCATGCTGGTTCCGTCGCGCTCGGCGATTTTCTCGATGGCGGCCTTCATCGAGACGGGAAGGCGAAGCGGAAAGGTGGCAACTCTCGTGGTCATGATTTCACTCTCCTCAAAATCTCTCCGGGGCGGAGCACTTCAATATCGAAACTGGTCTTGGCTTCACGCAGGTCTCTTTCGTTAAACGTCACGATGGCCGATGCCCGCCCATTGATCGCCGCCTCCAATACGAGTTCGTCGCCAGGATCGTGGAGTTGCGGACGCCAGCGAAAATACAACTCGACCGGCTCTGCCATCGACATCAGTCGGTCGACGAAGGTGTTGGCTTCAGCTGCACTGAGTCCGGCAGCCAATCTATGTTCAGCCAGCAAGCATTGGGCTTCGTACTCGAGCGCCAGCGCCACGGTCATGAGCATGGTTGCGTGGTCCAATCGGATCCTGCGTAGAAGCTCCGCAGACCCGCCGGTCGGACTGCGCATCGCGGCGACCACAACATCGGTGTCGAGCACCAGCCTCACTTCACCAATGATACCATATTGCGGGCGATGTTACGCAACCTCACCAGATCACCCGCCGATCACCCCTGTCCCGATCAATTATGAGGTCCGACGCGCTTGGCGTGCCGGCGAAAGATGCAGTCATTCTGCACGCACTTGACGCCGGCCAAGCGGGCGCAGGCCACGGCCTCTTCGTGGATCACTCCATCCTGCAACCAGAGATAGGGAATCTTGAGGCGAATGACGTCATCGACGATGGCGGGCACGTGCTCAAACGCGCGAAAGACGTCGACGAGATCGATTCCCTGCCCGGTTTCTGTGGGGCCTGATTCTTTGAGGGCCGCAGCCTGCGCCGCATCGAGCGAGGGGTAGCAGGGTGAGCCGGCGATTTGCGTGAGCAGCGGATTGACCGGCAGCACGCGGTAGCCCCGCGCGGCCAGATAGCGGCCGATGTTGTAGCTAGCGCGGTGCGGCTTGTCGCTCATGCCCACGACAGCGATGGTCTTCGCGGTGCGCAACATTTCGGCGATGAGGCCGGTGTCGTTGTTCGATTCAGTCATCGAGATTCGCAGCCTGCAGCCGGTAGCTGCAGAGTGCTGGCTACAAGCTACCAGCTTCAGGCTACAGGCCTCTTCGTTCGAACCTACCCGGATTGGCATCATCTCTACGGCCTGCCAATTGCCCTCCGATTGCGACAAAGGACATCAGAGTAGCGATGCGCGCTAAACCTTCCGCGCGCCGAGCCGATCTTCAAATAAGCTACCCGACGGAATGGGGATTTTCGGCAAAGGGCTCGCAGGAGCCCTCGAGATCGCAGGGAAGGTGCGCGAGTCAAGCTCCAAGGTCAGGCTCGAAGGCCGCTCGCCCCTCCGATTCTCTTCCCCTCTATCCCTGTCCCGAAGGCGTGAAAGGGCCGCCCGCGGCGATCGAGTTATGCCCCATCGACCTCACGTCCAAGGAAGACGCTCCCCTCGGTTCCGTGCGATGGGCGGCGCGCTGTGCCTTCTCCTCGTCGCTCTTGCGGGGCCTGCATTTGCGCTGTGCCAAGCCGGCAAAGCGCTAGTCGACAGCACGACGGCGAACGTCGCCAACCCAAAGGGATGCAGCCGGCAGGTTGACGCGGCGGAGCCGACAAAAGACGGGATGGCTATCTCCCTGAACAAGCGTGGGCTTGTCTACCAATCCAGAGGCGAACTCGACTGCGCCCTTCAGCTGCTGAGCCGTGCGATCGAGTTGAAACCCCGGGTTGCGGCGCTGTTCAACAACCGCGGGGTCGTGTACACCCTGAAAGGCGAGACCGGCCGCGCAATCGACGATTTCAACGAGGCCATTCGTCTCGATCCGGGCATCGCGGAGGTGTACAACAACATGGGCGACGCCCTTTTGTCGAAAGGTGAGGTCGACGGCGCGATCGACAGCCTCGATCGGGCGATTGGCCTCAAAGCCGACTACGCCAAGGCCTACAACAACCGCGCCCACGCGTATTCGCGGAAGAGAGACCTGGAACGCGCCATCCGCGACTATAACGAGGCCATTCGATTCGAGCCGGACTTCGTCGAGGCGTACTATAGCCGCGGAACGGCCCGTCTCGGACTGGGAGACATTGCGGGAGCGTTTGCCGACTTCGACCGGGTAATCCGGCTCGAGCCCGGCCTGGCCGACGCTTACAACGGCCGCGGCGTGGCTTTGAGCGCGAAGGGCGCCCGCGATCGCGCCATCCAGGACTATGACGAAGCGATCCGTTTAAGGCCGGATTTTGTCGAGGCTTACTACAATCGCGGATTGGCGTTCTACAGGCTGGGGAGGTTTGACAGCGCCGTCGAGGACTTGAGCGCCGCCATTCGTCTCCGGCCCAACTATCCGGAAGCCTTCAACAACCGGGGCAGCGTCTATGCCGACGAAGGGCAGTTCGATCGCGCCATCCGGGACTTCGATGAGGCGATCCGGCTCCGGCCGGATTTCGCCAAGGCTCTGCAAAATCGCGCATCAGTGTCGGCTCGAATGGGCAATCGGGAACAGGCAGCTCGCGATCCCGGCGAGGCGGCGAGCCGGCAGTGAACCCAGTGGCCAGTGGTCATTGGTTAGTGATCAGTGGTTGGTGATCGTCAGTTCGCAGTTCAAAACCAACAGCCGGCAGCAAACAGCTGACAGCGAACGCCCGCGTAACTCTTGTTACACATCGAGATCGTCGCCGGCACCAGTCGAGACTGCCGTGCCGCGGCGCTTGGCCAGCAGATAGCCTTTCAAAAACGGCTCGAGATAGCCGTCGAGTACCTTGTCCGCGTCGCCCACCTCGATCTTGGTCCGGTGGTCTTTCACCATGCGGTAGGGCTGCAGCACGTAGCTGCGAATCTGCGAGCCGAAGTTGATGTCGAGCTTGGAGTCTTCGAGCTTCTTGGTTTCGGCGCGCTTCTTCTCGAGCTCGTATTCATAAAGGCGCGAGCGCAGCATCTTGAAGGCCTTGTCGCGGTTCTTGTGCTGACTGCGCTCATTCTGGCACTGGACAACAATGCCGGTGGGGATGTGCGTGATGCGCACGGCGGAGTCGGTCGTGTTCACGTGCTGGCCGCCCTTGCCGCCGGAGCGGTAGGTGTCGACGCGCAGGTCTTCGGGCTTGATGTCGACGTGGATCGACTCGTCGATCTCCGGCGAGACGAAGACCGAAGCGAACGACGTATGGCGGCGCTTGGCCGAGTCGAAGGGCGAGATGCGCACCAGGCGATGCACGCCGCTCTCGCCGGCGAGCAGCCCGAAGGCGTACTCGCCGGTGATGGTGAAGGTGGCCGACTTGATGCCAGCCTCTTCGCCGTCCTGGTAGTCGTTCATTTCGGTCTTGAAGCCTTGCTGCTCGGCCCAGCGCAGATACATGCGCAGCAGCATCTCGGCCCAGTCCTGGCTCTCGGTGCCGCCGGCGCCGGGGTGGACGGTAACGATGGCATTCAGCGGATCGGCTTCGCCGCCGAGCATGGTCTTGGCTTCGAGCTCTTCGGCAAACGCAGCGAGCGCCTTGATCTCGCGTTCGAGATCGCCAAGAACGTCTTCGCCCTCGCGCGCCAGCTCGAAGTAGGCCTCGATGTCGCCGGAGCGGCGCACCAGCTCGTCGTCGTCGCGGATCAGCGCTTCCAGCCGCTTGCGGTCGCGCATGAGGGGTTTCGATGCTTCGGGATCGGACCAGAATTTTGGATCGGCGAGCTTGGTTTCAATTTCTGTGAGTTCCCTGCGCAGGCGTGCAGGGTCAAAGATACTCCCGCAGGTCGCGCACTTGGGTGCGGACGGGAGCGTAGGCGAATTCGAGATCGGTTAGCGACATCCTGGCCTGACTTTGGGTTGAAGTGTTGACTGCACTCAATGATCGAGTACAGAATATCACTCTATCTGTATTGACTGGCTCTGAGCCAAAGAGTCTCAAGAAGAGATTCCTCGGACTCGAATAGTGAATAGGCGTTTAAGTTGTACTGGTCGAGCAAGCCTAATACCTTCTCCCTCTCTGTCGATGGAATGTCGAACTTTCCCAAGAAATCTTGATTTGACGGAGGGTTATCGAAGATTCTCTGATGCGAATCAAATTGCCATTTTCCATCAGTTCTGCTTACACACACTGTGTAGAGCGATTGCTGAAAGAAGTGCCTGCGGGGAGTTCGAGCATGCCCAAAGAGCGGGTATATCATGGGTTCTCCTTTCAACTGTGCGCGGGACATGCTCTCCGACAAGCCAGTTCCAGGTTCCTTGGGGACTATCGCAATAGGCAAAAATGGCTCTCTTTTCAATCTTTGGGGCGGCATCACGGAATGCGAAAAAGGCAGCGACATATGGCGATTCCGACCAGTCCAAAATGGGCGAGGGAAATCCGTGATGCCGCAAGTATGCAGCATACTCGAGATGTTCACCCCCAGGAAACGCGGTTTGGTCCAGTATCGCCACTTTATACCGCTCATAGTCAGAGAGTTCGTTCCACACGTTCTTATCGAATGCTGGCGCTTGCATCGACGAAAAAGCGCTAACGGCTGGACCGATTTTTCTATTCCTAACAATCAGGCCGTAATAGTCGGCTATTGGCATGGTCGGATGACCACTGCGCTCCAATGTCGTCTCAAGCCGCCATTCTGAATCGGTTTGCCCGCGGAAGTAGAAGCCTCTTCGGTATCTTCGGTCCCGAAGCTCCTGCAGCCAGAGCTCAAATTCTTGCCAATTTCCTTCACGCGATTCCATCGTTCCACTTCCGAAGGGGGTTGAAATGATCGAGCCAACATTATTATGGCGTAGTCGTTTCTTTATGGCCTACGCCACCTTGATCTCATCGAGCAGATCGGGGTACAAGGGCATTATCGTCTCCGGAGGGAGCAGGAGCCTTCAGGCTCCTGAATATCGCAGCGCAACGCGCGGCCTTCAGGCCCGGGCTGTCATTTCTCCACGAAATGAGACAGCATCGGCAAGTCTCTGAGACGCAAACGCATCACGGAATCATAAGCGAGAGGCCCGCGGCTAAAGCCACGTTGATTCGATGCCTGCGGTGAGGAGCCTAAAGGCTCCTGAATACGGCAGTGCAACGCCCGGCCTTTAAGCCCGGGCCCTCATTTGCCCGCGAAATGAGACGGCATCGGGTCCAACGGCCCGCAGCTAGCGGAGCTAAATCGATACTCATCCGGCAACCTTACTAGCCTGCGCCGCACCGGATTCTCCTCGACATACCGGACGCAGTTACGAAACTTCTCTTCGCTCATGATTTGGCTCTCGTTGAAGCTGCGCATCCACACATCGTGCTTGCTCTTCAGGCGGAAAGAAAAACCGCCCTTAATGAATTGCAGAGCTTTTTCGAGCGACACATCCGGAGCAGGCGTGAGCAGGGCATGTAAGTGGTCCGGCATGATGACGAATGCGTGCAAGAGAAATCTTCCCTGGCTGCGATAGTCGAAGATGGTTTGCTGCAGCAGCTCCGCGGTGGCCGTGACCTGGAAGATGCTGCGGCGCTGTGCAGTCACCACCGTTACCAGATAGGTGCGGGTCTCCTGAGGCGCCAACCGCATCCAGGAATCATAAACGAAAGGCCCGTGGCTAAAGCCACGTTGATTCAAGCCTGCGGTTCAGGAGCCTAAAGGCTCCTGCTTCCTCCGTCCGTGGCTAAAGCCACGTTGATTCAAGCCTGCGGTTCAGGAGCCTAAAGGCTCCTGC
>Ga0187784_10002156_pt1 | contig 15754 bp, 8 predicted proteins | sample 1015_SJ02_MP15_2_FD_132964 | JGI IMG/M metagenome (GOLD analysis project Ga0187784, IMG submission 132964) | Tropical peat soil microbial communities from peatlands in Department of Meta, Colombia - 1015_SJ02_MP15_20_MG | ecosystem: Environmental > Terrestrial > Soil > Wetlands > Peat | place...
CCGCCTGCGCACGCCCGTCGTGTCGATGGCCGTCTGATCCACTTCGGCGCTGGTCACGGTGCCGCCGCCCGTCTTGCCGAAGAAGACGCGAACTTTGAAGTCAGGAAACTTCCCCTTGTTGATGGAGTCCTGGCTCGTCAAATCGAATGCGCTGGTCAGGCGGAACGTAAGCAGATCGAATCCGAGACAGTCTCGATTCTCGGGCGGGATCTCCGCGCGGTATTTCGCGCCGGCTTTGTCACCTCTGATCACATGGGTTTGGTGCGGAACTTCCAGCGCCGACATCGGCGGAACAGCGCCCATGAAAAAGATCTGCGAAACATCGGTTAGCGCCGCGGCTGCGTTCAGAAGGTCTCGAGTCTGGTCGTACGGGCCACCGGTCGCGGAAACCTCGAAATTTTCAATTTCGAGCATCTGGTCGGGAAGCAGGGAGCCGATAGCGATGTCGCCGGCCGCAACCATGTATGCCAGGTAGTGGGGCTTGCCCTTCCATTCGAAAGTCACGAAGTGAGACCAACCCGTGCTCCAGGAGTCCTGCAAAATCGTTTCCGTGCCGAGGGCGTCGCGGCGGATACGTTCCACGAAGACCGATCCGTCTGACGTTTTGTAGAGCAGAAGATGAATGCGGTCGTCGCCGAGCGCTCGGAAGGGCTCGATCGCGGACCAGCCAGCCGTCCAGCTGTGGGTCCAAACGACAGTGATATTCTTGCCGTCCTCGGCAATGCGGCTGATCGTGACGTTACCTGAGTCCTGGCTGTATGCGAGGAAGAACTGGCGTTCGTCGCCCGGGAGACGGAGCGGAACGAACAGCGTGATTCCCTTTGGCAACGAGCCCTTGAATACGTTGTCCGTCCCCTGCGCCTTCGGTTTCAAGCTGTCGAGGTTGAATTCGCCCGTGTCCTTCCGATAGGCAAGGTAGAAGGGTGCATCATTCTTCGGCAGGCTGACGGGCATGAAACTGGACCAGCCTTTGACCCGCGTTTCCTTCCAGATGTTGAGCTCTGCGTCTGTACCGTTGCGGGCGATGCGGTGAATCGCAACGTCGCCGGTGTCGTCCATGTAGGCTAAAAGGTACGGGCGGTCATCCCCCGGGAGGAAAAAGGGCATGAAATGAGTCCAGCCGTCCCGCCAAGTGCCGCCCGTGATCGACTGGGTGTCGCGGTGAGGGTCAACGACGCGATCGATGGTGACTTTTCCGCATCCTTTCTTGTAGCCGAAGAGGTGAGGAGTATCCGTGCCCACGAGCTTCAGAGGAAGCAGGGTCGTCCAGTCTAGTGTCCATTTGGCGGTCTTCCTGAGCGGCGTGCCAAACAGCACGGTCGTTATCGCTCGCGGTTTGGACGGCGAACTCCATTGAGTGGCGATCTCGTGTTTTCCGGATGGAGCGCGCGAACCATCGAAGAACCCTTTGAGGGACGTCTCATGGTTCAGCTCCAAACGGAAAAGACCTCCGACGTAGTCGATCGCGAGCTGTTTGTGGGCCGATCTCCTGAGGGCGCCGGTATCGGCCGGGCATTCGAGCGGATCGTGAAACTCGTCCGTGGGAGCCCAAACCGTATTGAAGCCGTTATGTCTGATCTTGTTCACGAAAACCATGGTGCGCTGGCAATCGGCGCGATCATAGTGGCGAAATCCGGAACCATCGGGCACGCTTCCAAACACGTCCGAATCGTAGGAGCCATAGAGAACGAGATATCGGAAGGTGTCTGAGGCGTTTAAGGTTAGCGGATTCACAGCTAGACCGGTGTCGTCTGTGGGAGCGATGGAACAGAGGGCACGAACGGTGAAGTCGGGATTGGCCCGGAGCATTGTGGCGGCCTTCACAACGCCGTCACCGCCTCGCGAGTGCCCCATGATTCCCACGTTGTGAAGGTCCAGGCGATTCTGAAACATTCCGGGTTGGGAGTTGAGAGTCTGCAATTTCTTCAGAGCCTCCAGCACAAAGTCCGCACGGGTGCGAACGAACAAATTCATCAAGTCGGCGGCGTTGGTGGCGACGCTGAAGGAAACGATTCCGTGGTGCGCGAGTTCTTCCTGGAGATACTGGTAACCGAGATAGCTCGGGATCTCCTTCCCGTCCGGCCCATTCCAGTTGTGCCTACCGTGGAGGAGGATCGCCACGGGCAAAGCGCGGGTGCCGGCGATAGTTCCCTTGGACGATCCCCGCGGATACCAGATGCAACCCTTAAACCTCAATTCATAGGGAGCCGTGGCTGCGGCGCCGGTTTTCCGCAAGTAGCCGAAACCTGTGAGCTCCGCGAGGTTGGCGGGGTGAAACGCGGACGAATCGGCAAACTCGACCTCCTGGAAGATCCCACCCGATCCGATACCATCTAGGACGAGCTTCATTTTTACCCATTCGTCGATCGCGAGTGATTCGGCGTGAGGAAATGATTCCGTGATGGCTCCTAGGGGCCCTTCGCCTTCGCCGAATTCCACGAGTTCATGTCCGCCAACGGAGGTGGGCGCGGCCGGGGCGGCCGCGGGCACCTGGGCGGATTCCGGGACGAGCGCAGCGCGAGCCGCCAATCCTGCGGCGAAGTCCATGGTCTGATCGATATTCCGGCGCGTGTCAGAAGGGAGAAGTGGCGACACCGAATCCCACGTAATGTCGGTCTGGGAAGTGACCAAGTGAACCAAGGCGGCATTGAGACTGGCGGGCGCGGCGTGGCGGCCTTTCGTGAGCCGAAAGAGCAGCTCGGAACCATCGTTGATCGAGGGGAAGTGCTTCCGAATAAACTGGCGGTACGTCTCGGCGAGCTTGACACCCTGTTCGATGGAAAATTCCGGGTCGGTGATCAGACGGTCGAACTGCGCGCGCGTGAGGTTCAACTGCTCGCGTGCCTCGCCGGTGGACCACATGATCTGGAAATAACCTAGCTCATTGTCTCCGACATGAGCGCGGAAATTTCCATCGGATTCGACGGCGATCCATCCGAGTAGGAAATCGCGCGGGAACGATCCGGGGTGCCGGTCAAGCACGGCTATGAGGGCGCGGAGCCAGATATTCGGCAGGACGCGACGGCGGAGAATATTCGACCACTCGTCGCGGAGGGCTTTCTGCGCGGGGCTCTTGGGGTCGAGATCGACTCCTGCGAGGGCGGGATGCTCGGCCCAGAAGACGCGGTTCGTGAGCGCATTGGCGTCGGTTTCACCGCGCGTGAGAATCGCTTCCAGAATGTCGTCCGGGAGCTGGCCGATCGTGCCGGTCGCGAGATCCTTGAGCGATATTCCGCGTGTGTCACGGAGAGTCGAGACATCGTCTTCAGCGAACGCTTGCGCGGAGAATTCAGCCGTGGATTCAAACGACGTGCGTGGCGCGGGTGAAACGTTGCCTCGGACGAATTTCGCCTGATCGTCATTCATTTTTTTCAGGCCAGCTTCGGGCAGGTACACCATGTGGCCCGCTTCGTAGGTGGCGAACGAAACATTCTTGCGGTAAGTCGGCGGCAGCTCGAGATGATCGATAGTGTAGTTGGCGGCTGAGTATGGCGTGGCGAGATCGTAGTAACCCTCCATCACCAAAATTTTGAGGTAGGGGTTCCTCAACATGGCATGGCGAAGGGCGGAGGCGGTGTCCGGAAAGCCGCCAATGGCGGACCCCCAGTTCCACGTGCTGGAGTCAGCATCCTGCGCGCGCGTGTAGTACGGCATGTCGGTTTTGTAGCGGAGCTCGGTGCGCAGGTAGTTGTTGAAAACAGAAGTGAACGGAGGATGCGTAGCCGCCTCTGTCGGGTCGTAGAATTGCGTGTCGAGCAGGCCGTGCGGATCGGGTCCGGTGAAACGGCCGTCGAAGCGGCCGACGCGGAGTTTTCTGTCTAGCAGGAGATAGTGGGTGAACTTGCCGACGTCGATGCGAAGGTCAGCCTGGTCGATGACGTCTTTATCGAGTCCGGTAAGGCGCGCCATCTGATCGATGACTCGCTGGCGGTCGGCCGAGGATAGCGCGTCGCCCTTAGCGAGAGCGAATGCGTAATCGCCTGCGGCCCATTTTTCCGATTCCTGACGCGCACGGTTCGCGTCGGACGCAAGGTCCGGCGGAAGCTTGTGGTGGTAGGCGGCGATGTTGGTGAAGGTGGGGATGAGAAACGTGTAGGGCTGATCGTTGGTCTTGGTGGCCTCGAGCGTCTGGTAATTCAAGACTGTCGAAAGCAGTGTGATCCCGTTGAAAGAGATCCCCTTTGTCGAGAGATAGCCCGCGATGCCGGCAGCGCGGAGTGTGCCGTAGCTTTCGCCGAAAAGGAACAGCGGCGAGCCCCAGCGCTCGTTGCGCGTGATGTAGAGGCGGATGAATTCGCCAAAGGATTCAATGTCGCCATCTACGCTCCAGAATCTTTCGAAGGTGTTCGAATCGGAGGCGCGGCTGAAGCCCGTGCCGATGGCGTCGACGAAGACAACGTCGCTGACGTCGAGAATCGTGTAGGGATTGGTTTCGATCTTGTAAGGTGCGGGAGGCAAGAAACCGTCGGGTTGAAGGACGACTTTGCGCGGACCGAGCGCACCCATGTGCAGCCAGAGAGAAGCCGAGCCAGGGCCGCCGTTGAACGCGAAGGTGATTGGGCGCTTGGTTGCGTCTTGGCCGTCAAGCGTGTAAGCGACGAAAAACACTTGTGCTTCGATCACGCCTTCGCCGGTCTTGATCGGGAGGCGGCCTGCGGTGGCGGTGTATCGCAGCGCGCCGCTTTTCAAAGTGATCGCATGGTGAGAGACGACCGGAGCGACTTCGGTCATGTCGTAGCGGTCGGTATTGTCGGCGAAGGTGCCGGTGTCTAGTTGCCCGACCGATTCGCCGGGCGAGGACGACCCGGGCTCTTCCTTCGCAGGAGCGGCGGCAGGCTGGTTGATGGTAATAAACTGGGGCTGCGGTGCAGTTGCGCGCAGCAAGAGAATGTCGTTCAGGACGCGCCCTGCGCCGTCGGCGAGTTGCCGAGCGTACTTGTCGTCGCTTTCGTGCGCCATAGGACCCGCTTCAATGACCTGCACGTATTCACCGGACGTCCTGCTTTCTGTGGTAAGGCCCTCTACTTGGGCACTTTGGAGACTGCGCGTGCCAGCTGAGGCGACGATCGAGACGTGCGCCGAGCCGCCTTCTGCGCGGCGAACCATGATGTCCCCGGCGCGAACGGGCACGTCGAGCGATTCGCCCGGCCTAGCCACCACTTCGAAATTCGCGCTGAGGCGCTGGTTTAGGCTAGGGTTGTATTCGTAAACAAAGGAATCGTAGATTTGCGCAGCGCTCGGCTTGGTGACGCCATCCAGCGTAGGTAGCGATTCGACACTGTCGCTGCGGTCGAACATTTCGTGGAGTACGTGGACGGCGGACCGAGGCTGGTCCAGTTCGTCGACGATCTGGTCGGCGAGCTCAACGAGTTCAGAATCGAGGCTGCGGGCAGCGGTATGCGTTGGTGCTGGCGTCAGGATGGCGGGCGTGCTCGGCGCGGATGCGGGGGAGATTTCCGTCGAAGCGTCATCGGTCGCGGCAAAATTGCTGACCAATTTTTCATCCGTCTCGTGCGAATCTTCCACGGCGACCTCCTCCTCTGCATCGGGAGATGTTGGCTGGTCTAAGAGGCTTGTGGCGACCAAGTCGAGCGCGATGAGCGGTCCGATCTTTTCCGGTGACTCAGCAGCAGCGCCCTGGATCGATGGGGCCGCAGCGGGCGTCTGTATACGTTCGTCGTCGGCAACCTCGGTGCCTTCGTGAGCGGGTTTGGGTGTGGGCGGGTTCGGCGCTGTCGTCGATGCAGGTTGCGCGACAGGCGCCAGGACCGTCGTTTGCTTGAATGTTGAGGTGCCGCTGGCGACTTTTCTGGCGGCATCGACGGCTTCTTCGACGTCGAGATAGCCGATGCCGATTCGCTCAGGGATTTCTTCAGGGACGGAGACTTTGCGCGCGCTCTGAAGCAAGAGATTGTGAGTTTCCTCGATGCGCAGACGGCGGGGCGCGGCCTGGAACATGAGTGCGACGGTTCCGGTGACGTGCGGACAGGCCATGCTCGTGCCCGAGAAGCGCACGGTGCGCGGGCTGGGCTCGAGGCCTCGCGGCGTGGAGCGCGCGGCGAGAACTCCTACGCCGGGCGCGCAGAGGTCGGGCTTGAGGCGACCGTCGCGCGTGGGCCCGACGCTGCTGAAATATGCGACGCGCATTTCGGGGTCGTGAGCGTCGTAGGCGCCGACTGCGAGGGTGCGGCGGCCATTGCAGATCGTGCCGGTGGTGCAGCGCGGGTCGGAGTCTTCCGGGCGCAAGCGCGACTGGCAGCTTGGGCAGGAAACGTCGCGCTCGATCCAGGCGTGGTACCGGCCGTCGATGATGTCGACGCCCGTGAGGGTGATCTCCCATTCGCCGGCGGGTGCGTCTTCGTACAGATAAACGGTGATGTGATTGTCGAGGTTGTTCGGTTCTTGGCCGCGATGGTAGACGTTGCCGACTTCCTTCCCGCCGACAAGGAACTTGGAACGTTCACCGATGGCGACGCGCGCCGTGATGGAACCGTCAGGCGAGCGAACGGTGACTTCAAACTTGTCCTGCCACGAATACCAGAACTCGAGCTGGTTGTTGGTGGGCTTGCCCTCGAGGATATGCCACACGAGCGTGCGTTCCTGGGTCGGACGCAATTGACCGGAGGCGTGGATGTGCTTGTTGAAGTAGTTGCCGGTACTCTGGCAGACGGCGCGGCCGGGCGCGAGACGGATAGCGGAATCGAGACCACGCTCAATCAAGGTAGTGCCGTCGTGCTGCTCGCCGTGGCGGCCCATGCTGAGATTGATGACCCAGGGGCGATCACCGGCGGTGCGGGAGATGAAATCGATTCCTTCGAGCAAGGTGACCGAGTCACCGAGACGCCCGGTGTCGACCTCATCCCAGGGGGCGTTGTGGACCACGACAAGGTCGGCTTCAGGGGCGATGCCGCTCGGGCGGTCTTCTCCGCCGCTGCCTGCGGCAATGCTCAGGACGTGCGTGCCGTGACTGCCCGTCCCACCGTCGGAGTCCGCCGGGTGGTAACCAAGCGCTGCGTAGGGATCTCTTTCTTTCAGCGCGCGATTGATTGCGTCGCGGTCGTGAACAACGCCGTAGCCAAACGGCTTCGGAGAGTTGGGAAGTTTGCTGCCCCGCTGGTCCCAGATGGCTAAAATGCGGCTGGTGCCATCTTCCTTGAGAAAATCTGGGTGAGCGAAATCGAAGCCCCAGTCGACAACGCCAATAACTACACCGCGTCCGGTGGCTTTCTCATCGCTGGGACGGCGCTGGTCAGTTGGGAGAACGGTGTCCGTGGAGTATTCCGCGCCGGCGTCGGTCTCCAATTCGAGGTCGGGCCCGAGGTAGGTGTTGCCAGCGGCGATATCAGCCACTTCAGGCGCGCCGCTGATGTCTGGAAGATTCTCGCGCGTGGTGCGGATCGTGATGATTTCGCCGAACTGCGTGACGACGCGAATGCCTTTGGGCAAGGCGGCGGAGTGCCCCAGGCGGACGATCGCGGCTACTTCATCATCCGCTTTGCCGTCTTCGAAGAGTTCCCAAAGGTCTGGACCCATGGCTTAGATTCTTGAGCTGCCATTGCCGCTTAGTCTCTGAGCAGACAAGACTGGCCACAGGGCAGCGATCAGCGATTGACTGGTTATCCACACAGAAAGGAACGAGCCAAAGTGAAAGTCCGCCCGTAGGGACCGCGCAAGGTTCTAGCCGTCCCAGCCTCGGAGGGAGCTCTGCTCAGGCACCTGTGATTGCGGCGCGTTGCCCGAACATTCGATGGCGTCGGGGCCGGTAAGGAACGACTTCATCGCGCGCAACGGCCAACGCGAGAATCAGCCCCATCATCGGCGGACGGATCGTCGAGCCAAGCAACGCAACCGGAAGAGCCTGCCGAGCCGAAGCACCTGCGCTTTCGGCGACCAGCGCGGCCATCGCAAAAATCATCGGATTAAAGACGCCCATGTCTGTTCGTTCCTCCCTGGCGTTACCGAACGCCCAGCGCTAGCACCAGAGCCAACATCATCATCATGTTAGTGTCGGAACTCGCCGAGCTGTCGCCGGGCGTTCCCGTTGCGCTGCCCGCCATCGCGAGAATCGGAAGCATCAAGTTCAGCGTGTTTGGATCCGCACTAATATCGATGCTTGCGCCCGCGAGCGGTTGCGGCTGTCCTGCAGGCGCGATGTATTGAGCTGGGACTGCACTGGTGCCGATCGAGGTCGCTGTGGCCGCCGTCAAAGGGGCGCCCGCCGGGATTTGAACGCCGGGAAGTGTGAAGGTGGGCTGGATGAGCGCGGGCAGGATTGCCAGCATCATCAGCTTTGAGTTTAGATCCTTGTTCGTGTTCTCGACAGTCTTCTTCCGCTCCTCCGCTTCCTTCTTCGACGCAGCCGCGAGCGAGTTGACGCGCGAACTGATCGTTGAAACACCGTCGGCCACCGTCTTGATTTTCCCATCAACGCGCGCGAGGGCGGCTTCGAGTTGCGCCTGACTGACGCCGCTGGGCGCCCCTGCTGAAGGTCGCGGCTTGTACGAGGACTGGCTGGAGGGCCGCCTGGGCGCCCTTTCCGCAAAATCTTCGCCTTCTAGATCGAGAAGTTCGTATTCATCGGCCATGTGGTCTTCGTCTCCTTATCCTCAGTAATTTGCTGCGGTCTTGAATTGCGCTTCAGCTTCCGTGGGTCTCTGCGCCGCGCCCGGCGCCAGGCTTCGAACCTTGCCTTTTTGTGCGCGGAGTGTGTGAATCGCGGGCACAACATACTCGTCGAACAGATTCTCGTCGGGGATACAAAAGCCCGGCCCGCCTCTTCCTCGGCAACTGCGGCAGCTCAGATCCTGTCCCCAGCACAAACAGCAGGCGCCGACAGCGGCGGCGAAGAGATCGTTGCGCTCGCGCATCAGTTTCATTTCCGCTCGCAGGCCGTCGTTCAGCCGACGGAACTCTTCGAGTTCCTTTGCCAACCCGTCATCAGGTCCGTCCGAAGGCGCCGCAGGTAACTCCGCATGTCGAGCCTCGTGCACGGGTTCGACTTCAATCACGGTGTGGGGCCCGGCCACGGGAACGGTCTGCTGCTGCGCCAACATCTGCTGTAAGGCCGAGGCGACGGCGGGATTCGTGTTGCCGAGGCGCGCGAGGAGTTCCTTGGGATCAAGCGACGGAGCGGACGAGGCTGAGCTCATTGCGGCCATTAGCTCGACGAGTCCCGCTCGACGTCCGGAACGCGCCTGGGCCGCGAAGAGCTCGAGTATTTTATTATTCATTGAGTTCGCCTAATCTTCGGATTCGTACGCTTCGGCCAGCTCCATCTCGTCGTATTCCGCTTGCATCGCGTCGTATTCGGCCGCCTCGGCGTCCGCTTCGGCGTCGAGCGATTCCTGTTCGCTTCCCTTTCCGGAGGATTGAAGCAACTGGTACAGCGCGACAGCGCGGTTGAGAGGCACGTTGGGGTCGGCGATGGGCTGGCCAGCGAAATCTTTCATGTACGCCGGAGTTCCGTCGCCTTCTGCGGCTGCGAGGGACTCGGCGTACTCAGCTTGCGCCTTGCCGACCAGCGCGCTAAGCAGATTACCGAATGCACCGATCGGCACGGACGTGCCGCCGACAGATACATCGGGCTTGCCCATCGCGCCCATCGCCATCGATGCAACAGCCTGCAGCGTTTCGGGCTTGGTGATCGTCTGAAGTAGCTGCCCCGCGGCTCCGCCGCCACCCGCTGGCGCGCCGGACTGCCCGCCTAGCGATCCGACGGCTTTGCCGGCGAGCGAGCCGAGCGATCCCCCCAAAGAAGCGCCCACCGGTCCACCAATCACGCCGCCAACGATGCTGCCTGCAGCTGGGAGGATAGCGGGCGCCGCCTTGAGCGCGAACTTGCCGAGATCATCGAAGAACCCTTCCATTGACTCGGCGTCGACACCGTTTGCGCGCAGGGCCATTTCGAGCTGCGCGTCGCTGAGTCCGGCCAGGGCCGGGTGAATCTGCTCCCTGAGGTTGTCGTATTTGGTGTCGTACGACGCCATGCCTATGCCTCCAACCGGAGATCCCAGATCAGATGATTTTGCGATCGGCCATTTCAGCTGTCCCGTGCTACGGCGGCAGATTGTCAGTGAAGTGCGTCGATGTCTGTGCGCTACCGCACAGACTCGACATCGAAATATAGTTAACAGTGCCGATGTCCAACTGTATACTGACGTCCCCGATGACTAACTCTCTCGTTCACGCTGGGTCCTCGAACTATCTCCTGTCGAGCCTTTCGCGCGAAGAATACTCACGCATCGCTCCGCATCTTCGCACGGTCCAGATGCGGTTGGGCGACGTCCTCAGCGGCGCGCCTCGCGATCTTCCTTTCGCGTATTTCCCCAGAACGTGTGTCATCTCACTGATCTCCGACATGGAGAACGGAGCCACTGCCCAGGTGGCACTCACCGGCAACGATGGCGTCGTCGGGATTTCGCTGTTTCTCGGTGGAAATACCGCCACGAGCCGCACCGTCGTGGGCGTTGCCGGCGAAGCGCAGCGAATGGACGCGCGCGTGTTGAAAGAACAGTTCACTCGTGGCGGCACGTTCCAACGCTCCTTGCTCCGGTACACCGAGGCGCTGATCACCCAGATCTCACTGACTGCGGCTTGCAATCGAATGCACACGCTCGAGAAGCGACTCTGCCGGTGGTTGCTTCTTATCCACGACCGGGCGGCATCGAATGAGTTCGTGATGACTCAGGAATTTATCGCCCATATGCTGGGCGGTCGTCGCGAGACGGTGACCGTGGCAGCTGGTCGTTTGCAGGATGCCGGTTTGATCCGCTACACCCGTGGCCGCTTGACGATCGTGAATCGAAAAGGATTAGAGGATTCGGTCTGCGAGTGTTACCGTCCGTTCGTTCGAGGCAGTAACGCACTTGCGCTGGGAACGGAGATCGAATCCTCTCACTGCGCTCGACTCTCTGTGCCGAGAAGCCGAGTCAGCAGCGCTCTGAGCTGATTGAAATTGTCCGGCACTGTGACGTAAGTGTTGTAACCAATCTCCTCTTCGGCGCCCTCTCGAACCGTCGCGATCGAGAATATGACGATAGGTGTGCCGTCGCTCAGGCCGCCTTTCTCACGAATCCGCCGAGAGGTCTCCACAACGTGCTCTGGTGACCCGGACAACGAAACCAGGATCAAATTCGGCGGATGCTCGCCGATTTTCTCGATGGCGTCCTCTTCATTTCTCGCTGCCGATGTCCGGTAGCCATCCCGTTTCAACAGAGCCTCGATAGCATCCCGAGTCTCCTGTTCGTCTTCGATAATCAGAATCCGACTCAGACGCGCGGGTCTTGGAATCATGCCGTTCGCTTCACGCCTCTTGCGAGCTGCTCCCTCGGTCACTTCCATACCAGTGCTAAGTTCATAGTTCTGTTCGGAAGACCACACATGTCGCCGTTCTGCTCCGGCAGAATTCGGGCACCAGACATCGGCGTACTATCGTCGCCGGACGCGCGTTAGCCAGAAACTGAATCGACGGGCTTCCGGTGATGAACCTGTCCCTTGTGCCTCGCCAAAATGCTTGCGACTCGAAGAATCAGGAACTTACATCCCCGTTTCCGAGACAGTTTCGTACAATGCGCGCTATGTTCCAGCTCATGTTGCTCTGCTTTGCGTCACTGTTCCGGCTGTTTCGTAGGCGCGGCAGCCTGATCCTTGAGAATTTAGCTCTTCGCCAGCAACTTGCCGTCCTGAAGCGACGACGCCCTCGTCCTCACCTCCACGCCGTTGACAAGCTTTTCTGGGTTGCTGTCCATCGATTCTGGCCAAGATGGAAGCAGTCGCTGATCGTTGTGACACCGGAAACCGTCGTACGCTGGCACCGGGTCGGCTTCCGAATGCACTGGAGGCTGATATCGAGGGTTCGAAGATCCGTTGGAAGGAAGCCGACTCCCAAAGAGGTTCGGGAACTGATCTTGCGAATGGTTCTCGAGAATCCGACCTGGGGAGCGCCGCGCATTCACGGCGAGTTGCTCATGCTCGGTTTCGACGTTTCGGAACGAACGATTTCCCGTTGGATGAAACGAGCACCAAGAGACCCTGAGCCAGCGAAGCGTTGGCTTGCGTTCCTGCACAACCATCGTGAGGCGATCGCTGCAATGGACTTCTTCACTGTCCCGACCATCACGTTCAGTGTCATCTACTGCTTCTTCGTAATCGCCCACAATCGTCGGCGGATTCTGCACTTCAACCCGACGAAACACCCCACGAGCTTTTGGGTAGTTCAGCAACTGCGCGAGGCATTTCCATTCGGATCGGCTCCCCGATTCTTGCTCTTTGACCGGGATGGGAAGTATGGTTTCGAAGTTCCTGCTGCGATTCGATCGCTGAGAATCACTCCAGTCCAGACTTCGTTTGAGAGCCCTTGGCAGAACGGGATCGCCGAGCGTTGGGTAGAAAACTGTCGGAAGGATTTGCTGGATCACATGATTGCTGTGAACGAGCGACATCTGAGGCGGTTGCTTTCGGAGTACGTCAGCTACTACCACGAGGGTCGAACCCATCTCGGATTGGGGAAGGGAGCGCCTGCGGGGAGAATCCCCTCCGCAAGTTCCAGTCGCATCGTTTCGCGTGAGCGACTCGGCGGATTGCACCATCGTTACGACCGAGCGGCATAATTCAGACAAACAGTTCCGAATCAGGGCCCTTGAGTTTCTATCCTAATGTACGTGTGTCTGTGCAGAAAAGCTGCTTGAGGAGCCAGCGCTCTAAGAACGCGGCGTTAGCGAGCAGTCGAGATTCCGAATTCAGACGCACGCCATGCAATCTCCACCACGCCGAAACCCGATTAGGATTTTGGCGAACGACAGACGACGAGGATCTTGCCGTCTACAATTTCGCCCACAGCGATGAGAACGCAACACCAGGCGGTCGAGGCTATCTCGTTGAATTGAAAACGAAAGAATGGTCGGGGCGAGTGGATTTGAACCACCGACCTCCTGGTCCCGAACCAGGCGCTCTAGCCAGGCTGAGCCACGCCCCGAAACGCAGTTACGTCGCCCTCCAGTTTACGTTGGATTCGCCGGATCGGCAACCCGCCGCGCAAGAGATCCGTCTTTGCTTGATCGCTTCGCATCGAGTATCTGCCAAGTTCAAGTCTGAAACAGCTTTGCGGCAAGCAACTTCGGTGCAGCTCGCCGTCTCGCAATCCGCTCACGGCGCATCTTAGTATGAGGATGTTTCCCTTTGCAGAGCGCGAGAGGCTGGTGCAAAATACTCGTGGCTCAGGCAGCAGGGATCGTTGTCATAGTTGGGTTCGCAGTTCATCCACCAAAAGCGGCTATTAAACGCACGAAATGGGAGGATTCATGCTCGACATCGAAAGGCGCACGTCAGGCAATTCGGCTCCAACCTTGGTTCACGGAAATTCGTCTCGGCGTGCGACCCGAATCGCTATCTTTGCCCTGGCTCTTGGCGCACTCATTGTTGTGATCGTATTCGGCTCGGCTCCGCGAGCGGGCGCTCGCAACGCAGGGGATGATGTGGGCGCGACGGCGTTCAAATCGAATTGCGTCGTTTGCCACGGCGCGGACGGCACCGGCACTCCGACGGGCAAGGCCCTGAAAGCGCCCGACCTGCACTCCGACGTGGTCCAGAAGATGACCGACGCTCAGATCATCGAGCAGATCGCGAACGGGAAGAACAACATGCCCCCGTTCAAGAACACGCTGAGCAAGGACCAGATGACAGCGCTGGCGGCCTACGTTCACTCGGCTTTCGGCAAGAAAAAGTAAGACTGGATTCCCGCGGCATCGAGCGCGGATGAGCATGCCGATATTCGGCGAACTCATCCGCGCTTTCGTTTTAGGCTCCCACTCCGGCAATCAAGCGACTCACTCCCTCCGCGAATTCCGCGACAGGCGTCAGCAGGCTCAGCACGAGATAGCCATCGCCCGCGAACTCGTAGAAGTGCCCCGGATGCACGGCCACCGAATGCTTCTCGATCAGCCGAATCGCAAGCTCTTCGTCTGACTGCACCGCGGGCACGCGCAGCACCGCGTACCACCCGCCCACGATTTCCAGCCGTGTGATGCTCTTCTGTCGCACGAGCTGTTCGTCAAGTTGCTGCAGGTTCGCCTCGATGCGGGCCATGATTTGCGGCTGGATCGCGCGGCGCTGCGCGAGCAACTCCGGCAGCGCGTGTTGCACCGGCGTATTGAGCGAGAGATACGTGTCCGCGATCACCTCGAGACATTCCATCGCGTCACAGACGAGCGCTTCCGGACCGCTCGCGGCGATCCATCCCACCTTCATCTGCGGTAGCGCGGCGATCTTGCTCAGCCCGCTCAATACGAACGTGAGCGCTTGCGTGCCGCCGCTCGCAAAGCTGCCATGCCGTGTCTTGCCGCTAGCGCTCGCGGGGAGCGCGTAGTCGAGAAACACTTCGTCGACCACCAGCGCGAGATCGCGCTCGCGGCAAATCGCCGCGAGATGCTCCGCTTCGTCGCACTTGATGAATTGCCCGGTCGGATTGTTCGGATGCACGACGAGAATCGCGCGGGTGCGCGAGCCGATCGCGGCGCGCAGGGCAGGGAAGTCGAATTGCCAGCCGTGGTCGTAGACGAGCCGGAAGGGGCGCAGCTTTACGTCCTGAATCGACGCGAGAAAATCGAAGAGCGGATAGCTCGGATGCGCGACGAGAACTTCGTCGCCCGGATCGCAGAGCAACCTAAAGAGGAACGAGTACGCCTCGCTCGTACCCGTCGTGAGAATCAGGCACTCGGGATCGAGCGGCGCACCGGGAAGCTTCTCGCGGTAGTAATCGACCACCGCGGCGCGCGCCGAAAGCAAACCCTTCGGCTGCGGGTCGTACTGCATCGCCGCGGGATTCTCCAGCGCGGTGAGAATCGCGGCCTCGTTATATTCGAATCCGCAGACCGTCGGATTCGAGACCGTCAGATCGAGAAGCGATTTCCCGCTTCCGCGATGGCGGCGCAGCGCGCGCGTGTACGCGTTTTCTTCGAGCTTCCAATTCGTGCGCGCTGAAAACATTTTGCTGCGCGATCAGATCACGCGCTCGTGCGGATAGCCGGCGTCGTCGAGAGCGGCCATCAATTCGGCGATATGCTCCGGGCCGCGCGTTTCCATCGTGATGTCTATCACGGCATCGCCGAGCAGCACGCCGTAGTAGGAGCGGTCGTAATTCGTCTCGACGATGTTGGCCTTTTGCCGCGCGATCACGCCCGCGAGCCTTTCGAGCGCGCCCGGATGGTCGGGCAGGTGGATGCGCAGGCGGACGAGGCGCCCGTCCTTCACCAAGCCGCGCTCGATGATGCGCGCGAGGAGCGAAACATCGATATTGCCGCCGGTGAGGAAGACTCCGACGTTCTTCCTCTGCGGCGCGATTTTGTGCTGCAAGACGGCCGCGGCCGCCACTGCTCCCGCGCCCTCAGTGAGCGTCTTTTCCTTTTCGAGCAGCCGCAGAATCGCGTTGGCGATCTCTTCGTCGTCCACGGTCACGATTTCGTCCACGTATTTCTTCACGAGCGGGTAGGTGACTTCGCCCGCGCAGCGCACCGCGATGCCGTCCGCCACGGTGACTTTGGCAGGCAAGGTGACCGGGCCGTCGTTTTCGAGCGCCGCCTTCATGCACGGCAGTTTCGAGGTTTGCACGCCGACAACCGCGACTTTCGGATTCGTCTCCTTGACTGCACAGGCTACGCCCCCGATCAAGCCGCCTCCCCCCACCGGCACAATCACCACATCGAGCTCGGGCAGCTGCTCGAGCATCTCGAGCCCCAGCGTGCCCTGCCCGGCGATGACA
>Ga0187784_10002157_pt1 | contig 15752 bp, 12 predicted proteins | sample 1015_SJ02_MP15_2_FD_132964 | JGI IMG/M metagenome (GOLD analysis project Ga0187784, IMG submission 132964) | Tropical peat soil microbial communities from peatlands in Department of Meta, Colombia - 1015_SJ02_MP15_20_MG | ecosystem: Environmental > Terrestrial > Soil > Wetlands > Peat | place...
TGCTTATGATGTCATCGACAATCAAAACGTCACGATCTTTCGCACTGGATTTCCGCGGGCGTACCTCAACTTTACTGTCACCGAATCGTTTCTTCTCAAAAACGTCATATTCAGTGTTCAAGGATTCTGCTGCAAGTTTTGCCCATTGCTCAGCTTCCGCATCTGGTCCTATTACGAGCGGGTTAGTTAATTTTCCCTCCTTTCCTACGTAGTCAGCAAGTAACTGCATTGCAGACAGGTTATGAGAAGGGATACCGAAGACTTCGGAAGATTTCACGACTCGATGCTGATGCATGTCAATTGTGAATATTTCATCCGTCCCTACGCTTTGAATTAATTTGCTTACAGTCTTGAAACTCAACGCTTCACCCGGTTTGAATCGTTCGTCTTGCCTTGCGTATGCAAAGTAAGGAACAAAGCTCGTGACGCGTTTTGCACCAAGATCCTTCAACGCATCTACAAGCAGGAGATATTCGAAGAGAAAGTCGTCCGGAGTGTGATGCATCGATTGAATGACGATCACATGCTCATTCTTGACTTCATTTAGAATACGCAAATACTTCTCCCCGTCTGGAAAACGCCTAACCTCAAGCTTTCCACAGGTTACCCCCAGTTGGTTCGCAACAGTGTTTGCGAGATTTTCACATGACGACCCCCCGATTACAATCAAGATGAATACCTAGTTCAGATGTCACGATATCTGGGCGCAAAATAAAGTCTCTCTGATCCTTTCCCACATAAGCGGAATAGGCGAAGCTTAAAGCGATCATTTCAAGGCTTGCAGATGCGAGTAGAGTGAAACTTGTGAAGTACAAGTGGGTTGTCCTCACAGTAACGACCGTGGGAGTTCTGATGGATGGACTGGACTCAAGAATAGTCATAATTGGACTTCCACAAGTTGCTGCGGCATTACATGCGGATGTTGAGCAAGCAATCTGGTTCACGCAATCCTACGTGCTGGCCACCACCATTGCCCTACTCCTGATTGGAAGAGTCACAGACGTGGTTGGGAGAGTGAAGATTTACACAATCGGTTTCGTAGTCTTCACAATAGGTTCGGGTCTCACAGCTCTTGCTCAGAATCCGAATCAATTCATTTTGTGGAGAGGGTTACAAGGACTCGGCGTCGCAATGATGTTCACAAACAGCGCGGCTATGATCGTCGACGCCACCCCCAAAAAGGAATTGGGACTCGCCCTGGGCGTGAATCAAATGGCGTTCAGATTCGGAGCAATGTCAGGGCTAACGTTAAGCGGATTAATCCTCTCCCTCTTTGACTGGCGGGCACTCTTCTACCTAAACATCCCCATCGGAGTTTTCGGAACATTCTGGTCGCATCACAGGCTCAAAGAAGTTGCCAAGCTGGATAAGGCGACACCACTAGATTGGTTCGGATTCGCTACATTCTCAATATCGATCACCAGCTTTCTGCTAGCGATGACATATGCCGCTTACGGATTAAGTGAACAGCTTGTGGTTTACGGCCTCCTAGTCCTCAGCATAGTGACTATTACGATCTTCATTGTGCATGAGAACAAACAGAGGCACCCACTGCTTGATTTGAGCCTCTTGAAGATACGCGAGTTTACTGGAGGAGTCACTGCTCAATTGCTGAATGCAATAGCATGGGGAGCGTTTCTTCTGCTCCTCAGCCTCTACTTTCAACTTATCCTCGACATGAGCCCTCTGGATGCAGGGATAAGGATACTTCCCTTTGACATCGCGTTTCTAGCTTTCGGCCCAATGAGCGGGAGACTTTCTGACAGGTTCGGGCATCTTCCATTCACGACCGCTGGAATTGCTCTCGCGAGCTTCGGCCTATTTCTCTTCTCAACTATCACAATTGCATCCCCCCTAGCGTTCATTTTCATTTACATGATAATTGTTGGAACAGGCATGGGACTGTTTGTATCTCCAAACATGAGCTCGGTAATGAGCTCTGTGCCTGAAAACAGAAGAGGAATCGCCTCAGCCCTTAGAGCAACATTCTTTCAAACTGGATTTGTACTCAGCCTCAATGCTGCAGTGCTGATAATGACTTTCGTGATGCCATACCAAAGAATTACCGAGGTAATATCCGCAATAAATCCTATTGCTATACCCGAATCAGAAAAGCTCCTATTCCTCAAAGGACTAAACAGCGCCTACTTCTGGCTTGCAACCGTCAATCTTGCCGCGATTGTCCCCTCAGTCCTAAGGGAAAGCGGGAAGAAGAAAACAAAAGAAGGAAGAATAAAAATCATCACACATTCTCCTATCATTGAATGAACCAACCAAGCTTAAAGCGATCTTAAGGCTACGAATTTACCTGACGTGATTTGCGGCGTCAGAAGATAATTTCCATAATTCTCGTATCAGTAGGATTATTAATGGTTGCTGCTGGCCTCGGATCATGGCTGCTCGGAATGACACTTCCCGTTAATTCGACGACGATAGTCATCTTGGGCACCGCAGCATTAGTGGTGGGGTTGATCATGTTCGTAACGGAACTGTTCGAATCGTGGCTTAGCCGCGGACAGTCTGCACTGGTTGATGGCCTCCAAGCAGGTTAGCATGTTTGAATGATAAAATTCCACAATCCCGCATAGTCAAGACGGCCACTGCTGCCGCTCAAGATGCTGGCAAGGAACTTCTAAGATTATTCGGAGGGGCATTATCGGTTCACCGCAAGTATGATTATCCAGGTAGCATAGTCACGAACGCCGACGAGAGAGCCGAGCGTATAATTCTAGCCAGAATTAAGAAAAGTCGGATTAAAAGCACAGTGATTTCTGAAGAAGCTGGAACGGTTGACTTTGGATCAGATGAAGTCGTGTGGGCTGTAGATCCACTTGATGGAACGTTCAACTATTCCAAGAACATCCCCTACTTTGCGGTCTCGGTCGGAGTCATGGTTGGCGATACACCAAACGTAGGCGTGATCTACAATCCAGTTCTGAATGAAATGTTCGTAGCACGGAGAGGTCACGGTTCTCACCTCAACGGTAAACGAATTCACGTATCCAATACCCAATCCTTGGAAGATGCTTCGTTGATTTTTGAGTGGTGGAATCCAGAGCCTAAAATCCCTGATCCGCTTGGTTTCCAGAAGAAACTATATGGACTGACTCGAAGTTTGAGATCTCCGGGAAGTGTGGCACTGAATCTTTGTGCTGTGGCGTCTGGAAGATTTGACGGCCTCGTGACGATCTTTGAAAAATCGCCAATGTACGAACTGGGTGCAGGATGCTTGTTGGTCCAGGAGGCAGGCGGAGTTGTGACGAATTCAATCGGTCAAATGTGGGAGAGCCTCAAGGGATCGGTCTTGGCGGGTGGAGAGGCGGTTCATGCGAAGTTGATATCTATGGTTAACTCGAACAAGAGTTAGAGACCTTCCTTGGATAACTCAAAAAATAGATCTCGTTGTCGCTGAGTCAGTTTGGTGGGGGTTTTCACTCGGATGATTACAAGCTCGTCGCCTCGGCCGTAGTTACGTAATTCGGGCATTCCTTTCTTCTTAAGCCTGAATACGACTCCGTTTTGGGTTCCTGCGGGTATCGATATTTTTGCGGCGCCGTCCATGGTAGGTACTTCAACCTCTCCGCCGAGCGTAGCCTTCGAGAATGAGATGTCGACATTGCAGACGAGGTTATTGTCGTCTCTTTGAAAAATTTGATGCGGCCTGACATTGACTACAACATACAAATCCCCATTCTCACCGCTTCCGTTAGGAGCATCGCCCTCGCCGCGGAGGACTAACTGCGAACCGGTGTCCACTCCTGGTGGTATCTTTACACTGATGCGCCTTTGAAGTTCAACTATTCCCGCTGCGTGACACCTGTTGCATGGTTTCTCGATTATCACGCCTCGCCCTCGACATTTGCGACAAGGTTCGACGCGTGCAAACTGCATGAAGCCAGTAACCTGAACGTGTTGAACTTGGCCCATTCCGTTGCATTCTGAACATTTCTTTGTCGAAGTGCCTGGTCTAGCTCCTGATCCGCCACATTCCGGACATCGCTCATTTCTGGGTACTTCAATCTCAGGGCTAAGTCCGGCATATGCTTGTTCAAGCGTGATTTCTAAGTTGTAGCGAAGATCTTGCCCACGAGGAGGTCCGCGGGTTCGCCTTCCTCCAAAAAACGTTTCGAAGATTGACCCGAAACCGCCGATCCCGAAACCGATGTCGCGGAAGATTTCGTCAAAGTTTACTCCGCGAAAGATGTCTTCTGTTGAATATCTAGAGTCAATTCCTGCATGGCCGAAACGATCGTATTGTGTTCGCTTCTGGTCGTCAGAGAGTACTGCGTAGGCTTCCGATATTTCTTTGAACCGTTCTTCTGCGTCTTGTGATTTGTTACGGTCAGGATGATATTTTAGAGCTAACTTCCGGTATTCACTCTTGATTTGGTCCTTCGTTGCGTTACGTTGTACACCGAGTACTTCGTAGTAGTCACGTTTTTCCAACTATAATCTTCCGTAATGCTAAGTCTGTTTCTTGTCATCCACGACTTTGTAATCAACATCTACCGCATCTTTCTTGTTCTCTTGCCCTTGGGGACTCGTTCCAGGAGGAGTTCCGGCTGCGGCTTGCTGTTGAGCTACTTGCTGGTAAGCTGCGGTGCCTATCTCTTGCATAACTTTTTGAAGGCTCTCAAGACTCTGCTTAATGGCTGCGTTGTCTTTACCTGACAAGGCCTGTCGCAACTCTGAGATGCCCTTAGTAAGACGCTCAGATTGCTCCTTAGACAACTTCGCGGCTAGTTCTTTGGACAACCTTTCTGCTTGGTATATCATGTTGTCTGCGTTATTGCGCAGCTCAACCTCCTCCTTGCGCTTCTGGTCTTCTGAGGCGAATTGTTCGGCCTGCTTAACCATCTTCTCAATTTCATCTTTTGCTAGCTTCGTTGATGCTGTTATGGTAATCTTCTGTTCTTTACTCGTGGCCAAGTCTTTCGCTGAAACGTTCAAGATTCCGTTTGCGTCTATATCAAAAGTGACCTCTATCTGTGGAACTCCGCGAGGAGCAGGTGGAATGCCGGTCAGGTTGAACATTCCCAATGAAACATTATCAGCTGCCATTGGCCTCTCACCTTGCAGCACATGCACCGTGACTGATGTCTGGAAGTCCGCTGCGGTTGAGAATACTTGGCTTCGTTTTGTTGGAATAGTAGTATTACGATCAATTATCTTCGTGGATACGCCACCTAGAGTTTCAACACCCAGTGATAGCGGCGTGACATCTAGAAGAAGCAGATCATGTACTTCGCCAGCTATGACACCTGCTTGTATAGCTGCACCCATTGCGACGCATTCCATCGGGTCAACTCCTCTTTCAGCCTCCTTGCCCATGTAGTCTTCGACGAACTTTCGAACTATGGGCATGCGTGTAGGTCCGCCGACGAGGATTATTTTGTCAACATCTTTTGCAGTCAACTTAGCGTCTGCAATCGCATGTTGCATCGGCGAATGGCAACGTTCGATTGTTGGTCGAATGAGTTCCTCCAATTTTGCGCGGGACAAGTTCATAGTGAGATGTTTTGGGCCCGCTGCATCTGCAGAGATGAAAGGTAGGTTAATGTCGGTTGTAAGAACAGTGGAGAGCTCAATCTTCGCTTTTTCAACGGCTTCGCGAACTCTCTGAATGGCAACTTTATCATTTCGTAGATCAATGCCGTTGCTTGCTTTGAACTCTTCAGCTACGTAATTGATGAGAGTATTATCCATGTCTGTTCCTCCCAGTTGAGTATCTCCACTTGTAGAGAGGACTTCGAAAACCGGCGGGCTATTCGGATCCGACCTTCCAACATCCATTATTGTCACGTCCAAAGTTCCGCCACCCAAATCGAAGACTAGGATCTTCTGTTCCTTCTCGTTTCTGTCGAGTCCATAGGCCAAGGAGGCTGCCGTCGGTTCGTTGATTATTCTAACAACTTCTAGACCAGCTATTGAGCCAGCGTCTTTCGTTGCCTGTCGTTGGTTATCGTTGAAATATGCAGGAACGGTAATGACAGCCTTCTCAACTTTATCGCTTAGGAAAGCCTCAGCATCACGTTTGATCTTTTGCAGAATGTAGGCGGAGATTTGTTGCGGTGTGTATTCTTTGCCGAATATGTTAACTTTGTAATCAGTTCCCATTTTGCGCTTTATGGCGAGCACGGTTCCTTCTGGGTTTGAGACGGCTTGTCGTCTTGCCGGTTCGCCAACGAGCAATTGTCCATCCTTCGTGAAGGCCACAAAGGAGGGAAACGCTTTTCCTCCGACTGATGTGCCTTCGGCACTGGGAATGATCGATGGCCGGCCTCCAATATATGCTGCAGCGGCCGAATTACTTGTTCCTAAGTCTATTCCAATAATTTTGGGCAATGATTATCCACCGCATAGTTACTAAAGGTAACATGGGAACGTGAATCAAATTAAAAACCTTATGGAGAAGATTCGCCAGTACCCCTCTCAGATTCGGAGTTGGATCTTCGTTTGCTGACAATAACCAAGCTTGGTCTAATCACTTTACCATTTAGCAGATACCCTCTCCTAACCTCTTCAGTGACTATATCGTCCTGGTCATCCTTTTCCACATAGCTTACCACTTCGTGGCGTTCTGGATCAAGATGCTGCCCAACAGCATGTATCTCTTCCAACCCTTCGGATCTCAGTACGTCCGTCAACTGTTTTTGAAGCATACCCAAGCCAACAGCTATCTCTTCTGTAGATAGGGATTTACCGGAGTGGGCGAAGCTACCTGCTTGCTGCATAGCATCAAGGATGGGTAAGAGCTTGAGGACAAGTCCTTCGGATGCCCGCCTAGTGACAGACTCCAATTTTCGATTGGTAATCTTCTGAAGATTCTCCATGTCAGCCTGAAGACGTTGCAGTTTGTCGAAGTACTCCGCAGCCTTCTTCTCGCTGTCTCTTCTCGCCTTATCTAATTCCTCCAACTGCGCTCGAAATTGCTCGATGAAATCAATTTGCTTGTTTGCCAGTTCCGTTCTTTGCTTGATTTTCGACATGTGATAGACCTCAGCAGAAACTTGTGATAGAGGGTTAGCTCAATGAACCCAGAACCTGCTTTTTTTCTTTGTGCCAATGAACTTGCCCTTTTCCCGTTCTGGGCAGTGAGCGTATCAAATAGTTTCAGGACCCTGCGTCTGGTCTATGATACTAGGGAGATGGGGGGGTATTTGCAGAGTAGATCAAGAGGTTCAAATTAGTGTAGATATCTAGAGGGTAGATTCCATCGGTAAGGGGTAGTGTCCAACCATGCGGACGAGACCTTCGATAGAGCGGCGCGCTGAATTGCAGCGAGTGATTGTTGACCGTTCTTTGGTTATTCGTCCGCCATCTCACATTCCTGAACCAACCTTCGGGTTGCTGACTGACATAATGCCGTTTCATGATGGTGCCTTTCGTCATCCTGCTACGTTAAATCCAGAGATTGCGAAGGATGCCTTCTTGGAAGCGGGGTTCAAGCTTGTTTATTCACGCGAAGCACGGAAGATAATTCATGAACATAGGAGCGTACTATTCGAATATGACCCTGCAGGATATGTTTGGGTAAAATCACAAAAGGATGATCCACTCAAAGAAATATTTGACGATAGAACTTTCAAGACGTATCTTATCTGGAGTCCCTATTACGATTGTTATAGGCTTAGACAAGTTGGGTCTATCACTTTTCTTCTGAGGTTTCTGAAAGAACAGGATGTCGAGGTTACGTTGAAGGGATTTCCACAAGATCAAACTAGTCTGGCGAGTTTGTCAATTTCAAGAAAACCCAACGTAAAGCTGTATCCGTTCCAACAACGAGCGGTTGAATTCGTATTAGAGAATGATGGAAGAGCTTGCATCTTCGATGAGATGGGCCTAGGAAAGACCATCAGCGCTACTGCCGCCCTGATTGAGTTGGTTGCCGCTAGAAAAGCAAGGAGAGCGATAATCGTCGCTCCGAACGCTGTGCTCGAGCAATGGCGTGATGAGATGGTTGAGAAATTCAACCTTTACCCAACCCTTGTAACATCCAGGCGTCGGTTGGAAGAACGAATTCGCCTATACGAAGACCCCTTGGTCGTAATCAATTATGAACTATTGAGAACTGATGTTGAGCTGATTTTGAAGAAGACATTTGACACACTGATACTGGATGAAGTCACGCGTGTCAAGAATTGGGACACCCAGACAAGTGAAGCAGTGAAGAGAATTCTAGTCAGAAACGTAATCGCATTGACCGGCACTCCTCTCGAGAACCATATCGGTGAGTTATACAACATAGTTAACATTGTTCATCCAGGATTCTTTGGGAGATATCACGAGGACTTCTTGGCGCGTTACACAACAAGAAGTTCTGGACTAGGATGGCAAACCAACCATCCGTCGATCAATCCATACACTTTAACTGAGTTAAGAGAAAAACTTGCAAAGGTCTCAATTCGTCGAACAAAGTCAGATGTTTTCAAACAACTCCCGTCGCTCACCATGGAATATGTGTATACAGAACCAGCACGAAATCAAAAGATGATTTATGAAATTCTTGAGACGAGTCTCGGCGAAACACTAATCGACGAGTATACTTATAGCTTGAACGATGTTGATGGGCCGAACCCATTTACTGCAAATCGACTGCGATTCTATACTTTGCTGAGAGAAGCCTGTGCGGACATCAGCATGATTGCCGGATACTTACGCAGAAAACAAAGAGAGAACACGAGGGACGCACACCTATTACGACAGTCACCCATTTTCAACAGACTCACTCGCACACTAACCAAACTTGAGCCTGAAAACGCGAAATTATCCGAACTGAAAGAGCTGGTTAAAGATCTCGCTGAACAAGGCCACAAAATCATTGTTTTCTCTCAATTCGTGGCGGTCATCAAACTGGTGCAGGACGAGTTGGAGAATGATGGAATATCCTGTGTTGCGTATCACGGCCAAATCTCAAATGAAGAGCGTTCCCTTAACCTGAAAAGATTCACTGAACAAGCCAATGTCACTGTTCTTGCTAGCACGGACGCTGGTCAATTTGGTCTAAATCTTCAAATCGCCGATGTCATAATCAACTATGACTTACCCTGGAATCCAGCCAGGCTGCAACAACGAATTGCAAGAATTCACAGAATCGGACAAGTAAACAAAGTCTTAGCGATCAACTTTGTCGTGAAGGGCACAATAGAGGAACACGTTAGGGAAATTCTTGAGAAGAAACGAAAAGTCTTCAGAGACGTCACTGTAAGCGACCTGACTGAAAGTGAAAGCTTCGGCATGGAGGAGTTGAGAGAACTTTTTGGATTCGATATGAAAAAACTCGCTGCAAACATTCAACACAGGTATGGAATACGAATGGAAACCACGCACGGTCGAAGTTAACTTTCACCCACCTCTTGATCGTATTAATGTCATCACGTTAAGTCTACTCCTTAGGGATGTGGGGAATCTTCTGCGAAGCTTGTAGTCCTCCGCGAGTCGCTCGATACGAGGGTAGAACACTCATCCTAGACCGAATCGAATGCAAATGCTCATGCCCGATCACAATCTTTGATTCAAATGGTCCAAGATGCCCCAGTTGCAACCATTTAATGAAAATTGAACTTACAGACGCTTGGTATGATCCGTGTCTGTGGTCCAATCCAAAGACTGGAAAACCACTCCGAGTGGACCAGGTTGCACCTTGTGGTTAACTATGAATAGTTTTTAGTGATTTTTGCGATGAAACGGCCGAGGTACTGCCTATACACTAATCGAGGTGGGGGTTTAGCTTCCAAAAAGCTGCTGCCAGAAGCTTTTCTTTTTACTTCTCTTGGGACGCTTGGCTCGCTTTTTGGGAGGCTTTCTTCTTCTATTAGCCAATATTTAGCGCCAATCTGATAGAGCAGAGAGAGTTTAAAAAACTGACGCAATTTTGACCTACCAGCCAAATCGAAATATGGGTATGCAACAGTTTCGGAGATGACTCCTGATCGTTCGCCTCTCTCTTTCCTTGAATGTTGTAACGTAAGCGATCTTGATACATTGAAAAGTCAAGGCTGGATCATCGACCTTTACCCGAAAGACGGGCATATGATAGTGTGGCTCAAATCTCCTTGTGGAGCATGCATTAGAGTCGCTGACAAATGGCAGCCAACAATTTCTGTCGGCGGCAATCTAAGTGACCTACTTGACCTTGCATGCCAACCATTCATTGCTGCATCTTCGCTCACGCAGAAGGTGACTAGGCCAGGAACTACACGAGCAACAGTGCTAGAGATTGAAGTCAGAAACGAAACGCATGCAATATCATTAGCTAAAAAAATTCAACGATACGGCAACTATTCCAAGTTCCAACTCTATAATGTAGATGTCCCATTCACACAGATGTATCTCTATCAGAAGAATCTCTTTCCATTAGCATTCGTTCAAGTAGAAAATGCGGGTAGCGTTCAATGGACACTCAAAGATTCACGCAATGCTCTAGATTATAAATTGCCACCATTTAGTGCGATTCGCCTACAAATCCGAACTACTAGGATAAATAAAATTCAAAGCATTAACGACGAACTAGACTCGTTGAAGATTATTCAAAACAATGGAGAAAGTTTTGAAATAGATTCTGGCAGTGAGTGCGAAAAGATCCTCAAATTAGTAGACGTTTTCCATGAGGTAGATCCAGACATTGTCTTGACAGAAGGCGGTGACTCGTTCATTTTTCCTTACCTAGCTAGGCGAGCACTATACAACCTCATAGGTGATCAGTTAATTCTTGATCGGGAAGGAGTACCACTTAGAGTTTACGAAGTCCAAGGACACAGCTACTTCTCGTACGGCAAAATCTTGTATCTCCAAACAGCCGCTAGGCTGTTCGGTAGACTGCACATCGATGAATCAAATGCATTCTTCGTTAATGATTGCGGACTTGAAGGGTTATTTGAAGTTGCAAGAACATGCATAATTCCAATTCAGAGAGCGTCGCGAACAACTATTGGGACAAGCATGACTTCATTGCAGCTTTATCATGCAGCCAAAGAAAACATACTCATTCCATGGAACAAAAACTCTCCAGAAACATTCAAAGATGGCAATGAGCTTGTGATGGCCGATCGTGGAGGGTTCATTTTTGAACCGAAAATTGGGATCCATGATAATGTCGGTGAACTTGATTTCTCATCACTTTATCCCCAAATCATGCTCAAGAGAAACTTGAGCGGCGAGACGATTAACTGCATGTGTTGCCCGAATTCATCACATAGAGTACCTGAGCTTGAGTTTAATATCTGCGAAAAATGGCTGGGCATAGTGCCACGATCGCTTAGCATTTTACTTCAAAAAAGGACGGCTTACAAAAAATTCAAGCATGAAGCATTGGATCCACCGACGCGACTTAGATACGACCAACGCCAAGCTGCATTAAAGTGGATCCTAGTCTGCTCATAGCCGTAAAACGGCGAGCAATTGGCTACCTGGGATTCAAAAATGCGCGTTTTGGCAAAATAGATGCACACATAGCGACATGCGCCTTCTCAAGAGAGGCACTCAAGAAAGCAGTAACAATTGCAGAGTCAAGAGGTTTCAAATTAGTACATGGAATCGTAGACTCCATGTGGCTGAAGAAAAAAGACGCTACAATTAACGAGTATAAGCTTGTTTGCGACGAAATCGAGAAGAACCTGGACCTCCCCATAGGCTTTGAAGGCAGTTACAAGTGGATTGTATTCTTGAATTCGAGAATTAACCCAACGCTTCCAGTTCTGAATCGATATTATGGTATCTTTGAGGATGGATCTCTGAAAGTACGAGGGATAGATCTCAGGAGACACGACACTCCTAACATTGTAAGGAAATGTCAGAAAGATATGTTATCCATATTCTCGGAAGCTAGTAATTCATCTGAGTTTATGTCGTTGATACCTAAAGCGTTGAAAGTTATGCGGTCGTATGTTTTTATGCTAAGAACTGGGAGGGCGCAAATAGAGGACTTAATTGTAGAGAAGAGGGTGAGTAAGAATCCGGAAGAATATACTCATCATGTTGAGCAAGCCATCGCAGCCGATAATCTTGTGAAGCAAGGCGGTTCTGTACATGGAGGGCAAAGCGTCAGTTATGTTATAGCGAGTAGCAGTTCAAAGTCATACAATAATCGTGCTATTCCAGTTGAATTGCTAGATGGACGAGTACAATACGACTTGGAAAAGTATGTTACGTTACTGCTCTCGTCTGCTATGAATCTACTACTTCCATTTGGCTACGATCTCGATTTATTACGAAAGTACGTTGCATAGTAGGTGATTTGCCACGATCTAGATGGCTATCCAACATTGCCGAATCTGTAGGGGGCTACTGCTCTACATTTGTTGCACGTAGCATAGCCGAATTTGCCCACTGTGAAGCTAGAGTTGGTCCCGCAGCTTTGACAGATCATTGAGAACCCTTTCAATCGTCCAGAGTCAGGGTCACGTTGTTGTTGCTGTCTCCGAGCTTGCTGCTTCGCCTCGTTTATTTTTCGCATTTTTTGTTCTTCATTCAACTTCCGAAGGTAAGAGGTGGGAATTTTGCGAACCATTTTTTCACTCTTCTACTGAGTATTACTCTTATCTCTACTTATGACTCGCTCGAGCTGATGAATTACATTCTCCTGCTCCATCGTCTGTATTGAACCTGGCTGTTTCTCTCGTACTTTTCTGATGGCGTCGTCTGCGCGGCTTCCTCTATAGACCAGGTACGCAGCTAGCACCGTTCCGGTTCTTCCAATTCCTTCTCCGCAGTGCACCAGTACTGGATTGGATTTCATTTTCTGATTCTCGATGAACTTGAGGATTCTGTTTAGTTGCTCAATAGTTGGGGCATTGGAAACATGTTCGTGTATGTATGTGAAACCTAGTTTGGTGACGATGTCTGCGGGTAAGGGGCTGCTCGTTAATGACACAATCGCTCTTATACCTTCGTTCTTTGCGGCTTGGAGCTCTGTTTCAGTCTCTGGTCTACCACAACCTGCGATTATGGGTTGTTCCAACCAACTAAAATTACGCGGCAACATATCCATGTGAACGCTCTCAGGAATTTCAAATTATCGAATCTGGTTTTGGAATTTCGATTTGATTAAGACGAGACTTTGACGCTGCCTCTTCGAAAGAGTGTATGAATTGGGTGAAGAAACTTTGAAAATCTAACTTTATGTCTATACCTACCAGCTATTCGTAGAGGCTGCCACCTCGACTTGAAATACTTCCCAAGGCTTGTCCAAGTGAACTAGCGTATCGCTGAGGTTGAAGATTATTGCACCGATACGATTCTTCGTCCTAATATTCCCACTCGAATTGCACTCTCAGTGTCATGTCTCTCATCTCTTTGGCGATCGTTTGAACCATGTCCAGGTCAACAGGCAATTTTCTGGGTCTTCTTCCTGCTAGGATCACCTTGGTCTCAGTGCTACCGTCAGGTATCCAGATAGTGTTGATAGTGAATATTGATAACGGGCTGAACAGGTCTTCGAGGAAAGCGCGATCGTCTCCTCCGAAGCTGATTAGCTTAACTCGCTTTCCAAAGCTTTGGCTCAACTCCTTAACCACCTTCGCGCCGCCACCAAGGAGCCTCGGCAAATCTTTCTTGTCCACAAGAATTGCCATCATGTCAGCGGCTTCAACTGAGCGATGATAGGTGACGTCTTGGAGCACTGGATAGTCCTTCTCGAGCTCAACGACTTTCTGAATAACCTTGAGGTCAAGTGGGGTAATGAGACCTTTCTGTAATTTCTCCTCGCACCGTCTACAGAGGATACCCGACTTTACGCAGAAGGCGTCAAGAATTGTCTTTACCATTTAATCTCATCACTTTTGGATGCTTTTACGCACGCAGGTTGCTCGAAAGGATCCTCTTCAGCGGCTGAGTATGTTTCGAGTTTTGCCTAGTGATCTATTGCTGCTTGATAGGGTTTTCTTTTCTTCGAACACATATGCGAAGAGTTCTTCAACTCAACTCGATAATATGATCACGATTCTGAGCCAGAGTGGGATTTGAACCCATCTCTGGGCGCCAACGTTGAAACTTTGATATTTCAACAGTAGAACTGCATGGTTTTGCATTTCCTCACCGTTCGAGCGGTAATTTATACGCAACTTCAGTAGTCTACGAACCGCAAAGCAGTTCATGAGGAATTGATCTCGTTGAAACTTTTCGAATACGAGGCTAAGGAAATTGCTCGACAATATTACCTAACCGTGCCAAACGGAATTGTTGCCTCCAGCCCTGAGGAAGCTAAAGCAGCCTATCAGAAACTGAATCAACACTCAATGATCAAAGCTCAAGTTCTTGTTGCAGGCCGCGGGAAAGCCGGCGGGATCAAACCCGCTGCGAACGCTGACGAGGCATTCAGCGTAGCAAAGACTCTTCTTTCCATGACAATAAAAGGAGAGAAGGTTGCAAGCGTTCTCGTCGAGCAACAACTCGCGATCAAACATGAGCGATATGTCAGCATCGTTGCCGACCGGTCGTCGCGATGCTACACGCTGCTCTGTTCGACGGAAGGAGGAGTCGATATTGAACAGGTTGCAGAACATTCACCTGGCAGGATTCTTCGCCATAAGATTGATCCGTTAATCGGCCTTCAAGACTTTGAGGGCAGACAAGTGGCAAAGGGGCTTGAATATTCTGGAAACCAAATGAATCAACTGTCCTCCGTGATAAACAAACTCTTTCAAATAATGACTGAATATGATGCTGAACTGATAGAGTCAAATCCATTGATAGAGACGGAGTCTGGCGAGTTCGTTGCCGGCGATCTACGCATACTCCTAGATGATAACTCATTGTATCGTCATCCAAAGTATCTAGAACGAATGAAAACCCTTGAACCTGACATGACTGCTCTTGAAATCAAAGCTCGCGAGAAAAGTCTCGCTTATGTGGAGCTGGATGGAGATGTGGGAATTATCGGAAACGGTGCAGGCTTAGTGATGGCCACTCTGGACATGATTGCGGATTACAAAGGCAACGCCGCTAATTTTTGTGACGTCGGCGGCGGCGCCAACGAAGAGAGAATATCCTCAGCGTTAGAAATCGTACTCGCCAACCCCAGGGTCAAAGTTCTACTGATTAACATAATGGGCGGCATCACACGATGCGACGACGTGGCCCGAGCAATTCTAGATATCCAGAAGAGAATGGGCATATCCAAACCCATGGTAATACGACTGGTCGGTACCAATGAGGATGAGGGACGTAAAATTCTCACCGCCTCGAACATTCCGTCTCTGAATAGCATGGAAGAAGCAGCAGCAAAGGCGGTTGAGTTAGCATCTAAGGTGAAATAAAAGTGGCAATTCTAATTGGCAAAAATACCAAAACTGTCGTACAAGGAATCACGGGAGCGCAAGGACGATTTCACACTCAACTAATGGTCGAGTATGGCTCTAAGATCGTAGCCGGAGTCACTCCCGGAAGAGGAGGGACATCAATTCAGGGAATTCCAGTGTTCGACACAGTGGAAGAAGCAAAACAACGCACAAAGGCTGATGCCTCAATAATTTTCGTTCCAGCACCATTCGCCAAAGACGCAGCCTTAGAAGCAATCGCATCTGACTTGAACCCCGTCGTTGTAATCACTGAAGGAATCCCGTTAAAGGACGAAATCCAATTAATGGAGATCGCAAAGCAAAAGGGCACTACAGTGATCGGACCTAACACGCCGGGCATTATTACGCCGACCGAGTGCAAGCTTGGAATAATGCCCGGCCACATCTTCAAACCTGGAAAGATCGGATTAGTCTCTAGAAGTGGAACACTGACCTACGAAATCGCCGCCAGCCTAA
>Ga0187784_10002158_pt1 | contig 15749 bp, 21 predicted proteins | sample 1015_SJ02_MP15_2_FD_132964 | JGI IMG/M metagenome (GOLD analysis project Ga0187784, IMG submission 132964) | Tropical peat soil microbial communities from peatlands in Department of Meta, Colombia - 1015_SJ02_MP15_20_MG | ecosystem: Environmental > Terrestrial > Soil > Wetlands > Peat | place...
GAACAGACTTGTCTGATCACTCCGCCGACCCATCATCCCCCGCCTCCACGGCCCAATCCATGGAATCAGGGGAATCACTGTTCGCAGGTGTTCTCAAGCCTTTTTCGACAGCATCGGTCAACCGCGTCGTTTTCCCCATGTCCGCAATAAGTCCGCTATGCCCCCGTTTGCTGCCGCCGCGATGATCTGAGCAGCTCGACGTGCAATTGAACGATGACGCAATTTGAAAGTGTAGGCCGCCACAAACAGCGGCCTACCGAGCGGTCTACCAGGCAGTCGCAGGTTGCTCAGCTAATGAACACAGCTCGTCTTTGGGGCTGTGCTTCCGATGCGGTCACAGGCTGCGCTGGCAATTGCAGCACGGTGGCAGTCTGACCGGCGATCAACCGTGTGACCAGGACGGTCTCACCGCCCGGGAATTCGAGAGCGTCATGATGGACGTGCGGATTGTCCATATTGATTTGCCGGAACCGCGCCACCTTGTGATCCACGCGCGCTTTCCCGAAGAGGCTGAGCGCGCGGTCGTGTCGCACATCGTCCTCGAACGCCAGCTCCGTGCCAGGAAGCAGGCAGACGGCTACGTCGGGTTCACCGACGGCGGCGAAACCGCGGGTGATCGATTTCGTAAAATCCGTCACCACCAGCTTATCGCCGACCTTCGCCGGTCGTGTCGCAACATGATGAAGGCTGTAGTCGCACATTGGTGCACCTCCTCTATTCGAGGCCCTCCAGCCGCCAATAGCGTAGAACAAAAGCAGTGCTGCGTCACCCAAAAGACTCAGCGTCCGCCCGCGCCACAAAAAAGTCCAGGCTTTGTCACCGTCCCTTGCATTTCTCCGCAGGAGACCTGCACGCTCGCTGCCGGCAGCCACAGCAGAAGTGCGCTGTATGGCAAAGCTTATGATCCGTTGCCCGAACATAGGGCGGACAATCTTCACCAGTACGAGGACGCTTTGGTAGGCTCTACGGCTCAGTATTGGTCCGCGCTTCGTTGTTTAGCGTGTGCTCGTATACGGTCCTGACCGACTGGCGGCTTGGTCGGTCAGTCGCGCCATTCGGGCCAAAATTTGAGGGAACTGACCGCTCTAGCTCTCCAGTTCTAATGAGAAAATGAAGCACGTATCTCCACATCGAAAGTCCTGGCTGGCTGTTATTCTCTTTGCGACTTCGCTGATAATCCTATGGGCAAATGCTGCCATGGCGATGAGCTTAAATTCACCCGCGTTCCAACAGAACGGTCACATTCCCTCGAAGTACACTTGCGAGGGCGAAGATGTCTCGCCGCCACTTGCGTGGGAGGGTGTCCCCAACGGCGCTAAAAGTCTCGTCCTGATTATCGATGATCCTGACGCGCCTGATCCGAAGGCACCCAAGATGGTTTGGGTACACTGGGTTGTTTATAACATGCCGCCGGATACCAAGAGCTTGCCCGAGAACGCAAGCAAGGTGCGGTTGCCGCAGGGCGCCTTACTTGGGCTTAACGATTTCAAAAAGACGGGGTATGGCGGGCCCTGTCCGCCGATCGGCCGACACCGCTACTTCCATAAGCTCTACGCGCTGGATATCACGCTCGATCTAAGAGACGCGACGAAACTGCAGATCGAGCGAGCCATGCGGGACCACGTGCTGGCCAATGCAGAGCTCATCGGCACCTATCAAAAGGGTGATCGGTAGCCTTCGAACGCCCCGACTGGCAGCGGCGCCTATTCTCGCTCGGCAGTTCCGCCAAAAGCGGGATAGTCGCTTTCGTGCGGTCTATTACTCATGCCGCGTCTCCTCCGTCACGCTCGTCGCTATCTCGATCCTTGTATCCTGGGCTAGCGATTGGTCAACGATGTTGACGATCTGAAATGGTGCATTTCAAGCTCCGTTGACGTGTTTGTAACTTCTGAGCATGACATGTGGATGAGTAGGAATGGCAAACCGCCGAGCCAAACCCGTGGGATCCGAGCGGCGACACGCGGACCTAAACGTTCGAGGAGCGCATGCAGCCGCAGCGGTGCTTGGCCTCTGGATGAGAGGCGAGTGCTTGCCGAAATCGGTGGAGCAATAGCAGGAAAAGCACCGCGACTGCGGAGACGGCGCTCACGTCGAGGCAGGTTGGACGAGATTCGCCGCCCCGGGGTAGGACCACCATTTCAGCAGGTCACGTGGAAGAGCCCAATCTTCTTTGCCCGCGATTTGTTGAACACGTGGATAGCCTCCGGGGTGGGCTGCAATAGTACCTTGCAGCCCTTTTTCGCAAAATAAGCCTCAGCTTCCGGCGATAGGTGCACATTGCCCATCTGACCCGAGCCGAGAATGAGCTGCTCGCACCCTGTCTCAAAGACAAACCTCGCTTCGTCTTTTGAAAGCACGTGCGACGTTCCATAGTACTTCTTTGACAGCTTCTTCTTCCGCTTCACTACCTCGCCGGAAAGGCGAATGATCACATCGTGCTCATAGGTCTTTCCGTTAATCGTGATAGCGCCAAATGTGGTGCCTTCGATCTCCATAGGACTCACCCTTGCTATTCGTACTCTCAGGACGATGTTGTGACCCGGGCCCAGCAGGCTCATCGTCCGGAAACGTCGGCGATCATCCGGTCAAGACGGCCGTAAAGCTGGCTCGTCGGATCTCGAAGTTTAAGATTCGGCGCTGAGGAACGCCATACCAGATTCGCAGACGTGCTTTCGCAAAGGGTCTTTCGGCTCGACTTTGGGCAACGGCGGTGGTTTGGGGTAGCAGGGGATCGCAGTGGTCAGTGGTACAGGTGCTCGTATTGAAACGACCCCGAGTCGAGGCGATGAAGCCCATAACGCCGGGCAACCGCCAGAGCCTCGGAGAACTCGGCGCGAGCCAATAGGCGACTGAGTCCTGGATGCTCACCGGCGCGATAGCATGGGCGATATTGTCCCATCAGATTTAGATATGTATTGGTCGAGATTTCCTCGGCCAAGAACCTCAGCACCTGCTCCACGCCGGAGATGCCGTTGGGCAAGACGAGGTGGCGTAGGAGTACCCCGCGTTCAGCGAGTCCCTCGGCGTTGATTACGAGGTCGCCGACCTGCCGATGCATCTCACGTACAGCGGCCTGATTGACGCGCACATAATCACGGACATGCGAGTATTTGTGCGCCAACTTCTCATCGCCGTACTTCATATCAGGCATGTAGATATCAACAACGCCGTCAAGCAGGGCCAGTGCCTCCAGACTGTCATACCCGCTGGTATTATAGACGAGCGGCAGGCGCAGCCCCTGCTCGGCCGCAATATTAACGGCGGCGAGAAACTGCGACACCACATGGCTCGGCGTGACCAGGTTGATGTTATGGCAGCCGAGCGCCTGTAATCGCAGCATCATCTGGGCGAGTTCCTCGTCGCTCGCTTCCCGGCCTTCGCCTTGCCAGGAGATCTCCCAGTTCTGGCAGAAAACGCAGCGGAGGTTACACCAGGAGAAGAAGATCGTGCCTGATCCGCGCGAGCCGCGTAGACAGCGTTCCTCCCCGTGGTGCGGTCCAGCCGAACAAACAACCGCTCCCTCGCCGGTACGACAGATCGCACCGCGGATCGATTGCCGTCGATTGACACGGCAATAGCGCGGGCAAAGCTCACAACGCTCCAGATAGTGGCGGGACGAACGAGCACGTTCTGCCAGCTCGCCTGAGCGTAATAGGCGGAGGTAGGCAGGTTCGAAGGTGCGTGTCTCTGGGTCCGCGGAACCGATGACAGTGGCCGGCACGACGGATGTCCTGCGCAACGTGCGTTCGATACTCGATACCCACTACCTACACCGCGATCCCGCCCTCGCCGAAAGTGCAATCCGGAAGCTCGAAAAGGGAACGAATTCTCCCAACTAACCTCCCAACTGTCACGAAATGTTCTGATGAGTCGGCGGCAAAATCGTAGGAGGATCAATGGTGGGCGCACAAGGACTCGAACCTTGGACCCGCTGATTAAGAGACATCGGTTGTGAGCTCAGTGGATGCGGCGATCTCGTGCCCGTGTGAATGCCGTATGAAACACACGGAAAATGCAAGAAAGTGACGCGTGCGCCGCTGCGCAGATTACGTTCGTGTCAGTGGTTGCGGCGCGAGCGCAGCAGCACGTGAGCGCGCTCACCGAACAAAAGCGGAGCATGATCGGTTTTCAGCGGCAGCGACTGGTAATAGGCTTTGAGCGACGCCACATCAACGAGCGTTCGTGGCCCGTGCTTTCGCGCGGCGATCTTCTTTGCTCGAATGAGGCGCGACAGAGTGCGCTTGCTGACGGCCAGATAGACGGCAGCTTCGCGCGGTGACAACGCCAACGGCTCTAACGCAGACATGGTGCAATACCTCGTACTGAGGTTTGCCCACTGTCCGGCTCATAGCCTACGTCGTCCGGGTGAACGCTTCTGCTTGCCCTTGCCGTATCGTGCCAATGGGGGTAGCACCCACGGAGGGAGTCGGATCAACGAAACAGCGCCGTCCGTAGAAGGCGCCCGCGATTGCAGACGGCGTTCTCCTAGCAACGCCCGGCGAGAGCGTCAACGGCTAGGCCGGACATGCCAGGCCACAACGGGAAGCCCAAAAGGTCCGCAAAATCTGTGTAACCACCCGTGGAACCGCCGGAAAAATCCAAGTATTTCAATGGTCAGGCGCGGCTCGTCGCTTCGCTGCTGCAGTTAGCGCGCTCCAACCGAGGGGCGAGCGCGTCGCCGGTTAAACGGCTGTCGCTAATTCTTGCCGCTAATGCTGCTAATTGTGTCCATAAGCCCTTGAATTTGCTTGCTGTCGATTCCTTGGTAAGGAAGAGATCGACGGTTCAACCCAATGCGCGACTTCCGCAAGGGATTTGTCGCGGTGCCCGCGCGGGCACGCCGTTTTCCACGAAAGCGGGTAGTTTCACATCTATTGCTTCGCCGAGGCGGACAATGCGAAGAAATAAATGCGGCGCGTCCCAGCAAGAAACTTTGCGTGAAATTGAGGCTCGTGCACCGGCTTAATCGACAAGCCTTGCGGCGCACCTCCTTTTCAGGCGGTCGCCGGCGAGTAAGCGATCCAAGCTCCGGCAGAGCCGCGTTCTGTGGCTTCCGGCTGTACCATCATGCTGTACCATCGCGCCAAACTTTAAAGCAAAAAATGCTTGCAATTCAATATGTTGATAAAATGGTGGGCGCTGTAGGGGCAGCAAGCATGGCCTCCGCCAACTCTTGCATCAATGTGGATGTACATGGCTTATCGACGAGAGCGGATTACGAGCCCGTCCAGGATATATGCCGGCCGGAACATTTCGAGAGCAAGCGGGTGACTGCTTCACTTGCGCCGGTTTACTGACTTCGAGCGAATAAACCCGGACCGGCTCGGCGATGTTCTTGAGTTGGGTCGGACCGAGATCGCTCACGGCGAGATCGAGCCGCGACTTCACTTGCCAATACGCTTGCTCGGACAGACAAATGGCGCCCGGCTTGCAAGTTCCTTCCAATCTCGCGGCGATATTGACCCCCTCACCCATCAGGTCGCCGTCGCTCTCCTCAACTACGTCGCCCAAATGAATGCCGACGCGGAACTCGATCCGGCGCTCAGGCGGCAGGCCGGCGTTGCGCTCGGCCATGCCGTTCTGCACTTCGATGGCACAGCGTACAGCGTCAACCACGCTGCGGAACTCGATGAGGCTGCCGTCGCCAGTGCGCTTGACCACGCGGCCGTGGTGTACGGCGACGGTTGGATCGATCAGGTCACTGCGGAGGGCGCGCAGCCGGGCCAGGGTGCGTTCCTCGGCGGCGCCGGCCAATTTGGTGTAGCCGACTACATCCGCTGCAAGGATCGCTGCGAGCTTCCTGGTCTCCGCCATGACCGCCCTTCACCGCACGCAATATTAGCGCATTTTTCCGTCGGAAGTTCACCTTTCCATACGCAAAGCGATGTCGCCGTTTGGCACTTGGCTGCTGAGCCCCATGTCCGCTCCCATGGCAGGTATCGGAGGCACAAGGGACATACGGCCGACCAAGCCTGAGGGCAGGTCGTGACCCCGAGCAGACATGGGCGACTTGCAATTGCTGCGCCGCAAACTGGCCTCCGAGCCCGATTTCGTTAGTGCAAATTGTTGCCGCAATTGTCTTCATTTGCGCTGTCCTGAGCCTTGGGTGAAGCAAATGCGACGACACGGTTTCTTCAAAAGAAGGATCTCTGGCGCCGGAGCCGCTTGTGTTCCCCAGGTAGATTCGCCGCGCGACTACGGGTGGCGCTGTCCGTTTTCGGAGCCGACTGGCTGGATTTGAATCCCAGGAATGGAAATTTGACTCGTTAACCCGCGCCGGGTGTTTTGTCCTGAATTTGGTGGCATGGGCGCATGGCCCGAGCCAGCAGCTCTCGACATGATCGAAAAGACCGATCGCCGTATGTGGTACGCCGACGCATGACGCGTTCGGGCACAACGCCTTTCATCTCACTGGAGCCGCGATCTGCTATTGCGAATAGCGCAACTACATGAACGCGAGATGTCGCTCATCGAGCGATCCAGAGTGGCGATTACCGAAAGCCATCAGCTTCTGCGAGGTCGAATGCTTTGGCATTGGATTCGGCCGGCGCATTCTGGTGCTGGACTTCGACTGACTCGCTCCTGCGTTGCTTTTCGCCCACCTCGTCCGGCGCCTCGTCGGCGGTAATCTCATCTTCAAACCGAGCTTCTTTGGTATTGGCCACGTGGATGATCACATCGGCAAAAAGTCGTATGCTCGAATCGTACGAGAGCCATATTTGGCCTCATCCTCATTTGTCGGTGCACCTTAGCGAAGCGACTATAGAGAAATCATTGGATCGCAATATCACGGGCCGGTCGGACCTGATCTGTTCTTGCAAGAATTTACGTGATGCTTGTTCTTCAATTACTTCGCGCAGCCGTAAAAACTGATCTACACGCTGATCTGGCTTCACGTCACGTTTGCCTTCAAGATCGTCCATCGCCGCGGTGCTGATCGCGCACTGTATCACGTTGTCCTGATTGAGCATCGTAAATTCAACGACCATTCGATTGAAATCGTAGCCCCGCACCTCGCCTCGCTGCAGTGGCATTGCGAATCCTCCTCACTAAGAGATTGAAGGTCATCTGATGCAGGCAGTTGTTCACGATGTTGCGGGAGGCGCCAGCACGGTGGTCGCACACTCAATGCTGTCGTATACGGTTACCTCGAGTACAGGATGGCTTTTCTTGATCGCCAATCCGGCCAATTCAGCAGCCTCGGCCGTCGTATATGAGCTCTTGGTTTGCCGGTCCACTTGGAGGAGATAACGGCCGAACTCCGGCCGCTTACGCTGTGAGAAATGCTCTTCGGACTCGGCTTCAGCCTTCTCTGGCATTTTCATTTGGCGCGTTGCCATCTGAAATCTCCCTTGTATCGTGCTCGCCCCGAGTCATGACTTGGCGAGGCAGCCCTATTCCAAGATTAGAAACGGGCCGTGCGAGCGGGACCGCTTCTGCCACCGGTTCCCGGGACTACCCGAGGCTTCATCGGGAGCAGCCCCTCACGCTGCAACTTTTTGCGGGCTAGCTTGCGGGCGCGCCGGATGGCTTCGGCCTTTTCTCGGACCCTCCTCTCGGAGGGCTTCTCGTAATGCTTTCGGAGCTTCATCTCGCGGAAGACGCCTTCGCGCTGCATCTTTTTCTTTAGCACTTTGAGAGCCTGGTCGACATTGTTGTCGCGGACGAGAACTTGCACGGGGCTGTTCCTCTTCGATCAAGCGGTTGAACGGTTCGGCGGCCAAGTGCCGAGACCACCGGCGTACGGTAAGCAAAATTCGAGTGCCCATGGCACCCGCAGATAGCGCCAGCGTCGATATTTTGAGATCGCGCCCTGTCGATGGGCGCCATAGCTGCCAATTGGAAGAAGCGGAGACTTCAGGTACGTCGCCGTTTCGCGGGCAGCTCGTCAAGCAACTCAGTGCTTGCCCTTGCCTATATAGAGATCGACCGATTTGTCAAAGACTTCCTGAAAGACTTCCTCTCTGTAACGAAGCTATCATTCGGGAAACCACTTCAGCAGCAATCTTAACCCCGCTCTTTGTCACCATATTAGAGCTGCAAGGACAACTTCTGCCACGACGGCAACTATAAGGAGGACAAGAGCGTAGGAAACAAGGTCGAGCCTTTTAGCATCCTGTCGAGCGTCCATCGCTACGACTCGCAACGCATTGACGTCTCGATGACAACGGGCATGAGCGGTTCCTTTCGCCGACTGAGCTTCGGCATGACGGCTGTGAATACCCGGATCGGTTCCGGCAGGTTGTATTGCAGAACCCGAATGCTTTGCGTGCGGCGCTTCGGTCTTTCGGCACCGTATGCTCGACGGCGGCTAAAGTCGATCACCGTCTCGAACATACAACCCTACGCGCGCATCGCAGTGGAGGCTTCAACGCCACTGATGCCGGTCGAGCCACTTGTCGATCATAACACGAGCTAGCGATTCCGCCTGCGCACGATTGCCGTTTACGACTTTTCCAGCCGTTTCAACGTCTCCAGGATGGATGGCTACGATCCATTGATCTCGTTCGATCCGAGCACGGATGGTATATCTAATCCCCCTGTATTCCATGACTCCCTGTCCGCGACCCTGCTGCTTTCCTCAGATTTTGGCCTTAGCTTCGTCGCGAAAGACCAGACCGGACCATGTCGAGCCAACGGTCCTTAGAGAATGAAGCGCTGCCGTGCCATTTTGCACGCGTGATCCCCCGGCGAGCACGCCCTGCAAACGTCGGGCCTTATGGTGTAAATCGCGCACGCGGTCGATACCCCTACCTCTCCTACAAGCGCGTTGCAGCGATCGCCCCTGCAACGCATGCGTCCTAGGCCGCCGTCCACATAGGCACGTGGGATTAGGTCGAGATCGGCGTCGCTTTCTAATGAGAATCGCGGCCACTCTGGTGAGAATGAACAGCACGCACCGCAAGCTCGACATTCTGAGCTGGTGAGTTCAACCGGGTGCATCGGCAAAACAGTCACTTGACCTTGAGGTTGACAGCAGACTCTTTCCCCCGATTGCTCTCGATCTCGTATTCAATGGCTTGTCCTTCGTTCAGCGAGCTTAAACCAGCTCGCTCAACGGCCGAAATGTGTACGAACACGTCCCTTCCGCCGCCGCCTGAAGGCTGAATGAACCCATATCCTTTTGTCGGATTGAACCACTTCACGGTACCTGTTGGCATCTCCCGTCTCCATGCTGACCGCGCACAATAGGGCTCGTGCCCAAGAACCACAAGGACGGGAATTCTGATGCCCTAGCCAGAATAGCGAATTCTCGCATTACGCCGATATTGCGCCTCCCGGCAGAATACCACCCAGAGCACCTTGCTGTCCGAAAGTGACCTTCACAACTGCAGGGTTGGTTCCTGAAGGAAAGATGAGATTTTTTCCCGCTTCCCTGGCAAGGACCGATTTTCATCCTATATTTGCACTATCGTTGAATGGATTGTTCATTCACACGGATTCTGAGTCATTTTGAAGGACCGATGGCCCAATTTGATTATAGCGCTCCGGCCGAGTTGTTTCCGACACGGAGGCGACCGCCGAGGCGTGAACCGTTGCGTTACAAGCGATTTGCGCAAGCCGCCCAGGCTATCCGTTTCGCTATGGAAGACGTTCCACGAGAATGTCTTGTGGGAGCCTTCCTCGAAGTCGATGAGCAGAGGTACAGCAGCGACGACATCCGCCGCCTGTATGAGAGCGTCGAATATCCGCTAACTCGTCGCAGCGCACGCCTATGACCGATAAGACGGTGGAATTGGATCAGCATCGCGGCATGGTCGCCCAGAAGGCCACCGAGCTTCGTCGGCTGCTCGCGGACGTTGAGGCGAATGAGAAAGTACTTCGCCTTCGGCAGGAGGAATTGGAGTCCCAATTGCTGGCGGCACCGGCGACGAATTGGGACGAAGCTGCCGACAAAGCTCGCTACTCCTGAATCTGTTTGCCGGCACAGTCGCCGCGCAGGACCCTCGCCGGCAAAAGCTGATCGCTGCCGTGCTCGCCGATTTCACAAGGCTTGCGGGCGAAAGCTAGGCCCGGTCCCGTCCTCACGTCTGCGGCATCGTCTCCTCTGATTTTCAACACGGGCCGCGGCGGATGGCCGTTCTCGCTTTAGGCGGCATATCGGAGAACGTCGGCGATTTTAGCTCAGCCTCCGAAAGGCAGGGAGTGGATCGTTCGAAAATCGACAGCCTATTTCAAAGCGTGCCAGAAATGATGCTGGAAAGCCAGGCGGTTCCGGTCGACAAGCTCACTTGAGTCGGCCAGCGACTTCGTCCGCCCATGCCGCCAACGATGCGTCACGCGCTTCCACCCACTTGTCGAAAGCTTCGCGCCAATTATCGCCTTTTGCTTCAGCGTAACGCTGCCAAGCCTCTTTTTCGCACAGTTTGGCCGTTGCAAGCTTTGAAGGAGTCATTTCAGACATTGCGGAACCTACTATTATCGCGAATTGCTCGCCAGACTTGCGGCCTACTGGCTATTGTCGTCGCGAAGCGAGCATCCGATCCAAGCCGATGGCAGCGAGCAGGGAAGCTGTCGAATAAAAAATAATTTCGAAGCCATGAAGCGGAGCGCGGTTCGACATGGCGGAATCATGCACGCTTCCGGTGCTAATTGATAGTTACAATCGCCTTTAACCAGAACGAAACGCAGGGGCTCGACAGGACACGAGGGCTGCTGTGCCTTGAAACGAACACACGTTCGGCCCATATCGGACGTACAGCCTAATAAGCACCGCGAGCCGCGTGTACGGATTCCCGTCAAACGGTCTCTGGCTCGCCCTTTCCTTTAGTTCACTGACAGCCCAGACCGCGGGGTGTCGATCATCGCCCGCAATGAAGGCCCTGTGCAAATGCAGCGGCCACGACAACGCGCACAAAAGAAAAGCCTTCTCTTGACCTCATTTCACGACTTTGGACTTAACGACGCCATCACGCGAGCGGTAGCGGAGGAGAAATACCTCACTCCGACGCCGATCCAAGTACAGACCATACCGCCGGTCATGGCGGGCCGCGATCTGATCGGGATCGCCCAGACCGGAACCGGCAAGACCGCGGCGTTCGCGTTGCCGATCCTGCATCGCCTCGCCTCACAAGGGCGGCCTGCACTGCGCAAGAGCTGCCGGGTGCTGGTGCTCAGTCCGACCCGCGAATTATCGAGCCAAATCCTTGAGAGCTTTCGCGCTTACGGCCGACATCTAAGTGTCAGGATGGCCTTGGCGATCGGCGGGGCGTCCTTGTGCAACCAGGTTCGCGCCCTGCTCGGCGGCGTTGACGTTCTGGTTGCCACGCCTGGCCGTCTCCTTGATCTGGTCAAAAGCAATGCGCTCAGGCTCGACAATGTCGAATGTCTCGTGCTCGACGAGGCCGATCGCATGCTCGACATGGGCTTTATTCACGACATCCGCAAAATCGTTGCCAAGCTTCCGGCAGCTCGCCAAACCCTGATGTTTTCGGCGACAATGCCTCGCGCGATTGCCGACCTAGCGGCGCAAATGCTCCGCAATCCGCTGAGAGCTGCAGTCGCGCCAGTGGCATCTACCGCCGAACGAATCGAGCAGCGCCTTATCCGCGTCGATCGTGCCGCCAAGCCGGCCGCGCTCGTCGACACGTTGCGAGCCGAGGCAGCCGACCGTACTCTGATTTTCACCCGCACCAAGCACGGTGCCGACAAGGTCGTGCGTCACCTGGTCAGGACCGGCTTGTCCGCAAGCGCCATCCACGGCAACAAGTCGCAGAACCAGCGCGAGCGCGCGCTTGCCGCGTTTCGTAACGGCGAGGTCGGAATCCTCGTTGCTACGGATATCGCCGCACGCGGCATCGACGTTGACGGCATCAGCCACGTGATCAATTTCGACCTGCCGAACGTACCCGAAACCTATGTGCACCGTATCGGCCGGACCGCACGCGCCGGCGCGGCCGGCATTGCGATCTCGCTGTGCGACAAAGAGGAGACGCCATTCGTTCGGGATATCGAGAAACTCATCCGCAGGTCCATTCCGGCAATCGACCGAGCCGCGCCCGCGCGTGGGCTCCAGTCAGCGCGCACAAGCGCCGACGTCAGCCGGTGGCCCTCTAGTCAGCCGGCCAGGCGAAGGCCGTCTCGCCAGGACAGTTCGGCGCGCAAACAACGGCAGCCCAACCGTGGAAGCCGGGGGACGAATTCGATCGCAAGCGTCGCCTTCATGCGCCGCGATGTCTCGCCGGGGTACCGGTCTTCCTCCCACGCGCCGGCCTGGACCGCTCATTCGAAGGAATCGTGACGTGGCCAAGGAAGAACTTCTGCAATTCGAGGGGCTCGTCATCGAGATATTACCCGACGCGCGCTACCGAGTTGAGCTCGACAACGGCCATTCACTTGTTGCCTATACGGCCGGGCGAATGAAGAAGAACCGGATCAAGACTCTGGCGGGCGATCGGGTGACCGTCGAAGTGTCGCCCTATGATCTGGAAAAAGGACGGCTGATCTTCCGCCACAAGGACGAACGGGCCGCGCCGGCCAATCGCTCGCCGCAACGCAATCAATTTCGCCGGAGGTAACCAACCATGCTCGCTGAACCAGCCAACAACAATGATGCTGCGGTAGAGCGAGGCCCCGGCATGCGAATATTTATCTTCAAGTCCGAGGCCAGACCAGACCTGCATGCGTTCGGGGCCGAGTTGGACGGCGGTCGGTTGCCAAAACAGTTCAGACCCTGGCGCGCGATCGGCGCCATCGTGCCCGATCGCGACCCTCCGCATGAGCTGTCCCGCGAGGTGATCGAACAGGCCATCAGAACGCAAGGTTTTCAGCTTTGGCGGATGTGCAAGAAGGACTAGCGGCCGAGACTGCCGGCGCTGTCATGCTCGATAAGAGCCGCAGGCTCTATGCTCCTGAAGGAGGATCGCCATGAAGAGTCTCATCTACAAGTTCAAGGTCGGGCAAACCGTCGATCTAATTCCGGCGATCTCCCGGTTCACGGCCAAGGGCCCATATCAAATCGTCAGTCTTCGACCGGCTGATGGGGAGATTCCACAATATCGAATTAAGAGCCGACATGAACTGCACGAACGGGTCGTTACGGAGAACGATCTCATCCTGGCCGCGGACGTGAAATTCGATCGCGCTTGAGAGAACCCGCGCGGACCGGCAGGCGAGGAGCGCGCGGTCACTCCAGAGGAACCTGACAATGTTCAAAGTACTTGAGCTTAAGAACGAAGCTTCAGCCGAGGCGAGAGAGGTCGGCCAGCGATACTCGACGCGCGAGGAGGCTTTGGCTGCCATCAAGAAGCATCTGAAGACTTTCAACGTATCCGGACACAATCCGGAGGGAGATTATTGGTGGGCACGGGATTCTAGCGGCTTAAGAAAGTGTTGGATTGCTAGAATTGAGTGACGAACGCCGAGAATGGACCGTGCTTCACTTCCCGAACCAAAGCCGAGTCTTTGATCGCACCCGACGTGCCGTTCATTTCTGGGGACATGACAGCGCAATGGAATGGTCGTTCTTCGTCGGCGAGGATGCGCTCAAACGCCTACAGCCCGATATGCTTCCCAATGAAGTGGGCTTGCTTAAAGCTTTTGATTTTAATCGAGCGCTGATCCAAGCGGCAGCAATGAAAGCATACAAGCGAGAGTCTCCAATTCCGGTCCGCTGGCGCCCGGAAAATGAGCCGTTCAGAAATCGGGTTTGCTAATGGGGCTGAACCCAACGCGGGCACTGCAACTGGCTAACGAGCATGGAGGAATTTTGAGCGATCGATTAGACAACGTCGCGCACTTCGCTGCTGCCGACGTATACGAGTTGGCACGGAGCCTCGCACGATATCGCGAACCGAGCCATGGACGTAGCGTCGTCGAGATTTTGATTACGGTCGTCGCTTTCGTGGGCCTGTGGTCGTTGATGTGGTGGTCGCTTCACGTCGGATACGGCCTTTATCTGTTGCTCGCTCTTCCCACCGCCGGCTTTCTTGTCCGTTTATTCATGATCCAACACGATTGCGGTCATGGGTCGCTCTTTCGCCATCGATCGATGAACGACTGGCTCGGGCGCGTCATTGGCGTTTTGACGCTCACACCGTATGATTTCTGGCGGCGCAAACATACTGCCCATCATGCGTTCTCGGGCAATCTCGATCGTCGTGGCATGGGCGATGTCGATACCCTGACAGTCAACGAATACCTGGCGCGGTCGAAGTGGGGCCGGCTCCGATATCGCATGTATCGCCATCCGTTGGTGATGTTCGGTCTCGGGCCCGCTTACCTTTTTTTCTTGCAGCAGCGATTGCCGATCGGACTGATGCGCGACGGCTGGAAGCCCTGGCTAAGCACGATGGCAACAAATGTCGCGATCTTGGTCGTGGCCGCCGTCACGATTCGGGTCGTGGGCCTGGGTCCATTCCTGCTCGTGCATCTGCCAGTCACGCTGATCGGCGCGTCGCTCGGGGTCTGGCTGTTCTACGTTCAGCACCAGTTCGAGCACACGTACTGGGCCCGCGGAAAGGCTTGGAACCCGCACGAGGCCGCCCTGTACGGCAGTTCATATTACGACCTTCCGAGCGTTCTACGCTGGTTCACCGCCAACATCGGCCTCCATCACATCCATCATCTCTGTAGCCGAATTCCGTTCTATCGCTTGCCGCTCACGCTTCGGCAGCATCCCGATCTCGCCGATGTGGGCCGTCTCACGCTCGGTCAGAGTTTTGCGTGTGTGCGCCGCGTCCTTTGGGATGAGACGTCAGGCCGCCTCATTACGTTTCGCGAACTCGTAAATCGGCTCAATGCTGGTCCGTCGGAAGGTGCGAGGCCGCAGATCAGTGCTCTCTGATGGACGGGCTACTGCATTTTATTCTCAGTGTTGCAAACGCTGGGCAAATCCCGTAATGACTGGCTATCGACTTTGGCCGGACAATCGGGCCGTTTCGCCTTCGCTGAATGCCAGGCACACGTTCAGACCCCTCCAAATATCGAAAATTCGGAGCTCAAGGCACGCGGGTCGCGTGGCTTGGGGCAAAAGTGCACCCAGATCAGCGAAAGGATAACTCAATAGCCGATGCTTCCGGTCACCGCTGGTGACAACGTGTTTGAGTACGCGCCCACCACAAGCGGTGGAAGCACGAGCACGAAGTCTTCATCATTCATCTGGCCACTATTGGTGGCACCACCGCCGACAAAGCCTTTGACGAACAGGTTCCACGGCGTGTCGAGTCGGCCGAAGAATTCGCCGGAATATGTTGTCAGGCGATCGTAGGTCAAACGGGAGACGTCTGATGTTGCCGGCAGCCCTGTGCTTTGAAATGGACCAAGATCCTTCTGGAACCGGCCCCAACTGCCGAAGTAACGGCCGCCACCCTCGACTTCCCACCCAGGGGTTGGCCAGGTCGGTGCTGCCTTCGTCAAGTAGGCGACTGGAGCGGCACTCCATGCCGGAGCCCACGGGTCTGCGCCCCACTTGTAATTGAGACCAAGCTTCACTTCCTGGAAGCTCTGCGAGACGCCAGAGGTTCCCGGCGGTAACGCCGTAGTAACGGGCGGACTAGGTGTAATATTGACGTTGCCGAGATTTGCGATGTTGCCGTGGGCAAGATCGACAAAGTCATATTCGGCCTTGAGCGACCATGCGGGCGTCAGGGCGTGCTCAATGCCGACACCCACTGTGCCCCCCCACAAGGTGTTCAGTCCCACGGTGTGGTGAAGCGGGCTTAACCTGAACCGATTTGGCTGTGTCGTCCAGACTTTGCAGATGTACTCGTAGGGCGTGAGACCTCTGAGGGTCTTAAGTCGCTTGGCGA
>Ga0187784_10002159_pt1 | contig 15737 bp, 19 predicted proteins | sample 1015_SJ02_MP15_2_FD_132964 | JGI IMG/M metagenome (GOLD analysis project Ga0187784, IMG submission 132964) | Tropical peat soil microbial communities from peatlands in Department of Meta, Colombia - 1015_SJ02_MP15_20_MG | ecosystem: Environmental > Terrestrial > Soil > Wetlands > Peat | place...
ATGTAATCCGTGATCCGAGTACCCGCGGGAAGTTCGGCGATCGTACGCGCCAATCCATGGCCTCCTGTTCCGGTACATAACAGAATGCCACAAAAATCGTTAAGTGAACAGTATTAGGGTTAGGGCTTATGGACTTGCACCGCGATTGAATGGTTCTGCAACGAGCGGGCTTACCGCCGGCCTCCTGGCCGGCTGTCGTGCGGGCCTCCCGGCCCGGACTTGCAAGTGGGCGATCATGGAATCCCGTATTCCCCTCCCCGAATCCTTAATTTGCTAGAGGGACCTGGGAACTGTTCACAGCTCCTGATTCCGGATCTGCTTCCCGGCGGGTATGCCATTGGGCGCGGCCTTCGGAAAAAGCGGGGCGCCGATGACTTTCGTCATTCAAGTTGGCTTCGATTCTTCACGATGAATGTACTGTGCGAGGCCTGGACGGCGCGGTAGCGGGAACGGTGTGCGCATCCGCCGCCGTCCGGCCTCGCACCTACCTTTCCAGCGTGGAGCGTGCAATGGGCATGGTTGCAGTGATGTGGTCGCTTTGGAGTATGACGGTCGTATTGATGGCCGGGGTGGGTATTTATGCGTCGCGAGTAGGCAGGTATGAGGGAGTGCAGGTTTTCCTCGCCGATTCGTCGAGCCATGCGAAGTCTGAGCAGGACGCCATCGCGGCGCGGTTGAGCCGCATTCAGCCCCTGAAGCGGTCGACCCGGGCTCTAGCGGGCCTGATGACGCTAGTGGTGGTGGCGTATTACCTTCTCGCATCCGTCCGGCAATTTCTGTAGCACCGGCGCCTCTCGATCACGGAGCGGCATGGAAGTCGTGTGACTACGGTCACCCCGCGCCAGTTCTTCTGTCGTTAACATGAAAACCGAACAGGATTCCTCGAAGTGGCTGCGCCGGCCGCGTTGCGGCCGTGAGGGGTCCGAGAGCGATGGAAGGGAGGATAGGACGATGAACTGGGTGCCGGTGATTTGGTCGGTTTGGGGCGCATCGATTCTCTTCATGGCCATTATGGTTTTGTACGCGTCGGGATTGGCGAAGAACGAAGAGGATCAGCTATTTCTGGCCGATTCCTCGAGCCACGAAAAGACCGAGCAGTCGGCGATCTCGGCGAGGATCGAGAAGATCGAGCCGGTTAAGAAAGCGTCATATTTCCTGGCGGTAGCGACCACGCTGGTGGTGGTGGCCTATTACGTCTTCGATATGATCAGCCAGTTTAAGTAGCGCCGCTTCGGTCGCGTAGGCGCTGGCGGGAATTGCCGTGCGCGGCCCGCCAGCGGCGCGCACCGCCGCCGGCGGGGGCGGCGCTGAGGTGACGGTCCGCTTTACAGGACATGAAGCTGCAGCATGATGTCGCGGATATAGTAGACGATGACGACGATAGTCATGCCGATGACCAGCCAGCGGCCGACCCGAACCAGGGGCTCGATCTTAGCCACCCTGGAAACGATGATGGCCTGTGCCGCTTTTTCGTGTTCGAAAGAATCGTCGAGAAAAATCTGGTCCTCTTCGTCGCGGGTCAGACTGGAGCGATAGACATACAATGCGGCCGTGAAAACGACGAACGCGGCCCATACGGTCCACATCACTGGGACAAACATAGAGCACCTCCGTACGCTTTTCCGGTCCCGGATACCTGCGGGCTCGTGGGGGAATCCGCGGTCTCGTGGGTAGAGGGGCCTAACGGCACACATGATAGTCCCGAACGACTGCCCTTGGGAATGGGTGTTTTCCTATGCCGCGGTAGAGGATTTCATTGCGTACGACCGGAGGGCGCCAAGTAGCGGGCCGAGGGACGGCGCGCGACCTTCCATTCTTTAGCGCATCTAATGGGGCAAGGTTGCGGGCGGGGCTTGTGTGAGCGCCCGCAGAACGATAGAGTGGGAATCGAGAGCTCGCAGATCAACCCCCAAGGGAGAAAACATGGCCACAACCCCCGCAGCACCGACGACAACCACAGAACCGCCCCCGGAAACCGCGAAGAAACCACCACTTGTATTAACTCCAACGGCGATTGCCAAAGTGCGGGAGATTATGGCCACCCAGGATCCGCTGCCTGCCGGACTGCGTATTGGCGTGGTGGGCGGCGGCTGCTCCGGCTTTCAATACTCGATGGCCTTCGAGAACCAGAGCGGAATGATGGATAAAGTATTCAATTTCGACGACTTAAGGGTATTCATTGACGCCACCTCGCTGATGTACCTGAATGGCTGCACAGTCGATTACGTGGAAACGCTTGAGGCGGCGGGATTTAAGTTCGACAATCCCCAGGTGAAGTCCACCTGCGGGTGCGGGTCGTCGTTCCAGGTATAAAAAGAGCAGGGACCGAGGGAACAAGGGACCGTCAGCGATAGGTTTGGAGCAAAGGCTCGCCCGGAGGGGCGGGCCTTTGGCGTTTCTGGGGGCCGGAGCAGGCGAATTACTGGGTTGGAGTGGTGGATGGTCCCTGGCTCGGAGTCTGGGTGGGCGTGCTCGAGGGGTTCGTGCCGACGGGGTTCGTTGTGCTGCTCGCCGGTTGGCCGATGGCATTGATGTTGCCGCCGCCGATCATCCGTAGGTCGGAGGCGGGATCCCAGGTGAACTCCCATTCGTTGTAGTGGTTCTTTTTCTTGTAAACCAGGATCGACTGCTTGGGGCTGGCCGGCGAAAAGCCGATGATGCCCGCTCCGCCAAAAGTCTGGCCGGATGAGCCGAAGCTGGAGCTTGAGGAGCCGCCAGCGCCACTGCCGGAGGCTGAACCCGAGGCGCTCGTTGAGCCAGTGTCAGAGCTGTCGCTCGATCCCGAACTGCCTCCAGAGGTTCCGGAGGAGCCCGAACTGCCGGAGTCGGAGCTGGAGGATCCGAAGATCGAGTTGCTGCTAGAGGACCCGGAGCCAAAGGCCGAGGACGAACCGCCGGACGTAGATGCCCCCGGCAATCCGTTGCCCCCGCTGGGGCCGATGCCGGCGATCGTAGTTGCGTTGCCGGCGAGCGGCTGGCCAAAGAAGCCCATTGCGGTCGGAGTCTTGTTTTGGCCGAACAGGACGGGCTTCCAATCGTCTTTGCCGGTGGAGGGATCGATGTATTTCTTGCGCAGGAAGCGGATGTTGTTGGTGCCGACCAGCGCATCGGCGGTGGGCGGGAATGCGTGGAATTTACGGTAATAGAGCTGGACGGCGCGGCGATATTGCATGCCGCGATGCCATGTCTCCAGATCGCGGTCGCGCTGGATGGATTTGATGACCATGGGCGCGGCAATCGAAAGCGAAACAACGAGTATCGAAAGCAGGAAGATCGCCGTTAGCAGCATGTAGCCTTGCTCGGAGGCCTTGACGCGGCGCCGGGTTGGCTTCGATTCCTTCATCGTCTTATCCGCATATCGCACCTGGTCATCCTGAGCGAAGTTTGGCGCGCTCCGTGCGCCAAACGAAGTCGAAGGACCTGCATTTGTCTCTCCATCGCGCCCATTTCCCTCCGAGACTGGCATTCGCGCCGTGCGTATATGTCGACACAACCTCGTTCCCTTCTTCCCTGTTTTTCTCAGTTGGACGTCAGCGGAATCGGCTGCGTGTTGTTGTAGGCGAGATCCGTGACTTCCACGCTGGTGCGGGAAATCGCGCCCACCTTGTAGCGATGATCGACGATCTCGCCGGTGTGCGCCACGAAGATGTCTTCGCCGTGCATAAAGAAGGCCTTGAAGGATTTGTCGTTTTCCTGAGAGTAGCCGAAGTATTTCAGGTCGATGTCGGGTGGCTTGGGCTTCGGAGGAAGCTGCGGGCCGATCGCCAAGGGAGTCCCAGGGTTGGGCCGGGCGGGATTGATCGGCTTCGGGATCTCCGGCGGCGCAGAGTTCGCGGAGAAGATATTGCGTCCCGCACCGCCGTAAGCAACATCTTCGCTCTCCGCGAGCTTTGCCAGATGAAGCGTCGGATCGATATCGGCGTTGCTGAGCTTCTGGGCTTCCGGGCCTTCGTCACTCGGGGCTGCGGTCCCGCGCGGAGCCGGCGCCTTGCCAGACGGCGGCACGGAGGGCGCGGAAGGTCCAGAGAAGGATTTGTAGATTTCTATGCCGCCGATCAGCAAAATGCCCGCGACGAGAGCCGCAAGAATGTAGACCTGGCGCTTGTTTTCCGTTCCCAGAGCCAGGGCCATGGCTATTCGCCCTCCTTGTCGCCGGGAGCGGGTGCAGCGGGAGCCTCATCGCCGGGCTCGGGCGTGGGAGGCAGACCGCTGGCGGCGGCGGCGCCGGGACGCAGCCAGGTGGAGAGCTGCATGCGCAAGCCGACCAGGCCGCCCTGCTGGCCGGTGAACGACATGGTGCGGATCACGAAGAAGATTGGGTCGCGTTCGATGCTGTTGACGAAGCGCATGATGGACGGATAGTCGCCGTTGATGTTGGTGTCGACGGAAATCTCGGAGAGGCCGGAAACCGGCGGACGCTGTGTATATTGCACCCGGGACAGGCGGACGCCGGAGGCGACCTCGAGCTCGTCGATCCGCTCGTCGACGGAGGAATAGTTGGGGGGAATCCGCTTCTCTTCAAAGCGCTGTATCTGTTTTCGGGTTTGCTCCACGCGCCCATCGATACCGCGAAGAGGAGCGGTTTGGAGTTCCAGGGCCTTCAACTGAAATTGCTTGCGCAGCAGCGCGTCGTTGGAGCGGCTGTCGGTTGCGGTCCAATCGAGGCCAAGGCGGATGGCGAGGCCAACGGCCAGCGCGAGAAGAATCGCGAAGCCTGCGATGTGCCAGGTAAGCGGGGACTTGAGGCGCTCGCGCCACCGTGTCGAACCCGGAGAGTCGCTCATTGGGCACCTCCCGGAGGGCGCGTAGGATTGTGGAAGTATTGCGGAGCGGCGCCGGGCTGCGACGGTGCGGGTCCTGTGTACGGCTGGCGCTCGGGATTTCGAACGAAAGCGGGCGCGGTGCGCGAATGCCCGGGATGCGCCCCCGGTGACGCGGTCTGAGCCGTGGATTTGGGCGCGGTTCGGACTGCCGCCCGATCCTCGAGCACAGGCGGATTGTAGTCGGCGAGGAGGTCGAAGTCGAAGCGGTCCGAGGCGGTCGCCGGCCCCTGGGGGCGGTTGGGTGTGTTGCTGGTTTCGGCGCTTTCATTCACGATGCGGGGCAGGAGGAAGCGCCGGGAGCGCTCGATGTTGCGCACCAGCTCGACGGCGTGGTCGTGACCTCCGACCACGCGCAGATGGACGGTGATATGGCCTTCCTTATCGCGAATGGGCTCGATCGCGGTGACTTGGACCCCGGCGGGCAGGACCGTTTCCAAGGCTTCCATGGCCAGGGTCCAGGAGAATGCTTTGTCATCGAAGATCTGGTTGAGCGCCTTGGACCGATCGAGCAGTTGGGCGTTGGCGGGCAGATGCATGAAGTTGTCGGCGCGCTGGCGCTCGGCCTGGACGCGGGCGATCTGGGCGTCGACGGCGTGCTCGCGGGCGCGGGCCTCTGCGGCGCGGCGATCGAGGAAGTGGAGCCCAAGGCCGAAGAGGATCGAGAGCACGGCGAGCACGCCCATGGCGATGCGCAGGCGGCGAATGGCCGGCCCCAGATCGGTGAACGGGCGAGTGGCAAGATTGAGCCGGATGCGCATGAGTCTATTTCACCCCTCCCCTGGGTGCCCCAGGTCCCGATTTTGGGACCTGGGATGGCACAAAACCTGCGGACCAAGCGAGGGGAACGAAACCCGAATTCGAAACTCAAATGGCATCGGTCTATCTGGCTCCCGCCAGTGCGCCGGCAACGCCGGCATAGCTGATCTGCGGCAACGTGGTAATCGCGCCGGAGGTGGGGCGGGGAACCCAGTCGACGACCGAAAGTTCAGGGTCGCCGACGGAGCCGGCGAATTCGGGGCTGGGGACGACGCCTGCATAATGGAGGCGGCGCGGGCGCGAACCCAGCTTGTCTTCGTAGTAAGCGCAAGCCACGGCGATGCTGCGCTCGATTTCGTGTAGGCGCTGCTGTGGGTCCTGGGGCAGATCGAGGGTGCGATAGAGGAGCAGGTCCTGGCCGTTGACAATGGCCGTGGTGATGGCCAGCGAGCTGAGGTTGGCGGCCATCACGGCTTCCATCTCCCCAGCCGCCTCCAGCGCAGCGAGGCTCGAGGGGAGGGCTGCGCCGGGCTCGTAGCCGGCCGCGCGCACCGCGTCTTCGTATTCGGCCAGAACCGGGCCGGGCGCGACCGCGGCAAGGATTTTGCACTCGGTTTCGGATTGCGAAAGAATCTGATAGCTGACGCCGGCGTGCTCCACGTCGAAGGGAACCATTTTGCGCAGCCGGAAGCGCACCACGGAGAGAGCGTCGGCGGCCTTGGCGGGAAGAGAGTCGAAGTCGAGCATGAAGACGCGGACCAGCGTGTCGGGCAAAACCAGGGTAACGGCGCGCATCCGCGGCGAGACTTCGTTGAGCGCGGTGCGAATCGCTGTGGCCACCACTTCGGGCGCAAGCAGATTGGCGCCTTCGATGTTTGGAGTCAGCACTCCGGAGGGCAGCGGCACAAAAGCGTAGACGTGCGCCTCACCCGCCCGGGGCGAGGCTGCGGCCAGCACGCCTTCGGGTGAGATTTCGACCGCCGCGGGTGGCCGCCCGCCCATCCGATTCGCCGCCGCGTTCCTTTTGAAGATCGATTTCATCGTGTCCGGTCTCTTCGCTCCCTTGCTCCCTTAGTCCCGCAGTCCCGTAGTCCCGTAGTCCCGTCGTCCCATAGTCCCTTAGTCCCTCCGCCCCGCAGTCCCTTAGTCCCGCAGTCCCGCAGTCCCGTAGTCCCGCAGTCCCTGCTTCACCTCGACGCCTCGATAAACGTCACCTTGTTGATCTCCTTCAGCGTGGTAATGCCGCGGCGCACGCGCTCCAGCGCCGACTCACGGAGGAAGGTCATGCCTTCTTTCTGCGCCTCTTTGCGGATTTCGGAGGTGGGTTTCTTGGCGAGAATGATCTCGCGGATGTTGTCGGTGAGGTCGAGCAGCTCGTGAATCGCGGTTCGGCCGCGGTAGCCGGTGCCGCCGCACTCCATACAGCCGGGACCTTCGCGGAAACCGAAGCCGCGCCACTCGGCGGGATCGAGGCCGCTCGCCAGCAGAACGTCGTCGCTATAGCGGACGGTGCGCCCGCAGTAGTCGCAGATGGTGCGGACAAGGCGCTGCGCCAGAATGCAGTTGAGCGCGGAAACGAAGTTGTAGGCCTCGACGCCCATATTCAGGAAGCGGCCCAGCACATCGACCACGTTGTTGGCGTGGACAGTTGTAAAAACAAGATGCCCGGTGAGCGCGGAGTTGATGGCGATCTGCGCGGTTTCCTGGTCGCGGATTTCGCCGACCAGGATTTTGTCGGGGTCGTGGCGCAGAATGGAGCGCAGGCCGCGCGCGAAGGTCAGGCCCTTCTTTTCGTTGACGGGAATCTGCGTGATGCCGCGAATCTGGTACTCGACCGGATCTTCGATGGTGATGATCTTGTCTTCGTCGCTCTTGATCTCATTGAGTGCGGCGTAGAGCGTGGTGGTCTTGCCGGAGCCGGTGGGGCCGGTGACCAGCACCATGCCGTAGGGCTCGCGGATATAGCGGCGGAAGCGGCGCAGGTCGGCGTCGGCGAAGCCCACCACGTCGAGGGTGAGACGCTTGAACTTCTCGCTCATCGACTCCTTGTCGAGAACGCGGAGCACGGCGTTCTCGCCGTAGATCGTCGGCATGATCGACACGCGGAAGTCAATGAGGCGGTTCTTGTAACGCACCCGGAAGCGGCCGTCCTGGGGCACGCGCTTTTCGGCGATATCGAGCTCGCTCATGATCTTGATGCGGCCGAGGATGGTGCCGTGGTGTTCGCGGGCGATAGGCGCCATGGCCTCTTGCAGCACGCCGTCGATGCGGTACTTGACGTGCACCGAGTCGTCGTAGCTTTCGATGTGGATGTCGGAGGCGCGGCGCTCCAGCGCGGTGAAGATAGTGGTGTCCACGAGGCGGATGATGGGGCTGATGTCTTCGGCTTCGCTGGTCAGCTTCTCGATGGAGATGTTTTCGTCGGCGTTCTCGTCGCCGGTGACGACGTCGAAGGTGAGCCCCTCGCTGGCCTCGTCGAGGACGCGCTGCGACTGCTCGGTCTTCTTGAGCAGGTCGGTGATTTGCGAAAGCGTGGCCACGCGGGCCACGACGCGATGCGCGAGCAGGCCGGCAATTTCGTCCAGCACCATCAGGCGCGAGGGATCGCTGACGGCAATGATCAGCGCGTCGCCATTTTGCTCGATGGGCACGAAGTTGTAGCGGAACATGAGCTCGACCGGCACGGTGCGCAGCAATTCGTGCTGAATCTTGAAGTTTTTCAGATCGACAAACTCGGCGTGATAGCGCGCCGCGAGCGCTTCGGCGTGAGCGCGCTCGTCCGTCGCGGCGGATGCCGGAGGCATAAGCACTTCAGTTTCGGCCATGGGGAGAATCCTCCTCGAATCCGCTCACTTACATGGTGCCTGCTTGCCCCAGCGAGAAGATGGGCAGGTAAAGAGAGATCAAAATAAAGACGACGATGGTTCCCATCACAATCAGGATGGCCGGTTCGACGAGATTCATGGCCGCCGTGAGCGCCGTGCCGACGTCTTCCTCGAAGAATTCGGCAACCGAGTTGAGCATTTGCGGCAGAGCGCCGGTCTGCTCGCCGACGGTAATCATCTCGCAGGCCAGCGCTGGAAACACGCCCGTCCCGGCCAGCGATTCGGCGAGGCTCTTGCCTTCGCGCACGGTGACCAGCGAGGTTTGCACGGCCTTGGAGACGCGGCGCGACGAGATGGACCGCGCGGCGGTCTCGAGCGAAGGCACAAGAGGCAGGCCGCCGGTGAGCAGCGTGGAGAGCGTGCGCGCAAAGAGCGCCACCTGATACTTGAGCCAGATCTTGCCGAAGACCGGAAGCTTGACGCGAAAGCCGTCGACAAAATCCTTGCCCCGCTCGGTGAGGGAGAAGCGGTAGAGGGCCGCGGCGGCGATGATCGCGATGATCGCGATATAGAGGATGTGATGCTGCATCCACTTGCCGGAGTTGAGTAGAGCCACGGTCATGGCCGGGAGCTTGGAGCCCATTTCGTCGTAGAGGACCGCGAACTGTGGCACGACGACCGTAAAGAGGAAAGTCAGCAGGCCGATGACGAGAGTCATCAGAACAGAGGGGTAGATCATCGAGGCAACCAGCTTCTTGCGGAACGCCAGCGCAAGCTTCTGGAAGCTGACGTAGCGGTCGAGCACTTCGGGCAGGTTGCCGGAGCGCTCGCCGGCCAGCAGCGTGGTGGTGTACATCAGCGGGAAGCCGCTCTGCGCTTCGAAGGCCGCCGAAAGCGCCTCGCCTCGTTTCACGCGGACGGCCACATCTTCAAGCTGGCCGGCGAAGGTGGCGCTTCGCTGGATCTTGCCGAGCATCTGCAAGGAGCTGAGAATGGGCAGGCCGGCGCGGATCAGAGTGAGGAACTGCTGATTGAAGACCAGAAAGGGCTCGAGCTTGACTTTGCGGCGCGTCAGGGCGATGGCGCCGCGCGAACGAACGGAGAAAACGTGATAGCCGGCGTGGGCGAAACGGGCCCGCAACTCTTCGGCGGTGGCGGCGGTTTGAATCTGCTCCAGCACGCGGCCGCGCTCATCGGCCAGCTTGATGACGAACTCTGCCATGACTTTGCCCGCCGGAAATGCGCTGCTCGCCGGTTTGAAACACGTCTGAGCGCACCCCGGCCTTCCTGCTCAAGGGTATCAGTTTGTCCGCAAAGATAGACGAAGGCAAGGCGCAGGACGCTCGCGGGGGGCACGCTCCTGGCGATCAGCCTCTCGGGTTACCATGCTGGGATGCACTGGATTGGGCCGCATTCTCGTTTGATCGTGGGCATTTTGGCCGATCTTTTCACCTTCGCCGGCGGTCTGATCCTGGCTCGTGATGCCTTTCAACGGCTGAAGGAGCTGAACGAAGACAGGATCATCGAGCACTTCCGCAGCCGGTTCCCGAATCTGAACCTGGCCGACCCGGCGGAGCGAAGAGCGCGAATGTCGGCGCGATGGGCGGCGAGGGGGTTGATTCTGCTGGCGATTGGGTTCGCGCTGCAGATTCTCTCCCGCTGCCTGGAGGGCGGCTAAATTTGGAAGCTCTGTAACCAGGGCACGACGGGGTACCCTCTGGGTCTCGGGCCGAAGGATGTCGATCAATTGAGAGGTCCTAACAGGCTGCTGAAAAACTGAATCGGAGCGGGCTTTGTAACAAGGGCACGGCGGGGTACCCTCTGGGTCCCGGGCCGTAAGTGCCGCCAAATGCGTGTGGGGCTTCAGCCACTGCTGCGCCCATTTTGCCGCCCTCGCCACTTGTCCGGGGTTTTTCAACGGCCTCTTTAACCCCTGCAGAATGTTCGCCAGCCGCGGAAGCCATTTGGTTCGCTGTGAGGAAGCGCCGCCTGACCTTCTTCCGGAACCGGCGCTCTTGGCGGAATTGCGGAAATTCCGCCAATCCGCTATACTGCTTGCGAGGTGATGAGATGACTATAGCCACATTCAGGATGCCCATCGGAAGCAAGTGCCAGGTGACCATCCCCAAGCCGGCGATGAAGCTGCTTGCCCTCGGCGTGGGCGACGACCTGCTGCTGGAGGTGAATGACGACCACGCGGTCCTGCATCCCGCCGTGAGCGTTCCTAGGCACGAGCTGCCCGAAGCGCTGTGGAAGAAGCTCGAGTCGCGGCGCGGCCCCAAGCCCACCGACATTCCGCTGGAAACTCTGTTCAAGGAGATCGGTTACCAGCCGAAAAGGAAGGGGCGGCGTGCGCAGCCGACGCGGGCCGTCGCTGAGCGCGGAAAAACCTCCCGTTCGCGCGCCCGCGCCGCCAATATCGCCGCCGCCCCGGCTTCCGTCGCTACCCGAGCCTGAAACCGCCCCGTCCGGCCTAGCCGAGCGGCAAGATTCTGCCATGCTACGATGGCTGGCATGGCCGCCAAGCTGTGCCTTATCGACGCCGACACCGCGGTGAAGCGCGACATTCTGGAATGCAGCGAGGAGGTTCGCCGGGAGATCGGCGAGTTTCTAGAGCGCCTGCAGTGCGACCCGCTGCTCCCGGAGCGCAAGGAAAAGAACGAGAGCACCTTTTACGTTCAGTTGCCCTGCGGCGTTTTCGTGGTTTGGGAGATCGTTGGGGACCTTCTCCACCTTGTCCTTCACGGCGCGGACGATACCATCCTGGTTCGCATCGTCGGCGTAGTATGGGAAAGCCCGACTGCGCCGTGAGCCGTCCGCCGCATCTAGCCGTATTCTGAATGCACCCGCAAGTCCCATGAACGACCAGGCAGGGGTGCTGTAATGCGCAAAGTCAGAGGATTCTCGGGGGGTGCTCGCTCTTGGGCGGCGGGGCGGAGCCGCGCGGGCCGGCGTGTGCTGCTCGCCACCTTTCTGCTGGCTGCAATTGCCGCATCTGCGATATTTCACACCCTACGCCTCCGTCCTGCCGCGGCGGTGGTAGTCCCCTATCCTCATGAGCTCGCTCAAGTCAGCTTTGCCGTGGCTGGCGACGTGATTCCGCACGAGGCAGTGCGGTCGGCTGCGGCGGCGGCGGGCGAGGGCGAGCCGGGCTGGGCGGCGCTGTTCAGCGATGTCGCCGACGTGTTCCAAGGGGCCGACTTCGGCTTTGTAAACCTAGAGACGCCGGTGGCGCCAGCGCACTCGCACGGGACCAAGCCGTTCCTGTTCGATGCCCCGGTGGCGCTGCCCGAGGCGCTCAAGGCGAGCGGGATCAAGATCGTCTCCTTCGCCAACAACCATGTGATGGACCAGGGGTGGCCCGGATTCGCAGAGAGCCGTGAGCATCTGCGCGATGCCGGCCTGGTGTTTGTCGGCACTTCGGACAACGCAGCCTCAGCGTGGCAGCCGGTGATTACCGAGGCCAACGGGATCAAGGTGGGCTGGCTGGGCATGACGCGCTGGCTCAACGGGAACCGCAACCCCGACAAGGACGATCAGCCGCATGTGAATTTTTTCCCCTATCCCGGTGAGGCCAACGGTGCGCCCGGAGCCGACGAGGCCGCGGTGCTGGCCGCGGTGAAGGCCGCTCGCGAGCAGTGCGACTTGCTCGTAATCAGCATGCACTGGGGCGTGGAGTATGCAACCGCGCCCCGGCCGGAGGACGTCGACTTGGCGCACAAGCTGCTCGACGCCGGAGCCAGCGTGATTGTTGGCGCCCACCCGCACGTGCTGCAGCCGATCGAGACCTACCAAACTCAGGACGGCCGCGAAACGGTGATCTTCTATTCGTTGGGAAATCTTTTGTCGAATCAGTCGCGCAGTTACGTCGACGGGCTGAATCCCGACTCGAATGGCGAGCCGAGAGACGAGATGATCGGCTCATTTTCGGCGCTGCGCAAGGATTACGGGCCGGCGGGGATTCGCGTCGAGTTGGGGCATGTGGGAATGCTGCCGGTGTGGGAAGAGAACAACCGTAACGAGATTGCCGCGGGGCGCGAGAAGAAGCCGGTGATCAAGCCGATTCTGATCGATCGCGAGCTGCCGGCGTTGACGGCGAAGCTGGATGAGCTGAACCGGTCGGCGGGACTGGGCGAGGCAGGCGCGGCGCAACCCGGAGGCCCGGCGAGCGAGGAAAACACGGCAAAGACCGCGGCGCCGGACCTTGCCGCTGCCGGACTGACCGCGGGGCAGAAGAAGGAATACATCGAGCTGACAAGCCGGATCAAGCTCTTGACGGACCGGCGCAACCTGATCCTGGCGCGGACCGGCGAAGACTACGTAACGGCGCCGCCGAAGTTGGCCGCCAAGCCTTGACGGCGCGAGCAACCGGAATCGAGATGCTGGACACAGAAGGCATGCGGGACGTGAGGCCCTTCGTCGCCATTCTTGGCGCGGTGCTCGCCATCCTGCTCATACCGTTGGTTGTGGTGGTCGCCTGTGTCGCGATTCCTTACATCCTCGTCCTGGGCTGGGCCCGCCAGCACCGCGAGCATCGCTTCCGCATGCGCATGAAATCGCGAGGCAGGCTGATGCCGTGGGCCGAGTTTGTGCGCACCATGCGCGCCTCGGGCGGCACCTGCATCGAAGAGCGGTTTACGGCCAAAGGTCCGGTGCGATTCTGGTGGACGTCGGAGGATCTACCCGGCGAATCCCCCTACCCCATCATCGACTGGTTCACCATGCGCAAGGGACGGAGCTCGGAGCCGTTTATACACTGGTGCCGCGAGCGCTACACGGCCGCAGCCGGCGGCAGCGCCGTGCTGGTGGATACGGGGCTGGTGGCGCAGCGCGACATCTATGCGCTGTGGTCGGAATGCCGCTCGCACGCATCGCTGGCGCGGTGGGTGGAAGTGGCGCCGCCGGAGATTGTGCCGCACAGGGCCGGGGACTCGACTGCAACGTGACTCTGGCGGCCTCGCGCCTGCGATCATGGCAGCCGCAAAGGCATGCAACGCCGGTCGCTACTCCAGGAGCGCGATTCCTTCGGCGATTGCTGCCGCTTCCAGATTCTTGTCCAGAGTTGCCAGCGGCAATCGCTCCCTCTGCGCCAGGGCCAGATACGCGGCATCGTAAAAGGATAAGCCGCAATGCCGCGCGATCTGAAAAATCTCCCTGTCATCTTCGGCAGAATCGATCTGGATCGGGTAGGCGGAAAGCACGCGAAGAAACGCGGAGCTTTCGTCCACAGTGATTCGCTTGCGCCTTTCATTGACAACAAGAAGGTTGCGAATTTCGTACCACCAGATGCGCGGCACGACGGCGGAATCATCCGTCAGTCGATTTTGCGCGATCTCAGCCAATGGCGACGCTTCATCTGCGAGCGCCCACGCCACGGAGATGGAAGCATCGAGAACGAACGGCATCAAGCGCGGCCTTCGTCGCGGGCAGAAAGAATCTCCTCCAGCGACAGCCTGCCTATCCTCTGCCGCAGCCTGCGCATTTCTTCAATTGCTCGCTTCACCTGCTGGCGATCATCGCTAACCTGGGGACTGAGGCGTGCTACAGGTCTCCCCCGGCGGGTGATGATAATGCTTTCGCCCCGCTCGACCTTGTCGAGGATACGAAGGAAATGGGTCTTGGCTTCGGATGCCTGGATGGTTTCCATACGCGGATTGACCAGTCAAATCGACTAGTCAATAGTCTACCACGCCGGCCGAAGGCGCAGTCAAGGCACGCTTTCGCTCTTTCAGTACCCGTTCGCCACCAGCCACTCCGCCGTTAAATTGAAGCTCGATTTCTTTGCCGCCTGCTGCATCGCCGCCAGCTTCACCAGCACATCCGCCTCGATGTTCATGGGCGCGCCCACGGCCAGCGTATGCAGATTCGTGCGCCAGTAGGTGAGCGGCAGAATGGCGATGGCGATCTCCTCGCCGTCGAATCCCGCGATGGTCAGGCTGATGCCCTCGACCGCGACCGAGCCTTTCTGCACCATCCACGGCCGGACGTTTTCCGGCACACGGACCTTGAGAGTCCAGTCGGTGGTCTGGCGGTCGAAGTTGGGGCTGCATTCGGGGATGACGGGGTCGAGCGCCGTCATCGCGCCCGTGCCATCGACGTGCCCCTGCACGATGTGCCCGCCGAGCGGGCTTCCGGCCGCGGTCGGCAGCTCGAGATTGACGTGCGAGCCGGAAGCGAGCGAGCCGAGCGAGGTGCGGTCGAGCGTTTCCTGTGCTAGATCGGCGTGGAAGTAGGTAGGGTTGGGATCGAGCGCTGTCAGGCAAACCCCGGAGACGCCCAGCGAGTCGCCTTCGCGCAGGCGAGAGGCAATGCCGGGCGCCTCGACAGTGATGCGGCGGACGCCGCCGCGATCGGTCAGGCTGACCAGGATTCCCGTCTGCTCGATGATGCCGGTGAACATGGATCGATTCTAGGGAATGGGGGAACCAGCGAACAAGGGAACGAGTCGGCAGGCGGGCACTCGCCTACATGGTGCGTAGGTAAGGATGGTGGAGATCGATCACCCGCAATAACGCATTTCTAAGGCGGATTAGGAAATGGTGTGGGGGTTTTGTAACAAGGGCACGAGTTTACTCGTGCCGAAAACGGCACCAAGGAGGCGGGCTTTAGCCCCTGAGGGATGCTTCATTGAGTCATGCGCTTTCCTCACACTATTTCCTGATTTGCCCTAGATAATGCACTCTAGGCAACCATGTAGGAAGCCTCGGATCCGTCCTCCATCGGCGATTGCCGCCCGCGATGGAGGAAACGCGCCCCTTCGCGCCAACCCGCCAACTTGCCATCGCCGCGAACGCGGCACCAACTCGCCAATCTCCCTTGCCCCCTCGCTCCCTTGCTCCCTTGCTCCTTCGTTCCCTTGCTCCCTCGCCCCCTCGCCCCCTGCCTCTCCGCCGTCAAGCCCCCACCACCTCGACACGCTCAACCCGCCGCGCCCTAACTCCCTGATTCCTTGTCCCCTTGTCCCCTCGGTCCCTGGTTCCCTGCACTTTGTAGAGAATTACCCCGCTTCGGCGCATACTCTCCCTATGAGCATCCTGTCAGGCCCTCGCCGCACCGCCAATCGGCGCCGCGTGCCCGGTCCGCGGCAGAAAATAAATAAATGATTTTTCTCCATACCCCAGGGGGATATGAAACCGGCTATCTTCACCTAAAAATTCAGGGGAATGCCGGCAAAACCCGAAAACCTCGCGGCGCAAAACGGCGCAGTGGCGTAGCTGCCTTAATACAGTAGACTCAAGATATTGTGGTTTCGGATTCTCAGCTAGGTGTTGTGCCTGATTATCCCGGCACTTGGCAGCAGTTTCGGGAGTGGTTTCCCGACGAAACGGCGTGC
>Ga0187784_10002160_pt1 | contig 15736 bp, 14 predicted proteins | sample 1015_SJ02_MP15_2_FD_132964 | JGI IMG/M metagenome (GOLD analysis project Ga0187784, IMG submission 132964) | Tropical peat soil microbial communities from peatlands in Department of Meta, Colombia - 1015_SJ02_MP15_20_MG | ecosystem: Environmental > Terrestrial > Soil > Wetlands > Peat | place...
ATGCAGGCCAACTTCATCGAGTCCAATCCACTGCCCGTGAAGGCCGTTCTCGCCATGATGGGCAAGATTCAGGAGGTCTATCGCCTGCCGTTGCTACCCATGCGCCGCGACGCGCGCTCCCGCCTGCAGAAGATCGCCACCGACGCGGGATTGCTCGAGCGCCCTGCCGTGCCCGCAGCCGCAACTGAGTTTTACGTCTACGAAAGCTGGGCAGCCGGACCCCACAAGGTGATCCTGCACCGCGCCTCTTGTGGCCAGTGCAGCTCGGGCAAGGGACGCCCATCCGGTCACGATCCCAATCACTCTCGCTGGCACGGGCCGTTCAGCAATGCTGCGGCCGCTCGCGATGCAACCCACCATCTGCCCGGCGTTCTGATTCGCAGCGAGTGCAAGTGCGTGGCGTAGCCGATGCCTGCGGTGCCGCTCATGTATGCGGTTTTGCATTGTCTATCCTGACCAATGACCGATCTCAGCAAACTCAAGTCTGAAATTGAACGTCTATACTCTGCGCCCGCTGAGGCGGATCCTATCGAGGCTCGCAGCATTCTCACCGATTTCCGCGCTCGCCTCACGCGTGGCGAGATTCGCGCCGCCGAGAAGATCAATGGCCAATGGATCGTCAACCCCTGGGTCAAGCAAGGCATCCTCCTCGGCTTCCGCATCGGCGAACTCCAAGAAATGTCCGATGGCGACGTGCTTACCTTCATCGACAAGGACACTTTCCCCGCTCGCCGTTTCACTGTTGCCGATCGCGTCCGCGTCGTCCCCGGAGGCTCAACGGTTCGCGAAGGCGCTTATGTCGCGCCATCCGTTGTCTGCATGCCGCCCATGTTCATCAATGTTGGAGCCTATGTCGACGAGGGCACCATGATCGATTCGCACGCACTGGTCGGTTCCTGCGCCCAGCTTGGCAAGCGCGTTCACCTCAGCGCCGCTGCCCAGGTCGGCGGCGTGCTCGAACCCATCAATGCCGCGCCCGTCATCATCGAGGATGACGTCTTGATCGGCGGCAATTGCGGCATCTACGAGGGCACTCTGGTTCGCTCGCGGGCCGTCCTCGGAGCAGGCACTATTCTTACCCGATCCACGCCCCTCTACGACTTGGTTCGCGGCGACGTTCTTCGGGCCACACCTGACCATCCGCTTGTTGTCCCTGAGAATGCCGTGGTCGTTCCCGGCTCAAGAGCTGTCGGCCGGGACAAAGGCAAAGCGGGCGAATGGGGCCTGTCGCTCTACACTCCCGTGATCGTCAAATACCGCGACGAGAAAACAGAAAAAGGCATTGAACTCGAAGACTGGCTTAGATGAACAGCACCATGCCACCTTCGGTGCGTCCTGATCCCTCTTTTACATAACAGCTTACTCCCGTTCTTAGGGAATTCCCGGGCCGCAGCCGGACTAACTATTGACGAACTGTTAAGGCCGCAGATGCGCCAGCCCTCGCATTTCGTGGTGCTTCGCGCAGCGCCTTCGAACGCCAAATCCGCGCCAATCAAAAGCGGCATCCCCTCCCACCGCCTGTGCTAGCATCAGTTCTTCACATGGCAAGCGGAAAACTGCATATTGTTCCTCTCGGCGGGATGGGCGAGTTCGGCATGAATTGCCTGGCCCTCCGTTGGGGCGACGACATCATCGTCGTCGACGCCGGCTTGATGTTCCCCGAAACTGAACTCCTCGGCGTCGATATCGTTGTCCCGGACATTTCCTACCTGCTCGAAAATCGCAGCCGCGTTCGTGCCATCGTTCTCACCCACGGTCACGAAGACCACATCGGCGCACTGCCCTGGATTTTGAGCGAGCTCAATGTCCCTGTCTGGGGCACGGAATTTACGCTCGCCTACGTCGAAGACAAGCTCGACGAACATCAACTGCTCGACGATGCCGACCTCCGCGAAATTCGCGCCGGGGAACGCTTCCAGATCGGCCCCTTCACCATCCATCCCCTGCAGGTCACGCATAGCCTCGTCGATTGCGTCGCGCTGGCGATTCACACTCCTCTCGGCGTCGTGCTCCATACGGGCGATTTCAAGGTCGATCCCACCCCCACCGACAATCGCCTCTTTGACCTTCACAGCTTCGCCGAATATGGCAAAGAGGGCGTGCTCGCGCTGCTCCAGGACTCGACCAACGTCGAGCGCAAGGGCTACACGCCCAGCGAGCGCGCCGTGCACCGCAAGTTTGAGGAGATCTTCGTCCGCACCCAGCGCCGACTGTTTATCTCCTGCTTTTCATCCTCCATTCATCGCATCAAGCTCTCCGTCGATATGGCGTGGGAGCATGGCCGCAAAATCTGTTTCATCGGCCGCTCCATGGTCAGTTCCTCCGAAATCGCTGAGGATCTCGGCTACATCCAGATTCCCGAAGGCATGCTCATTCATCCCGGTGAGATGAAAAACTTCCCGCCGGAAAAAGTCTGCGTGCTCATCAGCGGCACTCAGGGCGAGCCCATGTCTGCTCTCTCGCGCGCCGCCGTCGATAATCACAAGCACGCCAGAATCGAAAAAGGCGACACCGTTGTTCTCTCCTCGCGCATCATCCCCGGCAACGAAAAAGCCATCTACCGCATGGTCGATCATCTCTTCCGCCGCGAAGCCTTCGTCGTGTATGAAGATGGCTCCTACCCTCCCGTTCACGTCAGCGGCCACGCCAGCCAGGAGGAGTTAAAGCTCATCATCAACCTCGTGCGGCCGAAATATTTCATTCCCATTCACGGTGAATATCGCCAGCTCAAGCTCCATGCCGAGTTGGCCGGTACCATGCGCGGCACCGTAGGCAACGTCATGCTGATCGAAAGCGGAGACGTGCTCGAGATCGACGGACTGGGAGCACGCAAGGCCGGGCGCGTCAACGTTGGCCGCGTCTGTATCGACTCCGGCTCGCGCACCGACGTGGTCGAAGATCTCGTCATTAAAGACCGCCGTCACCTCAGCGAAGACGGCTTCGTCATGCCCATCATCGCCATCAGCAAGTTGACAGGACGCGTCGAAGCCTCGCCTGAAATCGTGACGCGCGGCTTTGCCCCAGGGGAAAACGGCGTCATCGACCGCGCCCGCGAGATCGTCATGGAAACCCTCGACACATCCAGCGACGAAGAAAAGGCCGATTACGGTGTCATTAAGGAGAAAATCCGCGCCGATTTGAAGCGCTACATCTCCCGCCAGACCCAGCGCCGCCCGCTGATCATGCCGGTGATATTAGAAGTCTAGGAGGCCGCTCCCGCCTGGTCCGCATCCCGAATTGGATCGCGCAGCTTGCAAAAGATTGCCCGACACGGCACTCTGAAGTCCGGCTTTTCATCGCTTTCGATCTATGGTCTCCCTCCACGACATTCGCGCGGCCCAATCTCTTCTCAGCGGCGTCGCCGTTCGCACCCCGCTCCTGGCATGGACCGCTCCCGCCGAACAACGCAAACTCTTTCTGAAACTCGAAAACCTCCAGCCCATCGGCGCGTTCAAGCTGCGCGGAGCCTATAACAAGATCGCTTCCCTCACCGCTGACGAGCGCCGCCGCGGCGTCATCTCCTACTCCAGCGGAAATCATGCGCAGGGCGTCGCCTATGCGGCGCGGGCTCTGGGCGTAAAAGTAATCATCGTCATGCCCAGCAATGCACCCCGCAATAAGCTCGAAGCAACGGCCGCGCTGGGGGCGGAGATTGTCACCGTCGGCCCGGCCAGCGAGGAACGCCGGGAGCGCGCCGAGCAACTCGCCGCCGAGCACGGGTACGTCATCGTCCCTCCCTACAACGATGAAAAGATCATCGCCGGCCAGGGCACCATTGGCCTCGAAATCCTCGAAGACTTGCCCAACGTCGAAACCGTCCTCGCTCCCGTCGGCGGTGGCGGACTGATCAGCGGAATCTCAGCGGCCATCAAATTGACCAACCCTGCCATCCAGGTCATCGGCGTCGAGCCCGAACTCGCCGGGGATGCCCGTGCCAGCCTACGCGCAGCTCATATCGTCCCCTTTGCCGCCGAACAGGTCTCCCAAACCATCGCCGATGGCCTGCGCACGCAGAGCCTCGGCGAAATCAACTTCGCCCACATTCGCGCCTACGTCGATGACATCGTTTACGTGAAAGAAGAGGAAATTCGCGAGGCGACCCGTGCCCTCAGCGCCAACCCCAAAACCATTGCCGAACCGAGCGGTGCCGTCAGTGTCGCTGCTTTTCTGTTCCACTCGGCCGAGTTGCCGGTAACCACCATCAATGTCGCCGTGATCAGCGGCGGCAACATCGATCCTCAATTCCTCGCGGAAATCCGCGCTTCCTGAACGCAGAGGATTCGATCTACACGCGGTTGTACAATGCTGCCTTCCCGCTCTGGAGGCATTTTGCACCGCTGGCTTGAAAGCTATTTCGGGCTTCTGCAACATCACACGACCGCTCGCCGGGAAGTCATCGCCGGACTGACCACCTTCTTCACCATGTCCTACATCGTGGCGGTCAATCCCGCGATTCTGAAGACCGCCGACATGCCCGTCGGCGCTTCAATGACGGCGACCATCCTCGCCGCAGTCTTCGGAACGCTGCTGATGGGTCTGTTTGCCAACCGACCTTTCGCCATCGCCCCGTACATGGGCGAGAACGCTTTCATCGCGTTCACAGTTGTCCATGTCCTCGGCTATAGCTGGCAGAGCGCGCTTGGCGCTGTGTTTGTCGCCGGCGTGCTCTTCACTTTGCTGACTCTTCTGCGCCTTCGGCAATGGATGGTCGACGCCGTTCCTTCCACTCTCCGCTACAGCTACGCCGTCGGAATCGGACTCTTTCTGACTTTCATTGGCCTCAATGAAACTGGCATCGTCGCCAGCGGTTCTCCCGGCGCTCCCGTCCGTCCCGGCCATCTCACCTCGCCCGCGATTCTCCTGGCCATCATCGGCTTCCTGTTGATTACGGTGCTCACTATCTGGCGCTTTCCCGCCGCCATTCTCACCGGCATTCTGGTCACTGCCCTGCTCAGCTTTCTGACCCGCGTTTCGCCCGCTCCCGCTTCTTGGGTCAGCGCACCTCCCAGCTTGCAACCGTTGTTCTTCAAGCTAGACCTGCACAGCTTTTTTACATGGGGATTCTTTCCCGTCGTCCTCACCATCCTCGTCATGGCTTTCGTCGACACCATGGGCACCCTGATCGGTGTTTCCGCGCGCGCCGGATTCCTCGACAAGGACGGCAACCTGCCACAGATCGAACGGCCCATGCTCGCTGACGCCCTCGCGACCACATTTGCGGCGCTCGTCGGCACCACCACTTCGGGAGCCTATATCGAGTCCGCAACCGGCGTGGAGGCTGGCGGCCGAACCGGATTGACCTCCGTGGTCACGGCGCTATGTTTTCTCGCGACTTTGTTCCTTGCCCCTTTTATTACCGCCATCCCTGCGCAGGCCTATGGGCCAGCTCTCATTTTCGTTGGCCTCCTCATGTTAGCGCCGATCACCCGCATCCCCTTTGACGATCTCAGCGAACTCGTCCCGGCCTTTGGCGTCATCTCCCTGATGGCATTCACCTACAACGTGGGAATTGGGATGACGGCCGGCTTCATTCTCTACCCATTCTGCAAACTCGTTTCTGGCCGCCTGCGCGATGTGCGGCCGGCACTCTGGGTATTGACGGCGCTGTCTCTCCTCTTTTTCGTCTTCTACCCTTACTCGTAAAGTGCATCCGACTGTCCTCGCCACAACCCCTGATCGCATCCCACCCTCGACCCGGCAAGCACGCGCCGGTTGCAGTCTTTCGCCGTTATCTCACCCTTATCCCAGGCAAATTTTCATCGAAAAAAATCTTGCCAAATCGGAAATCTTTGGTAACATTACCCCCCACATGGCCAAATTATCGGTCGTGTGGTGCCGTAGAAAGCTGTCTCTTCGGGTATGGGCTTTCTTGTGCGAGCGGCCTGTGCCTGTAGAGAGCTTTTGATTGTTTCGTTTACGGCGAGTTTGCGATCTGCGAGTTGAGAAGCTGATTGTTTTTAGTGTGCAGTGGATTGCAGCCATTACGGGGAAACAGCAGTGGAAATTTTTGTTAAGTTGTTGAAAAGATTAGCCGCTGTTATTTTCTCTCTTTTGGTAAAGCAAGTGCTCTGTGGGATGACGGCAGCCTATACTCTTTAGGCGTCGCCTTTGGTTTTCGGGGTGAAAACTAAGTAGGTTTCTGAGGTAAGGACAAGCAGGACAAATATAGGGAGGGTACTAAAATGAGGCGAGTGGTAGTTTTGGCACTGCTGGCATTGGCGTTGCCAATGGCCGTTTGGGCGGACGGTATCAATCTTACCAACCAGTTTGGCACGATTTCGATCTCGGATTCGGGCATCACCTCAAAGGGCTCACAGCTAACCAGCTTCAACGGAATCCAAGCACCAAAGGGTCACGCCTTGGGCTCAGTCAGCTTTTCTACAGGCGCTTTGGTCAGCGGCTCGCTCCAGGCTGGCGGCGTCTTCTCTGCCACCGGTTCTTCGTTCGTCGTCATCGGAAAGAACAAGCTCGTCCCCAAGGGAACCATTTTCAGTGGCGCGTTTGTCGGCCCAATCGACTGGACTCTGGTGACTCCTGGCAAACAACATGAGGTCTTCACCCTCTCCGGCGACCTCGAAGGTATGCTCTACACGGGCAGAATGGTGACTGGCTACACCACCCAGACGATCGACATTCTCAGCCAGGGCCAGTTCAAGCAGGGCATCGGACATATCGCGCTTGGGAACACGCACCTCAATACCCCCGAGCCGGGTACCCTCGGCCTGCTGGGCACCGGTCTTCTCGGAATTGCGAGTGTGTTCCGACGCAAGAAGGCATAGCCTCGTTTCCCCAGCAAACTTCGCTCAAACACTCTCTTCATGGCCCCGCCGCAAGGCGGGGCTTTTGCTTTCTCTCTTTGTCCCTGTCAATCCCCAACCCGCTTGCTAGCTTTTGCCCCGCCCGCACTTCCGAGGGCCTCTCGCATTACATCCGTAACCCGGTGCGCGGCTTTCAAGTTGACCCGGCAGTGGCCCATCCCTACATTCAGCCACAGGGGGGCTGTATGAAGGACATCCACGAAGTACTGCGCCGCAAACAGGCACAGTATGCCGTCTTGGGCAAGCAGATAGAGCTGTTGCAGCAGGCTGCTGAAAAACTACGCGAAGTTGCTCCCCTGCTGGCCGAGGAAGACGACGATAGCGCCATCCTCACCGAAGTTGCCGAAGAACATAACACCGCGAAGGCCGCCAAAGCTGGATCGCACTCATAGAAAACGCGCACCGCACCGCAACCAAAACCCGGAACATTCCTCAATCCCGTTCGCCAGGCCGTGCCAAGCATTTCCCGGATGCACTAGAATTGCCCCTGACGCTACGCGGCCCGAGCGACATTCTGCCGATTAGCGTATGCAAGACTCGTTTCGGTCCAGGTCCCATCCTTGCCCAGACGCTCAATCACATATTCAGTCCTCCTTGCAGCTCTCGGTTTCCTGGCTGTCGCCCCTTGCCTGCGGTATGGAAATCCTTCCGGCCACGATTTCGAGTTTCATGTTTATTCCTGGATGGATGTGCTTCAGCAGTGGAAACAGGGTGTCGTTTATCCTCGTTGGGCTGCGTTGTCGCATTGGGGATATGGCGAGGCACGCTTCATTTTCTATCCACCTGTCTCGTGGACCCTCGGTGCCGTGCTCAGCGCCATCCTGCCCTGGAAAATGGTTCCCGCTGCGTATTGCTGGATCATTCTCACCTTCGCTGCTCTCTGCATGTACAAGCTGGCGCGCCGCTGGCTTCCCCCTTCCGATGCGCTCTTTGCTGCGGTCTTCTATGCCCTGAATCCATACCATCTCCTGATCGTCTACTGGCGCAGCGCTTACGGAGAATTGCTGGCCGCCATCATTCTGCCTCTGATGCTGCTCTATATGTTGCGACTGGTCGACGCCGGCCCGCGCCCCATGCTCTGGTTGAGTTTCACGCTGGCTGCGGCGTGGCTGTTCAACATTCCCGCGGCACTGATGATTCACTACTCAGCCGCAGGCCTGGCGTTGTTCATCAGCCTACGAGAAAGATCCTCACGCCCGCTGATCAAAACAGCTGCCGCCCTGCTGCTTGGCGCCGGACTGGCCTCTTTTTTCTTGATTCCGGCCATTTACGAACAGCCCTGGGTCAACATCAGCACCGTCCTGTCCCCCGGCGTGAGGCCCGTGGACAACTTTCTCTTCACCACCGTCGACGATCCTGACCACAATCGTTTCAACCTTCTCATCTCGCTCGTGGCCTCGGCGGAAATTGCCGTTGTCGTCATTTCGATCTGGTTTGTACGCCGCAAGCAACACGAAAACAGCTCGAACGGGCTCCTGCTATCCCTCTGGGGCGCGGCCATCGTTTTTGTAATGTTTCCCGTTAGTAATGTTCTCTGGGAACACCTGCCGGAGTTTCGCTTCATTCAGCTTCCCTTTCGCTGGCTGTTGTGCCTTGGCATACCACTGACCATCCTTTTCACCCTGGCAACAGCTCAAGGGCCACAATCTTTTCCAGCAAACTCTTCCTCACCTGATCGCCGCTCTTCTATCCGTCGCTGGAGCGCGCGCGTCTTCGTCCTCACACTCCTGATCGCAACGGTGGTGATTTCCGGCCGTTACACCCAGCCGCCCTGGTGGGACAACGCTTCCGACATTAAGGAAATGAGCGACGCCATTTCCGATGGCACAGGCTATGAAGGCAGCGACGAGTATGTCCCAATCGGCGGTGATCCCTACGAGTTGAACAAAGCTCTGCCGCAGGTCAGCGATGGCATCGACTCCGCCGCGAATACCCAAATCCTCGAATGGTCAGCCCTAGAGAAACACTTCACGATGCGCTCCACAACCCCACAGAATCTGACTGTCCGCCTCTTCAACTACCCGGCATGGAAAGTGACCGTCAATGGCAAGCCGGTGGAAGCCCAATCCTCAGACGTGACCGGATTGATTGTCGTTCCTGTGCCTGCCGGCAACAGCGATGTGCGCATCGTCTTCCGCCGCACCTTCGACTGCCTGGCCGGCGCCATCGTCTCTCTCTTTTGCCTCGCTCTCTGCATCTTTCTCCTGGCTCGGCTCAGCATTCGATCCCGGCCTGCGGGGATCACCCCATGACTCCGCGCACCGTCCTCATCTCAACCTCCAACCCCGGCAAGCTGGGTGACTTTGCCGGTGCCGCTGCTGGCCACAACATCACGATTGCCGCCATCCCCGGCTTTGCTTCCCTGCCCGCCGTCATCGAGGATGGCGCCACCTTTGAAGAAAACGCTCGTAAGAAAGCGGAACAGTACAGCCTTGCTGTTCCCGGCGAACTGGTGCTCGCCGACGATTCCGGCCTTGAGGTGGATGCACTCGGCGGCGCGCCCGGAGTCCGCTCTGCGCGCTACGCAGCCGATGATCCGGGCACGGTTCAGACTCCTTCCACCGATGAAGCCAACAATAACCGGCTCCTCCGCGAGCTCATCCATATTTCGCCCGATAAGCGCACTGGCCGATTCGTCTGCGTTCTCGCGGCAGCCCGCGACGGCCGGACGCGCGCGACCTTTCGCGGGGCCGCCGAGGGCACCATCCTTGATGCTCCTCGCGGCCACCACGGTTTCGGCTACGACCCCCTCTTCTATTTCCCGCAAGTCGGCAAGACCTTCGCCGAGCTTTCCGCCGCCGAAAAAGCGCTCTATAGCCATCGCGGCATCGCTTTCCGCCGATTTCTCGAATGGTATGATCGTGTGCCGCATCCGCCGGGCGCGTTTACCTAGTTCCCCCAATTCCAATTTCCTGTCATCTGTCCCGCGCTCACCGCTCGCCCCCGAAGCAGAAATTGCACCGTGTCCTCCATCACATCGCTCGGTGATCCAAACCTCCTTGACGCGAATTCCGCGCCGCACGGATAATGTCCGGTTCGTCCTTTTCATCGGACGATAAAGGAGCTCACTTTGGCGTCAGCTGCCAGTTCCGTTGCTCCCCGAATCAAGTCCGGTGTAGCGCCCCTGCGGGCTGGTGAAGGCGCTTCCTTCCTGCTTCGCCGCTTGCACTCGCTCTCCGGCATCGTTCCCATCGGAGCCTTCCTCCTCGAGCATTTCATCTCGAATTATGAAGCTTTCAAAGGCCCCGAAGCCTATGGCAAGCAGGTCGCCTTCCTCAACAGCCTGCCCTTCGTGCTCGGCCTCGAAATCTGCTTTATCTGGATTCCGATCCTCTATCACGGCATCTACGGCATCTATATCTGGTGGCGCGGCGAGTCGAACCTCGCCGCATATCCCTGGGAGGGCAACTGGCTTTACACCACTCAGCGCTGGACCGGCATCATCGCGTTCATCTACATGATCCAGCACACTTATTATTTGCGCTTCACTGGCGTGCACCTGCCCACGCATCCTATGCAGTCTTTCGCCAAGGTGCAGGGAGAGTTTCAGAGTCCCTGGATGATCGCCTTCTATGCCGTCGCCATCATTGCTGCATCGGCCCATTTTGCCTATGGCATTTGGCTGTTTTGCGCAAAATGGGGTATCACGACCGGCGAACGTGCGCGCCGCCGCCTTGGTTATCTCTGTCTGGTGGTTGCCCTCGGTCTGGTCGCGCTCGGCGCCGCCAGCATGTATGGATTCCTGAGCCGCCCCTATCATCCGGTTGATCCTGACGCACCGGAAACAATCGTGATGATGAGGTGATTTGAAAAAGTGCGGCTTCGGCCGCCCATTAGGTTCCGCGGAATACACGGCCGGCGTCAGCCGCCGCGAAAATTTGAACAGAATTTGAGCGTTAGCTCCAATTCCTAACCAAAGATCGGACTCATAAAGATGGCAGCTCCGAAAATCATCGTCGTTGGCGGAGGCCTTGCCGGCCTCGCCGCCGTAATCAAGATCGCCGAAATGGGCGGCCAGGTCGACCTCTTCTCCATCGTCCCCGTCAAGCGCTCGCACTCCGTTTGCGCGCAGGGCGGCATCAATGCCGCCAAGAACCTCAAGGGCGAAGGCGATTCCACCTACAAGCACTTCGACGACACCATCTACGGCGGCGACTTCCTCGCCAATCAGCCACCGGTCAAAGACATGTGCGACGCCGCGCCGGGCATCATCGACGTGCTAGACCGCATGGGCGTGCCGTTCAACCGCACTCCCGAAGGTCTGCTCGACTTCCGCCGCTTCGGCGGCACACTTTACAACCGCACCGCCTTCGCCGGCGCCACCACCGGTCAGCAACTCCTGTACGCGCTCGACGAGCAGGTCCGCCGCTACGAAGCCGAAGGCAAGGTCAAAAAGTACGAGCACTGGGAGTTCCTCTCCGCCGTGCTCGACGGAGGCCGTGTCTGCCGCGGCATCTGCGCCATGGATTGCCGCACGATGGAAATCCGCACCTTCCCCGCCGACGCCATCATCATCTGCACCGGCGGTATTGGCGCCATCTTCGGCAAGTCCACCAATTCCGTCGTCTGTACCGGCTCCGCGCAATCCGCGCTCTACCAACAGGGCTGCTACTACGCCAACGGCGAGTTCATTCAGGTTCACCCCACCTCCATCCCTGGTGAAGACAAGCTCCGCCTCATGTCTGAGTCCGCCCGCGGCGAAGGCGGCCGCGTCTGGGTTCCGCGCACGCCCGGCGACAAGCGCGATCCCAAGTCGATTCCCGAAAAAGAGCGCTGGTATTTCCTCGAAGAGTGGTACCCAAAGTACGGTAACCTCGTCCCCCGCGACGTGGCCACGCGCGCCATTTTCAAGGTCGTTTTCGAGCACCACCTCGGCATCGACGGCAAGCCGATGGTCTATCTCGACCTCACTCACATTGACCGCAAGACGCTTGACCGCAAGCTCGAAGGCATCCTCGAAATCTACGAGAAGTTTGTCGGCGATGACCCGCGCGACACGCCCATGAAGATTTTCCCCGGCATGCACTACACCATGGGCGGCCTCTGGATCGATTACAAGCAAGCCACCAACATCCCCGGCATTTACGCCGCCGGCGAGTGCGAATACCAGTACCACGGGGCAAACCGCCTGGGCGCGAACTCGCTGGTGTCCTGCATCTGGGGCGGATTCGTCGCCGGTCCAGCCACCGTCGAATATGCCAAGAATCTGCAATCCGCCCCTGGTAACGGCCACTTCGACGCCGAGCGCAAGCGCCAGGAGGAAATCAACGGCAAGCTCATGAAGGCCGACGGCAGCGAAAATCCGTTTACCATCTGGCACGAACTGGGCGACATCATGACCAAGAATTGCACGGTCATCCGCTACAACCAGGCACTGAAGGAAACCGACGTCAAGCTGGTCGAGTTGCTGCATCGCTTCCAGAACATCAACCTGAGCGATCGCACGCTGTGGGCGAACACGACCGTCGCGTTCGCGCGCCAGCTTTATAACATGCTGCAACTGTCGCGCGTCATCGCGCAGGGAGCGGCCATACGAGACGAGTCGCGCGGCTCACACTACAAGCCCGACTTTCCCGACCGCGACGACAAGAACTGGATGAAAACAACAAAGGCATCGTTCGCTCCGGACGCCGATGAGCCAAAGTTTGAATTCGAGCCGGTGGACGCGCAGCTGATTCCCCCGCGTCCGAGGAAGTACTGAGCCGGTTTTATAAGGTAGGACCCTAAAGGCTAGAAATTAATGGCTAACAACAAAACCGTAACTCTCAAGATCAAACGCCAACTCAACCCCGACGCCCCGGCGGCGTGGGAAGAGTTCCAGGTTCCTTACCGGCCGAACATGAACGTCATCTCGGCCCTCATGGATATCGCGGCGAACCCGGTCACGCACGACTGCAAGCAGACCACGCCCATCACCTACGACTCGAATTGTCTCGAAGAGGTATGCGGCTCTTGCGCCATGCTGATCAATGGCAAAGCCAAGATGGCGTGCTCGGCGCTGATCGACCACCTCGATCAGCCCATCAAGCTTGAGCCGCTCTCCAAGTTCCCCATCGTGCGCGACCTCGCCGTTGACCGCAGCGTGATCTTCGAAAACCTCAAAAAGGTCAAAGCCTGGGTCCCCATCGATGGCACCTACGATCTCGGCTCCGGCCCGCGCCTCAGCCCCGAAGAGCAAGAAGCCGCCTACCCGCTTTCCCGCTGCATTTCCTGCTGCTGCTGCATGGAAGCCTGTCCTCAGTTCACCGAAGATACCGGCTTCGTTGGCGCAGCCACCATTTCGCAGGTGCGCCTTTTCAACACCCACCCCACCGGCAAAGAGCTCAAGCGGGAACGTCTCAGCGCCCTTATGGGCGACGGCGGCATCCAGGAGTGCGGCTACGCCCAGAATTGCGTCGAAATCTGCCCCAAGGACATCCCGCTGACCAAGTCCATCTCCGAAGTTGGCGGCCAGGTCATGAAACAGGCGATTGTAGACCTGTTTAAGAAATAAGCTCCCGGCTTCAGCCTTCTGGCTTTGGTTTCTACATCCGGCCTTTGTCTTTCTTGCCCTCAGCATTGCCGAAATCAAGGCGCCCCCGTCGAAAGGCCCCGTGGCGGCAATCCTCGAGAACCCTTGGCCGAAGCTGCCTCTGCCTAGCTGGTAACTGTTACTAGACAACGGTCTTTCGTCACGCTACATACGGCGTTTCCTTTACAAAATCGTTCATCTCTGGGTTAGAATGTCGATTCCTCTTGGAGCAGCAGTCCTTCGCAGCGCCAAGGGCAGCTTCCCCTATGTTCGGGCTTGGGACCTTTACAACCCGTCAGGTGTCTCTGTTTGCGCTGCTCGGCATCCTGCTTTGTGCGCCCTCGCTTTTCGGCCTGCATAACGTCGTCCCCCATCGCCGCGCCCCGTCTCGCGCCCACCGCGCCTTGCACCACATGCGCGGCATTCTCTGGAACCCGCTGTTCCCCCCCTCCCACGAATCCCTGCTGCGCCAGAACGAGGAAATCGACCGCCTGGCGCTGCCTCGCATTGCCGATGACGACCAACTCGAAGAACTGAAAGCCTCCCGCGAACTCGTCCCCATCGAAGAAAGCGAAACGCTCCGCATTGAGCGCGGACTCGATCCCTCCCGCCGCTATTGTCGTCCCTGGACGCGCGATTTTGTCGAAGATCTTTCCGAGGCCTATTACAACCGCTTCCACGACCAGATTCAGCTCAACTCGGCCGTGCGCACCGTCAAAGTCCAGCAGAAACTTCGTCGCCACAATCGTAACGCTGCGCCCGCCGAGGGTGAGTCCGCCTCCTCGCATCTCGCCGGCACCACCGTCGACCTCCAGCGCCGCGGCCTCACCAAAGACGAGATTCGCTTCGTCGAGTACTACCTCTTCTATCTGCGCGCTCTCGGTCTGGTCGAACCCATCGAGGAGCGCCGCCACTGGTGCTTCCACGTCATGGTCTCCGACCGCTATGAAGACTGGCGTCAGACCCAGACCCTGGTGCCGCTTCATCTCCCCGCCGACGAACCCTCCGCCGAAGCGCTCGGCGCACCCAACTAACCCTCCTCAGCGTATAAAGCAGCCGCTGCTGTCGTACAATAAGCGTTTGCCAAAATCCTTTTAGGAGCAACCATGCGCAGTCTCATCTCTTTTGTTGTCCTGATTACTTCTCTCTGCACGCTGAGCGCCGCGCAGGCGTCTTCACCTGGCGCCTCTACCAACCCCACCGCCATCATCCACACCACCGTCGGCGACTTGCATTGCACTCTGTTCCCCAAGCAGGCCCCCATCGGCGTCGAAAACTTTATCGGCCTCGCCACCGGCACCAAGGATTGGACTAACCCCGTCACTCACGCCAAGGAGCACGGCGTTCCGCTCTACGATGGCACCATCTTCCACCGTGTCATCCCCGAGTTCATGATCCAGGGCGGCGATCCCGCCGGCAACGGCACTGGCGATCCCGGCTACCAGTTTAAGAACGAGGTCACTTCCGATCTCAAGTTCGACCGTCCCGGCCGCCTCGCCTATGCCAATTCCGGCCCCGATACAAATGGCTCGCAATTCTTCATCATGGAAGTCGCACTCACCGGTCCGCATGCCAACATGCTCAACGGCCACTACACCATCTTCGGCCAGTGCGATGACGCAGCCGTCGAACTGGTGAGGCAGATCGCCCGCATGGCGCGCGATCAAAGCAATGATCGTCCCGTCCGCCCCGTCAAGATCACGCACATTGAAATTCACCGCGCTGGGTCGCCGGCTTCCAAGCCTGCGGCTAATACGACGAGGCCTCCGGCATAAGAACAAATTAACCACCCAAATCGAAGGGAGCTTATGACTCGCACACCCGGTACGTACGCCATTCTTGATACCAGCGAAGGCGCCATCGTCTGCCGCCTCTTTGAAAAAGATGCGCCCAAGACGGTCGCCAACTTCACCGAACTCGCCGAAGGCACGCGCGAGTGGACTCATCCCTCAAACCGCAAAAAGTCCCGCGATCCCCTCTATCACGGCACCATCTTTCACCGTGTCATCCCCGGCTTCATGATCCAGGGTGGAGATCCCATGGGAACCGGCATGGGCGGTCCCGGCTATCAATTCGAAGACGAAACCCGTGGCTCGCATCACCGTTTCGACAAGCCCGGCAAGCTCGCCATGGCCAACGCCGGACCCAACACCAACGGCTCGCAGTTCTTCATCACCGTTGCCGAGACCGCCTGGCTCACCGGCAAGCACACCATCTTTGGCGAAGTGGTCGAAGGCTATGAAGTCGTGGAAAAAATTTCCAAAGTTCCGCGCAACCGTCAGGACCGCCCCAACCAGGATGTGGTCCTTAAGTCCGTCACCATCGAACGCTAACTGCCGCCGGCGGAGACGCCATTCCAGTCGTCTCCCCGCCATGCCAAAGCCTGCCCAACCGCCTGCCTCGCCCG